>Ga0308170_10000592_pt1 | contig 42723 bp, 40 predicted proteins | sample PhyBR2_2_FD_202136 | JGI IMG/M metagenome (GOLD analysis project Ga0308170, IMG submission 202136) | Phyllosphere microbial communities from UC Gill Tract Community Farm, Albany, California, United States - DLSLSB.R2 | ecosystem: Host-associated > Plants > Phyllosphere > Unclassified | place... | reverse complement strand
GCCAACTCGGGTGCGTCCAGCTTGCTGCTAGTCTCGCCCAGTGCAAGTCACTGACCTGCTCTGTCTTGCCCGCAGACCTGCAGCTGCCGCCGTTCGTCGACTCGCTCTCATCACTTGCGTTCCACCCGTCCAAGTCGAACCTGCTCCTCTCGAGCAGCTGGGACCGGGTGCGTACCCTCTCGTTCTTGTACTGGAATGCGTCTCTGTCGATCAGCACGCTCGTAGAAGCCCCGCGACGCGAGCTGACCTCTTCTCCTCTCCCCCACCCCTGTCCCCTTCGCAACCGCCTCGACCTCGCTCTCTCGCCTGCAGAACGTCTACCTGCACGACCTGCGCAATCCTTCCAGCCCTCGGAAGCTCGGGCTGCGCGGCGCCATCCTCGACGTCGCATGGGCAAAGGACTCGGACTCGCGCGGGTACGCCGGCGGGCTCGGCAACGAGGTCAGGACGTGCGTCGCGCTCGCCCTTACTCTCCCTGTCCTGCACACACTCGAGCAGGAAGGCTGATGCTTGAACGGCGTGCTCACAGGGTCGACTTTGATTCGAGCGAGACGCAGCTCATCTGCAAGCACGACGACGCCGTGCGGTGCGTCGAGTGGAGCAACGAGCTCAGTGCGTCCACCTTTCCTTCCACTTCGCACTCAACAGCGAGCACAAGCTGACGATCGCCCTGCAGATGCCGTCGTCTCGGGCTCGTGGGACCAAACCCTCCGGATAACGCCCCTCGACCCGTCCACCTCTCAGCCCTCGCCCTCGCCCATCGTCCTCCGCCTCCCGCACAAGGTTTACTCGCTCGCCGTCTCGAAGAGCAAGATCGTGTGCGCCATGGGCGGGCGCGCCGTGTGGATCTGGGACGTGCCGGCGCTCAAGAAGGCGATCGACGAGGGCAAGAAGGGCGACGCGATCGAGCCGTGGCAGCGGCGGGAGAGCAGCCTCAAGTTCATGATGCGCGCCGTCAGGATCATGCCCAACGACAAGGGTGCGTCGCTCCTACCACCTCTCGCGCCTCGCCGCCGCTCTCCCTCCGGCTGACTCTCCTCCTCTTCCCCCTCCTCCCCTCGTCCTCTTCCTCCTCTTCGTCGCTCCGCCCGCAGGCTACGTCACGACCTCGATCGAGGGCCGCGTCGCCGTCGAGTTCTTCGACCCGGCATCCGAGGTCCAGGCCAAGAAGTACGCCTTCAAGTGCCACCGCCAGGTCGTCGAGGGCGTCGACACGGTCTACCCGGTCACCGGGCTCGCCTTCAACCCGGTGCACGGCACGTTCGCGACCGGCGGCGGCGACGGCACCGTGTCGGTGTGGGACCCGAGCGCCAAGAAGCGCCTGCGCCAGTTCCCGCGGTACCCGGCGCCCATCTCGGCGCTCGAGTTCTCGCCCGACGGCACCTCGCTCGCCATCGCCTTCTCCGAGGCCGACGAGGGCGGGAGCACGACGGCCAAGGGTGCAGGGCAGGGCGGCAACGGCGTATGGATCCGGACGTGCGGCGACGAGTGCAAGCCCAAGGCCAAGTAGTCGAGCTGCGGGCGAGGAGCGAGACGAGCTGCAACTCTCTTAGATCTCTGTGCGACGACGATGCAGAAACTGCTCGAGTACAACTGCTCGAGTACAACAAAGATGAGCGAAAGCGCTATCTACAAAGAGGTCCGACCGCCCGTCTCGAGAGAGCTCAGTCCTCCCGGAGCACCTCGAGCAACCGCTTCTTGTCCTCGCCGAGCTGCTGCATCTTGTCCTGCGCGCCCCTCATCTTGGCGAGGAGCTCGCCGACGCGCACCTCGACCTCGGGCGGGACCGTCGCGCCGCCGCCAAACGCCCACCGGCCCTTGTCGCCCGTGAAGAGCGCGCTGAGCTCGATCAGGCCCTTCTCGGCGCTCTCGACGTCGGCGCGCGCCGCCTTGAGCCCGGCCTCGACGGCGCGGTACTCGATCGCGGCGCGGAAGGGCGCGTCGTCGACGAGGCGGGCGCACGCGGCGCGGTACACGGGCTTGCCCGGGCGGATCAGCGAGGGCCGGCCGTGGTGGTGGTGCACGGCGATGAGCGAGGCGGCCTCGAGCGCGCGCAGGGGTGCGTCGTCGCCGCCGAAAGTCGTCAGGAGCGTCTCGTTGAACTTGAGCTGCAGGGCGAAGGAAGAGAGCGACGAGGAGGAGGAGGAGGTCCGAGCGCGAGTGGAGGCGAGTCAGCGACCCGACCTTAAGCGACGAGCTCGAAGAGGAGAAGAGGAAAGGAGAGAGAGAAAGAGAGAGACGCACCTCGCCCTTGTCGCCGAGCGCCTTGACGAGAGCCCACGCCTGGGCTCTCGACCACTTGAGCTTGTCGGCCTCGTCCTGGTCGTCGCCAAAGAGGTTCTTGCGCAGCTCGGACGCGTTGCGCTGCACAATGTCGTCGACGGCCTCGCCGACGTCCTGCCCAGCGCGCGTCTTCTGCACGAGCAGGTCGAGGTCGGTCTGGCGGCCGCCGAGGCGCGCGACGGCGGGGAAGGCCGTCGGCGGCAGCTCGTGCTCGAACGAGGCGAGCTTGGCGGCAACGTACTGGAGCGACGCCTCGGGGCTCGCGTCGGTGAGCGTGATGACGTTGAACGGCTTCGAGGGGAGCGCGCGCGCGAGCGGCTTGGCGAGCGTGCTCGACTCGGACGTGAAGACGACGTGCGCGACCTGGTTCTCGACGAGGACGGCGGCCCACTCGGAGAGGACGTCCCACAGGACCTCCTGCTTGGCCTCGCCCTTGGCCGCAAAGCCCTTGATGACGACGACGGGCAGCCGCTCGACGGGCGCGCCGTCGCCGCTGCAGTTCGCCGACGACGCCGAAGCCGACGCTACGGCGTCGCGCACGACGGCGCTGCTCCTCGGCCCGACAATCTCGACCTCCTCCTTGTCGTCGAGCGCGGCGTGCTGCTCGGCCGCGCTCGGGCCCTCGACGCCGCCGCCGAGCTCGGCGACGAGCCCGCTCCCGGCGACCGCATCGAGCCGCGCGTCGCGCACGCCGACCGTGCGCAGCTGCTCGACGACGGCCTCGCGCTGCTTGTCGTGCTCGCGGCGCGAGCGGCCCTGCGCGAGCTGGGCCTGCGCACGCGCCTGGGTCGCGCTCGCGATGCGCGACAGGGCCGAGGCCGTCACCTCGAGGATGCCCTTGAGCTGGGCGTCGAGCGTCGCCGAGAAGCCGGCCTTTTGGCCAATGAGGCCCATCGACGCGAGGTCGATCATGTTGCTGAGCGAGGCGGCAAAGACAAAGTTGGGGCGGTACCCGACGGCCGACGCGAGCTCGGTGACGAGCTTGGTGTCGGAGCGCGCGTTCTTGAGCAGCTGGTTGCAGTCGATCGTGAGGACGTTCCTGCGCGCGTGCGAGAGAAAAAGTCAGTCTCTTGAAGAAGGAGGGTGCGCTCGAGCCGCCGAGGTGGAGAGGAGAGAGAGAGGACGCACTTGCCGTCGGCGAGCACCTCGTCGACGAGCGCCGTCTTGCCCGACCCCTGCGGGCCCGTCACGACGACGAACGTGTCGGGCCGGTCGACGAGCCAGTTCCTCAACTGCTCGCGCGCCTCCTCGCGCTCCTTCTCGATGCCCGTCCCGCCGCGGCCCAACCCCTCGCCGCCCGCGCCGCTCAGCCGGAAATGGTCGGCGAGGCGCCCGATCGTCTCGCGCTTGAGCCAGCGCACGGCAGCCCACTGGTCGGCGTTGAACGTGCCCTCGACCTTGGCCATGACGCTCAGCTCGCGGATCGGGTCGAACACGGCGTACGAGATGGTGCCGAGGAGGGCGACGATGAGCGGGATCGTGATGCGCGGGTGGCTCGTCGCAAAGTCCTTGACGTACGACGTGCGCTTGGCGTCGGCGTACAGGATGCGCAGGACGGCCTCGTGCGGGGCCGAGGTCGACGCGGCGTGGAGGCAGTTGCGCGCCGAGGCGGCCGAGCGGATCGACGTGTAGATGATGCGCGCCTGCTTGGGCGACACGGGCACGATGTCGTGGATCTTGCCGTATGGGCGGAAGATCTGGTACAGCTCCTCTTGCGGGATCTGTGGGCGCTCGAGAAAGAGGGTCAGGTTCGCGCTCAGGCCTCGAAGCGACGACGCCGACGAGGAGCGAGAGGGACGCACCTCGGAGCCCTCGACGTCGACACGGATCTCGCGCGAGGGGAAGCGGTTCATGTCCTCCATCCAGGGCTCGCCGCGCACGAGGAAGGCGCGCGAGGGCCGGCCGAGGCTGTACCAGGGCTTGAGCGCATGCTTGTCGAGCGACTCGTTCTGCGAGCGGGGCGTGTAGAGCGTCAGTGAATGCGTCGAAGAGCATGGGAGAAAGAGAGAGGAGAGCGCACCGTGATGCTCTCGAGGTGGGCGACGATGCGGTTGGCGGCGACCGGGTCGTCGGCTTTGACGCCGTTGGGGAGGGCGAAGCGGACGCGGACAAAGGCGCCGCCGTCCTTTGCGCGCGGGTCGACCGAGTCGACCTCGAGGCGGAGGGGCGAGGCTTTCGGGACCGACTGGCGCAGGCGGTCGAGCGTGTCGCCCTGGTGGAGGCGCGAGAAGAGGTGGCGGATGTCCCAGACGGCGAAGCGGATCGGGTAGACGTGGTCGAACCAGAGGTAGGCGGTGGCGGTCTGGCTCGAGCCGTCTGAGTTGCCTAAGGACAGATCTTGCGGCGAGGCGACGAGGTGGGGCTGGAGGAGGAAGAGGGGAGTCAGCTCGCGAGCGTGGGGAGTGTGGAGCGGCGGGTGCGCTTGCACCGAGCATGCGCACACAGGGCAGGGAGAAGAGGCTGACTGGAGGGACGAGATGCGGCGGGCGTTGCGGCGAGGCGGGGAGGGTCAAGGTCGAGGCGGGATGAGCGAGGGCGGCACGAGCGAGGGTGCGAGTTGGGCGGGCTGGTCGTGCGAGCTGTCTGAGTGGGAGCATGCTCCTGGCAGTGCAGCACGGGCAGTGCGAGAAGAGCGACTGCGGCCAAGCCATCGCCTCGTCGAGGTCATCGCCAATTCCCCGACTCGTTCGTTTCTCCCTCTCTCCACACCTTCTCAGCTGGCCAGCTGCTACCTGCAAGCTCGTCCTCGACTCGAGCCAGCCCGTCTCACCGAGATGGAATCGCCCCCCGACTATGCCTCGGCCCGCGGCGTCTTCCTCCCCGCCTCGCTCAGCCCCGTCGCCCTGTACCAGCTCCACGCCCAGGGCAAGCAGCCAAAGCAGCCCTCGGCCGTCCCGACCCTGATCGGCGTCGTCGCAGAGAGGTGCGCTGTCGTTCTCTCGCCGTAGTCGACGCACCCTCCTCCTCCTCCTGCGCTGCTCGCCCCTTATCGTCCAGGGCCCACCTCTGACTCGCGCCTCTCGCCGCACGCAGTATCGCAGAGGTCGCCATCCTCTGGTCAGTCCCTCTTCGCCGTACTGTGCCCTTGAAGCAGGAATGCCGAGCTGACGACGACCTCCCTCCTCCCCATCTCCCCCACTTGCTCGCGCTCTCGCAGCGCTGTCGGCTGGTTCCTCGCCCACAAGGGCATTGTCGACGGCAAGGCCAAAAAGGTCAGCTCTCACTCTCGACCTCACGGGCCGTCACGCTGCTCTTGCAGCGAGCGGCCCTGCCTTGATGTTCGTGCCGTTGCTCACCCTCCGCCTCGTTCCGCTCGCAGATCCTCAACAAGAGTGCGCTGCGCCTTGTTCCGCCTCTCCTGCTCTTCCACATGTGCACTAGCTGACGCTCGTTCTCGCGCCCGCAGTCAACACGTCCATCTTCACGCCGTGCCTCCTCTTCAACAAGGTCGCCTTCTCGCTCACGCCCGACAAGCTCGCCGAGCTCTACATCATCCCGATCGGCTTCTGCATCGTCTCGGCCTTCTCGGCCGGCGTCGCCTACCTCTTTGGCCGCCTCGTCCGCCTCAACAAGGGCCAGCGCAACTTTGCCAGTGCGTCCCTCTCGCTCTCCCTCGTCCGCCTCGACTCGAGACTGACTCCTTGACCCGCTCGCCCGCAGTCGCCTGCGCCACGTTCCAGAACTCGAACTCGCTCCCGATCGCGCTCCTCCAGTCGCTCATCGGCGAGAAGCTGCCGCTCCAGTGGGGCCCGCACGACACGCGCGACGCCATGCTCGGCCGCGGCCTGTCGTACCTCGTCCTCTTCTCGTCGCTCGGCATCATCGTCCGGTGGAGCATCGGCGTCAAGCTCCTCACGTCGGCAGAGTCGCAAACCGAGACGGGCGAGGTCCCGCCCGAGGGCGACGTCGAGCAGAACGCGGCCGACGGCGCGGCGTCGGCGCCGTACGAGGTGCGCGAGGACGAGGCCGACGGCGCGCGCGAGGACGATGCGCTCCTCGTCAACGGCGGCGCCAAGGGCGACAAGCGCCGCTCGATCCTCAAGAACGGCTCGAGCGCGCCCCGCACGCGCGAGTCGACCGCGGCCTCGTCGAGCGGCGACACGGCCGTCAACGGGCACGGCACCTCGCTCGACCCGACGGCGCCGTCGTTCGAGCCACACCACCAGGACCAGCTGCAGCCGCCGACGCCCACCAAGAAGAAGCAGGCCCGGATCGTCCACTCGTTCCCCAACACGCCCATCCCGAGCGTGTCGTCGCGCAGCGAGCTCGCCAGCACGGCGTCCGAGTACGAGTACGAGGACGACGACGACGACGACGACGAGACGAGCGTCGAGTGGGCCTCGGGCGACGAGGACGGCCACGCCAACGCCGAGTGGGGCGCCGAGCGCGGCTTCGGCCGCCGCTTCCTCGACAGCGGCCGCTTCGCGCGCGTCCGCCGGTTCGGCCGCACGGCGCAGAAGAAGCTGCAGCGGTTCTGGGTCAAGTTCAGCGACTTTATGACGGTGCCGCTGTGGGCGGCCGTCCTGAGCCTCGTCGTCGCGTGCATCCCGCCGCTGCAGCACACGCTCAACCAGGCCGAGCCCCTCAAGGCGTGCGTCCCTCTTTCTCTCTCTCTCCGCGAGGGTGCGTTCACGGGCGAGTGCTGACGTTCTTCCTGCGCCCGCAGCGCCATCCGCTCGGCCGGCTCGTGCTCGGTCCCGATCACGCTCGTCACCCTCGGCGCCTACTTCTACCGCCCCTCGCCCGCCGCCGCCGCCGATTCGTCGCCCCTGCGCCCCGAGAACCGCGAGTTGCCGCCCTCGGCGCGGCGCAACTCGACCTCGCGCTCGCCCGCGCGCCGCCCGCCGCGCTCGTTCTCGCGCGCCATGCTCGCGCGCCTGCGCAACCCGTTCGCGCCCATCACGCACACGCCCGAGCTCGTGCCTACGGGTTCGGGGCGCGGCGAGACGCGCACGGTCGTCGTGAGCGTCGTGACGCGCATGGTCATCGTGCCGCTGTGCTTGATCCCGCTCTTTGCGTGGTACGCCAAGGCGACGATCAATGTCGCCGACGACCCGGTCTTTGTCGTCGTTGCGTGCCTTCTGATCGGGTGCGCCCCTCGTCTCTCTGCGTCGCCGTCGTCGTCGTCGCCGTTGAGCTGGAGCTGACCTCGCCCCCTCGCCCTCCCTCTTCCCCTCCCTCCGCTCTCGCCTCCTCCTCCTTCTTCCTCTATCCACAGTGCGCCAAGCGCGATTACGCTCGCCATGTTGACGTCAGCATCGGGCGCGGCCACGTTCGAGCGACTTATTGCGCGCACCCTCCTCGTCTCGTACGCCTTCCTCACGGCGCCGACGACTATCCTCCTCGTCCTTGCGGCGATCTGGATCAACGGCCTCCAGCACCCGGAAGGAACGGCGTGAGCTGGCCGCTCGCGCGGCGGCCGGGCGTGGCAGGAGGAGCTGGGGCTCGTGCGCGGCGAGAGGAGGAGGAGGTTATCGAGCAGGGCCTCGGTGGCTGTAGACGGACGTGCTTGCTATCGACCCGCCGTTCCTTGTACTCTACTGAGCGAGGTGATAGCAGGGCGCACACGTTTTCTCGAGCCCAGAGCGGTGCGAGCTTTGGCGAGCTGGTCGCGAGGAGGAGAGGGAGAGCAGCGTCTCGCGCGGCGCCACTCGCGCTCCTTCCAGGGCCGTATAAAGGTCTCAGAAGCTTCCTGGACCCGCTCACGCAGTGCTCGACAAGGTGTGAGAGGCCGATCTGGACTTGGCGAGGAGCAGCGGGCGATGAGGTCGCTCGCCCTCGACCACCTCGCCAGCTTCGAGCCAGAGCACCATGACGGCCGAGCAGTCGACTCAGCTGCTCGTAGCGCTCCTCACCCTCCCAGCCTCGTCGCTCCCCTCGACCCTGGCCCTCCCCGCCGTCGCCGACTCGCTGTCATCTCTCCTCGCCGCGAGCCGCTCGACCCAGCACCAGCAGGGCGCCGCCGACGACAGACGGCAGCTCCTGCAAGCCGTCATCTCACGCGCAGCACCCGTCAAAGGCGCCCTCACGAGCCTGTCGCTCATCGCCCACTACCTCGCCGCCTTCCTCCCGCTCAACGCCAACCTCGCCCGCGACACGGCCCACGAGGCCCTCACCGCCAACGCCCGCCTCGCACAGCAGGTCCGCACCGACGGCCTCGACGCCCTCAAGCTCGCCCTCGGTCGGGCGGGCACCGCAGACGACGAGCACGGCGGCGCCGTCGAGGCGGCGACGACGCTCCTCGCGCTCGTCCAGGGCACCCTCGAGTGCTTCTCGCCCCAGTCGACCGCGGGCGCAACCGCAGCGACCGATGCGCTCGCCGCCCTCGCAGGCGCGTATGCCCGCCTCGCCTCGCCCGAGCTGGACTCGGTCCCCACGCTCGACTCGCTCCGCCTCGCCATTGTCGACACGGCGCACGCCCTCGCCCTCACGACCTCGATCGCCCTCTCGGCCTCGTCGGCGGCAGCGCACACCTCGTCGACCGCCCTCGACTGCCTCAAGGACCTCCTCGTCGTCCTCCTCCCGCCGCGCTCGACCGCAGCAGGCCCCTCCGCCCTCGCGCACGACCTCGCCGCGCTCGCGCCCGCACTCGCAGCGTCGCTTACCGATGCCGTGACGGGCTCGGTCGGCCCGACGGCGCGCCAGGTCAAGGACCTCGTCGGCGGGCTGCGCCGCGCTGGAGAGGGAGCGGCCGGCGCGCCCGAGTGGGTCGGGCGGCTGCGGCGCGCGAGGCAGGTCGGCGGGGCGGCGGATGCGGGTGTCGGGATCGGGCAGGACAAGGGCGAGGAGGTCGTGCTCGCCGGGATCGACGGTGCGCAGGGCGGGAACGCAGAGAAGGAGGCGGAGCTGGCTTCGGTGCGTTGAGCGACCTCTCTCTCTCTGTCTGCACAAACGCTTTGTGCGGTCATGCTGACTTGTCGTCGATGTCATGCCTTGCGTGCAGGCCATCTCGCACCTGCTCGACCTCTTCCCGCACCTCCCCGCGCCTTTCCTTCGCGCCGCCCTCGTCCACCCGACCTTCTCCTCCTCGGGCAATCTCGAGCGCGCCACCGAGTCGCTCGTCGCCTCGCTCCTCGACGACGCTCCCCTCCCGACCGACCTCGCCGCCCTGCGCGACGGCGCCGCACCCTCAGCCTCGCCCGCACCCGCACCCGCACCCGCACCCGCTCCTCCCGCGCCGACCAAGCCCGCGCCGACCTCCTCGCCCGCGCCGGCCGCCTCGAGCCGCGCCAACGTCCACGACGACGACCGCTTCTTCTCGCGCGGGACGCTCCTCGGTCCCAAGACGGCGCGCCGCCCGCCGCCGAGCGCTCGGGCCTCGAGTGGCGGTCTCGCGCTCGACGAGTCGCTCAAGGCGAGCATCATTGCGCTCGCCGAGGCGCCCTCGTCGGACGAGGACGACGACGACGAGCTCGACCGGTACGGCGAGGCGTTCCTCGAGGGTGACGAGGACGGCGGGCCGCGCGTCAAGGTCGGCGACGGCGAGCCCAAGGACGGCGAGGGCTCGTCGGACGACGAGGGCGGCGCGCGCACGCCTCGAGGGCTCGATGGCCCGCAGGGCGGCAGCACGACGGCGTCGTCGAGCGCGCCGCCCGCGCACGCTGCGCACGGACCGCCGCGCCCGAGCGCGGGGTACGGGCCCGCCGTCACGCTCACGCTCGAGAGCGCGTACCTCGCGCACCCCGAGGTGTTTGCGCGCGACAGCGCGACGCGCAGGGGCAAGGCGCGCAAGGTGCTGAAGGAGCGGACCGGGCTCGGCGACGAGCAGATCGAGGGGTGGAAGAGCATGCTCGAGCGCGATGTGCGTCCTCATCTCCCTCTCTGCGTCCTTGCTATGCATCTCCCGAGCTGCACTGGCACTGACGCTGCATATTTTCGATGTCGTCGTGCAGACCAAGAAGATGCAGCGCCTCAAGGACAAGCACCAAGACCTCGCCGCCGGCAGCAACCGCCCTTCGGCGTCCTCTTCCTCCTCGACCCAGCCCGCCGGCGCCTCGTCCTCCGGCGCAGCGTCGCACGAGCGCCCGCCGCATCAGCAGCAGCAGGGCCAGCAGCAGCCGCAGAAGCAGGACGGCCCCGGGTCGGGCTCGGGAGGAGGTGGCGGCGGCGGCGGCGGGCGAGGGGGAGCGAACGGCGGCCAAGGCGGTACGCGCGGCGGCGGAGCGTCGAGGGGCAGGAGCGACGGCGGGCGGAAGGAGCACGACCGGGCCAAGAGGGGGAGGGACCGCAAGATGGCGAGGATGGGCGCGGCGCCGTAGAGCTGAGACGAGCTGAAGCGGGGCTGCAGCACAGGCGCACTGTCTTTGTCCCCTCATCAGAGCTTCATCAGTATTTGCGAAGGCTGTCCTCTATGTTCGAGAGCGTGAACGAGCCTTGAGAGCGTGAACTGGACGAGGCGAGCCAACTTGCGAAGGTCGGTTTCGCGGTCGCGAGCTCCTCGACATCAACTTGCTCTCGCCGCTCTCGGGTTCTTGCTGCCTCGCTCTCGTCTCGAGAGCTCGTAAGCGAGTGAGGAGAGAATCAGAAAGGCAAAGCAACGACCGGCATTGACAAGCGGGTTCGTCCTCCTCACGCGCTAGCCAAGCTGATCCTCCTCGAGCCGGTCGTAAGGCGCCTCCCTCGCCACTCGCTCCGCCTCACCCGAGCCCTTGTCCCGACCTCTCGGTCTTGCGCTTCTGCCGCTCGTTGAGGTCGGCCTTCTTGAGCGTGATCGAGCCGAACGAGTCGGCGAGATATGTGCCGGACCCAGGCAGCTTTGGCTCAGTCACCATGCCTGACGTCTGCATACACCAGAAGAGCGAGCATTTTCTAATGCAGCGCATACGAAAGAGCAAGAAAAGGGACGCACGATCTGCTCCCGGGTCTGCTTGCTTACGACAAAGCCGCCCGAAGCCTGGACGTCGAGCACAGCGCCGAGCTTGATCATGTCGGTGCACCTCGTCGTCGTCGCGTTCATGCCGGCGCTGGCTTTGCAAGCGAGACGCTTCTCGACGAGATCGACCGGCGACGTGCCGCAGTCGACTTGGTGTGGCCCAACGTTGCCGCGCACGCGCACCTTCCTCGGCTCGCAAGCTGTAGCGGATCGAGCGAGCGAGCAACAGCCTCTCGACGTCTCTCGAGCCGTGCACAAAGACACAGGAAGCTGAGAGTACTGCTGCAGAAGCGTCTACGAAAGAGAGCGGCGCCGGCGCCACCCGCACAGACATCCTCCTCTCGCACGAGATGCGCTCACCGAATGCGCAGCCCTGCGTGCCTCACTCGCTCGGCGCTCCCTCTGACGCCGCAAAGAGCGCGAGCTCCGGCATGACGCCGCGCAGGAGCAGCGCCTCGTCCACCTCGGCGGGCGCGTCCTCCTCCGAGAACCAGATGCGGCGCAACCGGCACGTCGCGTGCACTGCAACGCCGACGACGCTCTTGAGTTTGACGGACGGCGAGAGGGAGAGAAGGAGGGAGCGAAGTGGGAGCGTGATGGTGCTCCAGGAGGTGAGGAGGGGTATGGACGAGTCGGTCGAGGGGAAGATGAGGGGGAGGTGGAGGAGGCGAGGGTGCGCTGCTGTTGGCGGGAGGAGCTCAGGCGTCGTCTACGAGCAAGTAGCAGAGGTCAGCGCCCGCTCGACGAGAACCTGCCTCGCCGTAGACTCCCTTCGACGAGCGCTGCCGAGGAAGAAGGGGACGCACCTGGAACGTCGAGCAGCGCACGAGCGTGACCTCGTCTCGCTCGTCGACGACCGCCACCTCGAGGTACATCGTCTGCTCGAGGTGCTTGAGCTGGAAGTGCACGACCGGCAGCTCGACGCCGAGCCCGTCCTCGCGCCAATCTCGAGGCGACAAGCTGCCCCAGCGCACGCTCGTTGACCGGCAATCTGGCGCCTGGAGGTGCAAGACTTGCCCATCGAGGTCCCTCGCGCCGGCTGGGAGCCCTCGCCGAAGACGTCGCAGGCTGTCGGCCCTCGCGGAGAGCTCGGCGGCCGAGGAGCCGGTCCACGCTACGAGCGTCTCGCCGTCGTCCGAGGCGTCTTGCAGCAGCGATATGAAGCTGTCGGCGATGGTGTCGCTTGCCGTGGTGCACTTGGCGAGCTGTGTCGGGTGCGAGGAGGTCGAGGAGAAGAGCGAGACGAGGGGCGGCTGCGCGCGGTCGGGCGGGATGGTGAGGGCGCGGTCGACGGGCGAGGGCGAAGCGAGGACTGACTTGAATAGTACGGTCCAGCAGCATGGTGCAAGCGGCGGTGGTGGAGCGGCGGGGGGCCGTCCTATGGCGAGCTGCACCGCCTCCTCGGGTTCGCGATCGGATGAAGGTGCGCTGCTCTCTCCTCAGCACAGAGAGGGCTACAGCACGGACGACTGCGCTCTTTGCACGCTCATACAGCTCTACAACAAGGCCTCCTTCCCTCACTCGGCCCACTCCTCGTCCGCCGGCGGCGCCTCCGGGTGGCCGCGCAGGATCTGCAGCAGGGCGAGCATCAGCGAGGGAGTTCAAGACGAGGGAAGCAGCCGAGCGAGAGGGACGCACCTTCTCGATGTTGCGGTTGCGCAGGGGCGAGTCGGCGAAGAGGGCGCGCACGAGGCGGACGATCTCCTGCGGCGTAAAGTCGACGAGGTGGCCGTGGTCGAACAGGAACAGGATGTCGGCCATCGACGCCTCGAGCAGCTCGCTCAGGAACGCAAACTTGTACCACGCGGGCGCCTCGCGGCCGAGAGAGGTCTGCGAGCGAGAGCGGCGCGTCAGCGGCGAGAGGAGAGACCGGCGAGAGAAAGAGGAGAGGACGCACCTCGCTGCCGTCAAAGAGCGACTCGAGGTCGTGCAGCATCTTGCACAGCTTGTTGAGCCGGATCGACTCGTCCTCGGAGATGTCGGTCTGCTCCTCGATCTCGTCAAGCACGCGCAGAAGGACCTCGTTGATGAGCCCGCCGAGCGACGTGTACAGCGCCGTCGGCGTCATGACCGGCTGCGAGAGGAGAGCGGCGTAGCATCAGTCGGAGAGCCTCGTAGGCGTGAGAGAGGGAGGGAGAGGAACGCACCTTCCACACAAGGGCGAGGCGCTGGAGGATGTGCATGACCTGCTGCAGCGCGCGCTCGCACGACTGGAACCGAGCCTCGTCCGACGTGCGCAGGAAGCCGCTAGCCTCGTCGAGGCTCTCCATGAGCGCCGCTCGCTGAATGGCCTGCGCACGAGGAGAAGGAAGACGTGAGTCGGCTGCGCACGAGAGCGGAGGACGACGACGAGGAGGGAGAGAAACGCACAATCTGCTTCTGCCGAGTGTCCCGACCGAGCTGCCGAGTCGTCTCGATGGCGAGCTGCACCTCCTTGGCCTGCTCGGGCGCGACGGGCAGCTCCTTGTCGTCGGTTGCCGTGCGCCACACGCGCTCGACCTCGCGCCCGATGAACTCGGCGTCGTTGGCAAACTGCATGCCGATCGCCGGGACGCTCGCGAGCAGGCGCGAGTTGTGCACGGCGGCGGTCGCGCGGTAGAGCGACAAGAGCGAGATGAAGGTCTGGAGGAGAGGAGCCGCCGCGGGCGCAAAGTCGGGGTGCTCGAACCTGCGGGCGGACGACCGAGTCAGTGATGGCTCGCCAGCTCGATCAGAGGAATGTTAGAGAGAGCGAGGGACGCACGAGGGAGAGGCGACCTTGACGGCCTCGAGCAGGATCTCCTCGGCGATGGCGATCACCTCGCGCGACTGCTTCGAGACCATCATCTTCTCGCGCCGGGGAGGAGCTGGCGCCGGCGGCGCGTCGCTCGCCTGCCGCTGCGCGTCGACGACGTCGGGCTCGGGTGCACCTGCTGCTGGCGGCGGCGCGTCGTCTTGGGCGGGCTCGGCGGCGTCCCAGCCCCAGTCGTCGGTCGACATGGTGCGGGCGTGCTGAGGCGCAGGCGTCTCGAGCGCGGCGGACGACGAGTCGGAGCGGACCTCGTGCTCGGCGAGGAGGGTGGAAGGAGGGAGGGAAGAGGGTGCTGGCTCAGGAGCTGGTGCGGCCGGGACGGGCGGGACGAACGCGTCGGCCGCAGGCATGTCGACGCCGGGCTCTGAACGCGACGCGTCGCCCTCGCCCTCGCCGTCCCAGCCCCATCCCTCGTCGGCGGGAGGAGGAAGAGGGGGAGAGGCGGGAAGGGCCGGCGCGACGACCTCGACGGGGTCGGCGGGCGCACCGAGCGGCGCGTTCTCGGCGGGGAGCGACGACGCCGGCAGCGAGAACGTGTGCGCCTGAGGTTGCGGCTCGCTCGCTACCACAGCCGCACCGTCGGCGACGACAGGTCGATCCTGCTCGTGCTGCACGCTCGACTCGTCCGGCGCGGCGGCGACGACAGGATCGGCGTCGACGCTCGCCGTCACCTCTGCTTGCTCGACAGCTTGCTCGACGACGGGCTCGTCGACGAGCTCGAGCTCGAGCGGGTGCGCAGACGGCTCGTCGAGAGCGGCGGTCTCGACGGCGCCCGGGGACGGCGCTGCCGGTTCGGGTGAGGTAGCGGCGGCGGTCGATTCGTGCTCGCCGGCGTCGAGAACCTCGGCGCCGAGTCCGAGATTTGCCGTATCGAGAGGCGGTGAGGGCTGGGGCGGCGTGTCGGGCTCGACGGGCTCGAGGTCCCACGGGTCGTCGATCGTGTCGTCGACGACGGGTACGACCGTGCCGGTCTCGGCGGCGGACGGGAGGGCCGATGAGGGCGGCGAGAAGGTGTGGTGCTGGGCCTTGGTCGCCTCGGCGGGGAGAAGGTCGTTCTCGGCGGCGGCGGCGGCGGCGGGAAGAACCGGTCGATCCTCGACATGCTGGACGGCCGACTCGTCCTCAAGCGGCTCTGCGCCTCGCTCGACGTCGAGCGCCGGCTCGTCCTGCAGGAGCTCGGCGCCCTGCACGTCCTCGTAAGCCGACGGCCCACGCGCCTCGTCCTGCGGCGCCGCCGAGACCGGCTCGACGACAGGCTCGGGCTGCGCCGCCGACGCCGCGAGCACCGCCTCGTCTGGCGCTTGGGCGTCGACGGCAGGCCGATCGACCTCGTGCTGAACGGACGACTCGCTCGGGACCGGGACCGGGCCTTCGGCCGTGACGGCGACGTGCGGGTCGAGCAGCGCCTCGGCGCCGGCGTCGTCCTGCCAGTCCCAGCCCGCCTCGTCGACGTCGTCGTCGACGGCAGGTACCATGGAGGGCGGCGGCGAGAACGTGCGCTGCTGCGGGTGCGCGTCCTGGGCCGGGAGGAGGATGGGCCCGGTCCCGGCGTCGTCGACGATGAGCGGTCGCTCCGCCTCGTGCTGAACGGCCGAGTCGTCGTGCGGCGCCGGCCGCTCGAGCTCGTGCTGCACCTGCGACTCGTCGACGTCCTCGCCGACGACATCTGCAGCCGCCGGGCTCGCATCGAGCAGCTCGGCGCCGCCTTGCTCGCCCTGCTCGCCGTCGAAGCCCCAGGCGTCGGCGTGCTCGATGACCTCGGGCGACGACATGGAGCCCTCGCGCGTCAGGTTAGCGACGGCGGCGGCGGCGAGGTCGGGCCGAGCTGCGGCGGCCTCCTGCGACCGAGGTCCCTCGCCGACGAGCTGCTCGAGGTCGGGGAGCGGCACGGCATGGCTCGCAGGACAGAGCGCGTCGAGGTCGTCGTCGCCCTCGTGGCTCGTGTTGGTCTGCGCGTCGAGAGGCGGGCTCGTGATCGGCTGGTTGCCCGGGTCCTCGAACGGCTCCCACTGAGGCGTCGCCGGCTGCTCTTCGGCCTCGACGACGGCGTTGAAGTCGACGAAGTCGTCGTCGAGGTCGGCGGGCTGCGGGTCGAGGAGCGTAGACGAGACGGGGAGGTCGTCGTCTTGGGCGTCCTCGTCCTTGGCGTCGGCGCCGAACGTGTCGAACGGCGCGAGCTCGTCAGGTGCCGCGCCATCGTCTGCGGCTCCGAGGCCCCAATCGTCCTCGGGCGCGTCGCCGCTGTCGAAGAGCTGTGCTGCGTCGTCGATGGGCGCAGCGGCGACGTCGGCGAGGGCTGCTTCTCGGCTCGGCGTCTCGGCGAGCGGCTCGACCGGGTCGTGGTGCGGCATGGGCTCGGGGATGAGGGGAAGGGCGGGCTCGGGCTGCGGCGGCGTAGTCGGGAAGGGCTGGTCGATGTTCTGTAGGGAGAGGGGCGTCAGCCTGTTGAGGACCTGGAGACGAGCAAAGGGAAAGGGGGGAAGGGCGAACGTACCTCGGCGGGCAGGTTGAGGGCTGACGGCTCGGTCACGTCGACGTCGACGGACGAACGACGACGACCCTTGTCCGGCTGACCGACCGCTGCAGGCTCGGCCGTCGCCTGGACGAGCTCGACGCGTTCTTGCTCGGGCGCCGCCTCGTTGACCTTCTCAAATGGCGTGTCGTCCTCGACCAGGTCGTCTTGATGCGCCAACTCGTCGTTCTGCAAGCGAGCGTGAGCGTCAGTATCCCTGCGCACAGTTGTCGGCGAGGAAAGGGAGGGAGATGCGGACGCACCTTGTCCTCCTCGACAGGGTGCTCGTCCTCGACGGCCGAGGCCGACGGGTCGACCTGCTCGCCTCGCTCGTCGACCGACACGCCCGCGCCTGCGCCGGGCACATCGTCGGCTGCGTGCTCCTGGAGCGACGGTGGCGACTCGTGCTCTACAGGCTCGCCGACGGCGGCGGGCTCGTCGATGCCCCAGCCGTCATCGTCGCCTTCCGCATCGGCCTGCGCCTCCTCCTGCGCCGCCGGCTCGACGGCGCGAGCAGGAGCAGGCTCCTCGGCGACGGCCTCGTCGTCGAAGAGCGACGGCGGCGGCGAGTCCTTGACGACCTCGGCGCGCGCGACCGCCTCCTCGTAGTCGAGCAGGTCGTGCGGCTGCTCGGCGACGACCTGCGCCTCGACGACCTGCTCGGCGGCATCGTCGACGATGTCGTCCTCGGGGCCGAACCCCCACTCGTCGTCGCCGCCGCCCGCACCAGCATGGTCCTCGTCGTCGCTCAGAGACGAGGGAGGCCCGAGCGAGGGCGGCTCGGCGGGAGCGACGGGTGGGGGGAGCGGCGGGGACGAAGGCGCGGATGCCTCGAGGGCGCGAGGCGCGGTGACGGGCTCGGCGGGCTGCGGCGGCTGAGGCGAGGGCGGGGCGGGTTCCTCGTCGTCCTCGCCGAAGCCCCACGCGTCATCGCCCAGCTCGGCCGGCTCGTCCTCGGCATCGGCGACGGTACCGGTCACGAGCGGAGGGGGTGCGAGGCTCGGCGTGTAGGCGTACGACGGCGGGCGGGACCGCGAGAGCGATCCGGCCGAAGACGCGATCGAGGTGATCGAGTCGGACGAGGCGTGGAACGGCGGGCGGACGGTCGGGGCGAGCGAGGCAGGTGCAGGTGCGGGAGGGGAGCGCAGCGTGGCGAGCGGCTGGGGCTGGGCCGTCTGCGGAGGCGGCGCGGCGGTTTTGGGTGGAGGAGGCGACGGCGGCGTCGGCGGCGCAGCGTCGTCGTCGAAGCCCCAGGCGTCCTCCTCGCCGCCGCCGTCGTCGCCGAAGCCCCAGTCGTCGGCGCTGCGGTTGCCGTCGTCGTCCTCCATGTCGCCGAGGTCGGCGCCGCCGCGGAGGCGGAGGACGGGCCGATCCTGCTCGTCCTCGTCCTCGTCCTGCTCGTCCTGCTCGTCGTCCGGGTCCGAGTCCGAGTCGCACGCAAGACCGCCGCCGCCGCGCATGCGCATCGCCGGCTGCTCGTAGCCGTACGGGCTGTACTGCTGCCCATACGACCCGTGCTGCTGCTGCTGCTGCTGCGACGAGGCCCCGCCGTACGGGTCCTCGGCCGGCGCGCCGTACCCGCCGCCGTACCCGCCGTACGACTGCCGCGGCTGCGAGCAGTACCCGTACGCCTGCTCCTGGTGCGGCTGACCGTACGCCTCCTGCGACGGGCTCGGCGCCGACTGCTGCTGCCGGTCGGGCGCGAAGAAGCCGCCCGAGCGCGTCGACTTGTTCGAGCCGGTGCCGAACAGGTCGGCGAACAGCGGGTCGTTCGCCGGCAGGTACGAGCCCGCGCCGGCGGAGGGTGCCGAGGGCGGGATCGAGAGCGGGACGTAGGGACTCGCCATGGTCGGCGGCGGCGAGGCGAAGCGCTGCTGGATGTGGTTCAGGACGGGGCCGTCGTTGCGCTGGGCCGAGGTCGGGCGAGAGGGGAGGGACCGGGCGAGGCTGTTGTTGGACGAGCGGGTCGAGAGGGCGGGGATGTAAGGGTTGCGCGCGGCGGGCGACGAGGGCTGGATGGGCGGGACCATGGGCGCGTAGGCGTGCTGCTGCTCCTCGGGAGGCGGCGAGATGACCGTGCGAGGCGGCGGCGCCGACTGCTGGAACGGCGTCGCGAGCGGTGCCGCCGGGCCGGAAGGTGCAGGCGAAGACGACGCCGACGAGGACGAAGACGGGCCGACGTCGTACTGCGGCGCATAGACGGGTCGTCGCTTTGCGCCGAGGCGCCCGGACGCACGAGGCGGAGGAGGCGCACCGGCGGCTCGAGGAGGAGGAGGCGGCGGCGCGCCGCTCGCCGGTTCCTCGGTCTCGACGCGAGCGGGAGGCGGCGGAGGGAAACCTGGCGCCGACTGCTGCGCGTCGTAGTAGGACGAGTCGAAGGCGGGGCGCGCATCTTGCGGAGCGTACGGGTCGTGCTGCAGCGAGAGTGGAGTCAGCGAGAGCGCCGACGAGGCCCGAGCGGGGAATGGGACGCACCTCGTGCTGCTGCTGTTCTTGGTCGTAGGTCTGGATCGACTCGGTGCGCGAGTCGGAGGGCGTGTGCGGGTCGCGCGACGGCTGGCTCGGCGCGTACGGATCGTGCGCCGGCTCGACGCCGTGCGGGTAGTCGCTCTCGCCGTACGGGTCGTGGACGGGCTCGACAGGGGCGTACGGGTCGTGCGCTGGCTCGATGACGCCGTGGTCGTGCTCGGTCGCCGGCTGTGTCGAGTCGTCGGGCTGCTGAGCGTCGACCGGGTACGACGGCTGCGGCTGCTCGAGCGGCGAGAAGGCCTGGTCCTCCTGGGCGTACCAGTCTTGCTCTTCTTGCGCGTACCAGTCGTGCTCGGCCTCGTCGGCGTACGGGTCCTCGTCGTCGATGGGCGGGGCGGCCAAGGACGAGAACGAGGCGGGCGCAGGCTCGAGAGGCTCGTGCGCTGGTGCCGGCGGCGGCGCGTACGGGTCGTGCTCGGCCTGGTCGACCTGCGCGCTGTGCGAGTCGAACCCGTCGTCTTGCGGCTGCGGCGGATACGGGTCCTGCTGCTGCTCGGCGTACGGGTCGTCCTCGTCGGCGGACCATGGGAACGTCGGCGCCGGCGCGCTCGAGTGCGACTCCTGCGCGGCGACGTGCTGCGACTCGGCGCCGTGTTGCTCGTCGTCGCCATACGAGCTGTGCATGGGCTGCTCGACGTCGGCGCCGGGGAGCGCATACGGGTCGTCCTGCTCGACGAAGCGCTGCTCGTCGTCCTGCGCCGCCTCGACCGGCGCATACTGGTCGTGCTCGGCGCCGTAAGCTCCTTGCTCGGCGTGGAAGGGCTCGTACGAGTCGAGCGCGGCGGCGTCGAGGCCGTACTGCTCGCGCGCGGCATAGTCGGCCTCCTCGTGGGAGTCGGGCTCGAAGACGGCCGACGAGTGCGGGGCGTACGGGTCGTGCGAGGGAGGAGGAAACGGTGGAGAGTGTTCGTCTCGAGAAAGGGGAGAAGAGGGCGCGTAGGGGTCGCGAGGCGAGGCGGAGCGGTCGAAGTAGGTCGGCTCGGCGTCGTCGTGCGCAGCGTCTTGCGGGGCGGGCTGGTACGCCGACGGCTCGTACAGAGACGGCTCGTACGGCGACGGCTCGTAGGGCAATGGCTCGTGCGCCACCGCCTCGTCGTCGACAGCGTACGGCTGCGCCTCGGCCGACTCTGCGAGCTCGTCGGCCGCGGCAGCGCCCGCCGCCTCGTCGTGCCCGTCGCGCTCGTCGACGGCCGCAGGCAGCGGCTCGACGTCCGAGAGCACGGGCGAGGCCTCGTCGTAGGTCAAGCCGAGGCTGGGCGAGTGCGACGGCGGGGGAGCGGAGAGGCCGGGCGACGGCGTCGGCGGGATCTCGGGCTCGACGCTCTCCTCCTTGATGTGCCGAGGCGAGAAGGCGTCGTCGCGCTCCTCGCCCGAGGAGGGCGCAGGCGCGTCCGGGTCGAGAGCGTCGTCGTGGTCGGCCGCCGGGACCGCCTCCTCGACCTCCTCGACCTTGACCCGCGCCGGCGCGTCCCGCTCCTCGTCCGCCTCCTCCTGCTCCGGCGACGCCTCGGCGCCGTCGTCGACCGCCGCCGCGTACGAGTGCACGCCGCCGACCTCGTCCTCGCGCGCGTGGTCCGCCGTCGTCTCGATCCCGTCGAGCGTCGACGCCGGCTCCTCGAGCAGCTCGAACGTCGTGTGCTGCCCGCGCGGCGACAGCGTCGGCGAGATGACGGCCGAGCGGTCGAGCGCGTGCGGCTCGGGCGCCGGGCTCGCCTCGACGAGCGCGATCGTCGGCGCCGCCGCAGGCTCGTGCGCAGGCTCGGGCGCGGGCGCAGGCGGCGACGGCGGCGACGGCTCGGCTGCGGGCGCGCTCGCAGCTGCGGCTGCGCTCTCGCGCGCGGGAGCGTCGCCGCCCTGGAAAAGCGCCGGCGGGCTCGGGCTGCGTGGCGGGAGGGGCGCGGCGATGCGGGCGGCGCCGAGCTTGCCACGCTTGAGCGAGCCCTTGCCCGTCGGCGGGGGAGGCGGCGTCTGCACCGGCTCGTCGACTGGCGCAGGGGCGGGCGCTTGGGCGGGCGCGGCGGGAGGCGAAGGCGGAGGGGGCGTCTTGGCGCGCAGGACCTTGGGCGCGAGCGCCTCCTCGATCGTCATCTCGCGCTGCGCGCCTCGCGGCACGGTCGCGAGCGCGAGTTCGCGCGGGACCTTGAGCGCCTGCTGAGCCGCCGTCGCACCGCCCTGCGCCGGCAACTGCTCGTCGGCGAGCCCGAGCCCGAGCAGGAGGCCGAGCATCTCGTCCTCCTCGACGACGTCGACCTCGACCGTCTCGCCCGCTCCCCAGTCCCACGCCTTGACGGCGCCGCGGACGCGCGCGAGGGCGCGGTCGCCGACTTGGCGCGCCCAGTGCTGCGGGACGCGCGCGGCCCAGGTGCGGATGACACGCTGCTCCTCGACCTCGCGCGACGACGACGAGAGGGACGAGGGGAGGAAGGCGAAGAGGCCGTGCGAGGGGAGGAAGGTCGACTCGAAGGCGCTTGCGGCGGCGACGAGGGCGAGGTACGCCGGGAGGTCGGAGGTCGAAGCGGGGAGCGAGGGCGACAGGTGCGACGAGATGACGTGCGACTGGAGCGACGGCGTGAGGTGCGCCGTGAGCGTTGCGGCGTGCTTCGAGGGCTTGTCGCTCGAGCCCTGGGCGGGGAAGAGGGACGAGTGCGAGGCGAAGAAGGCGAGGAAGTCGGACAGGGCGGGGACGGCGTCGACCTGCTCGTCCGTCGGCGCGAGCTCCGCGGCGTGCACGACGCCGTCGTCGCGCAAGCGGAACGCAACGCGCGGCTTGGCCGATGCGGCGGAAGAGGCGGCCGCCTCGCTCGCGCCGATGTTGACCCGGCCCTGCGACTCGAGGAACGGGGCGACGAAGTGGCGCAGGACCCGCTTGGCGAGGCGCGCGAGGAACACCTCGGTCTGAGTCGGCCGGCCGGTGATGCCGGCGAGGTCCTCGAGACCCTGCAGGAGCACCGCGACGGGCAGCTCGGGGCCGGTCGGCGCGGCGGCGATGCTCTCGCGCAGGGTCAACGCTGCCGTCGCGCCGCCGCCCGGTGCGGCGGGCGAAACGTCGAAGCACCCTTCGAGAGCGCCCTGGAGCGCCGCCTCGAGGCGCGACTCCTCCTCGCTCGCCCACCGCACGAGCACCTTCCACGCGTCCGTGTGCTCGATCCACTCGTCGGCGCCCTCCTCGACGGCCGACGTGACCCGAGCGAGCGCCTCGATGGCGGAAGGCAGCTCGCCCGACGTGGTGGCGGTGGCGAGCGCGGCGGTGGTGGTGTGGAACGTGACGAGGGCCGTGAGGAGCGAGACGGAGGCGGCTGCGGCGAGGTGCGAGGCGGCGAGCGACTGCTGCTCCTCGAGCTGGGCGACGAGAGGAGGGAGGAAGGCGTCCTGCGCGCACGATAGATAGGGTCAGCTACTGCGCGAGCACGAGCAATGTGTGCAGCGAGACGAGCGCACTGGGCCGTCGACCTCCTGCTCGAGCTGCTCGAGCTCTTTGGCCTCCTCGTCGAGCTTGGCGATGAGCTCGTCGCCCTGCTTGAGCTGCCCGGCAAAGTCGTCCCAGTTGTCCTTGAGGAGAGCGAGCGTGCGGTCCTGCGAGCACCAGTCGGCGAGCGTCACAGGTGTTCGTCAGCGGCTTGCTCGTAGACCGGGCGGGGAAGGAGGGCAGAGAGAAGGCGACACGCACATTGGTGGCCGTCACCTCGTCGTCGATGCGCTTGAAGAGCTGTGCTGCTGGGCCGTGTGCGCCTGGAGGCCCCGCAGGGAGGGCGACGGCGGTCGAGAGCGACGCGGCGCCGACGTCGCTCAGGAACTGGTCGACGAGGGGCATGGCCGTCGTGGCACTCGCTCGGTGCGTGGTGCGGCGGGTCGGGCTCTGCGCAGGCGGTGGTGCGGAGGCGAGCGAGGGGTGGGGAGGCGTGGTCGAGTGAGGTGGAGGACGCCGAGGCTGCGGCGGTGGCAGGCGCGTCCTGGGGCTCGTTGGCGGGCTGCTGGGGGTGCGCTAGAGCTGTCGGAGGGCCCTACAGGTGCAAGCAGCTGCAGCGCTCGAGTTGGCGGGGGTCGACTTCGTCCGGCTCGAGAGCTCCTCGCGACACGAGGTTCGCCATCCGCCTGCTCTGCCTCGACCCTCCGGCCGAGCTGCTGCGCGTGTCTGTCCACTCAGTCGACCGTCTCGAGGCCCGCGTGCTGGTCCCGCTCGTGCCCTCGACGTGCTCGCCTCTCGCTCCTCCGCCTCGCTCTGCGACGACCACCGGCGGCCTCCGCGTGCGGCGGACTGCATGCTGGCGCTCGCTACCTCGAGCTGCGTGGTCTGTATGCCGCTGTGCGACCAAGCGACGCCTTACGCAAGGTAGAGCCGGCGCCGCGCACGCTCGCTTCGGTGCGAGCTCCTTCTCGCTCTCGCTCTCGCTCCCTGCCGCCGCCGCTCTTGCACGGCTCAGCTGCGAGCCCTGGCAGCTCCATGGCGGATGCCCGAAGAAGCCAGGCTGGACGCCCCCCTCTGCGTCGCGAGCCAGCTGTGCTCGCTCCCCTGGGGCTCGAGCCACCGGTCGCTCCGCCTTCTCTCCCGCTCCTCCACAGCTTTCGCTGCCGCACCTGGTTCCGCTTCTTCCCTCTCATCGAGCTGCAGGGTTGCCTTGAGCTAAGAAGCTGTCCTGTACCCGCCGCGTCGATCGGGTGTCCTCGCCGCCGAGCAGGCCAGCCTTGGCGGCTTGCTCTCGTCGGGCGCTGGCTCCCCGTTTTCGACCGCCGAGGACGACGTCGAGCAGTTCAGTGCTTGCCTCTTGAGCCAGAGAGTCGGGCATAAGAGCGAGTTCAGGCGGCTGGCCCGTCGGCTTTGACCTTCAGCTCGCGCGACGAGAGCGCGAACAGCCTTTTCTGTGCATCTCGCTGCTGCGGTTCCTAGAGCTTGAGCAGCGCGAGCTACTTGAGGCGTCTGACTGCTTCCCTTGCAAGCAAGCGATGCGCTGTGGGTGGAAATGCTGCGACACCCGGCAGCCGAGCAAGTGGCCGACTCGTCGTCGAGCCGGACGCAGCTGCTCGCTCCCGCTCTCCCACTAGCTCTTGCGCAAGCTCCGCCCCAACACCGCACACAGCCCACACCACGTCCACCAGCCCCTGGACCCCTACTGCCCGCCGCACCAGGTCGCCCTCATGCTCGCCCGCATTCCCCGCGGACAGCTCGCCTCGGTCGTCACACCGCACCGACCAGCACAACGACAGCTCAGCAGCTCCGCACGGTCCATGGCGGGCTTCACCTGCTCGGTCGAGTCGCGCGCCGTCGTCTTTGCCGAGCACGGCGACCCGGCCAAGGTCCTCCAGGCGCATCGGTTCCGCCTCCCCAAGCTGAGCAAGGGCGAGGTCCGCTTGCGCTTCGAGCTGGGTGCAGTCAGTGCGTCTACTCCCTCTCCAGCTGCGAGCGCGACCGAGCTGACCCTGTACTCCGCGCCCAGATCCCGCCGATATCGCAAGCCCCACTTCGCTTCGCTCCTCCCCCCTCTCCTCGAGCTGACGCTTCGCCCTGCGCTCGCAGAACGTCATCCAGGGCGTGTACCCGTCCAAGCCGAAGGTGCGCAAGGACCTCGGGCTCGAGCCGCTCAGCGTCATGGGCAACGAGGGCGTCGCGACGGTCGAGGGCTTTGTCGAGGACGGCGAGGTCGAGCACAAGCTCAAGGTCGGCGACAGGGGTGCGTGCTGCTCTCCCCTCTCGACGCTCTACGAGGGCGCGAAGCTGACCCTCGAGCCCGCCTGCAGTCGTCATGGGCGCGCCGCAACTCGGTCCGTCTCTCGAGCCTCTCTTTCAAGCGCTCGACGACCTCTCGCTGACCCTTTGCCTCCCGCCCGCAGGTACTTGGGCATCTCGAGCCAACATCCCCGCATCCTCCCTCATCGCCCTCCCCTCGTCCCACCCGCTCACGCTCCGCCAGGCCGGCACCCTCGCCATCAACCCGCCGACGGCGTGGCGCATGCTGAGCGACTTTGTGCCGCTCAACCCGGTCGAGGGGGCGCCGAAACACGCCAAGAAGCAGTGGATCATCCAGAACGGCGCCAACAGCGCCGTCGGCGTCGCCGTCATTCAGCTCGCAAAGGCGTGGGGCGTCGGCACCATCAACCTCGTCCGGGACCGGTGCGTCCTCTTCTCCCTCGCACATGCTCATGCTCTAGCTTCTCGCTGACGCTCGACCTACCCGCAGGCCCTCGATCGACGCCCTCAAGGACTCGCTCCACGCCCTCGGCGCCGACCACGTCCTCACGTACGACGAGTTCCTCTCGCGCGACAGCAACACGCGCGCGCAGGTCAAGGAGTGGGTCGGCGACGAGGGCGAGCTGAGCCTCGCGCTCAACTGCGTCGGCGGCAAGGAGACAGCAGAGATGGCCAAGCTGCTCAAGGTTGGCGGGCAACTCGGTGCGTCGCCTTCTTCCCTCGTTCGGCTCTCGTGCGGCTCGCTCGCAGCACGTGCTGATACTCGACGTGGTTGTCGTGACACAGTGACATACGGCGGCATGGCCAAGCAGGCGCTCGCGCTCCCGCCCTCGCTCTTCATCTTCAAGAAGCTCGTCTCGTGCGTCGCCTCGTCCTCCTCTCTCTCTTCGCGCCCGCTCTCGCTGACGCACGCTTCCCTCTCTCCCCCTCGCCCGCAGCACGGGCTTCTGGCTCTCGAACTGGACGCAGACGCACCCGGCCGAGCGCGCGACCATGATGCAGCGCATCGCCCAGCTCGTGAGCGACGGCACGCTGCGCGAGCCCGAGACCGAGGTCGTCGAGCTGAGCGGCGCAGACGACGAGGTCGCCAAGGTGCTCGGCGAGGTCATGACGAGGGTGCAGGAGGGCCGAGGTAAGAAGGTGCTCCTGCACTGGAAGGAGGAGAAGGCCTGAGCGCTGCCGTCGTCGAGCAGCATCTTCCTCTCGCAGCTCTCGAAGTACCTCTCTCGCAGTCCTTTGTAGTGTTTGCCGTGCCACTCGTTGTACTTCTACACTCTGCCTCGCTCTCTCTCGCTCAACTTGCTCTCGAGCGAACGTGCGAGAAGTGGAAGAGCACGTCTGCGTTGCATGAGAGGCCCGAACGGCGAGCGTGCGTAAGACTACGCAGGTCCGGGACGCACACAGTAACGCGCCCGAGAGCACGTGCAGGGTGAGCGCAAAGTGAGAGAGAAAGAGGAGCGGGAACGAACCGCTGGAGGAGAGCGAGGGCGGGCGAGTTCGGGCGAGGCTCAGCGGCGCAGGAGCTGCTCGATGTCGGCGTCGTCCGAGGCAGTAGAGTCGGCGTCGTCGTCGCCGTAGTCGACCTCGTCGTCGGCCGCTGGTGCGGCCTTGCGCGAAGGCGAATCGGCTGCAGGGAGAGCGTCAGGCGCCTCGACCACTCCCGCCTCCTCTTCGTCCAGGTCGTCCGAGTCGACGCTCATGCCCTCGTCGCCCTCGTCCTCGTCATCCTCGCCGTCCGAGATGGGCACCGACAGCTCGACAAAGTCCTCCTGGACGTCGAACCCGCCGTCGGCGCGCTCGTGCTGCTCGACCCGCAGCCGCTTCTTGAGCCTGCGCCCGGCCGCGCCCGAGATGCCCTCGCGCTCGGCATCCCTCGCCGCACGCCGCTTGCCGCGCGCTCGCGCCGCCGCGTCCTCGGTCCCCTCGTCGCCCTCGTCCTCTTCCTTCCACTCGATCGCGAGCTCCTCGCCCGCACCCTCGCCTTCTCCATCCTCGTCCTCGTCCTCATCATCGTCCTCCTCGGCGCCATGCACCCGTCGCAGGACGTGCGGCTCCCGGCACCCCTTGACGTCGCACCGCCCGGTCTCGGCGAACCTCCAGCACTCGCGCACGTGCCGCTTGGCGCACCCGTCGCCGAGCTCGCACCACCCGAGCTCGACAAAGTCGCGGCACGGCGCAGCGTCGGCGCCGACGCGCACGTGCGCGTAGGGGCAGGCGGCGCCGCGGGTGCAGGCGGGGAAGTGGGCGCAGTGGGGCGAGCGGTGCGGGTTGGGCTGGTGCGAGAGCGGGCAGGACGAGGCGGGGCGAGGGCACGACGAGCGGAGGAAGAGCGGGCAGATGGCGATCTTGGTCGAGTCGTGGACGTATGGGCAGGTGTGAGCGCGAGAGCACTGGCCTGCGACGAGGGTGGAGGGAGCGAGTCAGCGCTCGCCCTCACCTGAGCAGGCTCGGCTCTTGCAGCACGGGGTGCAGAGAGAGAAGAGACAAGACGGCGAGGGACGAAGCAGCTCACCTGTGCGCTGGAAGAACCGGCACAGCTTGTCCGACTTGGGCTTGGCCGGACGCGAAGTCGTGAAGCCGCTGCGAGCGAGCGAGCGAGGGCGTCAGCGAGAGGGGTCCTGGAGGAGGAGAAAGCGCAGAGTGAGGAGGAGCGACGCACCCACGACCACGACCCCTGCCTCTGCCCCTCGAGCCGTTCCTCGCCGCCTGCACCCCCCTCACAGCGCCGACGAGCCCCTCGAGCCGCTCTCCCTTCTCGCGCATCTCGTCCTCCTTGCTCTTGCGCGCATCGGCGACCTCCTTGCGTCGTCGGGCAAAGGCGAGCGAGACGAGGTTGCCCGCCTTTGTGCGGATGTAGGTCGTGCCCAGGTGCGAGGTGCGCTTCGGGGTCGAGACGGAGGGCGAGGAGGGTGTGGAAGCGGCGGCGACGGCGCTCGGGTCGGCGTCTGCGAGCGAGGCAGGCAGGGTCAGCAAGGAGGAACAGAAGGGAGGCGTGGCAAGAGAGGGAGCGAGGACGGACCGGGCTTGCGCACGAGCTTGTTGCCTCGCTGGTCGGCGACAAAGACGACGCCGCCGATGACGACCTCGCGTGGCGGCGGTTGCGGCCTCTGGGTCGTGTCGGCAGGAGGAGCGGGTGAAGGGCGGCGGCTCGTCGGAGCGGAGGAGGGTGTCGAGGACGGGTTGGTCGGGTCGTCGGCGGGCTTGTTGAGGACGAGGACCTGGTTGCGGAAGCCGCCGACGGGGGTCGCGGTGCGGCTCGTGGGCTCTGTCGGGGCTGCCGAGGTGGTGGCCGAGGTCGAGGCGCCGCTCAAGCCGGGAGCGACCCAGGTCGCGTTGCGGTGGATGGTGGTGGGCGCGCCGCGGGCCCTGCCTCGCCCGCCGCGGCCTCGGTATGAGCCACGGTACGGCGGAGTCGAGCCAGAGGCCTTGCGCTGCTCGATGGCGCCTGTTGCAAGAGAGGTGGGTCAGCGAGAGCGGGACGAGGACGAGAGGCGAGGGAAGGGAGTGAGGACGCACTGGTGAGGCGGGCGATCTCTGCGAGGACTGCTGCGTCGTCTGCCATGCTGTGTGGCTGTGCCCGGCTGTCGTAAGCGGGTGTGGTGGTCGACAGGAGCGCTGCGGCAGAGCTGGGCCGACCAGGTGAGCTGACGGGGACGGCCGCCGCCACCCGTCTAGCTGCCTGACTGAGGACTGTAGACTGTCACTGAGGCACTCGTACGAGCATCAGTCCAGCGCCCAGGCCCAATGCAGCCGTGTGTGGCGAGGAGCTTCATCAGCTCTCGCTCCTTCTCTCCACCTCTCCTCGCTCCACCCCACCTCGTCGAGCCACGCCTCGCACGCGCGCAGAGCAGCAGGGCATGTCGCAGGCCAGCACAGCCCCGCACAGCTCCGCCGCAGCAGCCCCCGCCGCCGCCCCACTTCCGTCCCTCACGGTCGACCCCCGCCGCCTCTCGCTCAACCCGCCCACACCCTCGCCTCGCCCGCAAGAGCTCGCCCGACGCCCCGGCGAGCAGCCAGCACCGACCGCCAGCGCGACCACCAGCCCAGAGCCAGAGCCGCGCCCAGACCGCTCGCCCCTCTTCCGTCCCTTGTCCACCCTCGCCAACCGCCCCTCCGCCTCCGCCTCGACCTCGACCGCCCCTTCTTTAGCACGCCCGCAGCCCACGCCTGTCGGTGCGAGCGGCCTCAAGGGCGCGGTCGACGACGACGACGATGTCGACCAGCTCGCCGACGACGAGCTCGAACCCGACAAGCCGCCCGTCGCCTCGACGAGCAAGGCCGCCGCACCTTCCTCGTCCTCGTCCCTCGCCCCTCCCGCCAAGCGCTACGCCGGCAACGTCGTCCCCTCGTCGCACCCCAAGAAGCGCCACCGCATCTCGACCGTCGGCAGCGCAGACCGCTCGACCGGCTACCGCCCTCCCCCTCTGCCGCACTACACGGTCGTCCGCTCACCGCGCAACTCGGCCTTGTCGCCGCACATCATCCGCATCCACGACAACGTCACCGACGGCAGCCGCGCGCGCTGGCCCGACGCGAGCGAGCGCGACCCGGGCCACAAGGTCGCCGGGCGCGAGAATTGGTACGAGTGCCCGCCGGCCGACGTCGGCCGCCACCAGATGTTCCGCGACAAGCTCGGCGAGGAGCTCGCCAAGAAGCTCGGCCTGAGCGACGACGACCCGACCGCGCACTGGGCCGTCGAGAACCTCCCGCAGCACCACCTCTTCACCGTCCACCACTGCGTCACGAGCTCGAACCACCCGCGCCAGGACGTCTACATATTTGGTCCGTCCTCTCTATCTCTGCTTCTTCCCCTGAGCGAGCTCGTACTGACTCGAAGAACCCTCTCTTCGCGCGTGCAGGCTCGGCGGCGACGCACAAGTTCCGCACCGTCAACGAGTTCGTCCCGCACCTGTACTGGCTCCTCATGCTCGGTCCGGGCGACGGCCTGCGCTGCGAGTGCAAGTACTGCACCAAGAAGAGCCAGTCGGACGTCAACCGCATCGTCGGCCTCTCCGACGGCCGCTCGTCGTCCGTCGTGAGCGACCGCTCGTCGACGCCGCGTCGCGCCACCGCGAGCGCAGGGACGAGCTCGGCGTCGCGCACGGGCGGCAGCGTCGGCGGCGGCGGCGGCGCAGGGCACAACCACGGCTCGGCGGGGCCCAAGGCGACGGTCGCCAAGTCGGGCGACCCGGGCACCGACAAGCTCCTGCCGCCGCTCAAGAAGAAGCGCAAGCGCGAGAGCAGCGACCGCGCGCTCTCGCCGTCGGGCTCGGCGACGCTCGCGCAGAAGAAGGTGCGCAACGGCGCCGACGTCGCTGCGGGCGGCGCGTCGGCGCCGTGGCCCGTCGTCATCCCGGCGTACCGCGGCGCGTTCACGATGCGGCAGCGTGACGAGGACCTGCACGACGTGCGCGTACCGAGGCAGGGCGAGGTCGTGTGGGCCAAGCTCGCGCGCCCGCTCCTGTCGCGCGACGAGCGCGGCACGGCCATCACGCACTGGCCGGCGGTCGTGCGTGCCCGCAAGTTCGCGAGCGCGGCCAAGGTCGTGCGCGCGGCGTCGACCGACGACGACGAGGACGACGAGATGATCATCGTCGAGCCGGCCAAGGGCAAGGGCAAGCAGCGCGCCAAGGAGGCGGCCGAGGCGCACGACGTCGTCGTCGAGCTCGCCGCCGCGTCCAACCTCGCGCTCAAACCGCCCGTCGCACTCTCGACGGCGCAGCGCCCCGTCTTCACCCTCGTCCTCTTCGGCCTCGCCGACGAGCTGCGCCGCGTCGAGCTCGCCGACACGGTGCCCTGGCTCGCCCACACGCCGCCGAGCGCGCTCCTCCAGCCCGAGTACATCCTGCACTCTGACGCCGCCAAGCACGTGTGGGACGGCACGAGGACGACGCGCGACGCCAAGCTCGCCGACTTTGCGAGCGCCGAGGACGCCGCGACGGCCATCGCGCTTGCGTGCCAGGTCGTCGCTCACCTCGTCGCGACGTACTCGCCCGGGTGCGTCCCTTTCTCACTCTCGCTCTCTCCTTCTCAGCTCGTCGAGGTGCATCGAGCTGACGTTACCCGCCTCGCCCGCTCGCAGTGAGAAGTACGCCATCACGCCCGCCGCCATCTCGCACAAGCCGGGCACGCCCGCCGACCAGGTCACCGCCGTTGAGAAGCAGGTGGCCAAGACGTGGGCGTTCCAGTGCGTCTACTTTGGCGCCGAGCTCGTCTGGCCGGGCGACGTCGTGCGCCTCCTCAACGCCGACCTCGTCGACCTGATCGGGCCGCCGGGCGCCGTCAAGCCCGGCGAGGACCGCGCCTTCTTCCTGCGCGTCGCCATCCTGTACAAGGCGCCCGAATCGGACTCGCTCAAGATCGGCGGCGAGGTATGGACGCTCGACGAGGACGAGCGCGACGGGTCGCCCAAGGTCAACGGCGTCAACGGCTCGGCAACGCCCGAGGAGCGCTCGCCCGCGCCCGTCACAAACGGCAAAGATTCGTCGACCTCGCCCAAGGCCAGCAACGGCACCCCGCCCGCCGCCGCCGCCGCCCGGCCGCCCCAGCCGGCGGACCTCCCGCAGCACATGCCGCGCCCGCCCGCCGGCTGCACGTGGCAGCTCCTCACGGCGCCGGGCACGCAGGCCCACTTCGACCTCGACTTTCTCGCCGGGCGTGTGCACCCGCTCCCGGCGGCGATCAACGCGCGCGAGCGCATCCGCGAGGTCAGGGCGAGCTGGGAGCTGCTCCCGCTCGGGCTCAGGGTTGGGCACGGCGCCTCTCGGGCGGCGAGCGTGGGCGAAGAGGAGGAGCTCGTCGAGGAGGACGATGGGGAGCTCGCGCTCTCGCTCAACGACGAGCAGCGGTCGCTCGTCCTCGCCGGGCTCAAGCCGGCCGTCAGGGTGTACACGCAGGTCCGTCCCTCTCCCCCCTCTCGGCTCCTCGCGCTGCAGCCGAGCGCCGTTGCTTACTCGCTAAACTGCACGCAGGCTGGACAATGGCGCCCGACACGTCAGGACGCCGTCCTCGAGGCCGAGAAGCTTGCGTCGGTGCGTCCTCCTCCTCCTCTCTCCCTCTCCCCTCTCAGCTCCTCGCTGTGCTCTCGCTCGCTCTCGAGGAGTCGCCGCTGACACCTTCTCCCCTGCAGGCCGACGTCAGCCTCTTCTTCAAGGAGCGCGCGAGCCCGCCGACGTCGAACGGGACGACGAGCCGAGAGGGGTCCGCCGCGGCATGATGCGCCCGCCTCCTCGTCGTCTCGGCCTCGCCCTCTCTCCCGCACAGCTTTGTCTCCCACCTAGTCCCTCTCCTCGTCGCCCCTCGAGCACCCACCAGACCTAGTCCTTCCCCTCGCCCGGTCCTCCTCGTCGCACTTCCCTTTCTCTCGCTTTCTCTTCGTAGCAGTGTCCATGTGTTGCGTAATCTCTCAGCGTGTTTCTCCGCGTCTCATTGCAGCTTCCAGCCCGTCGCAAAGCGAGAGAATGCGCGCAGTGGAGACGAGGAGCGGCTCGAGGAGAGCGAACGAGCTTTCGGCGCCGGCACCGTGGCTCTCTCCTTACCAAGGAGCGCATGCACGCCATCCAGACTCGCATACGGCTGTACGAGCTTGTCCTGCGCCGCGCTCGCTCGCCCTCGCGGGCTGGTCGGGTGGCTCGGCCCCGACTGACGTTGAGCAACTCGCTCGACCTCTCTCGACCTGCTACACCTCTCTGCTGAGCTCGAGCACCTGTACAGAGCCTCACAAGTACCCTCAAGGTACGTCGCAACACCTCACGCTGCCGGCTAGCGGTGGGCTGACGCTCCTTTCCTCCTCATCGCCCGCAGCACCGCCTCCACCCTCCTCGCCTCACCCTCGCCCTCGAACCCCTTACCCGACATGCCAGCCGATAGCAAGCTCTCCCGCCAGTCCCTCGCCGCCGTCACCCTGTGCTACGCCTCGTGCAGCCTCGGCAAACCCACCGACCCGCTCCCCGACCGCCTCTCGCACCTCTCGGCCGCCGGCTTCTCCCACATCGAGCTCTCGTTCCCCGACCTGCAAGCCTACGCCTCGAGCGCCGAGAAGCGCGACGTCGGCGACAAGGAGTGGGACGTGCTCGTGCGGGCAGCCGAGCGCGTCAAGGCCCTCCTCGAGGAGCGCAGGCTCCGGTGCTTCATCCTGCAGCCGTTCGGGCAGTTCGAGGGCTGGGCCGAGGGGAGCGACGAGCGCAGGGACGCGTGGGAGAGGGTCGAGGGGTGGATCAGGATCGCCAAGGCCGTCGGGACCGAGACGCTGCAGGTGCGTCAGCCCGCTCTCGCCGTCCTCAGTCGGCCTCTCCCTTCGCGCTGAAGCGCAGGTGGAGCTGTGTCTCGGTGAATCGATGCACTGACGCATGTTTCGGCCTCTTCGTCTCCCCGCAGGTCGGGTCGAGCGACGTCGAGACGATCAAGTGGGACCGCGAGGTCGTCGTCAAGGACCTGCGCGAGCTGTGCGACCGCCTCGCCAAGGACGACCTCAAGCTGAGCTACGAGAACTGGTGCTGTACGTCATACTCTCCCTGCCCGTCACCTGCTCCCTGCCCGTCAACCTCTGGCGCCTGCGCTGTCCGACTCAGCGCTGACTCGCTCGTGCTCGGCCTCTTCCTCCTCTCGCGCGCGCAGGGTCGACTCACGCTCCGACCTGGAAGGCCGCCTGGGAGATCGTCCGCGACGTCGACCGCGACAACATCACGATCAACCTCGACACGTTCCAGACGGCCGGCAGCGAGTGGGCCGACCCGACCAAGCCGTCCGGGCTCGTCGACGCCGCCTCGGACGACGAGCGCAACCAGCGCTTCCAGGCGTCGCTCGACGAGCTGAGCGAGACGATCCCCGCCGAGAAGATCGGCTTCCTCCAGCTGTCGGACGCCTACAAGGTCGACCCGCCGCTCGAGGACAAGACGGTCGACGGCCTACGCCCGCGCGGCCGCTGGTCGCACGACTACCGCCCGCTGCCGTACGCCGGCGGCTACCTCCCCGTCGAGCAGGTCACCAAGGCGGTCCTCAAGACGGGCTGGCGCGGCGTCATGAGCGTCGAGGTGTTCGACTCGGGCGCGGACGGCAAGGGCAAGGAGGATGTCCGGCTCGAGGACTATGCGCGCGACGCGGCGGCGAGCGTGCAGAGGCTGCTCGATGCGTGTGCGGACGATGAGCTGTAGCGCGCGAGGAGCTGTACAGAGCTGCTTCGTCTCGTTCGCCGGCCCGAGCTACGAGAGCAAGCGCAGAGACTGTCGAACGAGCTCTACAGCGGAACACTTGTTCCTGTGTCCATTCGAGTGTCGGGCTGGGCCAGTGCAACATCTGCAAGACAGCCAGGGTGCCAGGAGGAGGAGGAGCCCGAGGACGAGGTTGGTCGGCCTTCTCAAGTTGGCGCCGCTGCGAGCTTGCTCTTCCTGAACGAGAGCACAGCTCTTCAAGCACAATCTCGCTCAGCAACTCTCGGCGTCGACGCTTGCAGAATCGCCCTCGAGCATCGGACGTGAGAGGTAGCGACGCACGGACCGCTCGCACTCGAACCTGCTCTCGCGCTCTCTCTCGCTCACGAGCTATCTCAGAACAGGGAGCGGGAAGAGGACGACAAGACTGCTCGGGTTGCGATGATGAAGAACTGCTAGTCAGGAAGAGGTATAGTGCTACAACGGCGAGAGAAGGCCAGCTAGACGACGAGGAACTCCTCCGTGCCCGACTCGCTCGGCGCATCCTCCTCGGCCTCGCGCTCGTGCACCGCCTGCTCCTCACGCTCGAGGGGCTCCTCCTCCTTCAAAGACGCGGCCGCCGCAGGCGCCGCTGCTGCGGCTGACGAGCTGCGCTTCAGCCGCAGGGTCGCCTCGACGTCGATCTCCTCGTCGACGCCGTCCTCGAGCGGCTCGCTCGCGGTCGAGGGCGCGGGTGTCGCAGCTCGCTCGACCTCGACGGCGGCGGGGAGCGTCGCGCTCGCCTCGTCGGCGGCGCCCAACTCGTCGCCCGACGCCGGCGAAGAGACAAACGCCGCGCGCTCGGCCTCCTCCTTGGCGTCGACGCGCTCTGCGAGCTCCTTGGCGCGCCGCAGCATTTCGAAGACGTACCTGTCGACGGCGGACGATGTGTCGGAAGCGTGCGAGGTGGTCGAGGCGCGAGAGCGAGGGCGAGGGACGGTCGAGGTCGGTACGGCGGCGGCGGTGGAAAGGGCGGCGAGCGACTCAGCGGTGAGGCGGGTCGAGTCGTCGATAGGAGTCTCGGCATGTGCCGAAGTCGAGCCGTCGGTGGGCGGGGAGGAAGAGGACGAGGCGGGGGCGGCCGGCTGTGCGACGGTGGGTTCAGGCTCGGCGGCGGCGGTGTCGGCGGAAGAGGAGGGAGCTGCGAGAGGCAGGACGTCAGCACGAGAGCGAAGGAGCAGAACGACAAGAGAAGGGAGAGAAGACGCACCGGCTGCAGCCGCATCGTCGTCCTGCCCGTGCACGGACCCCTCGCCCGCCTCGCTCCTCGCCCGCTCGCTCTGGCGCTCCCACTCGTGCTCCTTGAGCTGGTCGAGCTTGGCGAGCTCGAGCTCGACGCGCTTGACGAGGTCCTTGCGCGCCTGCTGGATGACCTTGTCGCCGCCGGACGTGACGGCGTCGACCTTGCTCAGGAGCGCGACGAGGAAGTCCTCGTGCCCGAGGAAGGCGGCGTTGGGCTTGCCGTAGGCGAGAGGCGGGGTCGAGGGAGTCGAGGTCGAGGTGGAGGGCGGCGACTGGAAGGTGAGGGACGAGGGCGAGGTGAAGGAGGAGAGGCGCGAGTCGAACTCGGTCGAGAGGCGATTCAAGGTCTCGAGGGCGGCCTGGCGGGCGGCGTCGCGCTCGAAACGCTTCTGAAGCGCCTCGATGGCCGGGTCGGGGAGGGAAGGCTCGACGGCGGCGGTCGGCGCCGACGGAGAGGAGGAAGAGGCGGCCTCGGCGGCGACGGCGGGTCCGGGCGCGGCGACGGCCTGCTGCTCCGGCTGCTCGTCGTGGTCGTGCGCCGCCGAGGTCGCCATGTCGAGGAAGAGCTGGAAGAGCGACTGCGGGAGCTCGTTCTGGCGCTGGCGCTGCTGCCGCCTCGCCTCGACGACGCGGCGGCGCTGGTCCTGCTCGGCCTCGAGGCGGCGGCGATGCTGCTCGCGAGCGACGAGTGCGGCGCGGCGCTGAGCCGCCTCGACGACCGCCTGGCGGTAGAGGGCGGCGTCGCGCTCCTGCTGGGCGCGGCGAGCGAGGGCGGCGCGGTGCTCGAGCGCCTCCTGGACGAGTGCCGCCTCATGATCGCGGCGGCGACGCTCGACCTCGTGCTGGACGGCGCGCTCGAACGCCGCCTCGCGCTGCCGACGTTCCTGCTCCTCGAGGTAGGCGGCGAGTGCGGCCTCGCGGGCGGCGGCCTCGGCGCGGCGACGCTGCTGCTCGTGCTGCTGCGTGAGGCAGGCGAGGCGCTCGAGCTCCTGCTCGTAGGCGAGGCGGGCCTTGATGGTGGAGGTCGCCGGGGCGGTAGGCTGAGGGTGGTAGAGGGGGAGGGCGAACATGGTGGGATGCGGAGTGGGCGGTCGAGTCGAGTCGGGGGTTGGAGCTGAGGAGGAGGAGGGGTGGAGAGAAGGGTCAGCAAGGGGGCTCGTCTGGGCGGAAGGTAGCGAGCGTCGGGATGCGCACCTGATCACGAAGCCGGCGAACGTCCTCGAACCTGCTGGTCACACAGGCCCACGACCTCGAAGCTGCTCGAACCGTCTCGAACGAGGGCGCGCACGGCGGCGACTCGATGCCGAAGTCCCCTGGGCGCACGGCTCAGTAGCTCGTGTTCGAGCGAGTGCAGCTTAGGACAAGCCCTGCGGCTCTGCTCGTGCTGGACGCCGGGTGGTGGTCGAGGTCGGGGCGTGAGGCGGACGAGGGCGGGGCGTGCTCGGCGGCGACAGCGCGCGGCGCGTGAGATGGCTTCGAAGCGGTCTTTGGGCTGTACTGAAGAAGCATAGCGAGCAGCATGGGCTCGTCTGGCGCGCTGGCTGGAGGCGAAGGAAGGCGAGCCGTCAGCCAACTTGGCTCCTCCGTCCGAGTCTCGAGCTGTCTCTTCCGTCCACTGTGCTGCCCTGCCTGCTGCAGAAGGCGACCATGAGCTACGACGCGGTCGCGCTGCACCCCGCCGAGCCGCACTCGGCCGCCCTCTTCGCCCCGCCTCTCATCAGCTCGCCCGCCGACGCCGACCTCGTCAACACTCCGCCTCGAGCCTCGAGCCAGCTCCTGGTGCGTCCTGCCACTCGTGTGCCCACTCGCTGCGGACACCCACGCTGATCTTACTCCCCTGCAGCGACACCCCGACCCGACCTCCTCCTCGGGGCCTTCACCTCCACGCCCACCACCACGACTGGCAGCCCTCCTTCCGGGTCGCGCTGGCGGTCGCGAAGCTCGTCACCAAAGCCGCTCAGCACATGGGCACCGGGCGACAGTGGGCCGTCGCCTTGTGCCTCGCTCGCTCAGCCTCACGGCTCGACCTCCTCCGCGCCGCCGCTTCCTCCACCTCGTCCACCTCGCCAACTCGAACAACGGGCCGACGACGTCGACAAGCGTGCGACATCCACGCCGGTCGGCCCCAAATTCAGCCCTCGCTCGACCGGCCTCGCGCAAAAGCACGCTACGGCGTTTGATCGCGAGCCGGGACCGTCCTCCCCCACTCGCGCTCGCCGCCTGCACACACCATCGCCGTCAGCCCGCTCGCCGACTAGCGTCGGACAGATACCGGCCGGTATCGATCCGACGGCTCTGCTGAACCCTTCTTGCGGCTGCTCGTCCGCACCGAGCTGCGGGGGAGCGAGGCGTAAGCGGTCCGCTCGACCGGCTCGGGCTCAGCCTCTTTCCCTGCTACCGCTTCGCCTTGCCTTCCGCCGGTCGACTCGTCAACATGCTCGCCAACGGGCTCCTGCTGCTCGCGCTGAGCGCGCTCAGCCATGCCGCCCCCGCAACGCACCTCAGCCCGCGCAAGTCGTCGGGCAGCTCCGTCAGCAGCGGCTACAAGCTGCGCGCACCGCTCTCGCCGTCGGGCTTCACGAGCGACAAGTGGATCAAGGCGTACGAGAAGGCCGTTTCGTACGTCGACGGCATGACGCTCGAGCAGAAGGTGCGTCTCCTCCACCACCTTCTTCCTCCTCGAGCGCACGCAGGTTGCTGACGGGCCTCTCCTCCCGCTGCAGATCAACTTTACCGACTTTCAGTCGACCACAAACGGCTGCAGCGGCCTCGGGTACCCGCTCGACGACATCGGCCTCACGCAGGGCATCTGCACCGCCGACGGCCCGACCGGTGCGTCCCTCTCCCTGCGCTCGCGGTCTTCCTTCGGCGCCGTCCCCGAAGCTGACTCGCACTCCTTCCTCCGTCTGCAGGCGTCAACTCGCGCTACAGCACCCAGTTCCCGGCCGAGGTGACGGCCGGCGCAACGTTCGACGCCGACCTCATTTACGCGCGCGCCGTGGCCATGGCCAAGGAGTACCACACGCTCGGCGCACACGTCCCGCTCTCGATCTGCATCGGGCCCATGGGCCGCAGCCCGTACGGCGGCCGCAACTGGGAGACGTTCTCGCCCGACCCGTACTTGACCGGCACCGCCGCGCACCTCTCGGTCCTCGGCTTCCAGGAGCAGGGCGTCGTCGGCCTCGTCAAGTGCGTCCATCTCGCCTCCTTCTTTGCGTCGAGGAGCTCTAGCTGACTCACCCTTAACGACCTGCAGGCACTTTGTCGGCGTGCGTGCACGAGCCTCCTCGTTAAGCCACTCGCCCAACTCGCGCTGACCCTCCCTCCTCCTCCCTCTCCTTCCTTCGCTCACACACAGAACGAGCAAGAGTACCTGCGCTACGGCACGCCGAGGGGCTACGTGCCAAATGTCGTCAACACGACGGTCGACTCGATCATCGACGAGGCGACGACGCATGAGCTCTACGTGTGGCCGTTCGCCGAGGCGGTCAGGGCCGGCAGCGGCAGTTTCATGTGTGCATGTGCGTCGTCCTACCCTCTCCTCAACGGCTTCGAGCTGCACGAGCTGACGGATCCCGCTCTTCCCCTCACCGCAGACCAGCAGGGTCCGTTCACCTCTACCGCCTGACTATCTCTCGCGCGCTCGAGCTCACTCCCACCTTGCCCTTGCAGTGAACGGCACGTTTGCCTGCGAGAACGACCACCTCCTCAACACGGTCCTGAAGAAGACGGTGCGCTCGCTCGTCCCTCGCCTTCTCGAGGCGACTTCTCGAGCTGCAGGATCGCTGACGCTCTGACCCCCTCCCTCTCTTCCTCACCTCCTATCGACTACGTCTCTTTCGCGCGCAGCTCAACTTCCACGGCTGGGTCATCACCGGTGCGTCTCAAGGCTCGAGCTCTCTCTCTCGCCGACGCTCCTCATGCTGACGCCGCTCTCTGCAGACTGGGGTGCGGGTCACAGCACTCTCTCGTCGGCCGTCAACGGCACCGACTACATCGGCTGGGCGGGAGCGACGCAGCACCTGTTCGGCGAGGCGCTCGCCGGCTACGTCGACAACGGCACGGTCCCGATCGAGATCGTCGACGACAAGATCATCCGGTGCGTCGTCGACTCAGCTACCTCCCCTTCAATCTGCACCTGCTGATGATGCTCTCGGGCCCCTACAGCATCCTCACGCCCTACTTCGCGCTCGACCAAGCGAGCCTTCCCAAGACGGACTTTGCTCGCTACGTCGGCAACGACTACTCGACCGAGACGGCGCGCAAGGTCACCGAGGGCGCCATCACGCTCCTCAAGAACGTCCGCTCCGGCAACAACTCGCACGGCCTGCCGCTCAACAAGCCTCGCGACCTCCTCCTCGTTGGCTCGTCGGCTGCGCCGGCTCGCGGAGGCGTGCTCAGCAACATCGGCTTTGACTTCATGGGCTCGACCGAGGCCGACTTTACGGGCTGGAACAGCGACGGGTACGGCTCGGGCGGCTCGCCGGCGCCATACAACCTCGACCCGATCGCCGCCATCACGGCTCGCGGCCGCAAGGAGGAGCGCCCGGTCGTCGTCGACTACTACACCTACGAGTGCGTCCTCTTTCCCTGCTCTTTCCTGCAGTCGAGATCTCGAGCTGACCTGCGTCGAGCAACAGCAACCCGACCGAGGGCCAGGTGCCGAGCTGGATGACCAACGGCACCAACTACTTCCTCGACACCAAGCTCGGCTACTCGAACGCCGCCGTCGTCTTCGTCACGGCCGTCGCTCGCGAGGCCTTTGACCGCACCGACCTCGAGGTGCGTCCCTCTCTCCTCGCTCGTCCCTCCTCGAGTGCGCGCACTGACCCCTTCCTCTCACGCTCGCAGCTCCAGAACAACGGCTCCGACCTCGTCGAGTACGTCGCCGACCACCACAACGACACGATCGTCGTCGTCACGGCGCCGGGCCCGGTCGACATGTCGCGCTTCGTCGACCACCCGAACGTCACGGCGATCCTCTACACCTACTTCGGCGGCCAGGAGGGCGGTGCGTCCTCTCTCTCTCTCGCTCCTGTCGTCCCCTCTTTCGCTCTCGCTCATGCTGCTTTCTGCCTGCAGCCACGGCCATCGCCTCGACCCTCTTCGGCGACGTCAACCCGAGTGGCAAGCTCCCCTTCACGATCGCGCGCAACGTGTCCGACTACCCGAACGCGCTCTACAACGGCTCGGTGACGACCAACCCGGTCGCCAACTTCACCGAGGGCGTCTTCATCGACTATAAGCACTTTGACGAGCAGGAGATCGAGCCGCTGTACGAGTTCGGGTTCGGCAAGAGCTACTCGAGGTGCGTCGCCGCTCCCTCTTCCTCTCCCGCTTCCTCGTCCTCCCTTACCGCTGCAAGCGAGCTGACGTCGCTCTTCGACTCGTGCAGCTTCGAGGTGTCGAACGTGGCCGTCAAGCCCAAGAGCGAGAAGGTGCCGGCGAGCGTGCGCGAGACGAACGAGAAGCTGTTCGTCGACGGCAAGGAGGTGTCGGGCCTGTACGACATCGCGTACGAGGTGACGGCGTCGGTCAAGAACACGGGCTCGGTCGCCGGTGCCGAGGTCGCTCAGGTGCGTCTCGCCCTCTCCTCGGCGGCTCTCGCTCGCTCGCACGTGCTCTCGAGCTGCACGTTCGCTGACGCCGCCGGCCTCCCGCCCGCAGCTCTACCTCACCTTCCCCTCGTCGACGCCCAACAAGATGCCGCCGCGCTCGCTGCGCGGCTTCTCGAAGCCGCACCTCGCCGCCGGCGCGACGGCGCAGGTCACGTTCCAGCTGCGCAAGAAGGACCTCGCCGTGTGGGACGTGACGCAGGGCGGGTGGATGCTCGCGCACGGCGAGTACAAGATGGCGGTCGGGACGAGCAGCCGCAAGATTGCCGAGACGGTCACGCTCGAGCTGTAGAGCAGGTCGAGGTGCGCTCCCTCTCTCTCACACTCTCTCTCTCCTTCGTCGCAGCCTCGATGGACGTGCGTGTGCTGACTCTCACTCTTCGCAGGCCGTCTTTTGCCTTCGGCCAACCCTGTTCCTCCTCTCTTCCCTCCTTGCGCGCCTCGCGCACGGACCCTCTTCTCTTCCGCTCCGTACACATCCAACATCTGCAAGCGATTCGTTCACCTTTTTCATACGCTTGCTAGGAGGGACCGAGGCGAGCTGCAGGACGTGAGGTACGAAGCACAGAAAGCTTCTCGCCCGTCATGAGCCCGAGCGGGCGAAGCCTGTAGCTCGTTCGCTACGACCGTTCTCTCGCACGAGTCACATAGAGAGACGTCGTTAGCATTGCCCGAGAGAGGCTACAGGCATTTCCCCTCCCACACGACGACAGCTCGAGTGCTACGACGCCGACCCTTCGTCCTCTGCCGACCCGGTTCCCTCAGCTCGCCGCCGCTCAGTCCCCATACAGGACCCGATTGACGACCTCGATCGGTAGGTCGTACAGCGGCGGGATCGCATCGTCGCCTTCTGCGAGGGCGGCGCCGTGTGCCCAGAGCGGGGTGGGCGCGCGAGGGGAGCCGTCGAGAGGGGGAGGAGGGCGGGCGGGCGGGGCGACGAAGGCGCGCGGGTCTGCGGGCGGGGTGGAGGGACATCAGCAAGGTGAGAAGGAGAGCTGACGCAGAGGCAGAGGGACGCGCCGTCGAGGAGAGAGGGCGAGGAGAGGGGCGGCGTGTTGTAGAGGTTGAGGCAGAAGTAGCTCGCGTAGGTGAAGGCGACGAGCATGACGATCCACGAGGGGACGAGGAGCGCCCAGTCCCTGTTCCGGAGCGGATGAGGTAGATCAGCTACTGCGCGCTCGCTCGAGCGAGAAGAGCCGGTCGAGGGAGAGAAAGGGACGCACCTCGCCGGGTACCACTCGACGCCGACCTTCTCGAGCCACGGCTCGGGCAAGAATGCCCACACGAGGTACGCGACGTACGCGACGAGGCTGCCGACGTACAGGACAAAGCCTTGCGACTCGACGGTCGGCGCCGGGTCGGTCGGCTCGCGCGGCGGGAACTGGGCGGGGAGGGACGACGCCGAGCGGTCGAGCGGGGCGGTGCTCGTCGAGGGCTCGGTCGTAGTAAAGGAGGAGGACTGATCCGGCGATGGTGGAGGGATGGCGGGCGAGGATGGGCGGGAGAGGGAAGCGAGGACCGGGCGGAGGAGGGCGCTGCAGGAGGAGGGACGGGCGTGGCGTCAGCGCGGTTCGCTCTGTGATCGGCAGCGAGATGGTGAGCTCACGCAAGTGCGTCGGGGCTGGAAGGGCGCATCGGGCGGCCGTAGTGCGGTGGAAGGAGGAGGGCGCTGGGCGGAACCTGGGTCGGGAGGGGGGTCGAGCCGACCGAGCGCAGTTGAGGGCGTGGCGGCGTGAGGTCGCGTGGCGGGATAGCTTGAGGTACCGCAGAGGTCGTGGATGCGCGCCCGTGCGGCTCGTACGGCGCTGTCGAGCTGAGGGCGGCCTCATCAGTCGCGACTCGGAGGTTGCGATGTTCGAGGTCGACGAGTTGGGCGAGGGTGGGCTCGGCGGGCGGGTCGTTGCTGCGGTGAGCTGTCGTATAGTCTGCTGGCCATGTGCGCGGTAGGCTCGAGGTCGAAGCCGAGGGGCGGAGGCGGCGTTGAGCCATCCACGGGCCGGCGTCGGAG
>Ga0308170_10000588_pt1 | contig 42769 bp, 27 predicted proteins | sample PhyBR2_2_FD_202136 | JGI IMG/M metagenome (GOLD analysis project Ga0308170, IMG submission 202136) | Phyllosphere microbial communities from UC Gill Tract Community Farm, Albany, California, United States - DLSLSB.R2 | ecosystem: Host-associated > Plants > Phyllosphere > Unclassified | place... | reverse complement strand
GTTTCTCAGGAGGTTGGCACTCAATATTGCCAGCAATAAGCATCAGGGTATTCAAAGTTTACACTACAGTATTCTGTATGTAAGATTAGACAAAAAGCATATAACTTTTGCCTTTTAGATTTAGAATTTTTGTTGTGAGGCCATTCCTGTAATCTAAGAATTCAAGTGTTTGTTGAAAATAAATTTATACATTTGCAGTTTTAGAAATCGAGCAGTCATTAGGACCTACTTTTAGTCACCGTTGAAATACTTAAATGCAGATAAGTTCATGAATAAGGAAGCAAAAAATGAGGTAGACATGAAATTTGTAATTGTTTTTGTAAACTTGATTATTTAGTAAGATTTACAAATGATGATAGATCATATAATTGGCTTATTTTTTCACAATAACACATTGATTGATTCTAAAACAGTTGTGTTGTGGAACTTAATTGTGTAATTTTTACATAAGATGTCTATTTGTCAATGAAGCCTAGATTATGATAGGTAAATTTTTGCTTTACTGCAACAAGTGATGATTACTATTTAAGTAGAAAAAGATTGGTCTGTTTCATTTGCGATTGTAGTCATCCCCATATCGAGGCTTATGAAATGAATATTCATGTTTTCTCGTTAAGAAAGATGGTACTTTTGTTTCACCTTTATTGATAATTGTATATGTCTTCAAACAACTGATAATGTTTCTTGTTTCTGTTGACTGAGTCTGTTTCAGGCTAAACTCGTTTAGCTATAAATAAATTCAAAAAGTTTCAAAATTAAAAATACATTCAAACAATTTAATCTTTCTTGAATTCCTGTTTCTTAGTGTAAGACATGGAATAATAGTGGGATTTAAAATTGTTTTTTTCGTCATTTACATGCTTAGAAGATCGGGTCAACTCCTCGTGAACTCCTTCCTTTGATCTTTTTGCTTCGATCAGCTCATTTCCTTTATCCTCAGTTTTGGAAGTAATGTTCCAACCGCTGTCAGTCAAGCTCTTCTCAAGTTCAGTCAATGACTTTCCTTCTTCAAACCAATCCTTACTAATTTCCAAATTATTTTTTCCCATTGGAGGGATAGAATCTGCTTTGTTTTTATGCAAAGTAAATTGTTTGAAATTTACGTTGGAACGATAAACTGGCTATTAAAGCATAATATAAAGTTAAAAGCATAGATTAGGCTATGATAAGAACATATTTTGCTCGACTCTTCTAATTTCAAACATCCTAACAAAAATTAATTAAAATTGTTTACTTTCCGCAAAGCTTAATTAAATCAGAGGAAATGTCTAAAATCAGAAAAGTGTTTATTTGTGAACTGAGCTGAACTTTTGACAATTTTACCTGGCAGGTCAACATCTCGAGTTCACCAGTTCAAAGTAATTAATCATTAACAGATTTATTTAAATTTTTTTTCGGTTTTGCTGTAAAAGTAACTTGTGCTCTGAAATGTGATTACATTGTTTTCATCAACCTCTGTCTGCTCTGATTTGCTCATCTCCTCCTTAAACGTATCTGTTTCTCTAATTGCAGAGATAGACATCAAGCCATGGTTTTCTGACTTGGACGTGATCTTCCATCCTCCCTCTTCCAAATAGTTTTCCAGGGCTGACATGTCTTGTTCCGCAATTCCATGTCTTTCAAGATGATTCTTCTGTTTCTTCATGTACAATCAGATGTTCTTAGTCTATTTTATGTTTCTATTTGAAACAATGTTTCCAAATTTTGCAAATTAGGGTAATAAGGCAAGGACAGAACCTTTACATTTATGAACTCTTAGTGATAGCAAAACCACAGCAAATATTTTTTTGCACAAAAATGATTATAATTACAAAACTATCATCTCTCTTCTCCCAATATTCATTGCATTTTTCACTAGTGCTCCTAAAATATTGTTTTATGCTGAATTGGAAATTTTGTTGTTGAGTTTAATTTGTGAAATAAAATCTATAAAGCCTTCAACAAAGTTTTGCAATGCTCATAAAAATGCAGGTTCTGACACAAAAGCAAAAGTTTATGTTTGTTGCCATTTAGTAGAAGAAGTCCAACACATATTCAGTGTCTTAAATTTCCAATATTCTAGCACTTATTGACAAATTAACAATTTTTATTATGCCCATTCATGGAAACTGAAATTCACACTCTTTTAAATTTAAGAAGTGATGCAACAAGTAATGACATAAAAGTAAAATACTACAAGCTGATATTCCAGCTACACCCTAGCACTAAGAAAACTGGAAATGAGAGCGAATACATCAAGCTTCAGGAAGCATATAGGAGGTATGTTGCAGGAGACTCATTTTCAAATTGCTTCTTAGTCTGTGAAAATACTAGAGGAACTTTATCTTGCCGATGTGGCGGTGTTTATCAAATAGAAAAGTCAGTTGTTGGCAAAATAGATTGTGAATTTTGTTCCTGCCATATAATAGTTGAAGACCCTGTTCTTGTTCTGACTTGAACAGAAATTATATTTTGATTCTTCAAAGCTCCAATACACTGTAATTTGTCTATTTATTCTGTTATTTTGGTGCTCAAATAAACTCATTTTGACTATTTTTGCATAAAACTTGTTTTTAGAACATTTAAGAAAAAACAATAAAAATATCAAATTTAATCAGAATCTGCATCAAATACCATAGGTTTCTTAGCATTAAGTCTCTTTTCACGATTTTTTATCTTATTGTTAGCTCTTGGATATGCTTCAGAATGCTTTTCGCCTGGCGCAAGTCCCCAATACTTGGCAGACTTCCTTTTGCTGGGGTCCTCAGCAATCAGCACTAGATTCTCTAATGAGCCAGCCACTTTCAAAAATTGGTCAAGGGTAGAAATGCTTCCTCCGTTGGCCTCAATCTTCTTCTGTACGCTCTTGCTCCACTGCAATGCAACAATGTTGAGTGCTGGGAATTGCATGATTGTTTCGTCGTCAAGAACCTTTGCGACTATCAATGGAACACCCTTGTCCTTAGAAGACATTTCAGAAACAATTTTGGATATTTTAACCACTGGCCTGGCTCTCCTTGTGGTTCTAAGCTTTTTCTCAATCTGTCTTATGAGAACTGGGCAGTTCTCAACAGATGCATCAATAATCTGCTTAAAGAAGGCTTGCAAGGAAAGAATGCTTGTGTTCTTTGATTTTGACGCCTTAGCTCCACCCTTAGCTGAGAAAGGAAGTGTTTTGTAATTCACACCAGACATTGAGGGCACTAAAAATTTTAAGAAAATGAAAAAATTTAAAATATTGCATTCACACGTAGAAAAGCCAGAACACTATAAATTAAGTGTAAATTGTTCTAGTTTATGCTTAACTTTAGTCAAGTATACAAATAAAGTGTAATTTTAAAGTTAATTGGATTAATTTTTGGCATTCAAAAACAAGCTAATCCTAAATTTTAAACAAATTAAATTTATTCATTTCTAGGGTTTTTTTTGTAATGTCTTATAACTCTGCCTTCTAACTGCTTTGGTTATATTTTCTGTTTTGTATTTTGATTTTGCAGCACTGGATTTATCTTCATGTTTTGTTTTCAGGATTGCCTCTTCCAAATTGTGTTCGCTTATAACTTTACTGTCTCTAAAGCTTTCATTGCATAAATTTGTATTTTGTGTTAAGCCATAGATTTTCTCTTGAAAATAATTTCCAAAGCACCGATCGCCATTTTTAACTTCTAAATTTTCTCTAGGAAAAATTAAATTCAGGTATTTGGGGTCGTCTTTAAGCTTAGTTAAAAATTTATTTTTGCTTAGCTTGTCAAAAAAATTGCTGTTGTAGAGTGAGTTTGGTCTTATTGTGCTGCTTAGATTGTTGTTAGATCTTTTTAAAAACTCATGAGAATCATTTGCATGTCTGAAAGCCTGATCAGGTTTCTCCTCGTAGGATTTCCTCTTTGGATTCACAAACGATATCTCTGTTTTTTTATCAGCTGGCCAAACTTCCTCTCTCTGAGTGCAAAGATTCTGTATAATATTGTCCTGCTTAGACTTGCTAAGATTGAATTTGCGTTGTGTATCGCAGCTAATTTTTTTTAGTTTTTTGCAATCGAAGCTTAGCAAGTTTATAAAATTGCTTTTTAAGCACTTTTTTTCTGCCATGTCATTGAAAACAATTTCTGATTTATTTTTCTCACTATCATCGACTATGCCTTTTGCTGTCTTCAAATGACCAAATTTATGATTGCTTGCCAATGTCTCTTTTGTATTTAAGATTCCCGATTTCTTTGCCAATATTTTGGATCTGGAATTAACCTTATTTATAAACTCGATAAATAAAATAGCATCCTCTATACTTTTCTCTAAGTTTTTTTTCCCAAACTGTTTTATGGATAGCATTTTATGCGACTTCTTCTTTACTATATCCTGGAATACTTCATTCTGTCTTTCTTTTTGGCCATTTCTTTTTGCTTGAATCTTATCATGCATGGGTATTGAGCATATAAAATTTAATTTTATATCAAAATTTGACAAAAAATAAGTAAAAATTTGAAAGAACTTGTATTTTTTATAGAATCGAAAATTCCAGTTTGACATAAAAAGATTCCAAAAGCGTGTGACGAACATTAGAACTCCTTAACAAGCTTGCTTTGACAAGCAGCGATTTTTGTTGAAAATGGCAGGTCAAATATATATAAAAGTCGATAAGCCCTTCGATATTTATTGCGTATTTTACTATTGCACTATTTGATTTAACTTTGCCCATTATTGATCTTTCTTGTGTCAATGATGTATTTGACAGAATTAAAATTTTTTAATATTCTTAAGATCTTCTGAAGCAAAGCAAACCACTAAAAAGTGTTAGTTAGAAGCTGAAAAAAGAAAGAACAATTCAAATATGTTTTTGACAATATTTTGCCGAAAGTTTGTGAGCAAGGCATGTTGTAAATTTATCAGCCCAAGCAAAAATAATTATTAATAAACAACCTTATAGTTCTAAATGAACTAATGTTATTGGTTTTATCATTTATTCAAAAACTCCAGAATTTTGCAGATATCCCTGCTTTTGACCTTGAACTTTATCACAGAATATTTTACTCTCTTTGCAAGGTTCTTCCCTTCCGCTTTCTGGCTTTTTGAGCAAATAAACTCAACAATGGCTGATTTTTCAAATTTTCGGGCATTGTCTTCTGGAAAATGGTAAAAAAGGGAGATTGAGTTTGATTTCATGTTGAAATAAGGCGTAAGTTTAAAATCAAGATAGCCCATTACAGCAGACCTTTTCGGTCTATTTTTTTCATTTCGGCGAGCAGTCTTTTCGAAATCAATAGGCTCTCCATTCACAACCGGGACTTTTGTCTTTATACGATTGTATTTTATCCAATACTGATGCTTCATAAGAGTCTCCTGCAAAGAGGGAATGCCAATGCCTATAAGACATATAAACTGTCCGTAAGGCACACTTAAAAATGGATAAGTGTGGAGAGAAGGGATGGATCCTATCTCTACAATATATTCAATATTGTTATAGAGCTGATAATTTATTTCATCAGACCCATTCCTGCTGCTAAGCCTATCAACTTCTGCATATTTGGGGCCAGAATCTTTGTTTACGTATGAAATACTCAGCTGTGGGTAGTAGTTTCTTGTTTTTGAAAATAGATTGATGTTGTACACGCCTGAGAGTGTGGGAGAGAATAAAAAAATCTTTGATCTTGCAAATTTTTTTTTATATTCCAAGAACGTTGCCTCAATATCGTAATCAGCAAATAAAAATACATTGTTCTCATTTTTTGTGCACGTATTGTCTATCGTAGAGGTTTCATACGCAACATCAATGTCTACATCATTTTCTAGTCCCAAATCGCAATCCATGCCGTTGTTTTCTTCTATAAAATCTCTATCATCTCTCAAACTTCCATCTGTGTAATATTCATAATTTACACTGCTTAGCTTGTCGTGCCAAATGTAAAAGGAAGTGCCGAACTTCTTGAAATGAGTTAGCTCTTGCACTGGATAGCTATTTAAAGCTGTGTGGGTGACAAGGCTATCGCAATAGCTCTTTGCTTGATCATTTAGATAGATTTTTGCAAAGGCAGGCATGACGTTAAGCCAGAAGAAAAGGCTTACAAAGCCAGATCTCAGCGCATAATTTTGAGTTTGGCATGAAGACAATACGCGCATAAAACTCCCATTTTGATTTTATTTAAGCTGTATTTGAAACATTCAACGTTAGGAAACAAAGTGGCAGCAGTCAGATATGCTTATATTTTATCTGTCACTGTTTTGTATTGCTTTTATAAGTTGAGCTTGGTCTTATCAAATTTAGGCTTTTTGTCCCAGCTTTAGAAATGCTGTTCTGCAAAGTTTAGTTTTTTTATTCTTTCGCATGAAAAAGCAGCCTGTCTTCATGGAAGAAGCATACAGGAATATTTCAAGAATATACAGGAACTTAACAGATGAACTGCTAAATGAGAGCATAGCTATAGTAGAGTCAAATATAAGAGCAAAGGCTGTGCATAATGCCATTAAATGCATGCGAGACAAAGCAGTCATTCCCTTTATAGAGTCCGGTGCCAAATCCAACTTTCTGTCAATTACTCCTATGAATATTCACACTAAGGATGACCCAATACTAAGATATCTTCCCTCTATCAGGAACAACCAGCATTCTTCAATCATCTGGTTTGAAGGTGCTGTTTTTGGAACCAAACCTTTAGATTCCAACAGCATAGTGGATGATATGTTTGTAAAATATTGGACAATGAGAGAGAGAAAAGAAGAGGCCATATTTTACATAAAAAAGAGGTTTGGAAGAGAATTTCTTGGAAAGAACCCCAAGTCAACGTGTTCTGAGATTCAGAAAATGGAAACTCTCTTTTGCTCTGTCTGCTGTTTATTTGACTGTGGAATACACAAAGCCCATAGCCCAAAGATTATAAATTGCAAAGAAAACCCTAATGCTTGCATTTGTCGTTTAAAAACTAATTTGAATGATGAAGTGAAGAATATCAGTTATTTTTTAGCTGATACGAAATTTAGGGATATCCTAAAACTGAAGCTAGCACCCTGTGTTTTGAGCTATCTCCTTCAAAAGAGAGGGAACCTGAATGTTAGCTGCAGAAAGCTGCCAGTTCGACCCTTTATCCAAAAAAGGGGTTCTCTCTCAAAAAAGAAGATCGACTCCAAGCAGTTTTATGAGCCTTGTCAGGAAGACGGCAGATGCACAAAAAACACTTGCAGCTGCCAGAAGGCGGGTGTTTATTGTGAGGCCTTCTGCCAATGCACTTCCTGCTCTAATCTGTTTTATTGCAGCTGTATTGAATGTGATAGCTCTTGTCCCTGTTTGGAACAGAACAGGGAATGCACTGATCTATGCAGATGCGATCCAGCAGCCTTGTACACATGCAGTAACAGACCCATACTCAATAGGGTTTTGAAGAAGGTGTCAATCTGCAAGTCACTTAAGCATGGGTTGGGACTGTTTGCCGAAGAATTCATACCTGCCAACGACTTTGTCTACGAGTATGTAGGAGAACTGATCAGTGACAAGGAAGCTGAGAGGCGAGGGAATTTTTATGAAATGAACAAGCTGTCGTACTTATTTAACTGTTCATTTGTGGGCGAAAATTGCCTCTTTTCTGTGGATTCTTATTTTATTGGCAACAAAAGCAGATTCATAAACCACTCCACAAAAGAAGCCAATTTGAAATCAGAAATTCTCTTTTCCCACGGAAATGTTAAAGTCGTGTTTTACAGTCTCAGAGATATTTTCAAAGGGGAGGAGTTCCTCTTTGATTACCAGTTTACAGAAGCACACAAAGTTAAGCATGGAATCACTGATTGAGTTTTTTTAGGGTTCAGTCTAAATTTCAGTATTTTTTTATACTTTTGATGTAAATGGTTGTTTTTGTATTGTAAGTCATCAAACTGAATCTTATAGTTTCATTTGTAAATCTAATAAATAACAGATCTAGAAAGTCTTTGTTTTGTAAATGAATAATTAAGTGCACGGTAGATTGTAAAAATACAAAAAGTATTTTCCCATATTTTCTTTTTTGGTCATTCTCTAATCTGTCTTATCTTTTACAGATTTAGAGATCTAAACTTGTTCAAAAATAAGTAGAATTGGATCGGTGATTGTAAAAAACTTCACTTCTAATTTGTTTGATAATCCCAGTTCAGAGCAGATGCTCTTTATTTTGATAAATAATAATACAAACTCATTAATTCTCTTTTATTTATTTGTTCATGGATCTGGGGTACGACTTCTCCATCTTTCGAATCCCCAAATTAGCTGAGAAGCCCCTCGTACATTCTTGTATTACCTCCCCTTTCAGAAAAATAGACTCTGTGTCCATGATTGATGACTTCTACTCAAACCTCATAGACTGGTCTGGAGAGTACATTTTCTTTGCTGTCGATAGTTCGATCTATTTTTACAATTTTTTCACTGAGACACGAGAAAAAATTTTTCAATCTGATATGAACACAATATGCAGCTTAAAGTGCCTAAAGCAGCTTAATCTTCTGGCTATAGGCTCCTCTTCAGGCATCGTGACGTATATTGATCTCACAACCCTGAAAAGCTCTAAGCATTTGTATCACAGAGGAAGAATAAGCTGCTTTGCAACCTGTGAAAACAAAATTATCACAGGAAGCAGGGACAGGAAGTCCAAGGTAATAGATATTAGGACCAAGATGCCTATATCAACATATTTATTTCACACCCAAGAGGTATGTGGTGTGAGTATAAATGCAGATCAGAAGCATTTAGCAACAGGAGGAAACGATAACAAGATATTTGTTGTTGACGTTAGAAACGATTCTACGCCTTTTATAAAAATTGAAGATCACAAGGCAGCAGTCAAAGCTTTGAGCTGGTCTCCAAAAAATTCATCGTATTTTGTCTCTGGTGGAGGAACAGCAGATAAAACCATGAAGGTCTGGGACATTAATGCAAGCACCCCGCTGCAAAGGTCCTTAAATTACGACAGCCAGATCTGCAATGTAAAATGGCTGAATAACAACAAGATTTTGAGCACTTTTGGTTACTCCAACGATGACATAAAACTTTTAAAAAATTTTAAGATTGAAAAAAGATTCATCGGGCATAAGAACAGGGTAATACACTTTGCAGTCAACGACGATCAAAGCCTTTTTGTCAGTGGAAGCGGGGACTCGAGCATTAAAATATGGGAAATAGACAATATTCTAGACCTGAATGACATACACATTAGATAATAAATAGATTTCATAGAGAAGTGGCAGATTATCAAAATCTTAGAAAAGTAATGTTTAGTACTGTATTTATTGTTTGATAAAAATCATGACTTATAATGTGTGTTACTTATTTTAAAAAGCTATCAGTTACAAACAATGGATGTTAAAGCTCAAAATTAGCTTAAATACAAGTAAGTGGTTCATTTTACTGGTTTGAACGTAACGAGCATAATTTTATTATTCTGTTTTGGCAATACTGTTTATTTATAGCCTCTTGCTTATAATTGATCGCTATTGTTTTGTGATATTAGACAAAATCTAAACCTTTAATTTCGCAAAAAACATTTAAAAGCTTTTTTAATGCCTCCCATGGGCTTTAACATTCGAAAAAACAATATTGAGCCAAGGAAACCCAAAATAAAACTAGAAGACATAGCAAAAGCATACCAAAAAGCTGTTAAGAGCAATCCAAACTATAAAACAGGCCTGGACTTTACAGTTGTAAATCCCTTGTTTGGGTATATGTTTAAGTTCTGTGGATGCTTAGAAAATATAAGATTTTACAGCTCTGAAATCATAATAAACCATGATGAACAAATGAGAAGAGACTTTGCTAGAGATGAGAGCAACAATTCTCTTACAAGCTTAGCCATTCGTCTCTTTCCTTCATTCTCAGGCAAACTATCCTGTGAGATGAACTCTGAATCTAGCTTTACTAAGGTATATTTTGTAGACAACCAAGACTTTGATAATGTCAAGACTAACGAAGGCAGAACTAAGAACATTAGAATGCTTGGGGAAGTATTTGCAAGACTGTTGAAGAACGGAACAAGTGACAATCTTGCAAAACCTAGAGATCCGTCTCTTTTTGAACTGTTTGAGTATGATCTTTTCTTGCCAAGCCTGACGCCAGGCCTAAACAATATAATTTTAAAATTGTTATTTATTCATGCATATGCATTAGAGATTTTGGAAACAGCCAGTGAGCTTGAAATATACTTGGGAGCAATATCTGATGGGCTGGACAATCCGCAGTTTGTGCAAAGTTTAATTTTAGACGATAGACAGAAGAGAATTTTCAAAGACGCCAACTTCCGTCCCTTTAAGGCTTGCTTCTTGAAAATGAAACAGCCAGTCTCTGGTAATTTAATTCCAGCCTATGACAGGAAGTCTGACAAGTTTATTACAGGCCAAAGCTTTGCAGATTGTGTAGACATTGTCATACTTCACCTGTGCAATTGCATGTTCTACAGTAATGAAAGAGATGAATGTGTATTTGATCAGCTGGCAAAACAAGAAGAAAATGTAAGCGAAGAGTGTTCTAAGCTGCTAGACTTCTACAGAAAATATGGGAATGAGCCTTTTGACATAAAATATCAGATGAAGAAGGACTGGTCTAAGGTAGTCCAAGGATTGAGTGATAATGAAGTTGAAGATTTAAGTATTAACTATGCTAGGTATGAATACAGAAACCAACTCAGTCCAGGAATTCTCAACATCATGGCTGTGCTAACTAAGATTTGCAATGCTGAAGAAGCGTATAAAAGCATCATAATGCCCAGAGACTCAATTTCAAAGAATTCCATAACAGAAAAACTCTGCATTTTTTTGAACAAAGTATCTAATGGGAATATCACAGTAGATGTAAAGGGCAACAATATAGAAGAACACGATTTTGATGGTACTACAGATTTTTGTGGTGATTTTGAGATAACCTTTGTTTTAAAACCCTCAGAAATATCCATGAGAACAATGCTTCAAACATTTCCGTCCAGCACTTCATTCACTCTTATCTCGATAGAAAATAATCTAGAACAAGGCAAAATGCCCCAGCCTAGCCCTTTTAGTGCTCTAGCCAGTCATGCAATTTTATCCTCTTTGTCAACCAAGTATATCAAGGGTAATGTTAAAAATGAAGGCACTGATATTTCAGGCTCACTCTTTGAAATATTGTATAACCAAGGACCTCTTAAAATCAACAGTGACTTGAAGAATCTGCTGATATTTTACTATAAAAACATGAAATATAATGAAGAAATTGTGAAAAAAGTGATTGAAGTTATTGTAAAGTCAGCAGATATACAATATTGTGGCACTGAGGCTATATTTAGGCCGTTCTTTTTTTACATTGAAGATCTGTTTTCCAAATTGACTGATGAAGAAATAGTGCAGACGTGGGCATCTCTGTATAACAAAAGTCTGGTGATTGATCTTGAAGTCATCAGAAGCCTTTGGAACGGTCTTGTTGAATCGAATTCTAATAAAATACAAAAATTGAGACTAGATCTGTTTCAATATACAGCAGATGATTTTAAATATATCTTATCCACAGTCAAAGATACCCTAGTCAATCTAAAATTGTCAGATTTCTCTGAGGATGATACAATTTGGCTAAAGCTCTTAGAAGACTTTCTAGTTGACAACAATGTTCTAAGGGGACTATCTGTAAGGATTTGTAGTTATGATTCACTGACTATGCTTAGCTTTCTTGATATGATTAAGAACAAAAGCACTTTAAAGACTTTAAACCTTTCAGGAAGTCAGTTTGAGGTTAGAGATGCAAAACTAATGGCTGATGTTCTCAGAGTCAATGATTGTCTGATTGCATTAGACATTTCTGAATGTTTTCTGGGGGACGAAAAAGCAGAGATAATAGCTGATGCGTTAAAAACTAATACCTCTTTAAAGGTGCTAAATATTTCTGAAAATAATTTAACATCTCCAGGCTTTAGATGCATTGCTGATGCTTTGAAGACGAATAACACCTTGGAGAAGCTAAATATTTCCAAAAATTTTTGTAACGCAAATGACATTTTCCAGCTGGCGTGTTCACAAGCGTCCCTTGTTTCTGTATCTGAAAACTCATTTTCGCTGACGGGATGCATTCCGAACAAAAAAATGGGTGAAAAAGATTTGAATGACAGAACTAGGAGTATATTAAATCGTATTTCACAATATAAAAGAATCGAGTGGATAGCTGACGCTTTAAAAATCAATACTTCTCTCACTCACTTAGCTTGTTCAAACTGTGAAATTAAAAAAGAGGATCTTCAAAGCTTAGCTGATGCCCTGAAAACCAATCAGACTTTGGCAGTTTTAGACATTTCTGCGAATGCACTAGAAACTGGTAGCTACAAATACATCGCCGATATGCTAAAAGAAAACAAATTGAAAACAATGGACATCTCGAATTGCTCTTATGATAGTGACGAGGCAAAAAATCTATATGAAAAAATCACAGAGCACCAAACTCTGGAAGAATTGGTTATTGGAGAGTACGATCTGATTTATGAGTACCTCCAAAGACCACAGGCTGAGAATGTAAAAGCTGCAAATTTAAAATTAATCATTAAATTCGGAACCTTTTATTAGTCTTATAAATGTGATTGGTCAATAAAAATGTAGTCTTTCTATTCTAAAGTCAAAAATTATGTATTTTAAATTGTAACGGTAATTTTAAAATAGGTATTTACCCTTTTAAAATAAAACAATGCACCTGCCGCTGTTTTAAGACACAACAGCCACCAAGTATATTTTCAGTTTCACAATGAACAAAAAGCAATTAATTATGAATGTTTTGCATCAAATATCACAGTTTACAATTTTGACTTTTTTAGTTGTTGTTACAAATTTTTGAAACAGTTTCAAAAAAACAATGTTAAAGCCGAATTCTTTAGTCCTCTGAAATGGATAACAGAGAATATTCTAGCAAGCATAATTTGTCTCATAACAACAACTCAGCTATTAGGGACTTCGGTGGGCAATCCGCTCAGTCTGGAGACTACTATAATGGCACATACCAAGATTATGAGGAGACACCCAACCACAACTTTTATTATAACTATTCAGATGAGTACTTTTATAATGGAATGCAACTCAACCCTAGACAGATATTTTGGATACGCCGGCGGAAACTGAGGAGAGATGCCTTGGATGCATCTATGATTGAGCAGAACAAAAATTATACACACGAGAGCAGACACATGCATGCCATGAATCGGCTTAGAGCACCCAGCGGCAGATTCTTGACAAAGGAAGAGTCTGTTAAATTTTTAAACGATATAGAAAAAAAAAATTAAACATAATTTATAGAATTTTATAAAGTCTTTGCTTTTTACTTAAAACTATGTTATTTGACCAATAATATTACGTAATTTTACAAATTCTTTACTTTTTATCTAACACTATGCTTTTTGACCAATTGGATGTCTGGTGTTTTGTTTCAATTGCAAAATTGCTGATCGAACTAAAATTTTTCAAAATATTTATTTAATTCAGTTCAGGTGCTGGAACTCTTACATAATTTCTAGACTCGTTTATTTTTCCCAAATAAAATCCAACCGATGCCGCCATGACCATAAAAGCAAGAAACAGAAATATTTTCCAGCCGTTGTGCACTTCTTTGGGCTTTGGTATTCCCAGGTCCTTGTTTCCCTTCACTGCATCTTCAAGAGACTCGGAATACATTCTGACCCGTGGGACAGAATAATGATGTCTCTCATATTGATAGAGCGGATGCCTATGGTATCTCTGAAAAGACAGTGGAACCATTGGTTCTCTGTATGCTGCAGATTCCAAATGGCCGGCCTGACTGTTTAAAAAATCACTGAAATTTTTGTATGTGCCAGTTTGGCTTTTGGACGAGCTTAAGCTTGGCTGAGTGGAATTAATGTAGTCAGGAAAACTCTGAAGGCCAGCATGCCTTGTGTTATAGGAGCTTTGGAGAAGAAAAGGCAAGATTGATCCTCTTGCAATCAAAAGAGTGGGTGTCTGGCCCATTTCCAGGCACAATGCTGAAATCACATGTACAAATAGCATAAGCCGTGATTTTCCAATGATTAAATTTGTGTTTTGAAACAATTGTTTCAGAAAGGCTGAGCCTGACCTATAATTTTAGCAATTGTAATGTTTTATAGAACAATTGAATGTCAATTTTGGGTATCAGAAAAAAGAAGTATAAGTAATGTAAAGATCAAATGGTCTGTCTTCAAATGACAGAATGCTTTATGTTGTCTCATGATTTACTTCAATAAACAAAATATCAAAAATAGGTACCCAAATAAAAATATTCAAATAGAAAAATAACATCACAAACAAGTTTCAAAATATACTTTGAATGAGATGTAATTCACTTTGCAAAAATGTCTGTTGATACTGATATGTTTTATTTAAGCAAAGCTTTGCAGAATTAAGACAAGATTTTCAATCCTGTTCAATATTTAAATTTTCATATTAGCATAAACATGGCCAGGAAGCAGCAAAACTCATACATCGGATGCAAAGTAAAAAGAGGTGTGGCATTCAGCAAAAGGAAATCGGGCATATTTAAGAAAGCCAGAATGCTAGAGACACTGACAGGATCACGGATAATGATATTCATATCAAATGAAAGTAACAAGATCTTCTCATATTGTTCTCATGATTTAAAGCATTTGGCAGAAAACTACAAAGAGATTATAGCAGGACATATGCTTAAAGAGAGGGAAGATTACAATTTATAGTAGCTTTGCTAGTCATGTTGAACAAATTCAGCTAAAACCAAAGCATTCACAGAGAAAATGTCAACTAAGAAATAATATTTATAAAATAGTTTCTATTCATCAATGCAATAATAAAGAGATACATCATTCGTCAATGCAATACTTAAGAAAAACATCATTCGTCAATGCAATGCTAAAGAAATACATAGGTTAAGCATCTTTCTATTGAAATCTCTCAAGTAGATCTTTCGTATTCATTGTCTCAATCTCATTGTTCTGTTGGCTAACCACTGTATTAGCAACATATAGCTTGAAGTTCTGATAATTCATCACTTTCTCCTCGATGGTACTCTTGGCTATCAGCCTAAAGACATTGACAGTATTCTTCTGTCCTAGTCTATGTGCTCTGTCCATAGCCTGAAGATCATTGAATGGGTTCCAATCATGCTCGTAAAAAACAACAGTGTCGGCAGACGTAAGATTGAGGCCTAGACCGCCGATGGACGTAGTCAAAAAAAGAAAAGGGATGGCTTCAGAGTTAAACCTACTGACAATACTGCCTCTTTGGTTTACAGGAACTGAGCCGTCTAGTCTCAGGTATTTAAAATTTTCATAGCTCTGCTTTAGGTCTTCAATCACAAAGTCTATGGTCTTTTTAAACTGGAAGAATATAAGAATTTTCTTTTGGTTGCTGTCGCAACCACACATGTTGAAGATGTCCACCAGAGCAGCAGACTTTGACGATGGAATGCCATCCTTAATATGGCGGGGATGCGAGGCAAGTTTTAGGAGGTCTCTTGTTTTTGTGAGAGATCCGTTTCTTAAGTAGTTGTAGTCGCCAGTACCTTCATCCTGCTCCATCTCAGGACCATCATTTTCGCAACAGCTGGAATAAAGTTTGCTTTGTTCTGCATTCAGGTCCACAATAATGTCCTTGATTATCTTCGGAGGCAGATCCTTCAGAACATCAGATTTCAGTCTTCTCATGATAAACGGCAGCGTCTTCTTGTGCAGCTTCTCTAGTCTCTTTTCCATTACCTGGAAATTCCTGTCTGTAACTTTACAGTTGTATTTCGACAGAAACTCGCTTTCTGTGCCAAGGTAGCTGGGCATGATTATTTCAAAGAGAGAGAACAGATCTTCAACAGTGTTGTGAACAGGCGTTCCTGTAAGAATGACTTTTTTGTCAGATTTGAGGCTTTTTACCTTCGTGTACAACACTGTGTTTCTGTTCTTCAGAACATGCCCCTCGTCAATTATGATCATAAACCAGCTTCTTTTCTCTAGCCACGAATCTCTTCTGAGAGTATCGTAGGAGCATATGATGATGTCTGAGGTTTGGAATGTGTTTTTGGAATCGTAGATACTAGACTTTTTCCCAAAGCAATTGGCCATCTCATCTTGCCAGTGCGAGGTTAAAGAAGAGGGACAAAGAACAAGGGCTCTCTGCTTGAGGTCTTTATCCTTGCTGCAGTTGTTGCTATCTTCTTTTTTGCCATCACCAGCCATCTCATTTATCAAATAGCTCAACACCTGGACAGTCTTTCCCAATCCCATGTCATCTGCTAGAATCCCATTTAAATTGAATTTAAACAGAAAAGCAAGCCATTTTACACCTTCTTTTTGATAGTCTCTTAGAATTATCTTGGACTTAACCTTTACTTCATAGTCTTTTATAAGGCCAGGATTGATGATCATTTCCACCTCTGTCTTTTCTTTCTCTATCAACTGTAGCAGCTCCTTGTCGTCAATCTTCTCATTTGTTTCTAAAAGAATAGAACATATAATCTTTGACAGAGTAGATGGATCTGAGGAACTGTCTCTGTTTTTAAGCAAGGGCTTAACAAAAAGAACGTTAAAGCTAGGATCAGAATAGTCCAAAAGACTAGATAGAAGCGAATAATCAAAATTATCTAAGATGTACTTGACAAAAAGCTGATTGAAATACATGACTCCAAGAAACTCTCGCAAAATGCGTGTATTCTTTTTTGCTAAAGACTCTGTAAATATTTCTGCTAAAGCACTGTTCATAGACTTGACGTAAAATACAACAGTATGCTCAAAAAAGACAAGCCTATCCTGTGAATTCATAATTCCATCAAAAGTTTTGAGGGAAAATATTCTCTCTCCAAGAATAGAAAAAAAGCAAGTAATATTGCGTATTCCCTGCCCTAACATTGTTTCCTGGTGGCTCCCAACACTCTCCTCAGAAGTCTTCTTAGATTTGGAGAACATTTCCATATTCTTCTTTGAGATCACAGCAAAGTCCTTCTCTTTGTGCAGCTCTACCAGCTTCTTCCACAGCACATCCACGACAAGCTCTATTCTATCCGGTGACAGCCTGTCATTGATGCATGATAGAATCAAGGCACTGCAGATTTCTTTCAAAAACTCCACACTGTTCTCAAGAATAAAGTATAGTGAATAGTCTAATGACAAGCTAGTGTCTTTGAGAATAGCAATGACATGCATTCTTACATATTCGAGACAATAGTCGTGGGAAAACGGATACAAAGCAATGTAGAAAGGATCGAGAATGAGATTTTTGAATTCTTTCAGAGGCATTTTTTTGAGAGTAGAAAACCGAGAGAAATCCGTTTGGATAAACTTCAGAATAATGGAGTCCAAGGAGCAGATCTTGCAATCAGCTTCGCTGTCACAAATGCTATTGTTTTTAGCTCTTTTTGAATTATCATTGTAGTATTCATAAAGACCTTTGAATGATTCTAAAAGCATGGAATTGTCTGTGGGAAATTCTATTCCAGGAATCCCCCTGATAATTTTAAATAGGATTACCTTGTTGTTCAGGTTGTGTACATTCCCAATGAAGCTTATGCCACCCTTGGAAAAAAAGGATTCCTCGTAGCATCCAAAATCATCCTCGAGATAAGGCAGATTACAGTCTCTGGTAATTAATTTCATAAAATGGGTACCAAAGTCGCCTAGAGTCTCTTTGTTGGATGATAATATCTTCCTCTCCAATATATCCACCTTTCTATCCTGATCACTTTCTTGTGTAGTGCTGTCTTCTGGGCTTTGAAGCAGTATGCTCTCTCCCAGGATATACAAAAATTCGCATACATCAAAAATTTGAGATAGTTCTAAAACACTGTTTTTTATAAGACTGTTGGATGATGTAAAGCATGGGTAGAGTGAAGTAAATGACTCAGGCGGATCAAGTTGAAAATTCTCATAAACAGTTTTCAACAGAATAATCAGAGAAGCCTTAGAATGGGCTATGTCAATTTCATTTTCGATCTGATTCCAACATTTGTCTTTTATATTTTGTATATTGGATCTAAACTCATCTATAATATCTTCTTTTATACTCCCATTTTCAGATCTATAAATATTATTCTTATCCCCAACTATACTTTTGCTTTTATCATCTAAATTCTCTCGCTTTTTTAAAAATCTCATGGTTATGTCACTCAATAAATCTGCACTTATGTACTTTACGTCTTCGTCATCACTGTCTAAAAGCATTATTAAAAGTTCTACCAGATTACTCTTGTCTTCCCCAAAAATATTCAAGCTTATCAATTCTCTGTTGAAATGCTCTTTCAGGTGGCTTAAGGCTATCAACCCGGAGAACTGCTCTTGCCAGTCCTTGGACGTAAGCAAATTACTTATTTCGAGCAGTATAGTTTCATTGTTCAGGAGCGGATAAATGCATTTCAAGAGAAAAGAAGCACTCTCTCTCACAGGCGAGAATGTCCTGTCGTCCTGGAAATCACTGAACTTGTCATTCTTAAGAATCTCAAATATTATGTTGAATAAGTCTCCCTCAAGGTTTATCTTTATTTTTCCTGCCTTCTCTTTTTCTTTGGCTTTTCCTCCAAAAGTCTCGCCTGGAATAAGCTCAAATGGCAGGCCTAGTGCATTGGCAACCATTGCTGCATATCCCACAAATCCTCCGTGTCTTTTATACCAGTCTGGGCTCAGAAGAATAAGATTCAGAGCCTCAAAAAAGTCATAAACATTTTCTATGGTCTTCTCCTTGTATTCTGCAGTTTTATGCTTCAGATTTAACTTATTTTCTTCAATTTCAATGGAGTCCAAGAAGGCTGCCTCAACATGCTCAAGCTCCAATTCGGCTTTCATTTCTTTCCTCTGCCTCATTTTCTCGGCCTTGTCTAAGCGCTTGCTTTCTTCGACTATTTCCTTGAATTGTAAATAAACATAGTCGCTGGCCTCCACCCTTCTCATGCGAAAGTCCATGGCATATTCAAAGGCATCCATGGCATTCAAAATCAGTGCCCCACAATTCCTATTCAGTGTAGATTCGCTAATCAGTAGGCTGTAGATGTTCTTAAGGATAAACAATGTGTGTTCCTCAAACTCTTTTATCTGATTCAGCAGTGATTTAGTATTGTAAAGCTTCAGCCCAGTTGTTGGTGCATTTTTAATTGAACTGAATATTTTCTCCAGTGCATTCATGCTGGGGCTATTTTTTTCTGAAATATTTAAGTCTTCAGAGTTGTTTTAATAAATTTATTTAATTAAAAATCTATAAAATATTTTTACCTTGCCTTTTATTTCTAAAATAAGACGAAAGATAAGAAGCAGAGGAATATCTTGTTGATTGTGCTATAAAATATTTTTCTGTGGTTTGCACCGATAATTGATCTGCATTGGCAATGATATTGCTTTGTCTTCCTGCTTTTACCCACTTTTATTTCAATCTTTGTTGTTTTTATCTTTTTTATTCTCATTTCAGGTTATTATAAACAATTGGAAGAAAATGTATTTGTTTGCAACACAAAAAATATATCAAAATGTATATCTAGTGAAGATATTAAATTAGTTTCTAGCTTATCTCAGACTGTGAATATCGCTTATAACATAAAAATCGGCAATACTGCTTATATTTTTCATTTCTTTTTATAATTAGGTTTACCAAAAAATACCTTGCAATTTAATATCTTACAGTTTATATACATCTACCTAGCCTACAGTTTGATATCTTGCAATTTACAGTATATCTTGCAATTTGGTGTCCTACAATTTGGTATCTTTAAAACTAACGAAGCAATATTACATGAATTCAACGATATTTAAACGTATTTTAACAGCGCAAGCTGCAACTTATGTATCTGGCTTTAAATAAAATACAACTTTATGTCCTTATGCACTTCTGAATTATTTGATAAATTTTTTAGTGGAAGAGAAATATTTTATTGGTCCTCAAATTTTATATAAATTTCATATAGATGCTGGGCGTTGAATCCTCCACGGAGATCTTTCACCTTAATTCCATAGTGCTCTTCAATTTCATAGATGAATGTGGCCATATAAGATCCGTTGGTATTCTTTTGAGATTCTTTATGATTAACCGAAATGTTATAGCCATCAGGTAATTTCAGAAGTTTTATAGCTTCAACTGGTATATACGGTGGAATAGCAGTGAAAATCTTTCGAGAATATTGAGAAAAATCTAATTCTTTTAGATTCTCGTGACTTTTTTTCTCACTCATTAGGGTACAATATCAAAATTAATTTTTTGATTAGAAATAAACAATTCAATGAGATATGAAATAAGGTAAAATCAAATATAAGGCTGTGGAAATACTGCCCCTTTGTATTGCAACCAGCTTAATGTATGAGTCCCTCAACATCTTTTTTTCCAAACGAAAGAATTTAATATTGGAATAAATTAAATATTTGATTCAAAGTAAAAAATTTAATGAAAATATACTTAAAATAACATTTAATTGGATTGTTGTTAATTAATGCAAAAAGTTAAATTAAAGCTCAGGAAAGCAGTCTGCAGCTTACAGACCAAAAGAATGCTCTTTCCAGAATACGCAATGATAAAATATGTTTGTAGCTGTTTGTGGCTGTTTGGCTACTTCTGGAGGCTAAAATTAAAATATTTTATATCTACCTAATCATAAAAATAAAAACACTAAAAAACTTTGTCTCAATAATACTTCATATGTCTTTAATGAAATTTAAGTATTTAATTAAATTATAGTCTAATCACAATCTAACAATATTGCACCAAACTCCTAAAAGACAATATTAAACACCAAGGATACGTTTCTAATTCAATCTTATGTGCTATTTTGGGATTGAATATTTGTTTTTCACTGATTTTTATCCAGTTTCTGTTATCACAAATTTGAAGAAATTTAAACTTAAAAATTTTTAAGGATAAATTACAAGAGTAAAGTTTGAAATCATCGTGAATAGGAAAGGTTAATCTCTAGCACCAAAACATTTCGGCTACACAATCGGTATGACCAAGTGGAGAGGATGCTAATCCAATTGGAGATTTATGAGGCTTTCTTTTTTTAGTATTGTTTACTTTAATGATTCAGCTCATGTTTGTCAGCTGGATTTCAGTAACAAAGTGAATCAAGATTGATAAAATAGCCTATAAAAATTTAAACAGGGCTTAAAGCTGTTCTGGAATCCAATATTGTGATTGAGAATGGTAAAAATAAAATTTTTAGTGAGGACTTTTTATTAACAATGGCTTCCTAAGAATGGTAGATTTTGTAATGGCTTGTTTAAATAATACTTTTTTGTAGCATCTGATAACAATTCTATTTTTTGCAATATTTTTCTGCAATTACAACTTTTTTGCAACACTTTGCTTATAATTACAACTTTTTTACAGTACCTTATTTTAAACAATGCTTTTTTTGCAATATTTTCCCAAAATTACAGCTTTTTGTAACTTGTGACTTTCAGAATGAAGCTAATCACATAATTTTTACCAATATGAAAAGTAAAGACCAATTTAAGGTTTATTTTTATAGAACACCACTAAAACTATGACAATAAAAAAGGCTATCGAGGATCTCATCGTGTTCATCAATGGCCGCATCAAAAGCTCAGACTTCAGCCAATAGCTCTGTTCAAATACTTTGTTGTCAATGCCATGCTTGCAAAATTGGCAATGGTTGTTGTTTCCAATGATGCAGTATCCAAGAATACAGTCAGAATGGTACCTGTGCCCGCAAATAAGCTTCATTGACTTCTCGTTTGATTCTATCGTTTCGGTGCACACCAGGCATTGTGTTTCGTCGTCTCTCCTGCCAGGAATTCCCTCTTCTGCAAAGAAGCCTGTGCTCTTTGCCATTATTGTGCTGAGATTCATCACAACCTCTCTCGACAGGACAGCAAAGTAGATGCCATAAATCATAGATCTCAGGAACCAAAACAGATACATTGGTTTGATGAAGTAGAACACAACAATGGCGGCCTGCGAAAATATGGTGATGTGGGTTGTTATGGCAAAAATGCGCTTAAAGGAGCCATAAATGAATCTCGGGGCCTTTTTGTCGCAGTGGAAGCCATATGCAACCTTAGCTAAGAATAACAAATACACATCAAATACCAGCCAGAAGACAAATAAGAGAAGATCGCCTATAAAAAAGAGTGCAACAACGGGAAACACAGTTATGAGACACAGGATTATGATTTTGTAAAGCTTTGCATAATATTTCTTTGCGAATGAGAAGACAGCTTGCACAATAATGACATAAATTAGAGCAAGAATCCCAAAAGGAAGGATGTCATTCAAGGTTATAGGCCTGTCTACAAAAACCATAATGATGCGGCTGCTTCCAGTGGGGTGACTTTCTACTGGCTGGAATCTGATCTCGCTAGTATTCGACATTTAAGGAGTAGCAATATTTCTTGAAATAAATGTAGGAAAATATTCAAGAAATAACTTAAAATAGGATATTTTTACTTGTACTAAAAGAAGTTGTCACATGAACTCAATGGCTTGACAGACTGATCTTACAAACTATTTAGCAGACAAAAAATTCATGCTGCACAAAACATCCAAAGAGCCAATCACATGAAACACACAACAGGCTTTGCTGAGACAAAGAATTCTATTTTTTATCAAGCTGATTTTAACGATATAATTTATTTTATTCTGAACTTGCATATTGTATGTTTAAAGTAAAATCCTGGCTTTCTACTGTTGTCTTAGATAAAATTGTAAAAAAATGTAACAAAGCATAAAAAGTTAGATTGCAACTAGTCTTTGAAAAGTGCTATTGTAAATATATTTTACAATTACACATAAGTTAACATACAAAGTAATGCCTTTTTTTTAAACAACGTCAGCAGATTTTTCAGCTCACTAGAAAATACAATGATTGATAAAAATTTTGGACTAGAATGTTTGTTATGACTTTAAGCTTTTCTTACACTTTGTAAAAACATCAGGATATCTGCTTAATCTATAAAGCCACAGCTGTTACCTTAAAATATCTATCTCATATTATCTTTTGCCAATAATAAGTATATTTTGTCTTTTGATTCTACAAAGTATTTACTGCTTTATTTAAAATATCGAAACAAAAGATTTGTGAAATAGAAGAGTTTTTCTAAATGGTAAAAACCTGATACAAATTCTAAATGGATTATTTTCTGATAATACAGTCTTAAATGATCAATAACAATGATGTTTTATAGAAATATTGTTATTGTAAGAACATGATTTATTTGTAGTAGCATAAATTAAAACGTCCTAATTTTGTAAAGTTATGCCCTAAAAACTTTTTGTTCTTTCTTAAGTCTGATACAAACTATAACATTCTATTTTTGTAAAGTTGCATCCTAAATACTTTTTGTTTTTCTGGCTGTAAAATTGTTTTAAAATAAATTAAAAAGATGAGATAAGCTTTTAATCCTGTGAGACCAAAATAGATTTGTTTTCCTGCAGCCCACTAATGTAAAAATTTGTAAGGCCGACATTCAAATCACTAAGAAGATTGCATTTCTTGGCTAGCGCACCATACCAATTTTCAAGGTTGTTTAGTAAATGTCGAGCTAGACCATCAATTGTATTTCTTTCGTAATATACGAGGTCTTCTCTATCCTTGTAAGAGTCATAAAATTTTTGAAATTGTAATATAAGCCTTTCATAGAGATAGTTGAATTCTGAGATGTAGATTGCTTTGCGATTAGCATAGTCAATGTTTTTAATTTCAGCTAGTATCCTTATTTTAGAGTTTGTTTTATAGAAAGTATAAGGAGTTTTATCATTATTAGATTTGAATAAAATTTTATAAAGTCTCTCTTCCAAAGGGGAAAAATTGTAAATGTTAGCATCATCTTTTTCCCAGGCTAAATTCTTTTTTTCAATAATGTGATGAAAAATGTAGATGCACTCTAAGAAGGCTAAGTACATTTCAACATTGGCCTGGAAATATTTTACTTCCTTGTAATGCCTAATGGAATAAACATAGTAATTGTAGAGGTATTTTTTATAGCAACTGCTAAAAGTTAAGTATTCTTTCTGATCAATTTTGCTAAACTCTTTCCAGTCTTGCCACTCTACTACAGGCATGTATGTCTCAGCAAACAACTTTTCATATTCATCTTCCCTCAAAGGCTTATAGAAATAAGAGAATCCATTGAGCAAATGTACATTGAAGTAGCATTCTGGAGAGGTGTTAGCATTACTTGTGCCAACAGATTGACTTAGATCTTTGGATTGAGATTTCTTGTAAGAATCAGAACATTCTTGTTGATGAAATGGTGCATCATCGTTGGAAAGAGATAAATCAAAAAAATCTTCGATCTTTGGAAGAGCATCTTGACTTCTACAAAGAAACCCTAGCCTTAGATATTGCACAGAAGTCTGGTATATCAGATTGAAGCAGTTACAATTGTTTGTAGCAGTCCGTTCAAGAAAGCCAAGTTCATTTTTACGATAAATATTTTTGAAAATTTTTAAAAAATGTTAAAGGAGCAATACTTTATTCAAAAATAGTCTTAAAGTTTAAATTTAGTTTAAAATGTTATCTTTCTTACAAGATAGCATATATGCTCTTTGTATTGATAAAGCATGCACTAGATCTTGGCATCATCTTCTCAATAAATTATTTTCTTGAAGTAATTAGCTTTTTTTAAAGTTTATTCACATTTTGAAGTAAAAGCTAAAATTATACATTTTGAAATTTTTAATCTAGTTCGTTAAACAACATACAAAGTAGAGATCAGTTTACGAAATTTACAATTCACGATCTATTCGTATGAAAAAGTATAATGTTTACGCTAGCTGTAGTCTAAATAACAATACCTAAGATTTTTTGGTTTCAGAGAATCTTTTTTTTTAAAGTAAAAGAAAAAATCCAAAAAAGTTTATTGAAGACATTTTGACTAGGATTTGACTTGCTAAGCAAAAACAATTGCAATCTCACATAATCATCCTTTGATAACTAAAACAGGCCTTACTCGGCAAACAGTCTTTGTTATGCCCATCTTTTGAGAATGGTCTACAACAGCATTGACGTCCTTGTAACACTCGCTGCATTCTTCAATCATCCCTTCTTTTGAGCCAGATCTAAAAACTATGTCCTTTTCATTCAAAGTATTCACTATTTGTTTATAATCAAATTGCTGTCTGGACTGAGACCTAGTCACAAGCCTACCTGCCCCATGGCAAGTAGAAAAGCATGTTTTAGAGCACCCAGCAGCCCCAACAATCAAATAGCTGAACGTTCCCATCGATCCACCAACAAGGACAGGCTGTCCTATCTCCTGATATCTTTGGGGAAGATCAGGATGGAATGGTGGTAGTACTCTTGAGGCACCTTTTCTGTGAACAATCAGTTCCTTTCCATCCTGGTCCTTCTCAATTTTGGCAATGTTGTGGCATACGTCATAGACCATTTCTAGTGATGCATGAGGGAATAGCTTTCTGAAACATTTCCTGGCCTTGTGTGTAATAAAAGACCTGTTAGCCCAAGCATAATTTGAAGCTGAAAACATGACTGAAACATATTTCTTTCCCAGAGTGGAATCATACGGAATAGCCATCAGTGAACTCATCTCTTCTTTTGCCTCTTTCATTTTTTGGTTGATGGAATCCTTTAGCTCAGCATATGCTTCTTTCTTTTCTCTTTTGCTTAATTCCAAATTACCGGCTATTTTCTTATATGCTGCCTTAACTTCATCTTTGTTCATTCTGCCTGATGCCTGACTTTTGATTTCCTTGAGAATTTCCTCACAGCATCCGTGACCTACCCCACGGGAGCCTGTATGAATGGAAACTAGAATCTGATCTTCAAATATGCCCATCTTGTTTGCTAAATCATCGTCAAATATCTTTTCCACAACCTGGATTTCCAAATAGTGGTTTCCCTCTCCCAGAGTTCCCATCTGTGCAATGCCCCGGGATTTTGCATATTGGCCCACCAATTTGCTATTTCCTGGGAGACTGCCATTACTCTCTGTACATTCAATGTCATCTTCGTTAGCAATCCCCATTTCAAGAAGATGTTTCATCCCGCTGTCTAATATCATATTAAGATCTTCTAATGATACATTGTTGATGTTATTGTACTTCCTATCTTCCTTGGATGCAAGCGGAACTTCTTGTATAAGCATGTCTCCCAGTTTATTTCGTAAGTTTGTAGGCAAGCTCTTGCTTGTCAAGTTAGTTTTCAAGCATCTGACTCCACAATTTATGTCAAATCCCACACCATCAGGACTAACACAAGCTGCGGGATCGGAGAGGTCGATGGCTGCAACAGATCCTATAGGAAGAGCATATCCCTTGTGGAAGTCTGGCAGTCCAACAGCCAGGTGAAGGCCTGGGAGCCTAGAAATCGATGCAAATTGGGATATTCCACAATCCTTTGGAGCCTCTGCATACTGCTCAAGAATGGGCACTCTGAGTTCTTCATCAACGTATATTTTGTTTCCATTGACAAGCAAATAGTCTGGGTTTGAAGCATCTATTTCAATCTTCATCTCTCTTTTGGCATTTTCATTCTTCATGCTTTCTTCTTTGCTTGTACTTTCTGGCATTCTGGGGGTATTTAATGCATGCATAATTATAGTGCAAACAAGATTAATTATGAAAATAAAATTTATTGTATAAAACAAATTCTAACAATACACTGACACATTTTTTATCTTCTCTCAGCTTTTTTAAAGACATCTAATTAAATTATTACAAAAGTTTATGCTCAAAATATTTTTGATCAATTATCTGAATTTTATAGTACTTGTAAAAATCTTGAAATAGATTTGAAGAGTCAATAAAATAAGTCGTTTATTATCTTTTTGAATCATTGTAAAGTAAAACTTTTCGCTTGAAAATCGATCTTAAATGAGTTAAAAAGTCATGTTTGAGACTATATGACTTGTTAAAGAGATGGAAAGAGCTCAAAGTATTGAATTCGTTAGATAACTTGGAAAGTAAACCATTGTATTGACTACCTGAGAGACGCGGTAATCTATAGTTTATGTATTCGCCTTTGGAAAGATCTTCAAACATATCTTTCAGCTTCGGAAATAACCAAACAAGTTCAGTAGCCAATATAAGCTGTCTTAAATAAGTTTTATCAAGCTCCTGAAAATTCTCACGGTACCATACCTGAGAGTCTATACCATAAAAAGTATGGGGACAAGACAACTCATCACATGATTCAAAGAGAATTTTATAAAGTCTAATTTCTTCGGGAGAAATTTTCTCGTCAAAATCTTTGTTAGAATAGAATCCTATAGCTTTGGGATAGCACTGATTATATAAGTAGACTGCTTCCAAAAAAGAAAAATACATGTTAATCAGTTTCTTGGCTTTTCCGATCTTTTTATCATTTCTAAGAGGAAAGATAAAATTGTTATAAAAAAACTTTCGATAGCAACTGATAGCGTTCATGTAGTCTTTAGATTCAACTTCCAGAAATTCTTCAAAATTAAATTTAGCCGGTCGAATCTTAGTGTTTCGTAAGAACCTTTTGTATTCTTCCTCATTCAACGGATTGTATTGATAGTCAATAAAGCCATAAGATCGATTGTTGTTATAATAATCTTCTTTTGTTATCTCAGCGGCATCTGAGGTGTTCATGCCATTAGCTAAGCTCTCACTTCCTGCTGGATTTGCCTGGAATGTCAGATTCAAAAGTCCCATAAACTTAACGAGTGTTTCTCCTGGTAGTCTAAACATGGGGTAATCACTTTTGTAAAATTTATATAAAAAATTTTACAAAATATTGCAATTTTTCAGAAAAAGACAATTAAAAGATATGTCAAATAATGCTTTTCTAAAGTTAAACATAAAGCTGTAAAAGCATCTAAAGGACTATTTGTTGTAATGAGAACAGTATTTAAGCTGTTTTTCTCGATTTAAAGATAAAGATTATTTTTGTAAAATTTTTTATCAAGAGTTCTGACTCCAAGATAAAAGCTTGGTAGCATATAAGAAACCAAAAATCTGTATCATCTAAACAAATGCCTGCTGATCCTGTTTTTATTAATTGTTTTTAAAACATGTTTCTAATTTCTAATTTTCTATTGAGCTGAGAAAAACAGTGATGAATGCACCAAAGGAAATGAAAGTAATTTTTATAGGGGATGCTGAAGCAGGGAAGACATTTCTTATATCCTCATTTATATTTGGATATCCAGTGATACCTAAGAAACCTATATTATTTGGAACCTACAGCAGACATATTGCATACAATAACAGTACCTATAAGCTACGCATATGCGACACGTATGGGTCGCCAGAGTTTATGAGATTGCAAGAGATGTCATACTTGGATGCAGATGTTATGGTTCTGTGTATCGATGGGACGGACATAGCCTCCCTGAAGAATGCCGAGAGATATGCGATCCAATCCAAAAAGGCACGTGTCCCGATAGTCCTGTGCATTACAAAGGTGGACAGAGGAGTAAAACTGAGTGACTCGCAGCTAATATCCTTTAAAAACAAGTATAGACTGAACTCTGTGGTGAAGGTTTCAGTTTATGACAAGAAGAGTGTAGAATATGCATTTGAGAAGATGGTTGATACGAGTATCAACGATAAATTCATTGAGAGTAGCTACTGCGGAAAGATCTTTTCCTGCTGTTAAAATAGATATAATAAAAATAGTTTATAAATAAAAATATTTAATATAAGATAAAATATTTAAAAAATATAAAATAGATAGAATCAAAATTATAAAAAAATATTTAAAAATAGTGAAACGAAGTCATGATTAAGGGATATTTATTATAAGATATTATATTTTACTAAAATTAATATCTAAGATAGATAGAATAAAAAGAGAAACCGAAAACATGCAAATAAACTTTCTGAAGCAAAATTTCAATAAATTGTAAAAATAGAACTAAAATCTTACATTAACCTTTTCAAGTGCCTTTAAAATCCATTCAGGAACAGATCCTTTGTATCTTTTTGTCATGTAAGCCTTTATAAATTCAGGATAGCTGTCATTGAGTATATTCTCTCTTATTCTACTGGTCAAGCTTCTCATGTAATGAAGATTGTGATGAGACATGAGCATGCAAAAGTTGGGCGTACCCTTTATTGTGGCTAGAAAAGCCTTGGAATATTTTGAGCAGGTAGAGCATTGGCAATCTGAGCTTATTGGAGTAAGATCGTTTACAACCTTATTGTCAATCATAACATCACCATCATCAGTAAATCCTCTCCCGAACCTTGCTGTCCTGGTAGGATACACACAATCAGACATATCAGTTCCCAAGGCAGAGCAGACAACAACGTCTTCTGGGTATCCTACACCCATCAAATACCTGGGAAGATGATCAGGCAGGTGCTTGCAGCAGAACAAAACAGTGTTGCAAAAATCCATCTTGTCTTCTCCACCACTCAGCCCGCCTATTGCCAATCCAATTGGGTTGCGAAGCAGTATGTCATCAATGCTCTTTTTCCGCAGTTCATCGATGAGCCCGCCTTGGATTATGGGAAACAAGGTCTGATTCATGTTTTCTATTTTCTGGAAGTTGGCAATTGAAGGGATTATTTTTGCCTTCTTTTTAGAATCTGCATTGTCATTGACAACATTTTGTAGATCGCTTGTATTATCACTGATGTTAGTGCTGTCTTCTCCTATTCCTCTTTTGTTTCTATGCTTATTGCCTATATGAATTATAGCCCTATCCAACCAGTCAATGGATCTGCTTATTGCCTTTACATGCTTTTCTCTAGGCTCATTCGGATTGACTACATCATCCAACTGCATCATTATGTCCGCTCCAAGTCCTAGCTGGATATCCATTGAGTCCTCAGGTGTAAATAGCTTATTGTCAAAAACCACACCTTCGTCTGTAACTTCCACATTCGGAAGGCTTTGTATCTGGAACCCGCCAGAATCTGTCAGCATGGACTTGTTCCAGGACATGAAGTCCTTTATGTTTTTTCCTAGGTTTCTCAAGTGGTATGTATTGCTCAGTATTATCTCCTCAGGCATGCTGTCTACAGAAACCCCACGCATGGCTCCGTAGGTGGCGACAGGCATGAAAATAGGTGTGTGCAGCGTGTTCTTCTGCAGAACAAATTCAGAAACTCTAGCGTTTGTTGTTTTGCACTTTTTTATGACAGTGAATTTACCGAACATGTTTTAGTTTTTTTAGAGTTTTCCAAAGTAAAATTTTTTAAAAAACAAAAACCAGCAAGAATTTGTCTCCAAGCTCTATTTTAAAGTAAATGTATAATAATACTTTATATGCATTACAGTGTATATGATAGTGAATGTCTATATGATAGTGTGTCTGTAAATGTGGCGGTACTTTAATTATGCCAATTTTGCTCCCATGAATAGCAACATGCTAAAAATGGAGGAGTTGTTCAATCGTTTAACCTCCATCGAGAACAGCTACACTGTTGGATCTCCCGGCTATAAGTTTAACTATGTGTTCTATAATATTGTAGAGTCTCCTGTGGAGAGACCTCAGGATTTTCCCATAGTGCTGTGGAACAAGTATTACATCCCAAATTCAAAACTTATGCCTGTCATTTTGAACAGAGAACAGATTGATGAGAGAAAGAGACAGCAGAACGAGCTGATAGCTAAGCTGAATGATTCGAAGGGTGCCATTTTAAAGAAGACAGACAGCCTGAAGACAAAGAGGGAAGTGGTCAAAAGCAAGCTGGAGAATGTTGCAGTGAAGTTTAGGATGAGGCTGAACAAGAATGTTTATGGGGAGCCGTCAGAGCAGATATTTAAAATTCAGCCTGAAATATTCGAGAGGGAAAGACTGACAATAAACAGTAAGAAAGAGGAGCTTCTTGACTATCTCATTAAAACAAAAGGGCATTTAGAAGAGTTCAAGAAGCGGGTATCACAAGCAGTGGTGAATGCAGAGAAGAAGCATGGAATTTATAAATAAATTATTCTATTGTGAAGTACTTAAAATTTATCTAAAAAACATGATTTAAACTATTTTACAAGTCATCATTATTTTCATTATCATTATCTTCATTATAAGATTGCAATCAATTTTAGTCTAGTCACTGCTTTGTTTGCTGATATTGAGTTTTTTAGAGTTAATGTTAAGTATTATAATGAATTTACATACTTGACAATTAATGTCACAAATCAGTAAACAAATTCAACACAATAAAAAAGGCATTTTGTGTATTCTTAGTTCTATTGTATTCTAAATTGACAACTTTTTTGACTTTTAATTAAATAAAAATTTTCGTGTTAGCCCAAATTAATGAACACTTTTGCCGTTTTATGGCCACTTGACGAAATAGCTCAAATGCTGGCCAGCCATGCAAGAGACCTGCTTCCAATCTGCATAATCGTCTCTCATCTTTTCTTTTTTATCATTTTCTTCTTTCACATTGTCCCTTCTGTAGTTGATTTCTTTTTTGGTGAGTTTATTGCCTTTTGGTTCAGGCCAGTATCTTTCCGAGCGCTTGGAAAAGAAGACAAGCTGGCAGTTCTTCTTTCAGCCATCGCCACTGTCAACACACTGGCTTTTCTCTCTTTCAACTTCTTTCTCGGAAGCCATTTTTCAGCCATTGTAGCTTCCAGCGACATCTTCAGAAAACTGATGGTTTACAGTGCCATTTTTATAGTTATCACTTACATTATGGCTATTGCCATGCTCTATGCTGAATTCTGTGAAAGAATGATGGAGTATTCGGAGGATGCCTTCAAAATGGTTGTTTGGTACAGTTGCCTTGTTAAGACCCTCTATTCTGTGATCTATGCCTTACACACCGCACCACTAAACTTTACAATGTTGTTTCTGATCGTAAAGGTGCCCTTCGACATTTTTCTAGGATATAGCATAATTATTGTCTTCAGCTGGATATCCTTTTATCTGTTCTTATTTGCATCTAACTTCTTTTATTGTATTTTAATATGTTTTGCACCGCAATATCCCCAGCCTACTAAATAAAACAAAAAGTCATTCGTATATTTTATTCTTGTTGTCTATTTGATAGTATTTTTGCATTTAATCTTTCAAATTGCAGTCTATTAATATCTGCTGATCTGATGACTAATAATTAGATTATTTATTGTGTTGGCTAGCTTAATAATTATTGTTAATTGATAGTTAAGGCTGTTATTTTACATCAGATCTCTTGTGACTCAGATTATTATATTTTTTGTTAACTTAGTATTCTTTATTCAAAGCTTTACTTTGAACTGTTGTCTTCTTTGAATGTACTGGCTACCACATAAAACATTTTCATATTCCCAAGCCCATGATAATCCCAATCAGATGCTTCACATGCGGGAAGGAGATATCCAGCCATTATGAGCAGTACTTAGACTTGGAGGCGGATGAGCTGCCAAAGAACGAAATATTCAAAATAATTGGCATTAAAAGAATATGCTGCAAGAGGATGTTTATTGGGAATGTGGATATTTCCAACAACTTTCTACAATTTGAAATGTCACAAAATAAATAATTTATAAACATAACTTACTTATAAGCTTATTGTAACTTAACTTATGCATAAATTATTGCATTTTTATCGTTTTGCATAGACAATTGCATTTGTTATAATTTACAAATAAAAATTATCTATGCAAAACATTAAAAATACAATTATTTTCTTGTGATGCCCTAAAATGGCTTTTCAAAGAAGAAAAACAAGACAATCTTCTAACATTTTCCACATGCTCTCAAAAAATCAGCTTGTGGAGCTGAGAGAGGCCTTTAATCTTCTAGATACTGATGCAGACTCGAAGCTGACAAAGACAGATCTGGTTTCCTTCCTAGGCACCATCGGATCCCCGTTCTCGGATGCTGAGATTGAGGAGATGATCCAGGAGCTAGATCCAAACCCAACCTACATTGTTCTCTTGACGTTGATCGGTGAAAGACTGTCGGAAATGTCCTCGGAGAAGGAGCTGCTGGCCGCATTTAGGGTCTTTGATGATGATAATGATGGACTAATAGATTACACCCTGCTGATGAATTGGATGACAAAGAATCGGGACAACCCAATCACAAGAGATGACTACGACTATCTCCTGAGAGGATGCATCGAGGAAGGACAGATAAATTACAGGAAGCTTGTCGACAAAATGAAGCATGGAGAGTTTATTGAAACATAAATAAATGTAGTAAATCTTAGTTCTGAAGTTGTGTTTAAAAAAGTGTTTCCTGCGAGGATCGAACTCGCCTCCTCCCGCGTGTTAGGCGGACGTGATAACCACTACACCAAGGAAACTCGGTACCTGCAATAGCAGACCAACTGTATTGTGTCAGAATATTTCTCATTTGCAATAACTAAAACCTTTTAGTTATTATTAATAAGTTTTTACCATGTAATTGAATATTCCACATAATCTTATGATTTCACAGGAATATTATAATTAGCAACAATATGCTCTTGTTTGTACTAGTAGCTTTTTTATTTAGATTCGTGACAACTAAGATTAATAAACATAAGATTATAAAAATAACAAAAATGATATGACAATATTAATTTAATAATCAAGGCAATCTCACAAATGCTCGGCCGTAGTCTTTACTAATGAACTTATTCTGTTTTATCATAGTATCAACTGCCTTATTTAAGACAGAATCACTAACCTTCAAAGCTGCAGAGAGCTCTGCATATGCTTTAGATGATCCGATAGGCATAATCTCTTTTATCTTCTCAATAGCCGCTTCAACTGCCTGGTAGAAGCTTGGCCTTACCATTCCCTCAATTGTGTGGCCCTGCGATACAGCATTCATGGTGCTGACCTGGAATATTCTGATGGCTTCGTCCACATGAGCTGTAGTCACAATTGCGCTCAGTTCCATCTTGGCCAGGCTTTCAGATAGTCTGATTATAGCCTCCAGCTGCCTGACTGTAATAGGAATAGAATTCTTTTTGTTGGAGGGATTCTCAAAGGAGTTTACCTCCTGCCGAATTCCAACGTAGAACTTGTTGAGCTTGGCAGCTGCTGCCTCAGACAACGTTGGAAAGACCTTGGACTTTGCATATTGGATGTAGTTTCTCAGCTTGTCAATTGGAATAACACCCTTGGCTTCATCAATGCGCCTATTACTGTGCAGACTGAGCACATGCTCTGCCATGACCTTGTCATTGGGCCCACTTTTATCTTTAATTATGAAAATACAGTCGAATCTGGAAAGGATAGTCGAGCCAAACTCAATGTTCTCTGCAGGTGTCTTGTAGTCGTCATACCTCCCAAAAACAGGGTTGGCAGCAGCCAGGATAGACGTTCTGGTGTTTAAAACAGTGGTAATCCCTGCCTTGGCGATGGATATAGTCTGCTGCTCCATAGCCTCATGTATTGCAACCCTGTCATTTTCATTCATCTTGTCAAACTCATCAATGCAGCATACTCCGTTGTCCGCCAGCACCAGTGCCCCGCCTTCAAGGTAGAAGTCGTTGTTCCTGTCTTTGATGATCGATGCAGTCAGTCCCGCTGCAGAACTACCCTTTCCTGATGTGTACACAGATATCGGAGATACAACTTCTATAAACTTCAGCATCTGTGATTTGGCTATGCCCGGATCTCCGAGGAGAAGAATGTTTAGATCACCCCTGAGTGTAATCCCATCCTCTCTTACTCTTCTTGTCCCACCAAACAGCATGCATCCAAGCGCCTTTTTTATGTCCTCATGCCCAAAGATATCAGGTGCTATGCTCCTGGCTATGTTTTCATAGATGTTGTCTCTTGCCATCTCTTTAAAAGAGACTTCCTCCTCCTCCGTAAAGCTGACCTTCAGCTTGGTCTTGGAGTTCTCCACACTTAATGCCTTCAGATAGGAGAAGCTCTTCTCATTCGTATTTCTGATTGAGTATATTCCTGTGGCTTTGATCTGATTTCCTGGGGATATTTTATTTATCAGTGATCCTTCCAAGCAGATGGAGAAATGCCTAGGTGTCTCGCCTGTTGGTATATCCTCAAATGACTCCTGTATTTTGACATACTGCACATCCACCACCCTGCTCTTCTCTGGGATGACAATGTAGGGATCTATCGGGCAGCCCAGGGTGTCACAGGAGCGAGGAATGGCATCCTTCACAACCTTGCTAAGCAGGCATGTCCGGCAGGTCAGAAATATCTCCTTGGGCTTTGTAATAATGGAAGATGTAGACACTACTATGCCCTGCACCTTGGCTATTCTGTTGGACTTTCTGGAACTTAGCTCCCTTATTTTAATGGGAGTGCTAGAGCTGGTAAGGAGTACCTGAAAGTTTCTTATTCCAAACACTTTACATATTTCAGCCTCGAAAATCTCAATTGTTCCTTCTGGATTGTTTGTGAGAGAGTTGAAGAGATTCTGGTTGTACGAGTTTATGTGGTCCAGCTGGACAGTTATGCTGTAGATGCCCTGTGCCAGATTGGAATGCAGCTGGTTGTGGTACGACTTATGGGTAGTCTTAAATTCATTGATGAACTCCATGAACAGTAGGCCTAACGTCCCATTGCTGACTATATTGTCATTTCTGACGAGGTCCATCGATTGTATTAAATTTGTGTGATATTCCATGGGATAAAAAAAGACAGAATGTAAAATGCAGCGAATATTAAATGCAGAGAAATAAAAGACATTGGCAATATTTTTTGTAAGAATCAATGACTATTGGATTTATTAGTACTGGTAAGAAAGAAGATTTAGGAAACACTAAAAATTTTATTATCAAAGTTTACAGGAAACGTGATGCAGAGGAAACAAGATAAATAATTGAAATAAGATGCATAATTGTTTTGGCAAGATTTTAATACTTAAATTCAGTAACAGCAATGGTAATAGCTGTTAAGATAATTGAGACAGATAAATACACATTATTTTAGATAGTTGTTTTGTAATTTGTTCCCTCCACAGAGTACAGGTGACAATTGGTCAAGAGACTATCCACATTGTTCCTTATGTCACTCTCTGAGTGTCTGTCCTTGAGCATCGACACAACAACATCCAAAGACAAGCCTTCATTGTCCTGGTTGTGCCTGTACACTTCAAGAATATCATTTTGTATCCTACTAAACATTGATCCACTTCCTTTCTTCTCTTCGCTCCTCTCAATTTTATTATTGAAGAACAAATGCTGGTAGAGGCAGGAAGTGAGATGATGGACTAGGCTGTTGGTGTGCATTCCTGAGAGGTTTGAGACATTCAACGTCTTCTTGTTGCCAAAGGTCTTCAATGTCCCCATTACTTTAATCAGATTGTTTTCTACAATCTGTTCGGCCATCAACTCGTCATAGCTTCCATTCACCCAAAAAGCACAGTCAATCTTCCCGGTAGTGTCGAGAATCTCAAAAACATATCCTGTTGAGATCTTCTTCAGGGATGAGACATAGCCACATGCCTGTATGTTGGAAACCTCAAATCTATCAACAAGAAGTATGGAGGACGAGTCATCCACTGCTATTCCATCTATTTGGCGTGCTGTAAGACATCTCAGTGTCTTTATTCCAGTGTATTCAAGCTTCTGTGAGCTTGGATTGAAGCCACCCTCAAAGTCTTCCATGGGTGGGAGTTGCAAGTTTTTTAAAAAGTTAATGCAAAGTAACGAATAAAATTTATGCTAAAATGAATAAACAGAAAATATAAAAAGGTAGCTTGTTCATATTGTTTTAGCTATTTTAATAGATAAAAGGTATTTTAACAATAAATAAGAGATGTTATTAGTATTTGAATTCATGGGTAATAATTTATTAATAATATTTAACAAGAGATATTTCTGAAAACTTAATAGTAATGGGATTTTCCTGACTGTTAAAGAATAAGTAAGAGATATTTTTATAGTTTAAGATTGAACAAAAGATTTTTTAGACATTTTAACAATAAATAAAAGATTTTTTAGACTGTTAAAGAATAAATAAAAGATTTTTTAGACATTTTAAGATTAAATAAGAAATATTCTGATAGTTTAAAAATAATTGATTTTGTAAAAAGATGTAGAGACTCTTTAACTAGGCTGTACTTTAATTATGCAAAAATCTTCAGGAATTTGGAATTAAACTCCTCATAAATCAGCCTGAGTTTCTTGAGTCTGTCGTCTGCACCTGCATTCTCTAGTAAGTTGATCAGTGATTTCAAAAAACAGTCAATGTTGTACAACGATTGCCATAACTCCCCACCACTGACAAGATTGTTTCTGAATATCTTGACAGATGATCCATGCCTAAAAAAGTCGAGTATATAGGAATTCTTGGGCTCCTGACATGTATAGAGAAATGACTTAATAAGATGAAGAGGCTTCTTTGTGTACCTTTGTAGGTTTTTCAACGGAAGAGCCGACAGTTCCATAATATCGTAGAGATATGCCTGATTGATCATGTCAAGAATGTTCTCGGTCACAGAAGGTAGTGCAGGCAGTGAGTATTCAAAAGACGGATATACAGGAATAACTTGGAACAGGTGTGCCACCGTATTCATAAATTCAGTAGGATTCCAGCTGATAGCATTGGACTCAATTAGAAGTGCAAAGACAAATATCGAAGGATCAAATTCTCTGTTGGAAATGAATAGATCCCATAGATAGTTGGACGGATAAATAAATGGATAGTTGCTTTTTTGGCTCTCTACAAGCTTTTTTCTAGATTCCAGAGTGTCAAAAATATCTAACACACAGCTAATGCTGAGCTTATCCTCTGGCCTGATACTTAAATTTTTAATACTCGCAGCCAAGCCACTATCAATGTTTATTTCACTTTGAACATCAGCCGAAGAACTGGTATTGTCATTCGAAGGTCGAGAATCTGCCTTGTTGGCAGAAAGGAGTGGGTATTTGACAAGGGACTCTTCTATGTTAAAAGAAACAAGGCTTGTATTAGAATAGGTATAAGCACCTTGTATTTCAGGCAAGCTACTGACCATAAGGTTCTGGACTCTCATCTTCGGTATGCCAAAAAACACCACATTTCCAAGAGTATCGTAGCCTCTTCGCCCAGCCCTTCCGCTCATTTGTTTATAGTTCATGGGATCCAAGTACAGAGAATCGCCCGCAAACACGGTAGTTCTACAGGGCATGTTAATGCCTAGTGCCAACGTTTCAGTGGCAAATAGTACTCTTATATGCTTCTTCCGGAATAGGATTTCCACGGCAGACCTATACTTTCTGTTCATGGCAGAATGATGTATTCCAATTCCCCTGTAAGCCATGTCAAGTATCTCCTTAGAGACTCCCCTTATATCTGAGAATTCTTCCCTAATATCATAGTCTGTAAGCTTGGTTATTGGATCAAGAAAGGTGTAGTTTATATCTCTCTGCTCAGGTTCAATGTTTTGCTCCAGGGCTATTGACTCCTCGATCCAGGAGTCTTTTGTTTTCTCAGCATCTCTGTTTCGCTTGTTTTCCTTCTTGATCTTCTCCAAGGCCTTATCTTTCTTCTTCTTGATGTCAGAATTCTCTAGCTCCTGATACACAGCCTTGGCCAGTCTGGTAATAAAGTCCCGATCGGTATTGAAAACAATCACAGGAAGCATGCTGGTGTCCTTTAAGACGTTGAGCAGATTCAGAATATTGTCGAAAATGTATTTTTCAGACAAGTCGGAAGAGAATGCGTCTACAGACTCGTGGGTAAGCAAATGATGCACTTGCTTCACCTGTTCCTCAGATAAAATGGACTTTTGGACCCATGTCTCAAACGTCTTCAGCAGGTGGTCTTGGTATCCTCTAACATCTGAGTTGCAGATGATGTTGCTCTTAAAAAACTTTTTAGGGGCTAGGCTTTTGATAAGCTTCTTCTGGGAAGAGTCCAGTACCATGTAAATGTAGTAGTAAATGTTTAGCAATTCGTCCGGAAGAAAATGTAGATCATTTCCAAAACCAAAGTTTTTAAGATGGTTGAAGGAATAAGCAAACATGTTGTTCAAAGGCACCAGTTTTCCTCTGAATTTAGCATTTGTTGTGCTATTATTAGGATTGCTGTCTGGTTGATCGTCTCCAGTCTTTTGAATGGTAGAATAAACATATGTTTTAAGTTCACAGTATCTCTCAGTATGCACAACCAATTCGCATTCACGGCCCTTGGAACTCTCTATGCTTTTAACCCATCCGTAAAAATTGTCAAGGTTTCCTAGTGTTGCTGATAAAAGTAGTAGAGGACAACGAGCCAGATGAATTATTCTTTCGATTTTAAGTCCCAACGAGCTGTCATTGATCTTATGGATCTCATCCATGATTATATACTTGATTCTAGACAGATCTATGCTTCTCTCGGAGTTACCAACTTCAGTGCTGTTCAAAAGAGACTCAAGGAGTGCCGGAATGGTGATAAGAACCTGGCAGTTAAAGGGCTCACTGGACTTGTCGGGCATAAGAGTGCCTTGAAGAGACGTTCTTATGCTCTTTGGATTGAACCTGGCATAAACATCAGCAGAGACCTGATTGACTAAGGCTTTTGTAGGAAGACAAAAGACAACAATATCTGTGTCACTGTTCTTAAGAATTTTTTCAATGGCATAGAAGCAAATAAAGGTCTTACCAGAAGAAGTGGGTGCAGAAATAACAGCAGACTTGTTTGAATCCACAGCATCGAGCAGCTGGACTTGCCACTTGTCTGGGTCGAAAGGCACTCTTTTGTCCTTCCTCGTCCCTAAAGTCCTCTTGAGATGGTCGCCTGCATACTTCAACTGGAAATACAAATCAATGTCATTTGGCGCATCTGTAGCGTTAGTAACAAAAGGCAGCTCCATTTCAATGTTAAGCTTCTTCAAAATTTCTCTTGTTGTTGCCTCGAACCCTGCCTCAATCATTTTGGTCAAAACAAATTCCAGCTCCTCCAAGCTAGTCTCTTTGTTAGCACCAGCTTCGTCATCGTTTTTGTCCTCCTCTTCGATCTTCTTGCCTTTTCCTTTTTTCTTTATACTATTTTTATTGCCTTTATGTTTATCATTCTCCTTGGTCGCATCACTTTCAGCAGTCTCCCCGCTGATCTTCTCTTCGTTGAACCTAGCATTTGTAAATAGTTCAATGTACTCCAAAATCGATAAATAAAGAGGAATAAGGACTTTTTCATTGATATTCTCTCCTCTTTTTTCCAAATTCCACACGTCTGAATATAACTCAACTTTAAGCAGAAGAAGCTTCCTCTTCACGTACTCGCTGGAAACTTTGATGTTCTCAAGCAGTGTGCGCTTTCCTTTCAGGCTCCCAATTTTAGAATAGGTTGCAAAGAAATTCCTAAGCCAGATGTCATCTGTCTTTCTTTTCTCTTTTTTCATAAGCTCCTCGTTTTCTTTGATTATCTTAAGCATCTTGGCGCTGGGCTTGTCCTTTGGCTGGCTAGTCTCTTTTATTATTGAAGAATAATGAAACTTGCCATCAAAAAGACTCATTGCTGACTTTCTTATATTTGCCAGATGCTTCATAGACACTTTCTCAATATCCGCTGGCATAAGCAGCTCTAGATCCTTTCCACTCCATTCGTCCTGAATAGCTATTCCGAATAGCTTCTTCTTCATCTCACAGATCCTCTGAAAGTCTTCCTCATAAGCAGTGTTTATGCAATTCAATTTCATTTTATTTGCTCTTGCATAAAAAATGCGTCCATCAAATACAATTTCTCTTTTAAACAGATTCCACTTCAACAAAGAAATCACAATCTGCTCATCAACTTGATTTTGAATATCCCTCAGATCTAAACTAAAGTTAAAGAAGTCCATTTTGACCTCTTCAAGACTTTCCTCCACCTGTGAAATGCCTGTTTCTGGCAAAGCGTCTGGCTCGTATGCTATCAATGGGATGGCATATTCTGCATTTTCGTCTATTTTGTCAAGCGGCTTGTAAATCAAAGTAAATGCAAAAGGTATCTCAAAAGTAAGAAAGTCTAGAAGACCCACATAAATTCCTGTATTCAAGAAGAAGTTATTGAGCTCTTCTCGCTTGGTGCATGTCAATGCTAACGCTATCCGCTTTGTTGCTATTGAATGTTTGATCTTTTCATAAGAAAAGGCAATCTTAAAATTGGCCCTGTCATCAAAAATGTACTCCTCTTGTCTTACAATCATAGACAGCATTAAATCAAAATACGGATCCCCTGAATTCTCGTAATGGAGTATAATGTCCTTAAGCTGGAACTTCTGCAAATTCTGTAAAATATACTGGAAATGCAAAAATACTGTCTGCGTCGGCACTGTCTTTGAATCCAGCCTGTACTTCTCTAGGGCGTCCAAAACGACACTGTTTACATCTATTATCACGTACCCGATTCCTGAAAATGTGGATGTGATGTTTATGTAGAATGCACTTTTTTCTTTTTGCATGAACTAGGGTAAAAATTGAGCACAAATAAATTTATGAATTTGTTTAGAAAGCTAAAATGACAGAAAGTTTAGTTTAAGTAAATCATTAAGGCTGTTTATTGTATAACTGTTTATACTTTACCTTTTGCAATTGTTTGTGTGAGGTTGTTCTATTATATTTTCAACTGCAATTTACCTTTTGCTGTTGATTTTAAAGCTATTCACAATAGCAGTAAATTTTGCAGAAACCGGGAATCACCATTGAAACCCTTGTTTATGGCTTTTACAAAGTTTAATCATGAAAAATGTTTTGAACAAAAATAATTCATCTAAAAGAATTTTAAAATTAGAAATGTAAAAATTTAAAGGTTTTCTAATGCTTAAAACTTTCTTTCTTATATAACTCATGCTCTTCTTTGTAATATTAGAACTTAAGAAATGAAGTTTCTTGCCCCTCTTTCAGTCTAATTCTAAAAATATCTGGAGTAATATGCAAATTTTTGTTGCTTAAAGTAAAATTTTTAGTCACCCACAATGAATCTGTATTTTTGCCTTTTACTTTTCGGCTTTCTTGCAGAGTACAAACGTTTTAGTATTCGCCATCCTGACAGGCTCCAAACCTCTTTAGATCTAAGCTTCATGCGAATCTCGGAAATAGACTCTTCCATCTCAGAGTGCAGAAATCTGCAAGTGTTGATCCTGGACAACAACGAGCTGGAGTCATTTCCAGATCATGTGTTGAGTCTAAAAAATCTCAGAGAGCTTCATCTTAACAACAATAAGCTGACGCTTCTCCCAGAATCCATCAGGAGCCTTAAGAAGCTAAAAGTGCTTTCTGTCAAGAACAACAGGCTGGAAGCACTGCCGGACACAATACAGGACCTGACCCGTTTGGAGCAGCTTTTTCTTGAGAGAAACAGGCTGATGACTGTTCCTGCTGGAATCGGGAAGCTGGTGAGTCTCAGACTGCTGTCACTCTTCAGAAATAGGCTGTCGAATCTGCCTGCAGAGATAGGAGAGCTGGAAAGCCTGGAGGAGCTAAGCCTTGCTGAAAACATGTTGGCAAGCTTGCCAGACGAAATTGGACAGCTGGAAAGCCTGACTGTGCTCAAGGCTGACAGGAACCAGCTGAAAGCAGTGCCTAACACCATCGTGGGACTGACTAAACTGCTGCAGCTGTCTCTCCAAGACAATTACCTAGAAGCACTGCCGCCGGGCATTGGGGATCTGAAGAATCTGCAGAAGCTGTCGCTCACCAACAACCAATTTGAATCGTTTCCTGAAGGCATAACAAAGCTGCGAAGTTTGGAAGTCCTGCTTCTTGGCACCAACCAGCTGAGACTGCTGCCGGAAAGAATAGGCAGGCTGAAGAGGCTAGAAGTCCTCGATGTGAGCGATAATCTATTGACATTCCTGCCTGCTGAGATCGGGCAGCTGGAGAGTCTGAAACACTTGCGTCTAAGCAGGAACTGTTTGGGATTCCTGGCACCTGAAGTTGGAAATTTGACCAGACTGATGCAGCTTGATCTCCAGGAGAACAGACTGGAGGCACTGCCAGAGACTATTGGAAGACTGAGAAACCTGGAGAAACTATTTGCTGGCTATAATAATTTGAATTTGTTGACTGAAAAAATTGGTAATCTTACTTATTTGAGAAGTCTTTATCTTCAAAACAATGCATTGAAAGTGTTGCCAGATGCCTTGGGAAAACTAGGAAAGCTTGAGAAATTGGTTTTGAATAA
>Ga0308170_10000587_pt1 | contig 42793 bp, 39 predicted proteins | sample PhyBR2_2_FD_202136 | JGI IMG/M metagenome (GOLD analysis project Ga0308170, IMG submission 202136) | Phyllosphere microbial communities from UC Gill Tract Community Farm, Albany, California, United States - DLSLSB.R2 | ecosystem: Host-associated > Plants > Phyllosphere > Unclassified | place... | reverse complement strand
GACGCCCGTCACGCCGAGGACGCCGGAGCGGACGTCATCAGCACCACCCTCGCCGGGTACACGCCCGAACGCGAGCGCACGCGCGGCCCCGACCTCGAGCTGCTCACGCAGATCGTCCGCGCCACCGCGCTCCCCGTGTTCGCGGAAGGGCGCATCCACACTCCTCAGCAGGCGGCGGATGCCATGGCCGCCGGCGCGACGGCCGTGGTCGTGGGCACCGCGATCACGCATCCCGCGACCATCACGACCTGGTTCGCCGCGGCCGTGGATCGCAACGCGAACTGAGCTTCGCCGGGATGCTCGCCTGTCGCGACGGGCTCAGCCGTTGTGGGGGCCTCGCGGACGATCGTCGTCGTCCCAGGGGCCCTCGTACCACTCGCCCTTCTGGTCGCGCTTGGGGCGCTTGAGCAGCTGCAGGGTCAGCACGGTCAGGCCGGTCAGGCCGATGACGAGCATGACCAGGAAGAGCATGTCCTGCTGAGTCATCGGCGTCCTCTCTCGATGCGACCAGCCTAGGCGGTGCAGTTCGGCGGATGCTGCGTCCATCACGAATCTCCGTGTTCTCCGGGATGTCCGGAGTGCAGCCGGCGGCGCACACTCGAGCCATGGCCATCCTCACGCCTGCCCTGGACCCTGCCGCGCTGCGTGCGATCCCCGGGCTGATGCTGCCCGGCGACCCCGGATACGACGAGGCTCGCACACCCTGGAACCTGGCTGCGGACCAGCATCCGGCAGCCGTCGCAGAACCGACGACGATCGCCGACGCGGCGCGCATCGTGGGCGCCGTCGCGGCACTCGGACTGCGCATCGCCCCGCAGGCGAGCGGGCACGGCGCGATGCCGCTCGCGGAGCGGGGGCTGTCGGATGCCGTGCTGCTGCGCCTGCACCGACTGACCGGTGTCTCGATCGATGCCGAGCACAGGGTGGCCCGCGTCGTCGGCGGCACGATCTGGCGGGAGGTGGTCGACGCGGCCGCGGCGCACGGACTCGCGGCGCGGCACGGCAGCTCGCCGGATGTGTCGGTGTCGGGGTACGTGCTCGGCGGCGGGCTGTCGTTCTACGCGCGCGAGCACGGTCTGGCCGCGCATCATGTGCGCGCGTTCGAGATGATCACCGCGGACGGTGACCTGGTGCGCGCCTCCGCCGACTCCGAGCCCGAGCTCTTCTGGGCGCTGCGCGGTGGTGGAGGCAGCTTCGGCGCGGTCGTGGCGATGGAGATCGAGCTGCTGCCGGTCGCCGAGGTGCACGCCGGCATGATGCTGTGGGACATGTCGGCGGCGTCCGCCGTGCTGCAGGCCTGGCGCGATTGGACGCGTGATCTGGACCGCTGCGCGAGCACCAGCCTGCGGCTGATGCGGTTCCCTCCGATTCCCGAGCTGCCTCCGTTCCTGAGCGGTCGCGCGGTGGTCGTGATCGACGGCGCCATCCTCGCCGACGAGGCGCGATCCGCCGATCTGCTCGCTCCGCTGCGCGCGCTCGGCCCCGAGCTGGACACGTTCGCGCGGATGCCCGCGGCGGGGCTGGTCGACGTGCACATGGATCCGCCCGTCCCATCGCCGGCGGTCGGGGATCACGTGATGCTCGGCGAGCTCGACGACGCGGCGCTCGCGGCACTGCTCGAGGTGGCCGGGCCGGATGCCCAGGATGCCCCGCTGTTCGCCGAGCTGCGGCAACTGGGCGGGGCGCTCGCCGAGACGCAGGACGCCGCCGTGCCCGGCTTCGCGGGGGAGTACGCGCTGTTCGCTGTCGACCTCGTGCCGGTTCCGGAGCTCATTCCCGTGGCGACCGCGCGGGTCTGTGCCATCGCCGACGCGATGCGCGGCTGGGCTCACGGTGCGCCGTACCTGAACTTCCTCGACCGCATCACCGACACGAGCACCGCGTACGCACCCGACACGGCGCAGCGGATGCGGCGCGTGCGCGACACCTTCGACCCCGCGCGCACCTGGCTGGCCGCGCACCCGGTTCCTGAGGGCGCTGTGGGCTGAGGGCGCTCGGGTCTGAGGGCTGCTCCGGCCTGAGGGCGCGTCGCGTCAGGCGGTGACCCAGATCGCGTCGACGGCGCCGTCGGGGAGCGCGGTGGCGGCGCCGTCGACGCGCACGCCGTCGGCGGATGCCGTGAGCTCCACGCCCACGGCGATGCCGGCATCCTCCAGCGCCTGCAGCAGCTCGGGGTCGCGGTCGCTCACCCGGAGCACGCGACCGGAGTGGCCGTCGACGGCATCGGCGAGCAGTACGAAGGGCTCCCGGTCGACCCGGCCCTCGGCATCCGGGATCGCATCGCCGTGCGGGTCGAATCGCGGGCGTCCCAGCCGCTGGTCGATGCCCTCGAGCAGGCGGTCGCTGATGGTGTGCTCGAGCACCTCGGCCTCGTCGTGCACCTCGTGCCAGGCGTAGCCGAACTCGCGCACGAGCCAGGTCTCGATGAGGCGGTGGCGACGCAGCATCTGCAGGGCGCGCTCGCGCCCGGCCTCCGTCAGCCGCACCGCGCCGTACGGCTGGTGCGAGACGAGTCCTGCGGCCGAGAGCTTCTTGACCATCTCGGTCACGCTCGACGGGGCGATGCCGAGTGCGGTCGCGAGCTGCGAGGGCGTGATCGGGGCGTCCTGCCACTCGGTGTGCGCGTAGACCGTCTTCAGATAGTCGTCGAACGCGGGGGAGGGCACGTCAGCCTCCCAGCGCGGCGAGCACGCCGAAGGCGGCGCTGCCGGCGAAGAACATGGTCGCGAAGCCGGCCATCGCGGCCAGCAGCGACAGGCGGCCGTCGTAGTCGTTCACACCCCTGCTGCCGATCGCCCGCGCGCGGAAGGCGAGGAACAGCGTCATCGCGCCGAGCACCAGCTGGACCCACGGGCCACCGGCGGGCAGCAGGCGCGGCCAGGCGATGAGCACCACGCCCAGCGCGCCGGCGATGAGCGCGAACCAGGTGCACAGCCGCATCGCGCGACGGGCCTGAGAGTCGTCGCGGTGCTTCTTGGCGGGGGCGGAGGGCATGGGTTCGAGCCTACCCGGGACGTTCGGGCAAGCGGACGTCGACCTTTGTACATCGATGTAATGAATCGTCTCAAATCCCTTGATCCCGGACGCTGCGCGCGGTAGTTTCGGGTCGCGCGGAAAGCGCTATCCAACGGGGCCCAGCCCAGAGGAGTTTCAATGATGAATCCCAGATCCCTTCCCTTCCGCACGTCACTGGCGGTGGTTGCGGTCGGCTGCCTGCTCGCCGGCGGAGTGCAGTCGGCATCGGCATCCGCCTTCGCCGCCGCCCCGCAGGCGCGATCCAGTGCGCCGCAGCTGGAGACGCTCGACCGCGGCCTCGTGGCCGTCTCGACGAGCGACGGCGTCTTCCTCAGCTGGCGCCTGCTCGCGTCGGAGGTCACCGGCACCACCGGCACGGGTCAGGCCGGACCCGACTTCGCCGTCTACCGCGACGGCGAGCGGGTCGCGGTGGTCACCGACAGCACGAACTACGCGGATGCCACCGGAACGGCCTCGTCCGAGTACACCGTCGCGCCCGTCGTGAACGGCGTCGAGCTGGCGGCATCCGATCCTGTCACCGCATGGGCGCAGGGTCACTACGACCTCCCGCTGCAGAAGCCCGCCGACGGGGTCACGCCGAAGGGCGACGCGTACACGTACTCCGCGAACGACGTGTCGGTGGGCGATGTCGACGGCGACGGCCAGTACGAGTACGTCGTGAAGTGGGACCCGTCCAACTCCAAGGACGTGTCCCAGCGCGGGTACACCGGCAACGTCTACCTCGACACCTACGAGCTCGACGGGACCCTGCTGAACCGGCTCGATCTCGGCGTGAACATCCGCGCCGGTGCGCACTACACGCAGTTCCTCGTCTACGACTTCGACGGCGACGGCAGGGCCGAGACCATGCTGAAGACCGCGCCGGGGACCAAGACGATCCGCTACGCCGCCGACGGCTCGATCGCCTCCGAGCGCTACATCACCATGCCCAAGAGCGACGTGAAGGCGGGGTACTCGAACACCGACGACTACCGTCTCAGCGCCGCCGACTACGAGCAGCATCTCGTCGACATGTTCCTGGGCTGGAGCGACCGGCCCGAGGTGCGCTCCGGAGAGTGGCCCGCCACGCTCGAGGAGGCGTGGGGAATGCCGGTCACGCACGAGTACCCGCTCAGCCGTGCGGATGCCGAGGAACTCGCCGACACGTTCATCGATGTGTATGCGCCGAGCCGCAGCGCCAAGAACCTGCTGCGTGAGTTCGAGGGCTTCATCGTGGACGGCCCCGAGTACCTGAGCGTCTTCGACAGTGCGACCGGCAAGGAGCTGCAGACCATCGCCTACCCCACCGAGCGCGGAGACGACGGCCTGCTCTGGGGCGACTACGCGATGGCCCGCATCGAGCCGGCCAACCGCGTAGACCGCTTCCTCTCGGGCGTCGGGTACTTCGACGGACAGCATCCTTCGGCCGTGTTCGCCCGTGGCTACTACACGCGCACCACGATCACCACGCTCGACTGGGACGGCAAGCGCCTGACCCAGCGGTGGCAGGTCGACAGCGGTCAGGTGCCCATGACGAACCCGTTCAACGACTCGCCGCACGGGCGCGACGGCACCGACCCGGTCTACGGAGGCATCACCACTCAGGGCGACCATTCGCTGAGCCTGGCCGACGTCGACTCCGACGGCAGGCAGGAGCTCGTCTACGGCTCCGCGACGATCGACGACGACGGCAGCCTGCTGTACAGCTCGCACGACGTCCTCCCCGAGGGCAGCGCCGACCCCGGCGCCGACGTCCGCCTCGGCCACGGCGACGCCATGCATGTGACCGACATCGATCCCTCCCGCTCCGGCCTGGAGATCTGGACGGCGCATGAGGGCGGCGCTTACGCGCCGTACGGCTCGGTGCTGCGCGATGCCGCGACCGGCGAGGCTCTGTTCGGCGCGTACTCCGGCAAGGACACCGGCCGCGCGATGATCGGCGACGTCCGTCCCGACGTGCCGGGCATCGAGGTGTGGTCGAGCATGCCGGGAGGCACGGATGCCAGCGGACTGCTGAGCGCGAAGGGCGAGATCCTCTCGACGGCGACTCCTGGCACCAACATGTCCATACGCTGGGCCGGCGACCTGGCCACGCAGATCGTCAACGGCAGCGGCACCCAGACGCCGACCATCGACGACTGGACGCGCGGCCGGCTGCTGACCGCGGACGGCACGCTGACCAACAACGGCACGAAGGGCAACCCGTCGCTCGTCGCCGATGTGCTCGGAGACTGGCGTGAGGAGCTGCTCGTGCGCACCGCGGACTCGAGCGCGCTGCGCTTCTACACGACCACCGAGCCGACGTCGCACAAGCTGGCGACGCTGATGCAGGACGTGCAGTACCGCGTCGAGACCGCACGGCAGCAGACGGTGTACAACCAGCCCGCGTACACGTCGTTCTATCTCGCCAGCGACATCGACTGGGCGAAGGCTCCGGTGCTGACCGCGCCGGTCACGCCTGCGGCGCCGGTGTTCAAGGACAGGCCGGGCACCGCGCACGACGAGGTGCAGCTGCCTCGCGTCGCCGGCATCACGTTCTACGTGAACGGCGTGAAGGCCGACGCGGCGAACGCGAAGGTGCGCGTCACCGGCGAGGTGTCGGTGGTCGCGGTTCCGCACGCCTGGTACCGCATCGCCGACGGCGCCGCGTCGCAGTGGACGGCGACCCTCGGCGACCGCTGATCGGCTGACCTCCGCCTGGAGAGCGTCTCGCTCCCGTCGCACGTGCCTGTGCGACGGGAGCGAGTGCGTGTCCGCCGGCAGTCGGACGGGTCAGCCCGTGGCGACCAGCCACAGCAGCACCGCGTTCAGGGCGATGATCAGCACCGAGAACAGGATGCCGAGCAGCGTCGTCAGGCGGCGGTTGGCGTGCTCGCCGAGCGTGCGCCGCTGGGCGGTCAGCGCGACCAGCGGGATCAGCGCGAACGGGATGCCGAACGAGAGCACGACCTGGCTGAGCACCAGCGCGAGCGTGGGGTCGAAGCCGACTCCGAGGATGACCAGCGCCGGGATCAGCGTGACGAGCCGGCGTGCGAGCAGCGGGATGCGCACGGTGAGCAGCCCGTGCATGATCTCGGCACCCGCATAGGCGCCCACCGATGTGGAGGCGAGGCCGGACGCGAGCAGTCCGACCGCGAACAGGGTGCCGATGAGCGGGCCGAGGTTCGCGGTGATCGCCGCGTGCGCGCCCTCGAGGGAATCGGTGCCCTCGACCCCCGCCAGGTTGGCGGCGGCCACCAGGAGGATGGCGAGGTTCACGGAGCCGGCGATGAGCATCGCGATCGTGACGTCCCAGCGAGTGGCGGTGAGGAGGGTCCGGATGCTGTGGGAGCGGGAGACGGTGGCCGGGAACCGGTCCCTGGCCAGGGCGCTGTGGGCGTAGATCGCGTGCGGCATGATCGTCGCGCCGAGGATGGATGCCGCCAGCAGCACGGAGCCGCTGTCCGCGAAGCGGGGCAGCATCCCGCCGACGACTCCCGCCGGGTCCGGCGGGGCGACCACCAGGCCCGCGACGAAGCCGACCACGATCAGGGCCATCAGGCCGATGATGACGAACTCGAAATGGCGGGCGCCGCGGCGCGAGTGCACGGCCAGCAGCACGATAGAGACGGTTCCCGTGATCACTCCGCCCAGCAGCAGGGGGATGCCGAACAGCAGGTTCAGCGCGACGGCGCCGCCGAGCACTTCGGCGATGTCGGTGGCCATCGCCACGAGCTCGGCCTGCAGCCAGTAGGCGCGACGCGCCCACGGGTTGCGGATGCGGGCGCCGAGCACCTCGGGCAGGCTCCTGCCGGTGACGACGCCGAGCTTGGCGGACAGGTACTGGATCAGCCAGGCCATCACGTTGCCCGCAAGCACGACCCAGACCAGCAGGTAGCCGTAGCGTGCGCCGGCGGTCATGTTGCTGGCGACGTTCCCCGGGTCGAGGTACGCGACGCCGGCGACGAGCGCCGGCCCGAGCAGGCTCAGGCCGGTCCACGGCACGCGGATGCCGCGTCGGGGCACCTCCTGGTCGACCTCGTGCTCCTCGATCCGCGCTGATTTAGGCATGCCGAAATCCTAGCCTGTTTTCGGTATGCCTAAAAGTCGTGTCGGGGTTGGCCGGGTCCCAGTTCGTCCCGCTCTCTGCGCCGTCCGGATCTCCACGTCGCAGTTCGTCCCGCTCTGACTCGCGAATTCCGGGACGAACTGCGACCTGGACGCCTGCGCAGCCGGGAATCCGGCACGAACTGCGACCCGGCGGCCGCCCGATAGCCTGGCGGAGTGGAAGAGCAGGCCCCCGACCCGACACCCGAGCGCACGACGCACGGCGTCGGTCCGTGGCAGGGGGAGTGGCCGATCGAGGACTGGTACGACCCCGAGCTGCTCGAGCACGGCGACACCCGCAACGTGATCGACCGGTACCGGTACTGGCGGATGGAGGCGATCGTCGCCGATCTCGACCTGCAGCGGCATCCGTTCCACGTCGCCATCGAGAACTGGCAGCACGACATGAACATCGGCTCGATCGTGCGCAGCGCCAATGCGTTCCTCGCCGACACCGTGCACATCATCGGCCGTCGCCGCTGGAACAAGCGGGGTGCCATGGTCACCGACCGGTACCAGCACGTGGTGCACCACCCGGACGTGGAGTCCTTCGCCGCCTGGGCTGCCGGCGAGGGCATCCCGATCATCGCGGTCGACAACGTGGGCGACGCGGTCCCGGTCGACCGGGCCGAGCTTCCGGAGCGCTGCGTGCTGCTGTTCGGGCAGGAGGGCCCGGGGCTCTCCGAGGAGGCGCTGACCGCGGCATCCGGGCACATCGAGATCACCCAGTACGGGTCGACCCGATCGATCAACGCCAGCGCGGCGGCGGCCGTCGTGATGTACGAGTGGTGCCGCCGGTACGCCCGGCAGGCCTGATCGGGGTCCGTCGCGATTCCGCGGCGGTGCAGGGCGGACCTCACCCGCGCGGGTGATCCGCTCGCGCAGGGCGCGTGAGAGCATGAGGGCGATGTCGACGCCGTCCGCCGCCGCACCCCGCCCCTCCGGGTGGGCGTTCTGGCTGCGTCCCGACGTGCTGATCGCGGTCGGCGCGATCGTGCTGCTGCTCCCCGCCAGCATCGCCGCGCTGGTGCAGCTGGGCGTGCCCGTCGACACGGCCCCGACCGTCATGGTCGCCGCCCTGCTCGCACTGCTGCTGGCCGCGCCGCTGCTCGCCGTGCGGCATCCGGTCGCGGGCTTCGCCGTCGCCACCGCGGTCATGGCTCTGCTCGCGGTGCTGCCACCGGCGGTGGCGGTCTCTGCGGCGCTGTACCCGTCGGGCGTCGGCTATCTGCTGTGCCTGGGGCAGGTCGCATCGCGCTCGCCGCGACTGTGGACGCTGGTCGCCTGGGGAAGCGGCATCCTGGGCGCCGGGCTGATCGCGCTGACCACTCTCGAGTTCGTCTCCGGAATTCCGACCGATGCCGGGCTGCGGATGGGTGCGTTCGCGGGTCTCGCCGCCGCCGTCACGGCCGCGGCCGCGGTGGGTCTGCTGCTGCGAGCCCGCAGGACACAGGCCGAGGAGCGCACGCAGGCGCGGGTGCGACAGGCGATCGACGACGAGCGGATGCGGATCAGCCGCGACCTGCACGATGTGGTCGCGCACTCCATGACGGTGATGATCGCGCAGGCCGACGTCGCCCGTGCGCTGCTGCGCGACGATCCCGCTCGCGCGGATGCGGCGCTCGCGACCGTCGCCGACACGGGGCGTGAGGCGCTGCGCGGGATGCGATCGGTCGTGCGCACGGATCCGGATGCCGCCAGGGCGCCCGCTCCCACGCTCGACGATCTGCCGGCGCTCGTCCACGCCGTCCGCAGTCCGGTCTGCGAGGTCGCCCTGGAGGAGCGCGGCACGCGCCTGCCGCTGCCCGCGCCTGCGGTGGTCGCCGTGCACCGCGCGGTGCAGGAGGGTCTCACCAATGCAGTGCGTCATACTCGGCATCCGGTGCGGATCGACGTGGTGCTGGAGTGGACGGATGCCGAGCTGCGGGCGACCGTGACGGATGACGGTGGCGCGGGGCCCGCGGAGGCGGGTCTCGGCACGGGGGCGGGGCTGATCGGCCTGGCCGAGCGTGTCGAGTCGGTCGGCGGCACGCTGACCGCCGGCCCGGCGCGGCCCCGCGGGTGGGCGCTGGCCGCGCGGATCCCGGTGACCGTGCCCGACCGGAAGGGGGCGGCATGAGTGTCCGCGTGCTGATCGTCGATGATCAGGAGCTCTTCCGCGAGGCGATCGCGCTGACCCTTGGGCGCGATCCGCGCATCGCCTCGGTCGTCGCCGTGCCGGGAGGCGCCGAGGCGATCGAGCACGTGCGCGCGCACGGGGTCGACGTGGTGCTGATGGACATCCGGATGCCCGGGATCGACGGCATCGCGGCGACGCGGGAGGTCCTGCGGATGCGGCCCGGTGCGCGCGTGATCGTGCTGACCACGTTCGACCTCGACGAGTACGTGTACGAGGCGATCCGCGCCGGCGCGAGCGGGTTCCTCACCAAGGACGTCGCGCCGGCCGAGCTCGCGGATGCCGTGATCGCCGTCGCCGCGGGCAACTCGGCGATGTCGGAGAGCGCCACGCGGGCGCTGCTCGGGTTCGTGCGCGGAGGTGCTCCGATCGCGGCATCCGAGGCGCTCGACGTGCTCAGCGCGCGCGAGCAGGACATCGCACGCGCCCTCGCGACCGGGGCGTCGAACGAGCAGATCGCGCAGCGGCTGTTCCTCTCCGAGAACACGGTCAAGACCCACGTGAAGGCCGTGCTGGCGAAGCTCGGGCTGCCCGACCGCGTGCACGTGGTGATCTGGGCATACGAGAACGGCGTGCTGCGGCCCGGCGCCTGACGGCGGGCCGATGGCGGCCGGGACCTTTTCCGGTCCACCCGTCGGGCGATGCGCACCGGTGTCGCGCTCGCACGGTTCCGTGACCGGTTCGCCGTGCGGGTGAGCGGAGGTTCCTCGGCAGTGAGGCCGAGGCCGAGAAGGGCCAGTGCTGGTGCTCTCAGCGGCGATGGGTCAGCAGGCCGGCCTCGCGCTCGGACGCCGTCATCGCAAGATCACCCGTGCGGGTGAGCGGATGCCCCTCGCGGGCGATGGCAGCCTGCTGCCGGTTCTCGAGCATGGAGTCATGAACATTCGACTCCGCATCCCTGTCCTCGCGGTGGCTGCTGTCACCGCGGCATCCGTCGCCGTCGTCAGCCTGCTGCGGCTGCTGCTGTCCGGGGCGGTCGGCGCTCTCGACGACCTCGATCCGGGCGTCGTCGGCACCCTGTTCGGTGCGGTCGCCGAGCAGGCCGTCGGGCTGGCCGGCGGTCTCGCCATCGTCGCCGTGGTGGTCGTCGCGATGGCCTCCGCGTCCCGCGGCGCACCGCGCACCGCCTGGCCGCAGCGCGTCGCCGCCGTGCTGTCGGGCGTGCTGGTCGCGCTCACCTCACCGGGCGGGATCATCCCGCTCGCCGGCTACCTGTTCGCGTTCTCGGTGCTCGGCGGCATCGTCGTGGCGACTGTGCTGCTGGTGCTGCGTCGCCCGCTGGTCGGCATCGTCGTCGCCGGCCTCATCGCCGCCGTCGTGGCGGTGGCCGTGCTGGGGTTCCACGCCCCCGACCTGTTCGCCTCGGTCGCGGTCGCATTCTCAGCGGCCATCCCGGCCATGCTCGTGTCCCTCGCGCACATCGGCGCCGCCACGGCGATCGTGCTGTGGACGATGCTTGACGCCGGCGCCTCGCGCAACGGGTTCGCCGCGTGGGTGCGGCGTCACCGCGTCGCGATCACCGTCGCGGCGGCGCTGTGCGCCGCGCCGTACGTGATCGCCCGTGCCACCTGGCTCACGCCCTGGCCGCTGTTCGCCCCCAGCCCCGAAGTGCTCGACGCCGACCCGTCGACGCGGCTGCTGGGGCTGGTGCTCGGCCTCGGGATGCTGACCGGCGCCGTGCTCACGCTCGGTCTGGTGCGGCCGTGGGGCGAGCGGTTCCCTCGCTGGATGGCGGGTCTGGGCGGACGCAGGGTTCCCGTCGGGCTGGCGGTCGTGCCGGCGAGCCTGGTCGCGGTGCTGTTCACGTTCGGCGGGATCGACTTCCTGGTGATGGCCGCGACGGGTCCGAAGGTGGTCGCCGGGGTGCTGGAGATGGCGCTCATGCTCCCGTTCTGGCTCTGGGGTCCGCTGCTCGCGCTCGCCACATGGGGCTATGCGATGCATCGCCGGGGCGAGCGGGCGCAGACACCGCACCCTGCCGAGGCGGTCGCTGCCGGCTGAATCACCCGCGGCGCATGCCGAGGTCATCAGCGCGTCGACGTCTGAACGAGACGATCGACGCGCTGGTGCATGCCCGGGACGGCGATGTGCTTCGCGCTGCGGACGGGTGCACGGGAGCCGGAGGGGAACACCTGATTCCCTTGAGACGCAGTCTCGCGTAAACTGACGCTCAGTCTCAAACCGATTGGAGTCCGCCATGGCATCCGACTACACGCCGCCGGTCGACGATTACCGCTTCCTGTTCGGCGAGGCGTTCGGCCTCGACCTGGTCGCGCGCGGCACGGGAGGCGCGTTCAGCGCCGAGGACGCCACCGAGATCATCGCGGGTGCGGGTGAGTTCGCTGCATCCGTCCTGGCTCCGCTCGAGACCGTCGGCGACCGCGAGGGCGCGCGCCTCGCAGACGGCCAGGTGCATCTTCCGGCTGGGTTCGCTGAGGCGTATCAGGCGTTCGTCGAGGCGGGGTGGGTCAGCGCCGAGGCGCCCGAGTCCGCGGGCGGAGACGGGCTGCCCGGCAGCATCCGCGCCGGTCTCGGCGAGATCTGGAACGGCTCCAACGCCGCGTTCGCGCTGTGCTGGCTGCTGACGGCGGGCCAGATCCACGCGCTGGATGCCGCGGCATCCGACGAGCTGCGCGAGACGTACCTGACCAAGCTCGTCGCCGGCACCTGGACCGGCACGATGAATCTCACGGAGCCCGACGCCGGAACCGATCTGGGCGCGATCCGCACGATGGCGACGCCGCGCGCGGACGGCTCGTGGGGTGTCAGCGGTCAGAAGATCTTCATCACCTGGGGCGACCACGACGTGGCCGAGAACATCGTGCACCTCGTGCTCGCGCGCACCCCTGATGCTCCCGCCGGGGCCAAGGGGCTGTCGCTGTTCGTGGTGCCCAAGTTCCTGCCCGACGCCGCCGGCGACCCGGGCGAGCGCAACGCGGTCACGACGGTGGCCGTCGAGCACAAGCTCGGCATCCACGGCAGCCCGACGTGCGTGCTCGCCTACGAGGACGCCACCGGGTATCTGGTCGGCGAGGTCGGCGGTGGGCTCGCCGGCATGTTCGTGATGATGAACTCCGCGCGCGCGGGGATGGGGTTCCAGGCCACCGGCATCTCGGACCGCGCCTACCAGCAGGCTGTCGCCTACGCGGATTCGCGTCTGCAGGGTACGGTGCTCGACCGCCCCGCAGGCACGCCGATCGCCGGGCATCCGGACGTGCGCCGCCTGCTGCTGTCGATGCAGAGCCGTCTGTTCGCGATGCGTGCGCTGGGCGTGTACCTGGGCGACCTGTTCGACCGGGCTGACAACGACGGGACCGGCGCGCTCGCCGAGTTCTTCGTGCCGATCCTGAAGGGCTGGGCGACGGAGGATGCCGTGGCGCTGACCAGCGACGCGATCCAGGTGCACGGTGGCATGGGCTTCATCGAGGAGACCGGCGTCGCGCAGCACTATCGCGACGCGCGCATCATGCCGATCTATGAGGGCACCACGGCGATCCAGTCCAACGACCTGATCGGCCGCAAGGTGATCCGCGACGGCGGCGCGACGGCGGAGCAGCTGTTCGCCGCGATCTCGGCGACGGTGTCCGACCTGCGCGCTCTCGAGAACCCGGTGGCTGCGCGCACCGCCGATCGCTTGTCACGGGCTGTCGATGCAGCACGTGCGGCGACGGCATCCGTGGTCGGCTTCGGTCAGACTCGCGATGCCTACGGCGTGAGCGTGCCGTATCTGATGCTGCTCGGCACGCTCGCCGGCGGCTGGATGCATGGGCTCGCGGTGGTCGCCGTGCTCGCGCACGCTTCTGTCGATGAGGCGGATGCCGCGCGCCTGGTGTCCGCGGACTTCTACGGCGCCCACCACCTGCCGCGCGTGCACATGCTGGCGGAGACCGTGGCGGCGGGCGAGGTCGCCTGACTAAGCCGCCGCCCTGGTCCACTGGTCGGTGCGGACGCGCCAGCCGAGGGTGCCGAGGCGGGTGAGCAGGTAGACGCCGAAGAATGCGATGGCCAACCACAGCAGGCCGATGGCGCCGTCGATGCCGGTGGCGGCGATGATCCACAGCGCGGGCAGGAACGGCACCAGGTTCAGCCCGCCGGCGATGGCGAGGTAGCGGGCGTCGTTCGCGCCCATCAGCACCCCGTCCAGCACGAAGACGACGCCCGCGATGGGCTGGGCGACGGCGAGCACGATCAGCGCCGGCTGAACCAGGGCGGCGATCGCAGCATCCCCGGTGAAGACGATCCCCAGCACTCCGGAGAGCGCTGCGACGAGCGCGCCGACGAGGACGCCGAACCACACGCCCCAGGCGGTCGTGCGGCGCAGCACGCGGTGCACCTGGGTGAGGTCGCCGGAGCCGAGACTCTTGCCGATCAGCGCCTGCGCGGCGATCGCGAGCGCGTCGAGTGCGAAGGCCGCGGTCGTGAAGATCGTGAACGCGATCTGCCAGCCGGCGAGCTCCAGCGTGCCGATGCCGGTTGCGATGGCGACGGTGGCGAGCAGGGCGATGCGCATGCTCACGTTACGGAGGAGCAGCCATCCGCCGGACCGGGCGGTGCCGCGGATGCCTTCGCTCTGCGCCTTCATCGAGGCGCCGTGCCGGATGGCGAGGCGACGGATGACGAGCACATAGGCGGCGACCATGCCCCACTGCGCGGTGACGGTGCCGAACGCGGAGCCGGCGATTCCCCAGCCGAAGCCGTAGATGAAGATCCAGTTGAGCAGGGCGTTGGCGCCGAAGCCGAGGCCGGCGATCCAGAGCGGGGTGACGGTGTCCTGCATGCCGCGGAGCAGGCCGGTGGCGGCGTAGACGATGAGCATGGCGGGCAGGCCCCACATGGAGATCGTCAGGTAGGTGCGGGCTTCGACGGCGACGGTGTCGGCGGCACCGAACAGGCTGACCAGCCAGGGGGTCGTGAGGGCGCCGGCGATCGCGAGGACGGCGCCGAGGCCGAGGGCGAGCCACATGCCGTCGATGCCGACGGAGACGGCGTCGCCGGGGCGGCCGGCGCCGAATCGGCGGGCGACGGCCGGGGTGGTCGAGTAGGCGAGGAAGATCATCAGGCCGACGATGGTCTGCAGGACGGCGCTGGCGATTCCGAGGCCCGCGAGCGGGGTGGTGCCGAGATGGCCGACCATCGCCGCGTCGAGGATGAGGAACAGTGGCTCGGCGACGAGTGCTCCGAGCGCCGGCACCGCGAGGTGCAGGATCTCGCGGTTCAGCGACGGGGGAGCGGATGCGGGGGATGCCACCTCACGAGCCTATGGCGTGCGGGCGGAGGGGGCGTCTCCCGCCGGCCATGCGCTCAAGCAGCCGCGTGCTCAGGCGGCGATGTCGTAGCGGGCGCGTCCGCCGAGTTGTGGGGTGCGGGTGGGGTCGATGTGGGTGGGTGGGATGAACCAGACTTTCGCGTGCACGTTGACTCCGGTACCGCGGTGCCGACGCGTACGGCCGTCGGCGGGTTGGTTCGTGCGGGTGTGGTTTCCGGGTGGGTTGTCGATTCTGATGTCCCATCCGTTGTCGTGGATGCGGTGGTGGCAGGATTCGCAGAGCAGGATCCCGTTGGAGAGGTCGGTCGGTCCGGTGTCGCGTTTCCACCAGTTGATGTGGTGGACCTTGGTCATGTGGGGTGGGAGTCCGCATCGGGCGCACCCGCCGTCGCGTTCGGTGAGGGCGAGTTTCTGGGCCCGGGTGAACAGGCGTCGTTCGCGACCGAGGTCGAGGATCTCACCATCGGAACCGAGCACGCAGGGGATGACACCACCGGCGGCTGCCATCCGCCGGACCGCGGCCACGGAGATCGGTTGGTCGGTCCCGTCGATGATGCCGTACCCGGTGCCGCTCTCGAGGTCGTCGAGGTTGACCCTGACGATCACGGTCGCCCCTGCGACGGGGACAGAGGTTTCGCAGCCGATCACGTGCCCGCAGAACAGGGTGAGCGCATCGGCGCGCATCATCGCGACCGTGCGGCGGTCTTCATCCAGCCCGCCCGCATCGGGAGCACCCGAGAGGCCCACACCCGACCCGACCGCGCCTGCACGACCCGAGCCGACGACATCGACCCCGGCATCCGCGCCGTCCGCCCGGCGTGCGGCCTCGGCGTCCTGCCGTGCCTGGAACTGGGCGGTGACGTATCCGTCGATCGCGGTGCGGATCGGCGCACCGGACTCCACGTCGGTGACAAGACTCAGGTGCAGCATCCCGTCGCGTTCGAAGAAGGTCAGCGACCGGGACGCCCGACGCTCCTCCTCACGTGCTTCGAGCTTGTCCTGCTCCAGCAGGATCTCCGCTCGTTTGACGAGCCGACGCACATCATCCAGGGACAGCCCGACCGCGCGTTCCACGAGCCGCGCCTCCACGTCCGCGACGACGTCCCGGTCGCGTCCGATGCGGGCACGGTCCAGGAACTCCACGATCACCGCGGCCCCAGCAGCACCCACCTCACCCGCCGACAGTGCCGCCTCCACGGCCGGGTATTTCGCCGGCATCCGCTCACCGACCAGATCCACCCGGGGCGCCACAGCCTCCCCGACCTTCACCAGCCGCGCAGCATCCCCCGTCGAAACCCCGGTGGTCGCGGCGATCAACGCCGCAGGAGTCCGGAACCCGGCCTGCTTCGCCAACGACTCCGCCCCCAACTCCGCACGCGACTCATGCGCGATACCCGCCGCGACCCGTGCCTGGAGGGCATCCAGGGCCCGTCGAGCCGACCCGATCGCCGCATTCAAGGCCATCAGATCGGCCCGAGCCAACCGGTCATCATCGTCAGCATCCGCCCACACTGCATCGAGGACCGACACGGCCTCGTGCAGGTTGACCAGGGGAGCTGACATACCTCAACGATACGGATGCTCGCGCGAACTGTCAAGTATTTATTCGAAGGAAGCATATCAAGACTAACGTCACTTACGAATATATCTACGAGAAAGCCGGGCCATCATGCAGTACAATCCGAACACTATCCGCGCCTCCCGACACGGCTGTCGCATACCCTGGAAGCACCGGAGGTGATCCGATGTCCGACGCGATGAACAATGCGGCCCGCTATCGAGCGCAGCGAGACGCGGGGGAGCTGCCAGAGTCCGAACAGCCCGCCGAGGCACCGATGGTGCTGAACGCGCAGAACAAGTCGGAGTTCGTCGAGACGGCGATTCAGCTCGCGATCCGGCAGGGCGTCTTCGACGATCTGCCCGGCGCGGGCAAGCCTCTCGAAGGGCTCGGCACGCACCACGATCCGGATTGGTGGATCCGCAGGAAGATCGAGACCGAGAACCTCTCCGGTCTCGGCCCGCCCGCGCTCATGCTGCGCGTCGAGGACCGCGGACTCGATGACGACCTCGATCGGCTCGGCCGTGAGGAAGACGTCCGCGGCGTGCTCGAGGACTTCAACCGCCGTGTCATCGAGGCGCGTCGCCAACTGCTCGGCGGCCCGCCCGTGGTCACGAAGACCCGCGACGTCGACGCCGAGGTGGCGGCGTGGCGCGAGCGTCGCACCGCTGCGCGGGCGGTCGCGGATGCGGATGCTCCGGAGCGGGCGGATGCGCAGCCCCGACGTCGCCGCGGATGGTGGCGGCGCTCGGCGTGACGCGGGGTCGGTTCGCCGGGTGACGACGATCTGACCGGACGTCCCACCGCTCCCTGCGCCGACGGGAGCCAGGACGATCGCTTCTGCCAGGTCGCCCGTGATGACGCCGATGGGCGCGCTCCCACGACGGCGAGCGGAGGGCGGTGGATGCTGGACGGCGTCCAGTTGATCTCCGTGACCGGACCGTGACTTTTGGCTCTTGTGGAGCGGATGCTGTGGGTCCAATATGTGCTCAAGGAGCCGCTCAATACTGGGATGGCGGCGGCTCCGAACTCTGGGGACCGGGACTGACGGTATTCGACAGGCGCTGCTGGGGCGCGCCGGCGCACAGAGGGCTTTCCCCCTACCCGCCGTCCCGGAGGGAACTCTGTCATGGGCACTATCCACCGCCTCATCGAGGCAAAGAAGGCTGAGCGCGAGGAAGAAGGCAAGGATGCCGGCTTCTCGCTCATCGAGCTGATCATCGTCGTGGTGATCCTGGGCATTCTGGTCGCGATCGCGATTCCGATCTTCTCCAACATCCAGTCACAGGCGCAGGACAACGCGCTTAAGGCCGCGGCCGCCAGCGGGGCTACTGCCGCGTCTGCCGCGCTTGCGAAGTCGGGCGGCACTGCAGCCGAGGCTGACACAGCGGCTGCGACTGCAGGGAACTCTCCTGATATCGCCGTTGCGGGAAACACCCCTGCGACGATCGACGCAGTCTGCGTCACCGCTACGGGCTTCAGCAAGCAGGTGTCGGCGGGCCCGGCATGCACCGCAGCTCAGAAGACTGTCTCCGGCGCGACTCCCTGACAATCTGAACCCGCTCGGAGCGGAGGCCCTTCCTCGGGCCTCCGCTTCGGCAACCTCCTTTGAGGACTCTCATGTCTCCGCATACCCGAGCGGATGACGGCTTCGGCCTGGTCGAGGTCATCATCGCGATGGTGCTCCTGGCGATCATCGCCATGGCGCTGCTGCCTGCGCTGTGGAACGGCATCCGCTATTCCGCCGAGCAGTCGAGCGTCGCGACGGCCACCCGGCAGGTGAACGCGGTCGTGGAGCAGATCCGGGGCTATGAGAAGCCCACCTGCACGGACATCCAGCATGAACTCGATCTCGCTGCTGTCGCGAAGCCAGACGGCCGCAACGGCTCGATCACGGTGCGGCTGAAGGACGGGCAGACGCTCAGCTGCACGCCGGGGAACCTCATCGACCTCCCGCTCGAGGCGATGCTCGACGGCAAGAGCATCGCGAGCGTGCACGGCGAGGTGTTCGTGCCATGAAGCTCCGGGATGAGGACGGGCTCTCGCTCATCGAGCTGATCATCACCGTGCTGATCATCGGCGTGCTGGGCATCGCGATCGGCATGATCTTCATCAACTCCGTCAGAGCGCAGGACACCGTGACCACCACCACCGAAGCGACCAACAGCGGTCAGCTGTACGGGCAGAGCATCGAGCGCGCGATGCGCAACGCGCAGGCGTTCGACGTGACCGACAGCGGTCGGATGCTTCGCGTGCAGACGAGCCTCGCCGGTGCGAAGCAGTGCCAGGCGTTCTGGATCACGAAGCCGTCCGGTTCTTCGGACGATGCGCTGTACATGACGTCGAACGCGTCGACGCTGCCGGGAGCGCTCACCTCGTCGTGGCCGAGGCCGTGGCACGAGGTGGGGGGCGTCGCAACAGGCGACGGCGGCGTGTACTTCGCCGACGGCGGGGATCGCGTGTCGTTCTCCTTCAACATCAAAACGGATGCTGCGCCGGTGACCATCACGGGTTCCGCAGCGCGTCGGTTCCCCTCGACGGGAGGCGCGAACACATGCTGGTGATCAAGCGCAGGTTCTCAGCGTGGGCTCGACGCGCGGCGGGGAGCGATGAGCGGGGCGCGATCCTCGTCGCGGTCGTCGTCGTGATGCTCGTCGGCTTCATCATCGCGGCCACGGTCGCCGCGTCCGTGATGTTCACGATCAGCGCGAACACCGACAACCGCAGCAGCACTCAGGCCTTCATCGCCGCCGAGTCCGGACGCGATGCCGTCGTGTCCCAGATCTCCGACGGCTGCCCCTCGGCAGGAAGCATGTCCGCTTCGTCCGCTTCTCCCGAGTACGTCGCGAACGCATACCCCGTGACGTCGGACGGACAGATCAGCACCACCGGACTGACGCCGACCTGCCCGACCGAGGACACCGCGTATGTCCTCATCGAATCGACCGGCACGGGCCCGAACGGCGACAAGACGACGATCCAGGCGGTGTACCGCTGGTCGGCGACATTCTCGAGCGTCCCCGGTGGCGTGGTCACGTACTTCTCCGGCAACGTCTCTCAGGGCGTCTCGCATTACACCGGCGACATGGTGCTGCGGAACGGCAATTGGTCCTGCACCGTCGACGGCACGCTCGACGGTGATCTCTACGTGCTCTCCGGGACTGTCTCGATGAGCAACAACTGCACGATCAAGGGCGATATCTGGGCCGCCAAGTCCGTGACGGGCAACTCGCTCAGCTGGAAGGTGACGACGAACCCCCGCACCGGCGCGCACGGCGACATCACGACGAACAGCTTCGTGAACTTCAGCTCCAACGGAAACCCGTCGATCGACGGTCGAATCTCAGCGAAGGAGCGCATCGACCTCGTCGCGGGCGGCGGCGGCACTGCGACCGTCGGCGGCACCGTGACCTCGTCCGTGGCGGCGAACGTCGATACGACGGCGTGGACGACCGGCGCGAGAAGCGGCAGCGGCGCCGCACCGACCTTCGTCCCCCCGCTCGACTGGCTGCTCCAGGCCACGAAATGGCTCGACCTGAACAACACGTCGGGGTGGGGGACCATCACGCCGGGCGACTGCTCCAAGCTCCAGAACTCGGGCACGGCATCGCCCTACGTGACGGGACTGGTCGGCGCCGGGACCACGCCCCTCGTCCTCGACTTCACAGGATGCACGAAGGCGATGGACATCAAGCTGACCTCCAGCGCGAAGCTCACCCGCGACGTGACGATCATCGTGCCGCCTGGGCAGCGGATGCTCGTCGACCTCGCCGGAACCCTGAGCGACGGCGCGCATCAGCTGTTCCTCGTGCACTCCGACGCCAGCCTGACCGACGTCGACGCCGATGGCTTCCCGAAGCCGACCTGCGGCAACGGCAATCAGAACGACAGCTTCGGCACATCCGCGGTCGTCAGCAGCGATCTCAAGGTGATGGTCTACTCGCCCTGCGGTCTGACGGGAACCGTCACGGCCAGCTTCTCCGGTCAGCTCTACTCGAACGACACCACCAACTTCCACGCCGGTTCCTCTTATACCTGCGCCACGATGTCGTGGCCGGGTGCGCTCGAGAAGCTCGGCTGCACGATCAAGGGCGATGACGGTGTCGGCGGCGACTCCGTGCTGGTTCAGAAGCTGGGCACACGAGTCGTTCAGCGTGAGGTGCCCAACCCATGACCCCCGCCATCCTCTTCATCACGGTCTTCGCGATCCTGTTCGGGCTCGCGATCGGATCGTTCCTGAACGTGGTTGCGTATCGCGTTCCGGCGGGCATCCCGCTGAGGCGGGAGAGCCGGTGCCCGCAGTGCGACACCGGCATCCGCTGGTGGCAGAACGTTCCGGTCGTCTCCTGGCTCGCGCTGCGGGGCAGGTGCGCGAGCTGCGGGCAGCGCATCTCGCCGCGGTACCCGATCATCGAAGCACTGACCGCCGTCCTCTTCGCGCTGGTCGCGCTCGGGCTGATGCTGCCGCATCCGACGCCGGGGATGCTCACGGATGCCGGGTTCTGGGGCATCCTGATCACCCTCGCCGTCTTCGCCGGGCTCAGCGTCGCGCTCACGCTGATCGACCTGGACGTGAAGCGGCTCCCCGATGCGATCGTGCTGCCCGGATGGGGTGCGATCGTCGTGCTTCTGCTGGTCACGACACTGGTCGCTCACCTCGACTGGTGGCCCTTCCTCCGTGCGCTCATCGGCGGCGCCGCCCTCTTCCTCTTCTACTGCCTGATCCGCCTGATCAGCCCCCGCGGCATGGGCGGCGGAGACGTGAAGCTGGCCGGCCTGGTCGGCACGGTGCTGGGCTGGTTCGGCTGGGGAGCCCTGGCCTTCGGCGCCTTCGCGGCCTTCCTGCTCGGCGGGATCTTCGGCGGCATTCTGCTGCTGACCGGCCGTGCGAAGCGAAGATCGGCCATCCCCTTCGGTCCGTGGATCATCGCGGGCGCGTGGGTGGGGATCGTCGTGGGCGAGCCGATAGGCCGCTGGTACCTGGGATTCATGAGCTGAGGGGCTCGAGAAGGGGAGAAGGGGAATGAGCAGCACGAGTGTCGGTGTGGAGATCACCGAGGAGAGCGTGCGGGCCGTCGAGGTGAGCACCGGCAGATCGCCGCGCGTGCTCGCTTACGGCGAGGTGGCGCTGCCACCGGATGCCGCCAAGGACTCCGAGATCGTCGACGAGGGCGCCGTGGCGGTCGCACTGCGCCAGCTCTGGACGGGCGCGCGCATCAAGAGCCGATCCGTCACCCTGGGTATCGCCAGTCGCCGTGTGCTCGTGCGCGAGTACAGCACCGCGGTGATGCCGCCCGACGTGCTGCGCCGGGCGCTGCCGTTCCAGGTGCAGGACCTGCTTCCGGTCCCCGTCAACCAGGCCGTGCTCGACTACTACCCGACCACACAGCAGGGCGATCAGCTGCACGGACTGCTGGTCGCCGCCGTCGCCGAGACCGTCGAGCAGCTCATCGCCGCGTTCACCCGCACCAAGATCCGCGTGCAGAGCGTCGACCTCACCGCCTTCGGCCTCGCCCGCGCCGCCCGCGTCGCCGCCCCCGAGGGCACCGTCGCCGTCGTCCACGTCGGCGACCACACCACGCAGGTCGTGATCATGCGCGACGGCATCCCCGAGTTCGTGCGCATCCTTCCGGCGGACCTCGAGACGGCCGCGGTCCGTCGCCGCTCGGCGCTCCTGTCGATCACCGACGACGGCCGCCCGATCTCGACCGTCACCGACATCGCGAACACGGTCGACCCGGCACGGCTGCACAACCCGGAGGATGCCATCGGCGCCGCCGGCATCGTTCCGCGCGGCGCCCTGCGCGCGGACGTCGGGGGCCGTCCGGTCGCGGACCTGATCGCCCGCCTGCGCAGCACGCTCTCCTTCTATCTGAACCGCCCCGGAGCCACCGCCATCCAGCAGGTGCTGCTGACCGGAGGGGGCGCCGCCGTCGAAGGCATCCACACCGGCCTCGCGGAGCGCGCCGACGCACCCGTGCGGGTCATCTCGCTCACCGATGTCGCGGCGGTCAAGGATGCCGCACCGGTCGGCGACCTCGCGATGAACCTGGTGGGCACCGCCGGCCTGGCCCTCGGAAAGGACAGCTGATGTCCCGCACCGCACCCGCCTCGACGCTCGGCATCCCCCGCGTCAACCTGCTGCCGCCATCCGAGGTCGCGCGCCGTGAGCGGGAGACCCTCGCCGGCCGCTGGATCTGGGTCGTCATCGCCGCTGTCATCCTCTCGGCGGTGCTCGTCGCCGGCGCCTGGCTGTGGAGCCAGCTGGCGCAGCAGCAGCTCGCCGCCGAGCAGAACCGCACCACGACCCTCGTCCAGCAGATCGGCGGACTGTCCGAGGTGAGCGGCGCGCTCGCCGCCGACCGCGACCTGCGCGCCTACCTCGCCGAGGCGATGGGCTCCGACATCGTCTGGCAGGACGTGCGCTCCTCCGTCGAATCCGCTCTCCCCGACGGAGTCGCGCTGATCGGGTTCGAGCTCACCCCCGGTGCACCCGCGGCCACCAAGCTCAGTGACGACGACGCCAAGAATGCCGTGGGTCTCGAAGGCACCGTCACGCTCGACAGCCCCAACACCCTCGACATCGCGTCCATCGCCGAGCGGCTGCGCACCGTCGGCGCCATCATGCTCAGCGACGCGAACGCGATGGTCGAGAGCACCACGCAGGACGGCCACTACACCTACACGATCGACGTCTCGTTCGATCAGCGCATCTACACCGGACGATTCGCCGCAGAGGGGAAGAAGTGATGACCAAGCAGCTGATCACCCTCATCGGGGCGCTCATCTCGGCGGCCGTGATCGTCGCCGCCGTGCTCGTGGGTGTCGTCCCGCTCATCGGCGGCGTGGTCTCCGCGGACAGCCAGCGCGAGCAGGTCGCCGCGACGAACGCGGGGTTCGAGAAGCAGATCGCCTCCCTCACCACGCAGAAGGCGAACCTGGCCGAGATCCAGGGCGCCGTCACGCAGCTGCGCGGGCAGATCCCCGAGCAGCAGCTCCTCAACCAGGTGTTCGAGCGCATCTCCCGCGCGGCGACCGACGCCGGGGTCACCGTGACGGATGCCAGCCGCGGCGACCTCGAGACCTTCGTGGCCCGTACCGGGTCGAAGGATGCCGCGGCCGCAACCGCAGCACCCACCCCGGCGCCGACGCCAACGCCGACGACCGGGACGCCGATCGACGCGGCGAAGGGCACCGCCGGGCAGGCGAACGCGAACGCCGCGGCGACGGATGCCGCAAACGGGGCGACCCCGACGACGGGCGCCCCCGATCCTGCAGCGTCCACCCGCCAGCAGGTGCAGCTCAGCATCCGCATCTCGGCCCCCGACATCGCCAGCACGTTCGCCTTCCTCGACGGCCTGCGCGCGGGCCCGCGCGCCATCGCGATCGACACCGCGACCACTACCGAGTCGGGAGGAGCGTTCGAGATGCAGATCACGGCGATCGCGTTCCTCCAGAGCAGTGGAGGCGAGTGAGATGACCACCCTCACCGAGCTGCTCCGCATCGGCGCCCGGTCCGGCGCATCCGATGTGCACATCACCGCCGACGCCGTCCCCCTGATGCGGGTCGACGGCGACCTGGTCGGCATCCCCGGGCATCCGGATGCCGTCAGCGAGGACTGGGTGCGCGCCGCCGCCTTCGGGCTGATGAACACCGGCCAGCGCGCCGACTTCGAACGGCACCACGAGGTCGACCTCGCTCACGCGGACGAGGGCATCGGCCGGTTCCGCGTGAACGTGTTCCGCCAGCTCGGCGCCATCGCCATGGCGCTGCGCTTCATCCCCGACCGGGTCTTCACACTCGAAGAGCTCGGCGCGCCCGCCATCGCCCGCGACCTGGCCCTGCGCCCGCGCGGCCTGGTGCTGCTGACCGGCCCCACCGGGTCGGGCAAGTCGACCACGCTCACCGCCATGGTCGACATCATCAACAGCATCCGCCCGGTGCACATCGTCACCATCGAGGACCCGATCGAGTTCCACCACACCAGCCGCCGCGCGCTCATCCACCAGCGCGAGGTGGGCAGCGACACAAACTCGTTCGCCGAGGCGCTGCGCCGCGTCCTGCGGCAGGACCCCGACGTGATCCTGGTCGGCGAGCTCCGCGACCCGGAGTCGATCATGACGGCCCTCTCCGCCGCGGAGACCGGGCACCTGGTGCTCTCCACCCTGCACACGCAGGGCGCCGCGAAGTCGGTCAACCGCATCGTGGACGTGTTCCCGGCCGACCAGCAGCACCAGATCCGCACGCAGCTGGGCGACACCCTGCAGGGCATCATCAGCCAGACGCTGCTGCCGCGCGCGCAGTCGAACGGCCGCACGATCGCCACCGAGGTGCTCATCAACAACCCGGCCGTCGCGAATCTCATCCGCGAGGGCCAGGTGGCCCAGCTGTACACGGCCATGCAGGCCGGGGCCACCGACGGCATGCACACCCTCGACCAGGATCTGCGGCGTCTGGTGGGGGAGGGCGCGATCTCGGCCGCCGTGGCCCGCACCTTCGCCACCGACCCGGCATCCCTGGACGGCGTGTTCGTGCGGCCGACCGACCTGGATGCCGAATCCTGGTCGCACTACGCGGTCGAGCAGCAGCTCGAGGAGTGGGGTTCCTGATGGCCACCATGCAGGAATGGCAGTACCAGGCGATCGATCCCGCCACCACGCAGACGGTCAAGGGCACGATGGATGCCACCAGCGACAGCGCCGTCACCGCCAAGCTCAGGGCGCAGGGGCTCATGCCCGTGCAGGTGGCCCTGGTGGAGAAGACCGGTCTGCGCCGGGAGATCACCCTGCCGAGCCTGAACCGCGGCGTCTCGGCGAAGACGCTCGCGATCTTCGCACGGCAGATGTCCGCTCTGATCAACGCGGGCCTTCCGCTCATGCGCACCCTCAACGTGCTCGCCGATCAGACCTCGGACAAGCGGCTCAAGGCCGTGCTGACCACGGTCTCGGCCGATGTCGAGAGCGGCTCCTCGCTGTCGGCGTCGCTGCAGCGGCATCCGCTGATCTTCCCTCCGCTGATGGTCTCGATCGTCCGCGTCGGCGAGTCCGGCGGATTCCTCGGCGCCGCCCTCGACTCGATCGCCGAGAACTACCGGAAGCAGGCCGAGCTGCACGGCAAGATCCGCTCGGCGACCACCTACCCCGCCGTCGTGCTCGTCATCGCCCTGATCGGCGTGCTCGTGATGGTGACCTTCATCGTCCCGGTGTTCGAGAAGATGTTCGCCGGGCTGGGAGGCCAGCTGCCGCTGCCCACCCAGATCCTGGTGACGATCTCGCACAACATGATCTGGATCCTGCCCCTGCTGGTCGTGGTGATCGTGATCGCCTGGGTCTGGTGGGTGCGCAACCGCTACACCGACGGCTACCGGCGGGTGGTCGATCCGGTCAAGCTGCGCCTGCCGATCTTCGGACCGCTGATCACCAAGATGGCCGTCGCCCGGTTCAGCCGGAACCTGTCGATGATGCTGGACGCGGGCGTGCCGATCATCCAGGCGCTGTCGATCGTCGGCCAGGCGTCGAACAACTGGAAGATCGAGCAGACCGTGCGCGACATCCAGGAGTCGATCCGCGGCGGTCGCTCCTTCGCCGTGCCGCTGGCGAAGGCCGGGGTCTTCCCGCCGATGGTGTCGCAGATGGTCGCCGTCGGCGAGGAGTCCGGCACCCTCGCGCAGATGCTCGGCAGCATCGCCGACTTCTACGAGGACGAGGTGGAGACCGCCACCGAGCAGCTGTCCTCGCTCATCGAGCCGGTGCTGATCGTCGGCCTGGGCGTGATCATCGGCGGCATGGTGATCTCGCTCTACCTGCCGATCTTCACCCTGTACGGAGACATCGCGAAGCAGGGGTGACGCGCCTCACACCGAGACGCGCAGCACCTCTTCGATCGTGGTGATGCCGTCGGACACCTTCACCCAGCCGTCGTCGCGCAGCGCGACCATGCCCTGCTCCAGCGCGAGCTCGCGCAGGTCGGCGCCGGTCGCGCGCGCCACCAGGCGCTGCTCGATCTCGTCGGTCACGGTCATCACCTCGTGCAGGGCCACACGGCCGCGGTAGCCCGTGTTCGAGCAGGCCGAGCATCCGACGGCGGTGTGCACCTGGGCATCCGCGATCATCTCCTCCGGCATGCCCACCTGGCGCAGCGTCTCGGCGTCGCCGTCGAACGGCCGGCGGCATTTCGTGCACAGCCGGCGGGCCAGGCGCTGCGCGACCACCGCGCTCAACGCGGTCGCCACCAGGAACGGCTCGGTGCCGATCTCGGTGAGCCGGGTCAGGGCGCTCGGAGCGTCGTTCGTGTGCAGCGTGGAGAGCACCAGATGGCCGGTCAGTGCGGCCTCCACCGAGATCGCCGCGGTCTCGCGGTCGCGGATCTCGCCGACCAGCACCACATCCGGGTCGGAGCGCAGGATCGACCGCAGCGCGGTCGCGAAGGTCAGCCCCGCACGCGGGTTCACCTGCACCTGGTTGATGCCGGGGATGCGGTACTCCACCGGGTCCTCGACCGTGATCACGTTCACGCGCGGGTTCGCCACTGTGCGCAGCGCCGTGTACAGCGTGGTGGACTTTCCGGATCCGGTCGGGCCCGTCACCAGCACCATGCCGTGCGGACGGGTGATCGCATCGTGGAAGCGCTCGCGGTTGGTGGGCGCGAAGCGCAGATCCTCCATCGTCATCACCTGGCCGGTGTTGTCGAGGATGCGCATCACGATCTTCTCGCCCCACACCGTCGGCAGCGTCGCCACGCGCAGGTCGACCGAGCGCCCCTCGTGCAGCACCGTGATGCGGCCGTCCTGCGGCACGCGCCGCTCGGCGATGTCGATCGACGACATGATCTTCAGACGCGAGATCACTCCGTCCTGGATGCTGCGGTCGGCGCTCTGCATCTCATGCAGCACGCCGTCGATGCGGAACCGCACCGTCAGCCGATGCTCGCCCGGCTCGATGTGGATGTCACTGGCCCGGTCGTTGATGGCCTGGGTGATCAGCAGGTTCACGAAGCGGACGACGGGTGCATCGGCATCCTGGTCGTCAAGATGCTCGGTGAAGACGACGTCGGATGCCGAGGACGATTCGCCGATCTGCTCCGACAGGTCGGTCAGTTCGCCGTCCGACCGCAGGAAGCGCTCGAAGGCCTGCGACAGGGCGTCCGCCGCCGCGACGACGGCCGTCACCCGCAGGTCGGTCAGGCTCGCCACGTCGTCGAGCGCGATGATGTCGGTCGGGTCGAGCATCGCGACCGTCAGCTCGTCGCGCATCAGCCGCAGCGGGAGCAGGCGGTACCTGCGGCACAGGTTGCCCGGCACCAGGGCGATGATGTCCGGATCGAGGTCGTAGGTCGACAGGTCGACGTAGCGGTGGTTGGTCGCCAGCGCGACAGCCTCGGCGACCTGGGCATCCGTCACCGCGCCCGAGCGCACCAGGTGCGGCGCGAGCTGATCGCCGTCACCGACCTCCGCGAGCGCGGCGGAGACTTCTTCCGCCCGGGCGGCCCCGGTCAGCACGAGAGTATGCGCGAGTCCTCGCACGATGGTCCCCATTCCCGCAGGCGTCCCCAGCCTGCAGACGCCCGCATCCCCAGCAGAGCGCACGTCGTGGCATCATCTTACGGCGGCGGACGCCCCGCGAACAGAGGTGTTCGCGCCTGGCTAGGCTGACCGCATGACGCCCGAAGCGCCCGCCGATCAGCCCGCCGCCGACAGGCCGCTGCGCATCAGGCTGGATGAATCGTGCACCTGCCGGGCGGTCCTCCGGGGCGTTTCTGATCCAGCCTGAGCCGGGTCGCTCTTCCGCGGTGCGTTTCTGATCCAGCCTGAGTCCGCGGCTACCGGGGCTCGGACATGACCCCCCGCTCAGGCCCCACGCGCACCACGCCCGTCGGCAGGTCCTCGGCCTCCTCGAACGCCACGTCCGGCGTCGGCCGGCGGAAGCCCCGCGTCAGCCACAGCAGGTAGAGCGCGCCGATGCCCGACCAGATCAGGCCGACGGTCATCGCCAGCTGGTCCAGGCTCAGCCACAGCCACACGTTGATCAGGAACCCGATGCCCGGGATCAGCGTCCACCCGATCGACGACCCGTGCGTGTGTTCGGTGCGGCGGTGGCGGATCCAGAACGCGATCACCGACAGGTTCACGAACGCGAACGCCGTGAAGGCGCCGAAGTTGATCAGCGAGGTCGCCGCGTTCAGGTCGAGCTGCAGCGCGGTCAGCGCGATCGCGCCCACCAGCACGATGTTGATCACGGGCGTGCCCAGCCGCGGGTGCACGTAGCCGAACAGCTTGCGGGCGATGATGCCGTCGCGGCCCATCGCATACAGCAGGCGCGAGGCGCTCAACTGCGAGGCCAGGCCGGAGGAGACCACCGACACCGTCGCGCCGGCCAGGAAGATCGTCTGGAACAGGATGCCGCCGATGAACAGCGCGATGTACGGCGAGGCGCCCTCGATGTCGGGGGTGATGGCGTTCAGGGTGTCGAGGTCGGGCACCAGGGTCTGCATCACATAGGTGATCGAGACGAAGAATGCAGCGCCGAGGGCGGCGATCCACATGATCGAGCGCGGCACGGTGCGACGCGGGTCGACGGTCTCCTCCGACAGCGTGGTGACCGCGTCGAAGCCCAGGAACGCCAGCGCCAGCACCGAGGCGCCGCCGACCAGGCTCGCCATGTCGGCACTCACCGAGTAGAACGGCGCGAACGTGAACGCCAGCGCGTCGTCGGAGAGGATCGCCCGCACCGTCAGGACGACGAACACGATCGCCAGGAGCGCCTGGAACACGACCATGATCATGTTCGCCACCGCGCTGACGCGGACGCCGATGATGTTCAGCACCGTGATCACCAGGATCAGGCCGACGATCCACATCCAGTCCGGCACCCCGGGGAACTCCGCCGAGAGGTAGATCTTCGCCAGCAGCGCGTTGATCATCGGCAGGAACAGGTAGTCCAGCAGCGACGCCCAGCCGACCAGGAATCCCACCGGAGCGGCGATCGTGCGACGCGTGTACGTGTAGGCGGAGCCCGCAGACGGGTAGACGCGCACCATCCTGGCGTAACTGAACGCGGTGAACAGCACGGCGATCGTGATGATGATGTACGACATGGGCACGTGCCCGTTCGTCGCCTCGGACACGATGCCGAACGTGTCGAACACGGCGAACGGCGACATGTACGCCAGCCCGATGAAGACGACGTGCCGCTGCCTGAGGTTGCGATGCAGTCCCGCCGGGGTGCTCGTGAGGGTCATGATTACCTCCTTGTAATCGTGCGGCCGTCGGGTGAAGCCGTATTGATCAAGCGATCAATACGCAATGTTCCTACACTGGAGTCACCATGTCAACGCCCGGAGCCCGCACCCGCACGCGCAAGAGCCCGCACCAGCGCTCGGCGGAGATCCACAGCGCCGCCGTCGAGATCGCCCGCGAGAGCGGCCTGTCGGCGCTGACGCTGCGGGCCGTCGCCGCGCGCGCAGGCGTCGCCCCGGGGCTGGTCGCGCACTACGCCGACAGCATGGACGACCTGGTCGCGCGCGCATTCCGCGAGCTCGCGGCGTCCGAGCTCGAGCAGGTGAGGGCCGAGGTCGCGCTCGTCGAGGATCCGCCGGCCCGGCTGGCGCGCATGATTGCGACGGTGCTCGCCAGCGATCACGACGACATCACGCTGGTGTGGGTGGACGCCTGGTCGCTGGGTCGGGGGAGCGCGGCGCTCGGAGCCGCCATCGACGAGCAGATGGGCGCCTGGCAGGCGTTCATCTCGGAGATCATCGAGGACGGCCGCACCGGCGGGCTCTTCCGCACCGATGCACCGGATGCCGTCGCCTGGCAGATCCTCGCCATGATCGACGGCATCTCCGCGCACGCGCTCACGCGCGGCACCGACGCCGCGGCCTTCGCGATGCGTCTCGCGCAGGCATGCGAGACGCTGGTGGGGGCGGAGCCGGGTGTGATCGTCGCGCGTCTCGCGCGCTGAGCGCGAGGCATCGCACCATCCGGCGCCGGGTCTTCTTCGATGTCCGCGCGGATGCCTAAGCTGGACCGCATGACTGACGTTCTGCCCTCGGGTCTCGCCATCAGCGAGTTCGACTCCGACATCCGCCCCCAGGACGACCTCTACCGCCACGTCAACGGCACGTGGCTGGAGTCGGCCGAGATCCCCGCCGACAAGGCGCGCTGGGGCTCCTTCCACCTGCTCGCCGAGCAGGCCGAGAAGGACGTGCGCGCGATCATCGAGGAGTCGCAGGACGCCGAGCCCGGCACACTGAACCGCAAGGTGGGCGACCTGTACACCAGCTTCATGGACACCGAGCGCATCGCCGCGCTCGGCCTCACGCCGCTGCACGAGCAGCTGGCGAAGGTCGACTCGATCGACAGCATCGGTTCCTTCCTCGCCACGGTCGGCGCGTTCGACCGCGAGGGCGTCGCCGCGCTCATCGGCGTGTTCATCGAGCCCGACCCGGGCAACCCCGAGCGCTATGTGCCGTTCGCTCTGCAGGCCGGTCTGTCGCTGCCCGACGAGAGCTACTACCGCCAGGACAGCTTCGAGGGCACCCGCACCGCATACCGCGCCCACCTCGAGCGCATCCTGACCCTCGCCGGCGTCGCGGACGCGGCGGGCACCGCGGACCGCGCCTTCGGCCTCGAGCACGAGATCGCCGGGCACCACTGGGACAACGTCGCCTCGCGCGACGCCGTGAAGACCTACAACCTGAAGACCTGGGATGAGTTCCAGACGCTGGTTGGCGTGGACCTCACCCCGTGGCGGGACGCCGTGTCGGTGGCCAACCCCACCGCCTTCGACGAGCTCGTCGTCTACCAGCCCAGCTTCTTCGAGGGCCTGGGCGGTCTGCTGGTCGAGGAGCGGCTGGACGACTGGAAGGCCTGGCTGCGCGCCAAGGTCGTGCACGGGCTGGCCGGCTTCCTCACCGACGACATCATCGACGAGAACTTCTCGTTCTACGGCACCGAGCTCACCGGAACCCCATCGATTCGCGAGCGCTGGAAGCGCGGCGTCTCGCTGGTCGAGGGATCGCTGGGCGACGCGGTCGGCAAGATCTACGTCGAGCGGCACTTCCCCGCGGCATCCAAGGTCGCGATGGACGAGCTCGTCGCCAACCTCATCGAGGCCTACCGGCAGAGCATCCAGAAGCTCGAGTGGATGAGCGCGGAGACCCGCGAGAAGGCGCTGGCCAAGCTCGCCACCTTCCGCCCGAAGATCGGTCACCCGGACGTATGGCGCGACTACTCCGCCGTCGAGATCGACCCCGCCGACCTGATCGGCAACGCCCGTCGCGCCACCGTCTTCGAGCACGACCGCCAGGTCTCCCGCATCGGCGGTCCGATCGATCGCGACGAATGGCACATGCCGCCGCAGATGGTCAACGCGTACTACAACCCGCTGATGAACGAGATCGTGTTCCCGGCGGCGATCCTGCAGTACCCGTTCTTCGACCCGAACCGTGACGCGGCCGCCAACTACGGCGGCATCGGCGCGGTCATCGGCCACGAGATCGGCCACGGGTTCGACGACCAGGGAAGCCGCTACGACGGTGACGGCCGCCTGCAGGACTGGTGGACGGATGCCGACCGAGAGGCGTTCGAGGAGCGCACCAAGGTGCTCATCGCGCAGTACGACGCGCTGGTGCCGGTCGGACTGAGTGCCGAGAACCACGTGAACGGGGCTCTCACCATCGGCGAGAACATCGGCGACCTGGGCGGGCTCGGCATCGGACTGAAGGCGTACGAGCTGTCGCTCGGCGGCGCCGAGGCGCCGGTGATCGACGGCTACACCGGCGTCCAGCGCCTGCTGCTGAGCTGGGCGCAGGTGTGGCAGCAGAAGAGCCGCGACGCCGAGACGATCCGTCTGCTGACGATCGACCCGCACTCGCCGAACGAGTTCCGCTGCAACCAGATCCTCAGCAACATCGACGCGTTCTACGAGGCGTTCGACGTGACCGAGGGGGACGCCCTGCATCTTCCGGAAGACCAGCGCGTCACGATCTGGTGAATGCTTCGACCCCGCCGTCCGCTCAGCCGGGCGGCGGGGTTACGATAGCCCAGTCGGTCGAAGATCCCGCTCCCCCCGCACGGATCTCCGGTCACCGATGACTACTCCACCCGTGAGGAATCCTGCGTGAGCTCCCCCTCCGCTTCGGTACCTGACCCCTCGCGTGGCACACCGCGCGTGCCCGCCGATGGGGTCGCCACCGCATCGCATCGGTCGCAGCGCGGCGGCCGGCGCACACCGCGACGGGCGGCTGTCGGCCGCCGGTCGTTCAGCTCCGCCCTCCGCGCGCTCGAGGAGCTCGCGGCATCCGGAGCCCAGGTCTCAGTGCACGTCGCCGACCTCGACACCGGTCGCAAGATCCTCGCCGGCGACGACCACGTGCCGCTGCCGATCGCCGGCCTCGGCTTCGTGCCCGTGCTCGTCGAGACCGCCGCGGCGCTGGACGCCGGCACACTCGATCCGCTGCGGATCGTCGACCGCACCACCGAGGGATTCGTCGCCGGCTCCGGCCTCTGGCGCAACCTGCGGGTGCCCGCGCTGCCGCTGATCGACCTGGCCGTCCTCGCCGCAGCCACCGGCGACCCGAACGCCGCCAACGCCCTTCTCGACGCCGTCGGGCACGAGCAGGTGCGCGCCCGCATGGTGAGCCTCGGCATGCCGCGCAGCGCCGTGCTCGACCACTTCCGCGACAAGCGCGGTCCCGACGACGCCCCGCATGTGGCGGTCGGCACCACCCGGGAGTTCGCCCACCTGTTCGCCGCTCTCGTGAACGCGTCCGTCGTCGACGCGGCGGTCAGCGCACAGGTGTCGGAGTGGCTGAGCCTGAACCAGGACCTCAGCCTCGTCGCCGCGGCGACCGGACTCGATCCGTTCGCGCACGATCACGACGCGCACGGCCTGCTGTTCATCAACAAGACCGGCCGCGACCGCGGCGTGCGCGCCGAGGCCGGAGTGCTCGCGGGCCCGCGAGCGGGCATCGCCTACGCGCTGACCGTGTGCTTCGACGACCTGTCGATCAGCCACCGCCTGCGCGCGCACGACGCTTTCCGCATCCTCGGCACGGATCTCATGGAGTACACGCACTGAGATCGCTGCCCGCAGCCTGAGCGCGGATGGCCTGGCGCGCATGCGAGCGGTCAGGGCTTGATGAGGCCGGAACGGTGCGCGAGCACCGCCGCCTCCACGCGATTTCGCACCCCGAGTTTGAGCAGGATCGCACTGACGTGCCCCTTCACCGTCCCTTCGACCAGGTGCAGCCGGCCTCCGATCTCGGCGTTCGAGGCTCCACCACCCAGCAGCGACAGCACCTCGCGCTCCCGATCGGTCAACACGGCGACCGCCTGTCGCGCTTCGACGACGCCCGTCCGGGTGCCCTCGCGGTACGGTGCGATCACCCGCCGCGCGATGGCGGGAGACAGATATGCGCCGCCGTCGGCCACGGCGCGCACGCCCGCGATGAGTTCACGGGGGTCGGCGGCTTTCAGCAGGAAGCCGAGCGCCCCACCGCCGAGCGCTCGCTCGATGTAATCGTCCTCGTCGAATGTGGTCAGCATCACGACCCGGCTGCCGGGAAGCGTTGCGATGATCTCCTCCGCTGCGCTCAGCCCGTCCAGTCCGGGCATCCGGATGTCGAGCACCGCGACGTCGGGTCTGTGTCGCTGGGCGGCGATGATCGCCTCCCTCCCATCGGCGGCTTCGGCGACGACCTCGATCTCGGAATCGGACTCCAGGATCGCGCGCACGCCCGCGAGGATCATCGCCTCATCATCGGCGATCAGCACCCGGATCATGAATCCTCCAGACGCAGCTTCTCGACCAGCACACCGTCCCGGAAGCACAAGCGGTAGGCCGCGTCGGTGAAGTGCAGCCAGCCATCACGCGCCTCGTAGTAGTCGCAGTCTGCGCCCAGCGGGGCCGCGGGCTCGTCCACCGTGGGTGCAGGGCGCGAGATACCTGCGGGCAGCAGGTGGACGAGTTCGGTCTGCGTCATGCCGAGCTCCAGCCGCGCGTATGTCGTCGACGAGAGTGCGGTCTGGGACGACGTCATCGCCTGCGCGACCAGGAACACGACGAACCCGACGGCGACGACGCCGACCGGTACCAAGGCGGTGCGCAGCATGCTGCGGTGTGCAGCGCGCGCGTTGGACTCCAGCTCGGGGTCGTCTGCGGTGGTGGTCGCAGCTGCAGGCTGCGGGGAGGCCGGAGCGCGCAGCTCCAGCAGGAAACCTCCGTCCTCGCCCGGACCCGCGGCGAGTGCGGCGCCGAGCAGTTCCGCGCGTCGGCGCAGACTCGCTATGCCGTGCCCGCTCCCGCGGGTTCCGGTGCTGGCGGATGCCGCTCTGCCGGAGAGCGGTGCAGCATCCGAGCCGACAGTGGTGACCATGCCACCGGCATCCGCGGACGCGACCCGCACCTGCACGGCGGAGCCGCCGGCGTGACGTGCGGCGTTGGTGAGACCTTCCCGCACTGCGCGCACGGCGAGATCGGCGATCAGGGGATGAACGCGATCGATCGCGCCCCGTTCGATGTCTGTCTCGACGCTCATACCGGCACCGCGCGCTCCGTCGACGAGGGCGTCGAGATCGCCGCCGGCCGGCTCCAACCGGGCCGGGCCGCCCTGGTCTGCGAGCTGAACGACTTCGCGCAGGTGTGCACTGGCCCGGACGGCGGCCTCGCGCAGTTCGCGGAACTGCACCGCCTGGCGTGGCTGCAGGTCCGGTCCCACTTCGAGCGCACCAGCCTGCACAGCGATCAGTGCGAGTTCGTGGCCGATGGTGTCGTGCAGGTCGTCGGCGATACGGGCGCGCTCCTCCGCCTGTGCCCGCTCAGCCAGCACGATCGCATCCGAGGCACGCAGCTGCGCGCGCAGCAACCGGTACCGACCCCACCACCAGGGCAGCACGACCGTGAGCAGCGCCAGCAGCACTGCTGCCATCCAATCGCCGACCGGTGCGCCATCCGGCAGGGCGTATGACGCTGGAAGTGCGAGTACCAGCACCACTGCGAAGGTGATCACGGCGGGTGCGAGGCGCAGCATCCGCCGTCCGGCGAGGTATCCGATCAGCGCCGCCGGGATCAGCATCAGCACGAGCGCCGAGTCGCCCCAGCGGGCTACCGGCAGCGCGGTCGCCGACGCGAATGTCAGCAGCAGGACGCCGAGCGCGGTCGGCATCCGGTGCTCTCGATCAGCGCGACGCGACATGCTACCCATCCTAAGAAGCGGGATGGCCGTGCAGACCTGGCGAAAGTCAGGGATGCTGCTGGCTTCCGTCAGATGTGCGGGCCCGCGACCGTCCGTAGCGTCGCAGCCATGGACCTTCTCGCCCTGCTCACGGACGCGGTCACCGACCTCGCTGCGTCGCCCTGGCTGTACCTCGTGGTGTTCCTCGTCTGCCTGATCGACGGCTTCTTCCCGCCCGTGCCCAGCGAGACCGTGGTCGTCGGTGCCGCGGCGATCGCCGCGACGACAGGTTCGCCGAGCCTGCCCCTGCTGATCGGGATCGCCGCCGGGGGAGCGATTGCGGGAGACAACACCGCCTATCTGCTGGGTCGACTCGTGGGCACCACCCGGTTCCGCTGGATGCGCGTCGGACGGGTCGCGGCCACGCTGGACTGGGCGCGCCGCGGGCTGGACCGGCGCGGGGCCCTGCTGATCTTCACCGCCCGGTACATCCCCGTCGGCCGCATCGCCGTGAACATGACAGCGGGCGCCACTGGATATCCGCCGCGTCGCTTCGTACCGCTGTCGATCGTGGCGGGCCTGGCATGGGCGCTGTACTCCGCATTGTTCGGACTGGTGGCCGGGCAGTGGCTGCATGAGCAGCCGCTTCTCGCCGTCGTGATCGCGGTGGTGGTCGCCGCTGGAGTCGGGGCGGCTGTGGATGCGCTGCTGCGACGCCTCCTCGCGTCGGAACGACACGGTGAAGGGGAGGAGCAGCATGCGCCGACGGGGGCTAACGTCGAAGCATGATTCCCGACGACTGGACCCCGCACCGCCGCGACGACGGAGAACTGCTCGGCTGGATCCGCCCCGACGGCGAGGACTGGGTCGCGATCGACGTGCTCGGCCGCACGGCATCCGCGCCCGTCGACTGGCTCGATGCCGAGGCAGCGCTGGAACGGGTCGGGCTGGCCTGGCTCGCCGACATCTGGATGCTGGAGGGGGCGGCGCCCGAGCCGCTGCGCGTGCGGTTCGTCGAGGTGACGCCTTCGGAGGGGGCGGCCGCCGGACGAGTCATCGTCAAGGTCGACGACTTCGGCGACATGCAGCGTCCACCCGCCGAGCGCTTCACGCTGCCCTGGCCGGCGCCCTCCCGCCTGCGCCCGGTGCGCCCCGGCGACCCGGACGGCCGCACGCTGGGCTGACGAGGCCTCCGCGTCAGTTGACGCCCTTCATGAGCTTCAGCACGGGCTTGGCCGACAACGCCAGGCCCAGTCCGACGACGACCGCGATCGCACCGAGGATCGAGAAGTACGGCACCTCGTTCTGCGGGTCGTAGAACTGCACGAGCCAGCCGGAGATGGCCGTGCCCAGCGAGATCGACAGGAAAAACAGCGCGACCATCTGCGCCTTGAAGTGCGAGGGCGCGAGCTTGGTCGCCGCCGACAGGCCGATCGGCGAGAGCAGCAGCTCGGCGACGGTGAACACCAGCAGGATGCCGACGATCGCCAGCAGCGGCGTCGAGCCCTCGCCTCCGTTCGCGAACGGCAGGAACAGCAGAAACGCGCCACCCATGATCATGGTGCCCAGCGCGAACTTCATCGGGGTGGTCGGCTGCCTCTTGCCGAGCTTGGTCCACAGGGCGGCGAACACCCCGGAGAGCACGATGATGAACACCGGGTTGATCGACTGCACCCACACCAGGGGCATCTCCCAGCCCAGGATCATGCGGTCGAGGCGCTTGTCGGAGTACACCGTGAGCACGGTGAACTGCTGCTGGTACAGCGACCAGAACGCCACGCTCGTGATGAACAGCGGCACGAACGCCCACACCCGGGAGCGCTCGGTCGCGTCGACGTGACGGCTGGACAGGATGATGGTGAAGTACGCCAGCGTCGCGACCAGCGCGCCGACGATGACGATGTTCGCGAGGTTCTCGGGGCGGATCACGCCGAGGAGCGTCAGCACCACGATCAGTGCGATCGCCACGACGGCGATGCCGATGACCAGCGGATAGCGACGGGCCGGCAGCGGGTTGGGAACGGCGGAGGCCGCGGCCGGCAGGTTCCGGCGCCCGAAGCTGTACTGGATGAGGCCAGCCGTCATGCCGACCGCCGCGAGGCCGAAGCCCCAGTGGAAGCCGACGGTCGACTGCAGCAGCCCGGTCAGCACGGGGCCGAAGAAGGAGCCGAGGTTGATGCCCAGGTAGAACAGCGAGAAACCGGCGTCGCGCCGGGTGTCCTCCTCGGAGTACAGCGTGCCGACCACCGAGGTGGCGTTGGCCTTGAGGCCGCCCGAGCCGAGGGCGATCAGCACCAGACCGACGCCCACGCCCACGAAACCGGGGAGGAGGGCGAGGGCGGCGTGCCCGGCGACGATGACCATGGCGCTGAAGAACAGCACCCGCTCCGAGCCGAGCAGGCGATCCGCCAGCCAGGCGCCCAGGATCGTGGACAGGTACACCGAGCCGCCGTAGGCGCCGACGATGCCACCGGCGATCGCCTCGGGCATGCCCAGTCCGCCCTTGGCGACGCTGAAGTACAGGTAGATGAGCAGGATGCCCTGCATGCCGTAGAAGCTGAACCGCTCCCACATCTCGACGCCGAACAGGTTCGCGAGCGCGCGCGGCTGACCGAAGAACCCGCGTTCCGGGGGCGTCGTCTCGGCGGTGTCCGGCGAAGAAGTCATCCCTCCAGCTTACGTGCAGGCCGGTTCCCGGCCCTGTCCGGGCCGATCCACGGCGGCTAGGGTGGGCGCCATGAGCAACGTGGCTCCGAACGACCCTGCTGCGGCGCGAGGCATCTCGCGCCGCGCTCAGTCCGACATCTTCCGCGCCGGCATCAGCGGTGATCGTCCCGCCGTCCCGGTCGACATCGACGCGCTGGATGCCGAGGCCGAGGCCACCCTGTCGAAGGAGGCGTCCGCCTACATCGCCGGCGGGGCGGGCTCCGAGGCGACCGTCGCGGCGAACCGTCGCGAGTTCGAGCGCTGGCAGGTGTGGCCCCGGACGCTGCGGGACGTCTCGTCTCGCGATCTCTCCGTGGAGTTCCTCGGGCGCACCCGCCCCACCCCTCTGCTGCTCGCCCCGCTCGGGGTGATGGAACTCGTGCACCCCGAGGCGGACCTCGCCGTCGCGCGAGCGGCGGCGTCCGCCGGCGTGCCGTACACGGTCTCGAACCAGGCATCCTTCCCCGTCGAGCGCATCGCGCAGTCGGCACCCGGCGCACCTCGGCTGTTCCAGCTGTACTGGTCGGCATCCGACGAGCTGAACGCGTCGCTGCTCGGTCGTGCCGAGGCGGCCGGATGCGAAGCGATCGTCGTCACGCTCGACACCCACCTGCTGGGCTGGCGCACCCGCGACCTCGATCTGGCGTACCTGCCGTTCACCCGCGGGATGGGTATCGCGCAGTACACCTCGGATCCGGTGTTCCAGGCGCTGGTGCGGGAGCGCGCGGGCGCCGCCTCGGCCGACCATGCGGCCCGGACCACCGACTCCGCTGTTCGCGTCACGCCGAGGACGATCGCCGCCGGTGTGTCGATCGCCCGCAAGGGCGCCGGGCTCACCGGAAGCCGCAGTCTGCGCGAGAACCTGCGCTCGCCGCTGCCGCGCGCCGCCGTCGAGACGTTCCTCGACGTGTTCTCCACGCCCACCCTCACCTGGGATGACCTCGCCAGGGCGCGGGAGTGGACCTCGCTTCCGATCATCCTGAAGGGCATCGTGCACCCCGACGACGCGGAGCGGGCGGCGGACGCCGGGGTGGACGGCGTCTGGGTGTCCAACCACGGCGGCCGGCAGATCGACCGATCCGTGCCGACGCTGGCCGTACTGCCGGAGATCGCCGAGCGGGTGGGCGGGCGGATGCCGGTGGTGTTCGACTCCGGCGTCCGCAGCGGAGCGGATGCCGCGATCGCCCTGGCCCTCGGCGCCGACGTCGTGGCGCTCGGGCGCCCGTACGCCTACGGTCTCGGGATCGCGGGGGAGCGGGGCGTCCGCGAGGTGATCCGCAACGTGCTGGCCGAGCTCGACATCACGCTCGGCCTCGCCGGACTCACCTCGATCGGGAAGCTGGACCGGGACGCGCTGCGGGCCGTGTGATCGCCCGGCTCGGATGCCGTGGTTGCATGGACGCATGACCGACGCACCCGAGTACGAGCAGCATCCGGCCGACACCGCCTTCCACGCCCGCCTGCCGATCGGCGAGCGGATGGACGCCACTCCTCTCACCGAGGGGCTGCCGTGGGCGTTCGAGCAGATCACCATGCGCCCGCTCGAGCCGATGCTCGTTCCCGAGCAGCCGCGCGGCGGTGAGCTCGAACCAGAGAACTGCTCCTCCTGCAAGCCGAGCGAGCACACGATCTGGCAGGACGAGCTGTGGCAGGTGCGGTCGGGCTGGGACGCCAACGGGCTGCCGTTCGTCGGGGCGATCTCCCCGCGCGAGCACTGGCTGCTCGAGGATGCCCCGCACGAGGTGCTGGCGGCGTACGGTCCGCTGATGCAGCGCATCTCGCAGGCGGTCAAGAGCATCCCCGGCGTCGCCCGCTGTCACTTCGCCCGCTGGAACGACGGCTCCGCGCACCTGCACCTGTGGGCGCTGGCGCGGCCGGCCGGCATGATGCAGGGGCGCGGTGCCGCGCTCGCGTTCTGGGACGAGATGCTCCCGCCCATGCCGGCGGAGATGGCCGAGGAGCACCTGCGCATCGTCGCCGACGCGCTCGCCGCGGGCGGCGGGCAGGCGTTTCCGAACCGCTGAGCCGCTCCACGGCCCGCCGCGTTTCGCGTTCCGCACCGCGAGGGGCAGACTGGGATCGTGCGAAGCATCCGCGAACTCGACACCGTTGAACTGATCATCGACGCCCAGGGCCTGCTGGACTCCATCCGGGGCGCCAACCGCGTCATCGACGCCGGCACGCTGCGCGCGCTGCAGCAGTCGGGCAACTACGTGGTCGGGCTCTTCGACGAATCCGAGGGCGAGGAGCGGATGGTGGGCGCCTCGATCGCGTTCTTCGGCGAGCCGGGCAAGCGCACGATGCACTCGCACATCACCGCGCTGCTGCCCGAGTACCGCGGACGCGGCTGGGGCCGCGAGCTCAAGGAGCACCAGCGCCAGTGGGCCTTCTCCCGCGAGGTCGGTCGCATCACGTGGACCTTCGACCCGCTGGTCGCCCGCAATGCGCACTTCTTCCTCACCGTGCTCGGGGCGCGGGCGACCGGCTACACGGTCAACCAGTACGGCATCTTCGGCGGCGGCGACGCGGGCGACGAGAGCGACCGGCTGGATGTGGAGTGGGCCCTGGCCGACATCGCCAAGCCGCCGGCATCCGACGCCGTGGTCGCGACCGTCGAGATCCCGACGGATGTCGAGGGCATGCGCGAGACCGATCCGAGTGCCGCGCACGAGTGGCGTCTGCGCCTGCGCGCCGACATCGAGCAGCAGCTGTCGCAGGGTCGTCGTCTCGCCGGGTTCGAGACCGGCCGCGGCTACCTCTTCATCGAGTGACCTGTCACGCCGGCGGCAGCACGAACGCGCCGGTGTCACCGGGGTTGACCGCGACCTCCCACCGGAAGCCGTCGGGGTCGGCGAAGTAACCCGAGTACCCGCCCCAGTCGCGACGGGTGGCGGGTGAGACCGTGGCGCCCAGCGCCCCGGCCTCGGCGAGCACCGCATCCACCTCCGCCTCGGTGGCGAGGTTGTGCGCGAGGGTGATCGGGGCGACGCCGGATGCCGGAGGCTCCCCGATCTCGGCGGTGAAACCCTCCACGCTCCACAGCGAGAGGATCAGCCGCTCGGCGACGGGGAGCATCAGCACCTCGCCCTCGGCCTCGAAGATCGGCTCCCAGCCGAGCCCGTCGACGTAGAACGCCCTGCTGCGGCTCACGTCCGCGACGGCGAGGGTGATGAAGCTCACGCGCTGTTCCATGCGCACCACCCTGCCACCGGCGACCGACAGAGAGAACCGGCGACGCCGATCAGCGAAGGGCCGCTACGGCTTCCGCCCTTGTCCTCACACCGAGCTTCGCGAACAGCGCGTTGATGTGCGATTTCACCGTCGCCGTCGAGATGAACAGGCGCTGCGCGATCTCGGCATTCGTGGCGTCGGCGGCGACGAGCACGGCGACCTCCGCCTCGCGTCGGGTGAGGTCCGGGAATCGACTGCGCAGTGCCGCAGGCGGATCGGACGGACCTGCGGTCAGTCGCTCGACCAGCCGTCTGCCGACGGTGTCGCCGAGCACACGCTGACCGTCCAGCACGGCCCGGATGGCCGACGCGAGCTGCGCGCGACCGGCATCCTTCGTGAGATACCCGCTCGCGCCCGCCTGCAGCGCGCGGGTGATCGACTCGTCGTCGTCGAAGGTCGTCAGCACGAGCACCCGCGTCGCGGGGAAGTCTGCGAGGATGCGGATGGTCGCCGCGATGCCGTCGAGAACCGGCATCCGCAGGTCCATCAGCACCACGTCCGGGCGGTGCATGCCGACGGCCCGGACGGCCTGCTCGCCGTCGTCCGCCTCGGCGACGACGTCGAAGTCATCGATCAGTCCGAGCACCGTGACCAGGCCGTCGCGCACGATCTGCTGGTCGTCGGCGACGACGATCCGGATGTCGCTCATGAGCGCCTCGCCTTCGCACGTAGCCGGAACGCCCCATGATCCGTGGTGATGTCCGCTTCGCCCCCGGGCAGTCGGGTGAAGCGTGCCCGGATGCCGTCCAGCCCGCGACCGGAGCCACTCGCGGCGAGAACAGCGTGGGGGTCGGCGCCCCCGTTCACGACCTCGAGCACCAGCATCCCGTCCTCGAGCCCGAGTCCCAGCCGGACTGCCGCTCCGCCCGCGTGCTTGCGCGCGTTGGTGAGTGCCTCTCGGGCGGCCTCACCGAACGCCTGGACCAGGGCGGGGGACGCCGAACCGCGCAGGTCGGCGATGTCCGCCGTAATGGACGCACCCAGCCGCTGCTCGGTCGTCACCAGATGCCGCACCTGCTCCGCGAGGTCTGCGAGGTCCAGCGCGCGCGTGCCGTCCAGGACGCCCACGGCGACGCGCGCGTCGCGGAGGCCGTCGGCGGCGAGCTCGCGCGCCGCGTGTGCGCGCGCTGCGGCCTCTTCGACGCGGCCGGATTCGGCCAGCGCCTCGACCGCATCGAGCTGCACGACGAGTCCTCCCAGGGTGTGCGCGAGCACGTCGTGCAGGTCTCGCGCGATGCGGGCCCGCTCGTCGCGGACGGCCGATGCCGCGAGAGCGCGGTGCGCCTCGACCAGCTCCTGCGCCGTGCGCCGCTCTCGCTCGGTGGCCTGGCGTGCCTGCCGCCGGGCAAGGCCGATCAGAACGCCGGCCGCGATCCCGGCGATCGACGCCAGCACCTGCAGCATGGGAGGTGCGGTCAGAGCGCAGATAGCGATGGCCAGCAGGCCGGATGCCACGAATGCGAACCCCACCGCGAGCGACAGCACCGTCGACCCGATCACGGTGACGATCCCGACGATCAGCACCGCCGAGGCGACGCCCGTGGTGGTGGTCGAGGCCACGGCGCCCCCGATCACCATCAG
>Ga0308170_10000585_pt1 | contig 42964 bp, 35 predicted proteins | sample PhyBR2_2_FD_202136 | JGI IMG/M metagenome (GOLD analysis project Ga0308170, IMG submission 202136) | Phyllosphere microbial communities from UC Gill Tract Community Farm, Albany, California, United States - DLSLSB.R2 | ecosystem: Host-associated > Plants > Phyllosphere > Unclassified | place... | reverse complement strand
GTACTGGGCAAGACTTTTGAGTGGATGCGGGAAAAGGGTTTGGACGCCGAGGAGCTGGCGGTCAATCAAGAGGTAGCGGTGGCTGCTCATGCCAGCGTGAAGTGGATTGCTCCTGATTCTGCGAACTTCGCTGGCACGCACCGTCTTGTCCTGACGGAGCAATCACCCGTGGGCGAATGGGTCTCCACAATTACCGTCCGGCAGCCGCCGGACGGGCGTCCGTGGTTCTGGATGGACGTAGAAGGGCCGGAGTGGGCAGGCGCGCCAAGACTGGTCCGTTCGTTGATTGACGAGTACTCCTGCTCAGATCGTGGAGTCCGGCTGACGAATCGACCTGTTGTGGTTAGGGCGCAGCAAGTGGACCAACTCATTCAACTTCTCCGCCGAAACGGCAGGCGGACGCTTTCCTTCATCGCTGGAAGCAGTGCAGCCTTGCCGATGAAGGAATGGACCGAATTCGTCGGCAACATCCTCAAACAGACAACGGGACAAGCGTCCGCATACGTGTTGGATCCTGTGGCGACAGCTGCCTTCAACCAGCGAGTCGGGAACGAATTTGGCGTAAGACCCGGAATGCTAAGGACTTACTTACCGGACCTCAACATTGATGATCCCCAAGATGCGGCACGCCATCGTTTCCTGACGTCCGAATCAATAGCTTCCCAGCACGTTGGCCGGCTTCGCAAAACGCTCAGCTACAAAGCACGCGAAGTAGCCCAAACATCGCTACTGGACGACAGCGTTAGGCTGCTGGATCGACGTATCGATGACCTGGAGCTGCGGCTCAGTCCACTGCTTCTAAAGGGACAGATCGGTGAAGTCGCTGTTGCGGCTCCTTCCACCCAGAGTGCACCAGCACCAATGCAGGAACCTGATGCCGTCCCTGAGTCCGCTGGCACTGATACAGCTTCTCGCACGCTCGATGCTGAGTCCTCCGTAACGGAAGGACGTCCGGGGGGCCATACCGCAGATGCTCCAGTGGGGGAGCAAGCTGAGGTCTATTTGGCGCTGCGCTCGCTCGTCGAGGAGTATGCAGATGGCGCGACTTCACTCGCTGCGGTCGAAACGGTACGAGGACTTCTGGAAGCTGGTGTGGCAGCGGAAGCACTCAGCACTCGCCTACTTGCCAAGATCGATCAAAAGTCAGCCGCTCTCGATGCTGCGGCGGTGGAACAGGCGAAGCTCCGCCACCTTATCGATGATCTTGAGCTGGACGCCTGGGACACTTGGGAACAGCTCGAAGCTCAATATTCGCGGACCCGAGTAGCTCAGGACGCAGAACTGAAGCTGCGTGCCATGCTGGCAAAGGCCGGTGGAGATGTTGACTGGAGTCAGCTCGACGAGGCTGTGCCGGTTGAACTTTCTGTACCAGAGAACTTCAACAGCCTGGTGGAGGCAGTCGCTGGCCTTTCACATGTTGTTTACACAGGAGACAAGGACGTCACCGCGGGTCTTGACGACCATGATGCGGTCGGGCGGTGGTGCGGCATGACTTGGAGCATTCTCCTGGCACTCAATGACTATGCAAGGTTCAAGGCTGAGGGCCTAGAGATTGCGGGTGTACACGCGTACCTCGAAAGCCCTCCCTCCGGTGGACGTACGTATCCACCAGGGCGCCATGCTCGAGATGAAAGCGAATCCGTCAAGAACAATCCAAGCTTTTCGGCTCCCCGAACCCTCGATGTGCCGCTGAAGATCGATCCCAGCGGGAAGGCCTTTATGGGAGCCCATTTCCGTATTGCAAAACATGGATTGGTATCACCTAGGCTGCATTATCTTGACGCAACGTCTATAGCGGGGAAGATCATTGTCGGCTATATCGGACCCCACCTGCCGAACACCCAGACGAACTAGCTCTCGGAGGCTTGTCCCTCTATTTTGTCCCAAAGAAGATCGATCACCCGCTGCTGAACGCTTGGGCCCATTTCACACAAAACTTCAAAAAAATCCTGGGCAATACCTTGAGCCACGTGTTCCAGCATCGGTTTCAGCTGGCCACTCGAAAGTTCGATCTCTGGAACTCCTCCACCGCCAGGAGTGGAAGCCTGTTCCTCGACTCGAGGCTCCAGCTCTCTGCCGGACTTATCAATTTCCGTCTCCAGCGGCTTGCGCACACTCTGTTGGGCTTCCCCGCCTTCGCTGGATCCCAACGCAGGGGCAGCGCTCTTGGCGCTGCAAGGAGCAACAAAGCCGGCGAGCATGTCCGGCACCCTATCGGCCCTGAGGATGACGTCGAGATGATGGACCGTGCGCGTCAGGGCAACGTAAAGGAGTTTGTCCCCCTGCGCTAGTTCAAGGATTGATGCGGGCTCGACGACGACTACAGCGTCAAACTCAAGACCCTTCGACTCCTCAGGGGAAACCAGGTTAATGCCCTGCGATAGCCCGCCGTCGGTCGATTCGCTGAACTTCAATCCAGCTGCGCGGAAGGCTGTGCGAACTGATGTCATGTGGGCTTCAGCAACAACCACGCCTACAAACAAGCCTCGTGAACTGTAGTCCTTCACTGAGGACAAGACGGCGTCCATCAACTGGTCCGCCTCTACAACTTGCCAACGAGGCTCTTCTTCAAATTGCCGAGGAAACGCTTCCGGCGCGGACAGGCCGGGCGCAGCGTGAGCCAGGACTTTGGCTGCTACGGCTAGTACGGGCGCCGGCACGCGGTACCCAATGGTTAGCTCGGCTTCCGTGAAGTTGCCTTCAGTGCCAAGAGTCGTGAGGACTTGATTCCAATCTTTGCGAGAATAGGCAGAAGTTGCCTGTGCGATGTCGCCAACGACCGTCATAGAACCGTTCTGACTACGCCTTCGGACCGCTCGGAGCTGCATGTAAGACAGATCCTGTGCTTCATCTACAACAATGTGCCCGTACCGGTTAACGGTTCCGTTGATTGCATCGGAGACGCAGTCTATAACTCCAAGATCCGCAATTGTCCACGCCTCGTCCCCGATTCTGGGGGCAGCTGGCCTGTAAAGGAGACCAACTTCGGATTCTGTGGCACCTGCTCGCGTGAGCCGGTCCTTGGAACCGTATAGCTCCCGCAGAAACTGCTGGGGAGACAGCGATGGAAATACCCTCTCAGTTTGTTCTTCCAATGATGCTCGGTCGATCAGCGGCGCGGAGTCTCGTCTTCCGGCGTCGATCCGGCCGGCCACAACTGCTTGTAGGGCTGCACGGAATTGAGCGCGGCGGCGGCTGTATAGGCCACCGTTGGAGATTCCGGTGATGATGCTTTCGACTTCCTCCTTGGAGATGGTGACGGATAGTGCTGTATCAGTCCGTTTGACCACGAGCCCGTCTGCTGGCATGCGGACTCGTGCGTCTAGCCCTTTCCGGACAATCGACTCCATCTTTGCCGAGCCCTTTTTACGCGCCACGTCGGCGCTGTCGAGGCCTCGGGGCGCGAGGTCGCCTCCCAGCAACTGGGCGAGGGACTGTTGAACGACGTCGACGTCCCCGAGCGACGGCAACACCCGTCGAATGTACTTTGTGAATGTGGGGTTAGGGCCGACGACCAGGACGTCTCTCGGCTGCAGTTCGTCGCGGTAGTTGAACAAAATCCAGGACACACGATGGAGGGCTACGGCGGTCTTGCCTGTCCCGGGACCGCCTTGGATAACCAGTAGTTGGTCTTTCGGAGCGCGGATGATGCGGTCTTGAGAGGCCGTAATGGTCCGTACGATGTCTCGCATGTATTCGCCGCGCCCGCGCCCGAGGTCTTCGAGTAACGGATCCTGCTCACCGACGAAAGTCCCGACTGAAATATCGTCGGACAGCTCTTGAAAGATCACGTCGTTGAACGACTGAATCCAATTGAGTGTCGTCGTGAAGATTCTCTTACGAGCAAGCCCATGCGATTCTTCAGGAGTTGCTTGATAGAAGATTTCACCGATTTTCGACTGCCAGGGAGCGACAAGGAGGTCATAATTTTCGTCCCGGATAGCCACGCTGCCAAGGTAGATGGTTTCGCCATCCTCTAAGTCCATGCGTGCCGTTGCGACTGCCTCTGAGGGGTCAAGCGTTTTCCGGTCCAGGAGCGCTGCTCGCTGGCTTGATCGTTCATGCACGTTACCGCTGACAGTTGAGGAGACGACGTCGATAAGGTGGTCGTCATAGGCCTGCTTGGCTTTGTCAAAGTATTCCTGCTCGAGTGCCTTTTCGGCCTCAAAAGCGTCCTGATCTGTGTCCTGCAACTGTGCAGTCATGGTTGCCCCCTGCGATTCGTAAATAAATTAAAGCAGACGTATGGCTGCACTTGTATCTAGCCTGGCGGGAGTGGTACCGCGGCCATACCTCTTTTTTATCGGCACACTCAAGCTTCCATCGCTGCGAGAAGGAGGTTGTTCCATAAAAAATTTGAGCAAATCTTGATGCTCGACGACGCGTCTCCGGGATTCGCCCTGCTGCCAAAGAGCAATAGCCTGAAGCAATGTATGATTACCACGGTCCTTCGGAAGATGACACTGACACACAACTTCGGGCTGGAGCATTTTCTTGGCTAACTAACAAGATGCGCCGAGGCGCTGAATACCTTACCTACTCTGAGATTCAAAAGTTCACCTTTCATGGACGATCGGTTCCGCTCAAGGACAGGGTCAAGGGAATATGGAAGCCAGCAATATTGTCCTCGGCCCTCTCGATAACGACGACATACCGGCCGCCTGGTGTTGAACGCCCATACGATGATCTCATTCATGAGAGCGACGGGCTGCTCAGATACAAGTGGAACGGGATGAAGCGTGATGAGGCGACCAACCGAGCGTTGAGGTCAGCGATGGAGGAAAGCGTCCCTCTGATTTGGTTTTTTGCGGTGGGCAAAGGGGTGTTTAAGCCAGTATTTCCAGTTTATGCAGTAGCGGAAGAAGAAGAAGCGCAGCAGTTTATCGTGAACGCAGATGCTTCCCACGTCGCAGCGCAAATAGAAGCTGAACAGCTCGAATCCATGTCTAAAAATCAAAAAGTGAAAGTCAGGAGCGAGCTTTTTAATGCTGTATTCCGTGGAACGGTGATGCGAGCCTACCGCTCGCGGTGCGCCGTGTGCTCATTTCGGCATGGACCAATGCTGGAGGCTACGAAAATTATCAAGGAGATCGATCATGGAGCCGGTGCAGCCGTGACGAATGGAATCGCGCTGTGCGTATTTCACCGCTCGGCCTTAGAAGTGGGTGCCCTGGGGATCCAGCCCGACCTTGTAGTGCAGGTACGGCCGGAGCTAATGCGAGAGGATGGTGGTCCGATGCTGCGATACGGACTCCAAGAATTGCACGGGAAGCGAATCTCCGTACCGAGCGTGAGGGCTGAGCGGCCAAGACAGGACCTGCTGGAACGCGCTTTCGAACGATTCCGTCAGGCGGACTGATTCGCGTCAAAGCTTGTCTATCCAGGTGTCTTCTTCCCGGTTGTCCCATGCAGACCCTGAGGTGGGCTTAGACGGCAGGCTTCGCTCTTCGATACGTCGGAGTACAAGGCGTACGTCCTTAGCCAGAAGGTCTCTGATGGTGCTGACGGGGCGGACGGTGCAGCTTTCGATGACCGCGCGCCGCTCATCCATGGAGTCAATCCCAGCGGCAGCGAAGGCGTCTCGGAGCTGTTGTACCTGACCCTCTTGGATGGAAATGTCCTCCAAGACATCTTGATGCTTTAGGGGCTCGGCAAAAATGTCGAAGGTGGCGTTGTCCATCTGCTCTCCTAGCTCTAAGGTCAGTCGTTAATTCTGCCACTTTAGGAGCTAAGCACACCGGCCTCGGGGAGCTGGCGCTTTCTCCGTGTCCGTCGCCCCGTGTGGGGTCGAATGAACTTCAGACGCCTGGTTTCAATTGTCCGGGCTGTAGCTATCCGATATCTGGACCGCTGAGCGGCGTCAGAACCAGCAGACATGCAGGATTGTCAGTGCCGGATGCCATGATTGGTTGCATTGATTGAATGACGGTACTGATGGCGGTTCCGTAGATGGGGGAATTTGATGAGTCTGTCCAACCGCGAGTATGTGGGCCGGGCCCTGGAGGCCTTGGCGTGTGGCCTTGAGCCGTACATCGCCGCAGTGCTCTCTGAGGTCGCCCCCGGCGTGGCATGGACCAAGATCATTCAGCACAAGGATGAGAACGCGGGTCGCGCTGCGCAATCCTACGCACCCACGGATCTTAGCCTGCAGCTGCGCATCATGACTGAATCCATGGGCTCACTTGGCTACCCTTTCAACCTTCCGCATGAAGCACGCAGCCACACCTCCGAGCTGCGCCAGGCACGGAACCGGTGGGCCCACAATGAGAGCTTCGACGACGCCGATACCTTCCGCGCCCTGGACACCGCAGGTCGGCTGGCCAAAGTGATCGGGCTGGACGAAACTCACAGCAAGTTGGTTGCGCTTCTTACCGAGTACCAGAACCGGTCCTCTCCGAACCGGGAACAACCGGAAGAAGACCAGCAGGCTCTGCCGGCCGCCGTCGCGCAGTCCGACCACCCGGAGGAAAGCCTTCCGGGTGAGCCCTCGGTCCCTGGACCGGCTGCATCCGCTGCTCACGTTGTGGTTGAGGTGACCACAGCGGATGCCCTGAGCTATGCGATGGCGCACAACGGCTTCCGGTTCGTCAGGCAGGTCAAGATCACCAACACGGGGGCGGAAATCCGTGGTGCAGTGGTCCAGGTGGAGGCCTCCGCGCAGTCAGGCCGGATCTCCGGCGACTTCCAGCAGTATGTGGATCTTGCCGCAGGCCAAACCATAACGCTCGATGACCTCAACGTCCCGGTTCAGGCCGCCACAATGTATGAACTGGCTGACCGTCAGATGGGAAAGGTCCTGGTGACCGTCCACGCCGCGGGCGCCGATGCCGCCGTGGGAGAGCTGGGCCGCGCAGAAGCGGACCTGACGCTCCTGCCCGCACAGTTGTGGATCGCCGGACGGGGACTCGTCTCCTATGAGTTCCTGGCCGCGTACGTGCAGCCGCACCACCCCAGCATCGCCAAGCTCATGTCCGAGGCCGCCGACATCCTCACCCAAACAACGGGCAGCGGCAGCTTCGACGGGTACCTGGAAGACGGGGACCGGGTTGAGCAGATCGTGTTCGCAATCGCCCAGGCCATGAGCGCCCGTGACATCCGCTACAGCATGCCACCCGCCAGCTGGGGACTGGAAGGCCAGCAGGTACGCACGCCGGCGCAGGTCCTTGACGACCGTTTGGGCACGTGCTTGGACACCACGCTTGTCCTGGCCGCCGCTTTGGAATTCTGCGGAATCAGGCCTCTGCTCTGGCTGGTGGACGGCCACGCCTTCCTCGGCTACTGGCGAGAGGAAGGCAGCCTCAGCACTGCGGCCTCCGACGACGTGCCCGAGCTGGTCAGCCTCGTACAGCGGGGCTTCATCGGCCTCGTGGAAACCACGCTCCTCACCGGAAGTCAGCCGATCTCGGTGGCCGCACTCCGCAGCAGCCCGCTGAACCGTTATGTGGAAAGCGGCAATGACGAGATCAACGCGGTGACTGACATCAGGCGCGCTCGCCTCGATGGCATCTACCCGCTGCCGGCACGGACCAAATCCGACGCCGGAACCTACACCGTGGTCAACTACGTCCCGGAAACCAAGACTGCACCGGCGCTGCCTAAGAAAGCATCCGCAAGCGGGGGACCGGCCAGGACCACATCCGATGTTCCACCCCGGGTGGTTCAATGGAAGAACGCCCTGCTGGACCTGAGCCTGCGGAACAGGCTCATCAACTTCACTGACACGGCCCGGTTCCCACTCGCAGTGCCCACCGCGTGGATGGGCGCCTTCGAGGACCTCATCAGCAAGGGCACGTCCGTCAGCCTGCTTCCGTCCAACCAGATCAGTGCCATCCACCAGGAGCGCGGCGTCCGCTTCGGCAGGGACCTGCCCCAAGACGAACTCGCAGAGCTGCTCAGCTCCAAAAAGGCCGTGTTCGCCGAGGTCAGCGAAGACGGCTACAACGCCAAGATGCGTGGGCTCGCCTACAAGGCGAAGACCCAGCTGGAGGAAACGGGAGTCAACAACCTCTACCTGGCCATCGGCAGCCTGATGTGGGAGCTGGACGGCCGGGCGCTTCGGTCCCCGCTGGTTCTGGTCCCGGTGAAGCTGACTTCTGCAGGGAAAAACGGTCTGTACCGGGTCACACTCGATGAGACCGGCCAGTCCACACCGAACTATTGCCTCCTCGAGAAGCTGGCGCAGTCCCATGACCTGCGTATTCCGGGCCTCGCGGAGCCGGAGGAAGATGGATCCGGAATCGATCTGGACGCCGCGTTCGCTGCCGTGCGGGCAGCCGTTTCGGCCAAGGGCCTGGCCTTCCGCGTGGAAAACACCGTGGACCTGTCCATGTTGCAGTTCGCCAAATTCCGCCTGTGGAAGGACCTTGACGAGAACTGGAAGGAATTCACCGCCAACAGCCTGGTCAAACACCTGATCAGCACCCCCACGGAACTGTATTCCGACGGCGTTCCCGTTACCCCCGACGTCGACCTGGACGCCTTGGCGGCGCAATGTCCAATACCAGCGGACTCCTCGCAGCTGGAGGCAGTCGCGTCTGCGGTCGCCGGCCAGACGTTCGTCCTGGAAGGCCCTCCGGGCACGGGCAAGTCACAGACCATCACCAACCTCCTGACCCGCGCCATTGTCGACGGCAAACGTGTCCTGTTCGTCGCGGAGAAGCGGGCAGCACTCGACGTTGTCCAGAAGCGGCTCGACGACGTAGGGATGGGGCCGTTCTCCCTGGACCTGCATGACAAAGGCAGCAAGCCTGCAGTGGTTCGGGCGCAGATCAAACATGCCCTGGAGCTGAGCCTGTCTGCGAACCAGCAGCAGCTTGAGACTGCCTCCACCGATCTTGCCTCAGCCCGGCGTGGACTTATCCGCTACGCCAAGAACGTCCATGAGGAGAATGGTGCGCAGCTGTCCCTCTACACCGCGCGGACCAAGGCGCTGACCTATGAACCTGACCATGCGACGGTCCCCCTCAGCCCGGAGCTGACAGCGTCCTTGAATGACTCCACCCTGAACTCAATTCGGCAGGTGTTCCGCGAACTTCCTGAGTTCACCGACCCCGTCCGTCCTGGGCCTGGCTACCCATGGCGGTTCGTCTCTGCTGCGGCGGGCGACCAGCAGGAGCAGCAGCTGCTGGCTGTGGGACGCCGCCTTAATGAGGCGCTGAACGCCCTGCGGCCAACTCCTGGGCTTTCGTCGGTTCTGGACGCCGCGCAAACGCCGGCCGACGTCGGAACTCTTGCCACGCTGCTGCAGGACCGGAACGTCCCGTTGGGAACACTGGATGTGGTCCGCTCCGGGGACTGGTCGGCTAACGCTGAACAGCTGGAGAAGCTGCTTACGGCCTTTGTGTCCGTTCAGCATCCGGGCCTTGAGCAGGTAGCGCCGGGGGCTATGGATCTTCCGCTGCCGGAGATCCTCGGCCGTGCGCAGCAGGCCGCAGCATCCGGGTTTTGGGGACGGAAGAAGCGGCTGCTGGCAGTGGCCGCAGAGTTGTCCCCTGTGCTTGTAGCTGGAGCTGAAATCCGCCATAAGGAGCTTGTGCCGCTGCTGGAGAAACTGGTAACCGTCCAACAGGAAGTCTCCGGCCTGCGGGCAACGCGGGGCTCTTTGCCTGGGCTTCCTGCGGATCAGCAATGGAACCCATTGACGCCGGACGCACAAGCTGACCTGAGACACCGCATTTCCTGGCTTCGCTGGGCCGCGCAGGCGGTGCAGCCGTCGCCGGAGCCTGACGCCGTGAGCTTCCAGACCGAGCTCCGCACGTTCCTAGAGGATGCTGCCGACGTCCACCAGAACGTTGTCGGCTGGCTGCGGGAGCTGTCCCATGCCTGGGAAGAATTCCTGAAAATCCAAGGTGTGGGTAGCGATGACCTGCGTGCGTGGACCGGTGAGCGACGCTTCCTGGCCCGATGGTGGGAAACGTGCGTGTCGCGGCGACTGGACGCGGCGGGGTCGGTACCGCTGACCCGGTGGCTCGAGCTGATCCGTCATGTGGAACCGCTGCGTGCCGTTGGATTGATTGACGCCCGTATTGCGATCCTCGACGGCGAGCTGGAAGCAGATGACGCAGCAGCAGCCTTTGAACGCGGCTTGGCTGAAGGGTCACTGGCCGAACGCCGCATCGCAACAGGGTTGGCCGACTTTGATGCTGCAGTGCACGAGCGCACCATCGAGAGGTTCACCTCGCGCGCCGAAACCGTGCGCGATCTGCTCAAAACCAACCTCCCCGCGGGGGTTCTGGGCGCTCGGACGGTTTCGTCGTCGTCGACCTCGGGGCGCATGGGCGAGCTGCAACGGCAACTGACCAGGCAGCGGGGTGGCCTATCCGTCCGGAAACTGATGGAACACTACGCAGACCTCATCACGGGGATCATGCCATGCACGCTGGTCAGCCCGGATTCGGTGGCGCGGTTCTTCCCTGCCAAGGCCGGTCTGTTCGACATCGTTGTGTTCGATGAGGCCTCGCAGATCCGGGTTGCCGACGCGGTGGGTGCCATGGGCCGCGGTGCGTCAGTGGTGGTTGTGGGTGACAGTAAGCAGATGCCGCCCACGTCGTTCGCGGAGATTTCCTCCGACGCCGGCGGCGACGGTGACGCCGAGATCTCCGTGGTGGAGGACATGGAGTCGATCCTTTCCGAATGCGTGGAAGCGCGGGTGCCTCGGCAGTGGCTGTCCTGGCACTACCGGAGCCAGGACGAATCGCTGATCGCGTTCAGCAACCAGCAGTACTACGACAGCAAACTTTCCTCGTTCCCGGGGCCGTCCCACGGTGCCGCGAATGCAGGTGTCCGCGGATACGGCGTGAACTTCGTCCGGGTTGATGGCCAGTTCCACCGCTCGGGACCGTCAAAGGTCCTTCGTACCAATCCTGTGGAGGCTGCCGCGGTGGTGGCCGAAATCCGCCGCAGGTTTGATGCTGAACCCGCGGAAACTCCCTCCTTGGGTGTGGTGACATTCAACCTGCAGCAACGCGCACTGATCGAAGGCCTGCTGCGTGACACGGAGGATCCCCGTATTGTGGCCGCCCTTGATGAGGATGCAGAAGGCCTGTTCGTCAAGAACCTTGAGAATGTGCAGGGTGACGAGCGGGACGTCATTCTGTTCTCCACGGGGTTCAGCAAGAATGACAAGGGCTACCTGCCGCTGAACTTTGGCCCCTTGAACCGAACCGGTGGGGAACGGCGCCTCAACGTGGCTATCACCCGTGCACGCCGACAAGTTATTGTTTTCTCCAGTTTCAACCCGGCTGACCTGCGCTCCGAGGAAACCAGCTCCGTTGGCATAAAGCACCTCCGGTCCTACCTTGATCTGGCCGAGCAGGGGACTGCCGCGCTACCTTACGACGGGCGTCGCGCCGCAAGCATTGACCTGCACCGGGAAGAGATAGCCGACGCGCTGCGGGACCGCGGGTTCGTGGTTGCAACAGACGTAGGGCTGTCCGACTTCAAAGTTGATATCAGCGTTGCCGTTCCCGACAACCCGAACCGCCCGTTGATGGCTGTCCTTCTGGACAGCCCCGCGTGGGCTGCCCGCCGGACGGCGGGCGACCGGGACGGGCTTCCCCGGGATATTCTGACGCGGATGATGAGATGGCCTTCAGTGGAGCGCGTGTGGTTGCCGGCGTGGCTGGCCGACCGGAACGCGGTGCTGGACAAGCTTGAGGCTGCTCTGGAGGAAGCGTACGAGGCGGCAGCTCCTGCTTCAGAACCTCAGGATGCGTTGACTGGAGGAACTCCCGCGGTGGCGCGTTCCGGACGACGGGCGGCAAAGGCGGCGGCACCTGAGCAGGAGTTCGTTCTGGTCGCCGGCAAGGACACTTCGCCGCTTGGCCAGGGAACCCTCCTGGAGGCCGTGCAAGCGAACGCTAGGCCAGCCATGAGCTCTGCAAACACTCGACGTCAATATCAACCTTGGACGCTTCGGCGTTTCGGCAGCGTGGAGGTACTAGACACCCTCCACTCTCGGCATTCGGTGGCTGCCGTACGTGAGGCGATCCGGGCGGTGGTGGAAACAGAAGGACCAGTCCACCAGGAACGCCTAGCAAAACTTGTGTGCGCTGCTTTCGACCTCAACAAAATGAACTCCCAGAGGGCGAACTCCGTGCTCGATGTGCTGGACGAATCAGTACACTACGTCGATGCCGACGGCTTTGTGTGGGATGCCTCAGTTGATCGGGAGACTTGGGAAGACTTCAGGCCGAATGACGGGGACATAAGGAGGAAGCCCGAACACATCAGCGTTGTTGAGATTCGAAACGCAATGGTCGAGATTGTCCAGGTTTCCGGCGGCATCGCTGTAGATGAGTTGCACAGGGAGGCACTTCGAACCTTCGGGGGGAAAAAGCGCACTGCTGGCATTCTTGCCCGCTTGAATCAGGGCTTGCAGTACGGTGTAGACACGCAAAAGCTCAAGCTTCGTGGAGACCTGGTGCAACTGCCTTAGCGGCTATTAACGAGCACCCTCGTCGCTGGGGCAAATAGGGCCTGGCAGGTCGTTTAGCGGAGCTACGGTATGAGGCTAGTCAGTTCGGTGTGAGTGGCATGGTGGGCTGAGCCCACGGCCAGCATCATGTAATTCAGACCTCAGTCTTAAGCGATCCCACCCTACGGCTCTCCTGCGACGTTGGCGCCATCTCACCATACATCCTCAGGGCACCGTCGCTACCTCGGATGGTTTTGGCCGCCAGCAGGACCGTGTGCAATCCGTGCTGCATGCAGGTTACCCTCCGTGAAAGGGGGCCATTGCTGCGTGGTGCTCTGGCTGGAAGAGGATTCCGCACCGACCTGGCTGAGACGCTGCTTGATAAATTGGCAAGGGAACAGGGTTTCCGATGAGCTTTTAGTGTAATTTTTCAAACGGTACGGGCGTCGGGGCGAGAGATTACTTTTCTCATTGGTGTCAAGGCGGGGTTTTAGGGTGGAGCTTTAGTAACTATGGAAACATTTGCTGTGACTTCGATAACTATCAGCATCATGCTGGTTTGGATGTTCTTCCAGCTTGCCTGGGTGGGCTCCCGCACTCTTGATAGAAAAATGCTGCGAGATGTGGAGGCGCCAGCCGAGCATGTTCGCAGAGAGCAGAGAAGTCTATTCTTTACGTTCGTAATTCTGGGTACAGGAACCATGGCGTTTAGCTATGTGGTGGGAATCGCATCGTCATGGTCCGCAGAAGAGCTACAGAAAATTGGTACGACAGAGAACGTCGAACGTCCCTTTGGTATTTCGGGAAGCATTTTATTCTCTGGCAGCTTGTTCCTTTTTGCTCTGTTCACCATGCTCTTGTTCGTCGCCCATTTCCGTAGCAGAGCACCGACGTCGGCAGAGATCCTGGCTGACATCAAAGCCTTCGATCCGAAGGCGGGCGGGGCTTCCCCATCTGCCCGGATCGACCAGTTGAAAACGGGTATGACAGCAAGTCGAATGCAATTTCGAAAGCGATGGCAGTCCAACGGTCTCGACCGAAACTTCTACAGCCTCTTTCTTCGTTGTTCGATGCAGGCACCTCCCGCGCGTGCTGCTGTCTACCGCTATGCGACTGCTTGGCAGTGGAGGAAGAAGACCTGGGTTCCGTTTACAGCTGGCAGTGTCCTGCTTGCCTTAGGGCTTCTCATTGAGATGATTTTAGTTCTTAGTCAAGGCGGTGCCACCCCTATCGGAGTTCTTGTTCTCGTAATTCTGGCGCTGCTTCTCGCGCTGTCGATTGTGTGGCTCCAAGTTGCGTGCGCTATTGCCGAGCTTCGTTTCTTGGCGGCGGACATGCGCCTTGAGCTAGGTCGGTTCAAGTCGGCAACCGCACGCCTCGCCGCGTTTAGCACTTCCGAGGCGACCAGTCCGGGGACGTCTTCCGTGCGCCATCGGCGCATTCTTCTCGTTGTCGGACCATTACAAATCTGGAGATAAGTTCCGGATGGTGGATGAGGCACTCGTCTTTCTAGCCTTGCTTGCTGGCCCAGTGACGAAATCTTGAGAGCAGGCAATGGCCGTGCGCTCCTCAAGGTCCTGTACGCACCTGGACCAGGGATGAAAACGGTGGCCGTGCCCAGCAGTGTGGGACAACGTGGCAGAAAACTGCGGATGGCTTGCCCACAGCCGCACCAGCCGCTGGAAGGTACGCGGCCTTCTTCAGCCGATCTGCCGCGAGGGGCGTCTGCCTTCGATGGGCACGCGCGAGGACTATGAGGCGATGGCAAAGGCGGCGGGCTTTTGCGGTCACCGGCTATGAGGATGTCAGCAGCCGCGTTGCCCGGACATGGATGATCTGCGCTGGCCGGCTTGTGAAGACGTAACTTACCGACCGCGGGGCACGCCGCCTCGCCCTTGGTGCACACAATCGCGGCGCCATTCTGAGCATTCCCCGCCTGATCCTCGCCTACCGCACCGGTGCGATGCGCTACGGGATCTTCACGCTCTCGAAGACTGGGGAATAACGGTCGGCCGAGGCACGGGCGACGTCTTGCCTGGCGTTCCTCTAACTGAAGGAGGGAGACGGCGGCAGGTCGTGACGCGGTCGTCCTTCCACCGGGCGCTGCTCCTTCGCGGGGGTGCGGGCACCATTTGGCACCGGGCTTGTCGAATAGACGTACGTCACTATCAGGTGCAAGGGTGGTCGGATGGATGCCGACATTAACTTCTACTTTGACCCCACCTGCCCGTTCGCCTGGATGACCAGCAAATGGGTGCGGCAGGTGCAGGCGCAGCGCGACTACAGCGTGGACTGGCGATTCATCTCCTTGCGGCTGATCAACGCCAGCGTGGACTACGACGCGCATTTCCCGCCGGAGTACGAGGCCGGGCACACGGCCGGGCTCCGTCTTCTGCGGGTGGCTGCCCGGGCCCGTGCGGAGCATGGCCGCGAGTCGATGGCCCGGCTGTATGAGGCATTCGGCTCCCACATCTTCGAAACCGCACCGGACCCTGCCGAACAGCGCACCGAGGGCGAAGTCCGTGAGCGGCGCGGGACACGTGAGTTCGTGGAGCCCATCCTCGCCGACGCAGGTCTGCCCCTGACACTCGCGGAGGCTCTCGATGACGAGTCCTGGGACCGCGAGATCCGCCAGGAGACGGATGAGGCGCTGGCGCTGACGGGCAAGGATGTGGGCACGCCCATCATCCACTTTGAGCCGCCCGCCGGGGTGGCCTTCTTCGGCCCAGTGATCAGCCGGCTCCCGGACGAAGACTCGGCCGCCGAGCTGTGGGACCACGTGGTGGGGCTGGCCCGCTTCCCCGGTTTTGCCGAACTCAAGCGAAGCCTGCGCGAGCAACCGCAGCTTGCTGTCTTCGGACTCGATGCCCACAGCGTCGGTCAACAGGAGGACTGGCACGGCGGCAGCCGGCGGCAGAAGAAATGACGTCAGGAGAGGATGGAGCCATGAATCCGACAAGCATCCGCAAACACCAGGAATCGGTCACCGTCCAGGCCTCAGCCGAGATGCTCTACGACCTGGTCTCCGACATCACCCGCACCGGCGAGTGGAGCCCGGTCTGTACGTCGTGCTGGTGGGACGACGAGGCCAACGCCGGCCAGGTCGGCGGCTGGTTCACCGGGCGCAATGAGCTCCCGCACCGGACCTGGGAGACCCGGTCGCAGGTGGTTGCTGCCGAGCGCGGCCGCGAGTTCGCCTGGGTGGTGGGTGGTCGCTTTGTCCGTTGGGGCTTCATCATGACCCCGTCAGACCACGGGACGATCCTGACCGAGTCGTGGGAGTTTCTGCCGGAGGGGATCGCGATGTTCGAGGAAAAGTTCGGCGACGATGCTTCCAACCAGATCGCCGACCGCACCCAGCAGGCGTTCGACGGCATCCCGAAAACGCTCGCCGCGATCAAGCGGATCGCCGAGTCCGTCGCTGCAGCTGAGCCGTCCCGGCACTAGGGGCGCGTGGTGCGAACCTGACCTTTGACCCTTGTTAGTCAACGCCCTCAAGGCCCTGACTAGTAGGAGGAGCGGAATCCGGCCGCCCCGTCTACGCCGTGAGGGAGAAGGATCATGTTCGCTAGAATCAGCACCTACAAGACCGGCCCCGATACCCGCAGGGATAACCCCGCAGACGACGTAGTCAACAGCGTGCTCCAGCTCCCGGGATGTAAAGGCGTCTACTACCTGGACGGGAAGGGGACGGACAACGCCCTGTCCATCACGCTCTGGGACACGGAGGAATCGATGGTGGCCAGCCGCCAGGCAGCCAGCAGAATCCGGGAGGAGAGCAGCCAGGCGGACAGGACCCAGATCGTCTCTGTGGAGGAATTCGAGGTCACTGCAAGCAGTCTCAAAGATTGAGCATGAGACGTGCCTGCCCCTGGTCTAACCTCCGGAAAGGCACCGTCGCCGCATAGCAGGGAGGTGCTACCCAAAGCTATGCGGCGGACTGATTGGGCTCAGGGGCGGACGGGTGTGGCAGCCTCGTTGCCCAGGACCGTGGTCCACGGGCTGGCGGTCCACGACGTCACGACGCCGTTCATGACGTACGGGTCTGCGGCCGCGAAGGCCTTTGCGGCCTCAACCGGATTCTCGCCGGTGAAGATCAGCAACCCCTTGAAGGGTCCCTCGCCAATCGCCCCACCCAGCAAAAGCTCGCCCCGTTCGACTGCTTCCCATCCGGCCGGGAGGTGGTCCGCGCGGTATTGTTCGCGGCTCTCCAGGTAGTTGTCGGCGTAGGTGTATTCGAGCACTGCGTGCATTGGGCGTCTCCGTTTCTAGGTCTTGCAGTCTTTGATGGAAACAGCGTACCCAGCAGGACTTAGCCGGAAACCTTGGTCCCTGCTGTCGTGCACGGCCGGGGACCTTTGCCCCTTACGTTCAATGCCTTCGGCCGGAGAAGCTGGAATGGAGAAGGAGCGGAGCAGGGAGGTGGTTCGGCATGCCTCAATGGGATCTGGGAGTTGCCGGCCTGGCATTGCTGGCTGCCATGTCGCTCGCCTTCGGCCTGGTGGCCCACCTGATCGTCGGCTGGCACGTGGGCCGCTGGCTCTGGCTTTGGGCTGCTCTTTCGTATTTCGTCGCCGGGATCCTGGTCAGCGAAGTCTGGTTCGGCTGGGCCACCGGGGAGGAGCTGCAGCCGAACATTGACGGGTTGTCCTTCGACGAAGTGCAGCTGGTGACTCTCGCCGGCCTGGTTGCAGCCGTCGCCGCACGGGTTGTCCTCCGGCGTCGAGGCCGCGCCGGAGGATCCGTCGGGAGGAAGCCAGCAAGCTAAGGTCCCGCCCGTTACCGCGTGCTGACGAAGGCGCCAATCCAGGTTGCAGCGAGCCAGGCCGAGAACTGCTCGTCGCTCCAGCCGCGTTGCCCAACGAGCTGGGCCCACAAGGTGCCGTCCATCGTGGCGAACAGCACGTCCCGGCATTCCTCTTCGCTGACGGCGAGCTGGCCTGTCGCGGCCGCGGCGCCGGCGTAGCGGGTGGCCACGTCCAGGCGCCGGTCATCCCACTCCGCGAGCATGGCGGCGGCGTCGGGCTCGCTGGCAGCGGCTCCGGTAAGGGTACCGAGCAGTGGAAAGATGCGGCGGTTGCTTGCAGTGACAAACACAGCATGGCGGCGGATCCTGTTCGACAGGTCCGGCTCGGCGAGGATTGACTGCATCTCTGCGCGGTCGTAGAGCGGTACGTCCGCCTCGTCGCCGCGGAAATCGACGTACCAGACGTGCCTGAGCAGCGATGCCTTGGTGCCGAAGGCGGCGTACACGGTTTCGACGGCGACGCCGGCGCGCGCTGCGACCTGCTTGAGCGTGGTCTGTCCGTAGCCCTGGGCAATGAAGAGCTCGTTGGCCGCCGCGATAACGTTGCGGCGCGTTTCTGCGGCCTGCTGCTTACGGCGACTGGAGTCGTACGGCCTCTTGATCTTCCGTTCCATTGGATGCATTATAGCTGTATTCAAAACAGTCCGACTGTATTGGAGTTGGTCATGTCCTCGGAAACGGATGAATTCCTCGCCGAAATGATTCCAAAGCAGCGAGCGGCGGACGGCGCAATCCACGACGGCGACGTCGCCCCGCGCGTCGCGCTGTGGTCGCCGAAGGATCCGGTGACGCTCTTCGGTGCCCGGCTCAGCGGCGTCGGCTGGGGAGAAGTGGAGCCGATGTTCCACAGCGTGGCCTCCTGGTTCACGCATGCGGATTCCTTCGACCTCGAGATCATCGCTGCCGGAGCCAGCGGCGACCTCGCATATACGGTCGGCTACGAGCACACCTCCGCCACCGTCGACGGAATGCCGCGCCACTATACCCTCAGGGTGACGCACGTTTACCGCCGCGAAGAGGGCAATTGGCGGATCGTGCACCGGCACGCGGACTTCCCGCCGGGGGAGTCCGGTTTCCCGTTGCCGGGCGGCCCGACCGGCGCGAACGGGTGAGCGGCATGCCTGAGGATACGGCGGCATTTCTGGCTGAGATCCTGCCACAGCAGCGGGACATGACCTTGGCGCTGCACGAGGGCGACGTGTCACCCCGCCTTGCCCTGTGGTCCCACCGGAGTCCTGTGACGTTGTTCGGCGCGCATATTTCCGGGGCGGGCTGGCCGGACCTCGAGCCCAAGTTCCGACAGGAGGCTCTCCGCTTCACGGGCTCCAGAGGATTTGAGTACGAACTCCTTGCCTCGGGTGCCAGCGGCAACCTCGCCTACACCGTCGGATTGGAGAACAGCAGCGCCGTCGTGGATGGCGTGCCCGCCGTCTACACGATGCGCACAACGCACGTCTATCGCCGGGAAGGGTGCATGTGGCGGATCATTCACCGGCATTCTGATTTGCTGCCATTCCAAGGTGCCCGAGGTATCCATCGCGCCTCCTAGGATTACGACAGGGCGCCAGCTCTCGGGCGGAAGGCTTGTGGAGGCAGCGCGGCTTACCCGCCGACGGCCGCCACCTCAACCTGTACCCCCGCGTCGCGGAACTTCTGCACCTGGGCGGGGTCGGCGCCGTCGTCCGTCACCAGGGTCCAGGGCAAAGCGAGCCGCGCCCACGCGTGGAAGGGCCGCAGCCCGAGCTTGGACGAGTCAGCCAACACATAAACCAAACGCCCCCGCCGGGCCATGAGCTCCTTGAGCCGGGTCTGGGCGTGGTCGGCTTCGCAGATGCCGTCCTCGGCGGTGACGGCGTCGGCGCCGAGGAACACCCGGTCGAAGCTCATCCGCTCCAGCGCTGCCTCGGCCAGCGGCCCCACGAAACTCTGTGAGACGCCCCGGAGCCGGCCGCCCAGGCAGTCCACCTCGATGCCCTCGGAATCGGCCAACTCCTGCAAGGTATTGAGACCGGGCGTGGTCACGGACAACCGGTCGAACCCCCGGAGTTCGTGCGCCAGGGCACCTGCGGTGGAGCCGGCGTCGAGCAGGATGTTTTCCCCGGGCCGGATCACCGACGCCGCCCACCGGGCGATTGCGTGCTTCTGCTCAAACGCCTCACCCGTGCGCTGCCGCAGCGACGCCTCCGGGTGCGCGCCCATCGCCATCGCCCCGCCGTACGTGCGGGCCAGCCGGCCCTGCGAATTCAGCAGCGCGAGGTCACGGCGGATGGTGGACGCCGTCACCTCAAACTTCGCGGAGAGTTCCTCCACGGAGGCCAGACCGGTGGTCACGGCAAGGTGGTAGATCTCCTCGCGCCGCGCGTTTGCGCTGAGCATTCCCGGTCTCCTTCCCGTGGGCATGGCGGTGGCAGTGCTACCCATGCTAGTGCTCGTCAGGGACGGCAACGGCCGGCCAGCTTTGCTGACCGGCCGTCCGTCCTGAGGAGCCTACGCAGCCTCAATCCGTGCCGGTGCCAGGTCCACTGCCTGCCGCAGCGCCTCGAGCAGCGACTCGTGGTCCGCGATGTTCTTGCCGGCGATGTCGAAGGCCGTGCCGTGGTCAACGGATGTCCGCACCACGGGGAGCCCCACGGTGATGTTGACGCCGTTCTCCAGGCCCAGGACCTTGACGGGGCCGTGGCCCTGGTCGTGGTACTGGGCCACCACCAGGTCGAAGTCGCCGCGGCCGGCCAGGAAAAACAGGGTGTCCGCCGGGAGCGGGCCGAAGGCGTTGATGCCGTCCGCCTGGGCCTTTTCGATGCCGGGCTGGATCTTCTCCGCCTCCTCGCCGTACCCGAACAGCCCGTTCTCACCCGCGTGCGGGTTGATGGCGCACACGGCGATCCGCGGGTTTTCGATGCCGGAGGTGCGCAGCAGTTCGTAGCCGCGCTTGATGGTCCGGTAGACCAGGTCGCCGTTGATCTTGGCGATGGCGTCGATGAGGCCGATGTGGGTGGTCACGTGGATGACGCGCATCTTCGGCGCCGTCAGCATCATGGACACCTCCTCGGTGCCGGTCAATTCGGCGAGGAGTTCGGTGTGGCCGGGGAACTTGTGCCCGGCCGCGTGCAGGGCCGCCTTGTTGAGCGGGCCGGTGCAGATGGCGTCCACCTGGCGGTCCATCGCCAGCTGCACGGCCTTCTCAATGAACAGGTACGAACCATGGCCGGCGGCGGCGGACAGCTCACCCCAGGCGAGGTCCTCCGGGATGCAGTCGATGTCGAGGACGTCGATAGTGCCTTCCTCGAACAGCGCCTCCGACGGTTCGGCCACCTTGCGCAGGGCCAGCGGGCTGGCGACGATGTCCGCGGCGAGCTGCAGCCGGCGGAGATCGCCGATGACCAGCATCCGTGCCTTGGACCGGAGTTCGTTGTCCGCCAGGGCCTTGACGATGATTTCCGGGCCAATGCCGGCGGCGTCACCCATGGTGATGGCTACGATCGGGCGTCCCATTACTTGGTACTCATTTCAGTCGTTGTGCTAGAGAAAAACTGTGTGGTCCTGGCCAGGGTGCCGGCATCGCCGAAGGCGCCGGCCTTGGTGACCAGGAGGGGGAGGGGCTCCGGCAGCAGGCTCATCACGACGCCGGGCTCCACCTCGCCCAGGACGGTGAAGCTGCCGGCGCCGAGCGCCTTCAGGACCGCCGTCGCCGTTTCACCGCCCGTCAGGACCAGCGCCTCGCAGTTCCTGACGCCGGCGGCAGTGGCGCGCGCCAGCGCTTCGGCCACGACCAGCGCCTGCGACTTGTCCACGGCCCCCATGGGATCGGGCGTCAGCACGACGTCGGTGCGCAGCATCGCGGCCGCCAGCTTCCGGGCAACTGCCGGGTCCTCGAGTGCCCCGTGGTCCAGCGTGATGTGCTCGGCACCTGCCGCGACAAGGGCCTCGGTCTGCTGCCGGGCCAGGCCGGAATAGCTGCCGATCACGGTCAGGGTCCGCTTCACGTGCCGGGCATGCTCACGAAGAACATCGCGTCCTTCTTCCCGTGCGGCAATGTGCCCGGCCAGCCCGCCGGAACCCACCAGGAGGGCAGGAAAGTCCAGCAGCGCAGCCGCGGCGGCGACGTGCCTCAGGTCATCGTCGGAGACAGCGTCAAGTACGACGGCGTCAGTCCCGCGGTCCCAAATGTCCCGCAGGTGCGCCGCCAGTTCGTCCGGGGTGCGGTGCGCTTCCCGGCCCACCAGTTCAGCGGAAAGACCGCCGGCGGCAAGCGCCGCCGCCACGTCGCCGTCGAACCTTGTCTGCGCGTTCTGCGCACCGTTGACGTGGACGATGCCACCCAGGGTGGTCCTTCCCGTGCCGGGAAAGGCCGGGGCCACCAGGGCCAGGCCCCTTCCGCGGCCGTTACTGACGCTGGCCAGCGCTGCGGCAACCTCCGGACCGACGTTGCCGCGCAGCAGCGAGTCGATCTTCTTGAAAACCTGCCGGTTTTGCCCGAGGGCCTGTACCACGGCGGCCGTCACTGCGGAGGCAGCCTCCTCCGCGGCAAGGTAGCGGCTCTCGGTGTTGACCGACAGGATGTCCGCTTCCGGCCACGTGAAATCTACGTCAAGAATGACGCAACTTGTGTGGGTGGGTCCGTAGGCTGCGGCCGCATCCGCCGCTCCCGTCAGGTCGTCGGCGATGATTGCCCAGCGCTTGGCTGCGGTGGTGTTCATACTGCTGGGGACACCTCGGGAGTTTCCACGGTCTGCTTGGCCTTCAGGCGCTTAGCGTACCAAGCGACCATGAGCGGGCAGCCGATGGCGGTAACCACCACGGAGGCTGCCACCAGCACGGTGGCTGGGCCGGCGGCGGGAGCATAGGCCGGGTTGGCTGCGGCCACCAGCATGGGAACGGTGGCGGCGTTGCCGGCGGTGGTGGCTGCGGCCAGGCCGGCGACGCCGGAGCCGCCGGTCAGCTTGTCCGCGAAGAAGAGCACGGCGCCGCCGGCGATGAGCACGAACAGGCCCAGACCCACGCCCAGCAGTCCGGCGTTGAGCACCTGGCCCAGGTTCAGGCCGAAGCCGAGGGCCAGGGCGAAGAAGGGAATCAGCACCGGGGCCGCGGAGGAAAGGAACTTGCGCATGGCCGGGTCCAGGGCGCCCAGGATCGCGCCGAGAAGCAGGGGGATGATGGCGCCCACCAGGGCCTGCCACGGGAAGGCTGAAAGACCGGCGACGCCGAGGGTCACCATGGTCAGGAAGGGGCCGGATTCCAGCGTCATCACGGAGTAGGCCGCCACATCCTTGGGCTTGCCGTACTGGCCCATGAGGGCCATGTACATGCCGCCGTTGGTGTCGTTGAGCGCGGCCAGGATGGCCAGGACGGAGAGGCCAGAGAGCAGTCCGCCGTCGATGGGAAGTTCGCCCATGAACCGGCCGGCGATGACGCCGATGATGATGGCGAACAGGACCTTGCTGCCGAACAGGACGCCGCCCTTTTTCAGAATGTACGGGGTGGCCTTGATATCGATGCTGGCACCCATGCAGACGTAGAAAACCGCAAGGATGGTGGTGCCCCCGGTGAAGAGCGCGCCGGTAAAGGAGCCGAAGAACTTGGCGGAATCCGGGGCGAAGGTGCCAAGCACGGCGCCGATGAGCAGGGGGATCAGCATCATGCCGCCAGGAACCTTTTCCATGGTGGCCTTGATTGGGACAGACATAAAGCAACCTCATTGTTGTCTGGGGGAGGGGAGGAGGTCGGGCTACGGGCCCGAAGCATGATCTAGATCATAGCTACTGCTGCGCGATTAGCGCAAGAGTACCTGCGCGAAACGCGCAAGTGGAAGCCTTGGCACGCAACCTGGCCAGCCGCCGTCGTGAAGGCACGACGGCGATACTAGGCTCCACGGGTTCCGTCGCCTAACGCCCGGGGGAAAGCAAGATTAGCTGCCGTTGGCCCCTATCCATGTGTTACTGATGGGGCGGAAGATAACGGGATGAAAAGAACAGTTCTGGCAGGTCTCGCGTCGATGGTGATGGTGCTTGGCGCCATCACCATCGCCGTGCCAGGCAACGCTGCCTCCCCTTCCTCGCCCGCATCGTCATCACCCGTCCCCGGCCGAATCATGGTCAAATTCCGCGACAACACCGCAGCTTCCGGTGTCCTCGGCCAGCACGGCCTCACCGACGGGCCGCCCATCGGCAGCACCGGCGCGCACCTGATCCAAGTGCCGGCAGGCAGGGAACTCCAACTCGTGGAGGCACTGAACCGGAACCCGGCCGTTGAGTACGCCGAACCGGACGAATTGGTCACGGCCGACACCTCCGACACGTACTTCGACCGCCAGTACGCGCTCCAGAACGTGGGGCAGTCGTTCACGAACACTGCCGGTACGGTCACGGTAGCCGCGGGCAAAGCGGACGCCGACGTGGACGCCGTCGAGGCCTGGAACGTCACCACAGGTGGCGGTACCCGGGTGGCCATCATCGATTCAGGGGTGGCCGCGGACAACAGTGACATCTCGCCGCAGGTCACCGACCGGGTCAACTTCAGCGACAAGACAATCGTAAGTCCCGACGATTACGACAGGTACGGCCACGGCACCCATGTGGCCGGCATTGTGGCCGCCGTCGCCAACAACTCGACGGGAGTCGCGGGCGTCTGCCCGAGCTGCAGCATCCTGGACGTCAAAGTGCTTAACGACAGCGGGTCCGGCTCCAGTTCGGCCATCGCCAAGGGCGTCGACTGGGCGGCAACCCATGGCGCCAGGGTGATCAACATGAGCCTGGGGCAGCGGGTTTCGTCGCGCACCCTCGAAGTTGCGGTCAACAACGCGTGGAACCAGGGCGTGGTGATCGTGGCCGCTGCCGGCAACGCCGGGACCCAGGCGCAGGTCTACCCGGGGGCCTACCCGAACGTCATCGCGGTCGCGGCGACCGACAACAGGGACGCCAAGGCTTCCTTTTCCACGTACGGCAAGTGGGTGGATGTCGCGGCGCCAGGGGTCAGCGTGTATTCGACCTTCCCGAACCACCCGTTCGCCTTGGAGACGCAGTACGGCAGCTCCGAGGGGTACGACATCCTCAGTGGTACATCGATGGCGTCACCGGTTGTTGCTGCAACTGCCGCGCTTGTGTGGAGCACTGCCGCCGGGACGTCCAACGCCTCCGTCCGTGCCAAGGTCGAATCCACAGCTGACCCCATTTCCGGGACCGGCACCTACTGGGCGCACGGCCGCGTGAACGCGTGCAAGGCTGTGGGGTGCGTGGCTCCCTGAGTTCTGGGCCCCGAGCCCACCACGGGGCGTAATCGAGGTCTACAGTGGAGCCATGGCTCTCAGCCGCAATCCGCTCGATGACCTGCGCGAAACCATCGGCCACCTGGCCGATCAACTCAAGCTGCCCGGGTCCGAACGCGTGGACGACATTGTCGGTGATCTTGTGGGTCCAAGGCCCGGGCCCGCGCGCCCGCTTGCCGAACTGCAGGCCGAGCTCGACGCGCTGGTGGGGCTGGAGACCGTGAAGGAACAGGTGCGGGCCCTCGTGGCACTGCTCCAGGTCCAGGCACGCCGGAAGGCCCACGGCCTGCCGGAGGTGGCCACATCACAGCACCTGGTGTTCCTGGGAAACCCCGGCACGGGCAAAACCACCGTGGCGCGGCTCCTGGCCGAAATGTACCGCGCGGTGGGCCTGCTGCAGAAAGGCCACCTGGTGGAGGTGGACCGTTCGGGCCTGGTGGGGCAGTACGTCGGCCAGACCGCCATCAAGACGGACCGGGTGATCCGGCGCGCGCTGGACGGCGTCCTGTTCATCGACGAGGCCTATGCGCTGGCCCCGGAGGACGGCCGGATGGACTTCGGCCCCGAGGCCATCGAGGTCCTGCTCAAGCGGATGGAGGACCACCGCCACCGCCTGGTGGTGATCGTGGCCGGGTATCCGCGGCTGATGGAGGCTTTCCTGCTCTCCAACCCGGGCCTGCGCTCCCGCTTTGCCCGCGAGATCACCTTCCCGGACTACTCCGTCGATGCACTCCAGACGATCTTCCACCAGATGCTGGCCCAGCACGAGTACATGCTGGAGCCGGGTGCGGACCAGATGCTGCGCCGCATCTTCACCGGGCTCCACGCGGGAGAGGACTCCGGCAACGCGCGGTTCGCCCGCACCCTGTTCGAGCAGGCGCTCAACCGGCAGGCGCTGCGCCTGTCCCTCGACGAGGAACAAAGCCTGGACGCGCTGGATCGTGAGGCCGTGATGACGCTTACCGCGGACGACATCGTCCAGGCGGCGCAGGCCCTGGGTGAAGAGCCCGAGCCCGAACCGGCGCCGGAACCCGAGCAGCCGCGCTGGTGGCGCTGGCTGATGGCCTGATTGGCTTGACAGTCTGCACATTTGTGCAGGCGGCGGTAAATGGCCCGCGCGCGAGCGGGTACCGTCTCCTAAGCTACTGACCAGTAACAAAGCATGAAATTGACCGTGTGCTGGAGCAACATCCGCTTCCCTCTGGACGGCCCTTTTGGCCGCAAGTTCGTGCAGTTCCGCTGCGCAGGAGCAGCGGCACTGCCAGCATGGAAAACCCCGGCCGGATCTGATGGGCACCCCCAAATCCATCAGTTCCGGCCGCCCCTGAAGACAGACGAACAAAGAGGTTTCCATGTCATTCCTTACCCGGGCCGTATCCGTTGCGGCCGCCGCCCTGCTCTCCACCTCGCTGGTATCAGCCCCCGCCCAGGCAACCGATATCTCCCCGCCGGGCGCCAACGACTGGTCCTGCAAACCGTCAGCCGCACATCCGTATCCCGTGGTCCTGGTGCCGGGAACGTTCGAGAGCATGGAGAAGAACTGGTCCACCCTGTCGCCGTACCTCAAGAGCCAAGGCTATTGCGTGTTCGCCCTCAACTACGGCGAGACGAACGGCGTCTATGCCACGGCTCCGGTCAAGGATTCCGCCAAGGAACTTGCCCCGTTTGTTGATGCTGTCCGCTCCGCTACCGGCTCCAAGCAGGTGGACCTGGTGGGCCACAGCCAGGGGGGCATGATGCCGCGGTACTACATGGGCTTTCTGGGTGGAGCCAAGTACGTCCACCAACTGGTGGGCATCGCGCCGTCCAACCACGGCACCGAAGGCGTAATCCTCCCGCCGCCGGACCTCGTGCCCACGCCCGACTACACTTCCGCCGGCTGTGCCGCCTGCGCCGACCAGCAGGCCGGCTCGCCCTTCATGCAGGAGCTCAATTCGATCGGCGATACCGTGGCCGGCCCGTCCTACACCGTCATTTCCACGAAGTACGACGAGGTGGTCATTCCCTACAACAGCCAGTTCCTGAACGGTTCGGCGCGGCAGGTCACCAACATCACCATCCAGGACAAGTGCCCGGCCGACGTCATCGAGCATGACCAGGCGCCCAACGATCCCGTGGTGCACCAGCTCGTCGGCAACGCCCTGGCCCAGCCGTCGGGCCCGGCAGACCCGGCCTACCAGCCCGTCTGCCTCTAAATTCGCTTTCTAGGACTCGTCACCCGGCGAAAGAGTGCTCAACCCGGCCTTGGTTGCTGCCTCCAGAAGCTCCTGGTCGAAAGCGACCAATGTATTCGCCTCGAGCCTGATGGCAACCGCGAGATGGATCGCATCCGCACTCCGCAGTTTCCCTGGAAGCGCAGCGGCGTATGTCAGGTCGGATCGGACCAGGTCCACCAGGTTGATGCCGCCCAGGACTGCGTTGACAAGCTCAGGTGGGAAGCCCCGGCGGTTAGCGGCGCAATGCAGCTCCGTATGGAGGAGCATGGAAGCGACCAGGCGGTCACCCTGTCTTCCGGCTGCGGACAGAAACTCGGCTGTTGCGCGCGATTCCGTTTCCTCGACCACCAGTTTCAGGGCAGCCGAGATGTCCACATAGATGATCAACGGTCGCCGCGGAGGTCTACGAGGATGTCCGGTGTGCCGGCGGCCGAATTCACCCGTGGGAGTGCGCGGAAATCAACAGGACCCTCTGCCGCTTGGCGCACTCCTCCTGACATGAGCAGGCGCTCGAAGGGTGAGGCGGCGGGGGGTATCAACGTCGCGGCTATTTCACCGTTGTTTGTCACGTCAATGATCTCGCCGTTTCTTACGCGTTCCAGGATCTTGCTGCTTTGGTTCCGCAGCTCACGATGAGGAATGGTTGTCATGGAACACCTCCGTAGCAATCGTAGCAAGAAGCGCCCAACGGGCCTTGAAAAGAACCACGACGGCGGGAGGCCGGCCCACAAAGCCGGCCTCCCGCCGTCGTGGTTTATTTGGCAGGGGTGTCCGGCTCGTCGATGCCGCACCACTCTGCGATGAACAGGGCGATGCTCTTGGTGATCCGGCGGATGGACTCGATTGAGACGCGCTCGTCGAACCCGTGGATCGCTTCCGAGACGGGGCCGTAGACCAGCGCCGGGGTATCGGCGTAGAGGGCGAAGACCCGGCCGTCCAGGTAGCCCGGCGTGGTGAAGCTTTCCAGCTCGCGGCCGAACACCTGGGCATGCGTGCGCTGCAGCATGGCCTCGGCGTCGGTCCCTGGCTCCAGGACGTAGCCTTCGGAGAAGAATCCGGTCTTTACGGCGACGGCGGTGATCGGCTCGGGCCCGTGGCCCAGGGACTCGAGGCACTCCTGGAGTTCGTGCCAGGCCTGCTCGGCGCTGATGCCGGGATAGATTGCCGCCCGCACGTCGAACTCGCACCAGGCCGGGACGCTGGAGGGCCAGTCCCCGCCTGCGATCCCGCCAAAGTTGAAATTGATGGGGTGGTCCAGGTCTTCGAAGTAGCGGTGCTGTCCGCGGTCCGCGTTCCACTTTTCCTCCACCTCGCGCAGCGCGGAAATGGCCGTGTAGGCGGCGTCGATGGCGTTGAAGCCGCTGCCCATCTCGCGGGGGTGCGTCGGGTTGCCCGTGACTCGAACCTTGAACCACAGCACACCCACGTTGGCGCGCACCAGCATGTCCTCCTCGGGCTCGGGGATGATCACCGCGTCCGCATGGTAACCGCGCATCAGGGCCGACAGGGAGCCGTTGCCGGTGCATTCCTCCTCCACGACGGACTGGAAGTGGATGCGGCCTGCCGGTTCGAACCCGGCGGAGCGGACGGCGTCGAAAGCGAAGAGATTGGCCGCCAGGCCCGCTTTCATGTCGCCGGCACCGCGGCCGTGCAGCCACCCGTCAATGATGGGTGCGTCCCAGGGGGAGCGGGACCAGGCTTCGGATGGGCCTTCGGGCACCACGTCGATGTGGCCGTTGAGGATCAGGGACCGGCCCCGCTCTTCGGCCGGACGGTAGGTGCCCACCACGTTGGTCACTCCCTCATAGGAAACCGTCACCGGCCCGAAGCCGTGATGGGAGGACAGGTCTTCGGCGTCCAGTTCCCACCGGTCCATCTCCAAGCCGCGGGCCTCCATTGCCCCGTACATGAGGTCCTGCGCGGTGCCCTCCCGCGTGCGCAGCGACGGGTGCTTGACCAGGTCCTGGGTGAAGGAAAGCTGGGCGTCGAAGGCGGCGTCCACCGCGTCCAGGATGCGGCGGGTCTGATCGTCATTGAGCAAGGTGGTCTCCTAACGGGAAGGGGAGCCGTCCGCCGGACGGCTCCCCTGGGGTGATTGGTGTGAGTAGGGCAGCGGCTCACGGGCCGCGGCCGTCCGTCCTAGCTGCTGGTAACGAGCTGCTTGTCCTGGACGCGCAGGCGCTCGCCGAAGAACCCGCCGACGGCGGTGAGCAGGGAGATGATGGCCAGGATCAGGGCCGCGCCCCACGACTGGTTGCCGGAGATGCCCAGCATGGCGGTGGCCAGCAGGGGCATGAAGCCGCTGGTGGCGCCGGCAATGTTGTAGCCCAGGGCCACGCCGGAGTAGCGCAGCTTCGCCGGGAACAGTTCGGTCAGCAGGGCGCCGTTGACGGCGTAGGCGACCGCAATGAGCACGATGCCCACCGTGATGGCCAGGGTGATCAGCCACGGGTTCTTGGTGTCGATCATCGCGAAGAGGGGGAACGCCATGACCGCGCTGACGATGCCGCCCCACATGGTCACCTTGCCCGGCCCGATCTTCTCGGCGAGGCGGCCCATGACGAAGGTGACGCCGATCTGGGCCACGGCGGCAACCAGCGTTGCGTTGACCATGACATTCCGATCCACCTTCAGGGTGTTGGAGCCATAGCTCACCGCGAAGGTGGTGATCATGTAGAAACCGCCGACGCCGAGCAGTGCGGCAAGCACGGCGATGAGCAGGCGTCCGCCGGCGCGGCGGAAGACCTCGAAGGCCGGGACCTTCGACGTTTCCCCCTGGGCCAGCAGATCCTTGAAGATGGGGGATTCCTCCACCTTGAGCCGGATCCAGAGCGCGATGCCCAGCATGGGGAAGGCCAGCAGGAACGGGATGCGCCAGCCCCAGGTGTCGAAGAATTCGGACGGGAACAGCAGGACCAGCGAGAACGCGCCGGAGGCCAGCAGGGTGGCGACGGGCGAGCCGACCTGGACCAGGGCGGCGTACCGGCCGCGCTTTTCCACGGGCGCATGCTCGATGGCCATGGTGACGGCGCCGCCCCATTCGCCGCCCACAGCCAGGCCTTGGACCAGGCGCAATACTGCGAGCAAGGTGGGCGCGGCCAGCCCGATGGTGCCGAAGTCGGGCAGCAGGCCAATGAGGGCCGTGGCGGCGCCGATCATGACGATGGTGGTCAGCAGCGCCGGACGGCGTCCGTAACGGTCACCGATGAAACCGAAGATGATGGCGCCGATGGGGCGGGCGGCGAAGCCGACGCCGAACGTGGCAAAGGAGGCCAGCAGTGCTGCCGTGGCGTCCATGTTGGTGAAGAAGAGCCGGTTGAAAACCAGCGCCGCGGCCGTGCCGAACAGATAGTAGTCGTACCACTCCAGCGCGGTCCCGACGAAGGCTGCGCGGGCGATCTTCCCTGCGTCTTTGCCGGAGATCACCGGAGGAGCACCTGCGGTGTGGGAGATTGAATTTGAGGTCGTCACTGCGTGAGCCCTTTCGAGCGGGTTGAGTTTGCATCCCGGTCCCGCGGCGGTCGAATGGCGATGGCCTGCACGCTGCGGTGGTCTATTCGACATTAGATGAGTGATAAAGCCCTAAACAATGACAATATCCACCCACTTTTTGCCCTTCTGCTGGGCATCTTCACAAATCAGTCGGTGAACTCGCTGTACCGGCTGAGGGCGACGAGGGCCCTGGCGGCCTCGGCCGGGACGGTAAGGTCCAGGCCAATGACCTCGTGCAGGCTGTGCAGGCGGTTGACCACGGTGTTCCGGTGGCAGAAGAGTTCCTCCGCCGTTTCCTTGATGGATCCGGTTCGCCCATAACTGCGCGCCACCTGCAGCAGGCGCTGGCGCTCCAGGGGCGTGCACCTGTCCAGGGCCTGCTTGATGGGAGCGGAAAAACCGGGGAACTTCTGCTCCAGCAGTCCGCCCGCAATCCCCATCCACGTATCCTCCATCGTGGCCAGCCCGGTGCCGCGCGGATTCTGCTGCGCCAGCACCAGCGCCGATGCGGCCGCTGCGGGGACGGCAGCCAGCCCGTCGACGTCGGGAACGTAGCCGGCGGGGAAACCCAGGCCTTCCTGCCGCCAGCTGCGGCCCTTGCGCTGCTGGCGGAACCCATACAGGACCCCGGTGTTCTCGTACAGGTAAATCCGGTGGTCCGGCTCGAACTGCCGCTGCGCCTGGGCCACGGCGTCGGAGGTCACGGCCAGCACTTCAAAGGTCCCGGCGGCCTGCACCCCGAGGGCGGCGGCGAGGTCCTGCGTATCGCCGGAACTGCCGGCTTCGGCGTTGAACAGCCGGGACAGCAGGCGCTGGCGGTACAGCTGTTTGTTGCGGGCAAGCCGGGCCTCTTCCTCTGCGTAGGCCTGCTGGATGCTGCTGACGTAGCCCTCCACGGCGTCCAGGACCCGGTCCATGTTGGCCACCAGGACGCTGATTCCCTGGTCCCGTGCCACCCGTTCCAGTCCCTTCCAGAGAACGCGGAAATCGTTGCGGATCGCTTCGAGGAATGCGTCCAGGGGCACGCCCTGGCGCGCCCGGCGGGCAGCCACCTCGCGGGGCAGGGTCTGCAGGTCTGCAGGGAGCTCCAGCCCGGCCATCTGATACAGGAACATGTCCATGGTGTCCGCGGCCGTCCGGTACACATCATCCTTGGGCACCAGCGCCTCGCCGTAGGAAATTGCGGAGAAGCGCTCCAGGAAGTCATCCACCAGCCGGGAGCGTTCCTCCCACAGCCTCTCCAGCAGTTCGGTCCATTCCGGCTCCATGGGCCGGCCCGGATTGAACTCCCTGGTCACCGGGCCGGACGGGTGCGCGGCAGTGTTTTCGTGGACTGTCATGCCAACCATTTTATGCAAAAGCCTAAGTTATGGTCCCAAGGCGGCGTTCGATGTCCATTGAGAGCAGCAAAATTACAGAGTTGAATGGATCGCAGCCCCACTTCCCCTGAACCCTCCGTTGCCATCCGGAGGCCAAGCAAAGAGGATTCATGCCCGTCGATCTCCTGATCCGCAACGCCCACATACTGACCCAGGATGCCTCCCGACCCACGGCAACGAGCCTGCTCATCCATGACGGCAAGATTCTCGACGTGGATCCAGACCCTGACCTGGCCGGCCATGCCCTCCAGACCATCGATGCCGCCGGCACCACTATCGTCCCGGGGTTCAACGACGTCCACGCGCACAGCGTGTGGTTCGGCCTGGGGCTGATGGAGGCCAACGCGGGAGCAGCCGCAAGCCTGGACGAGCTGTACGACATCATCGCCGAGGCCGCCGCCGGAAAGGCCCCCGACGAATGGGTGGTGGCCTCCGGCTTCAGCCCGCTGCTGTTCGGCGGCGAGCAGCCGGACCGCCACCGGCTGGATGCGGCGGCCGGGGGACGCCCGGTGTGGATCAAGCACTCGTCGGGCCACGCGTGCACGCTCAACGGTGCGGCGCTGGAACTCGTCGCCGCCCGCGCCGATCTCACTGCCCCGATCGACGGCGGACTTGTGGTGATGGGCGAAGACGGCCAGCCGACCGGGCTGCTGGAGGAAAACGCAATGCGGCTGGTGCAGGACATCCTGCTTCCGTACCCGCTGGAGACCATTGAGCGCGCGCTGGACCTGGCAACCACGCACTACCTGTCCGAAGGGCTGACCAGCGTTACGGATGCGGGTATCGCGGGCGGCTGGATCGGCTATTCGCCCCGCGAGTTCGCGGCGTACCTGAACGCGCGCGACAAGGGACTGCTCAGCGTCAGGATGCAGCCCATGCTGGTCATCGATGCCCTCCACGAAGTTCCAGGGCACGCCGACGACCCGGCGTCCAGGACCCTGGACGCGGGCATCCGCACCGGGCTGGGCGACGACTGGCTGCGGGTGGGCCCCGTCAAGATCTTCAGCGACGGTTCGCTCCTGGGCAGTACGGCTTACATGACCGAGGACTATGTGGGCTGCACCCACAACCACGGCTACCTGCAAATGGACGCCGACCAGCTGCGTGAATCAGCGCTCGCCGCCTACCGCGCCGGCTGGGCAATCGCCATGCACGCCATCGGTGACCACGCCGTTGACCATGCCATCGACATCATCACCGAGGCCCAGGAAAACTTCGGGCTCAATGCACAGCCCAACCGGATCGAGCACGGCGGGGTGGTCCGCCCCGACCAGCTGGACCGGATCGCCACTGCCGGCATCGTGCTGGTCCCGCAGCCGCACTTCATCACCGAGTTCGGCGACGGCATGGCCCGCCTGCTGGGTCCCAAACGCACCGCCTGGTCCTATCCCGGCAAGAGCCTGCTGCAGCGCGGCGTCACGCTGCCGGGAAGCTCGGACCGTCCTGTCTCCAACGGCAGGCCCTTGGATGTCATGCAGTCCTTCGTGGAACGGCTGACGCCGTCGGGCGAGGTCTACGGGCCCAACGAAAGGATCACCGCCGCGGAGGCTCTGGCCGCCTACACCACGGGATCGGCCGCCGCGACCGGAACCGGACACATCAAGGGGCGCCTGGCACCGGGGTATCTGGCCGACTTGGTGTTCCTCGACCAGGATCCAACCGCCGTCGAGCCCTCAAACATTTCAGCCACGCGCGTGCTGGCCACCATGGTGGGCGGGCACATCCGTTATGGCGCAGAAAATCTACCAGCGCCGGCCCGCCTCGCGGACCTTGAACCGGCACTGACGGGAAAGGAAACCCCATGAGCACCACCGACCACCAGTTCCTCGCGGACTTCGCCACGATGTCAGGCTTCGGCGCGACATCCGGCGGCGGCGTCGACCGCCAGGCCGGAACCCCGGACGACCACGCCACCCGGGCCTGGTTCAGCCAATGGCTTGCCCAGCACGGCTACACCGAAACAGTGGATGAGGCAGGCAACCAGTTCGGCACCATGGAACTGGTGCCCGGCGCCCCGTACGTGCTGGTGGGTTCGCACCTGGATTCCCAGCCGCTGGCCGGTCGGTACGACGGGGCCTACGGGGTGCTCGCAGCAGCCCACGCCGGCGCCCGCGTGGCGGCGGAAGCCCGGGCCGGCAAGCTCCAGCCCACCTACAACCTGGCCGTGGTGAACTGGTTCAACGAGGAAGGCAGCCGCTTCAAGCCCAGCATGATGGGAAGCGGCGTCTTCACCGGGAAGCTGCGGCTGGAAGACGCCCTCGCCACCACCGATCCCGCAGGCACAACCGTAGCCCAGGCGCTTGCTGCAGGACATGCTGCCCCGGACGGCACCGCCCCGGTCCTCGCCCAGGTTGCCCGCTACGCCGAAATCCACATCGAGCAGGGCCGGAACCTGGAGGAAAGCGACACCCAGGTTGGCATCGTGGACAGCACGTGGGCCGCCAGCAAGTACCGGGTGACGGTGGACGGAGCGCAGTCGCACACCGGCGCAACCCGGATGGAGGACCGCCGCGACGCCCTCTTCGGGGCCGCGCTGGTGATCGCCGCAGCGCGTGAACTGGCTGCCGAATTCGAGCCCGGGCTGCTGCATACCTCGGTCTCTGAGCTCTATGTCCTGCCGAACTCGCCGGTCACCATCGCCCGGCAGGTGCTGATGAACCTGGACCTGCGCTCCCCGGACGAATCGGTGCTTGCCCTGGCGATGGAACGGCTCGCCAAGCGGATCATCGACGCCGAGGCGGACTCCCGCACAGACATTAGCCTGGACCTGACGCACAACTGGGGAGTGGTGTCCTACCAGCCGCAGGGAGCAGCGCTGGGCAGGGCCAGCGCGGACAGCCTGGGCTATACCCACGCGGACGTGATGACCGTCGCCGGGCACGATTCGACCAACATGAAGGACGTGGTCCCCACCGTGATGCTCTTCGTCCCCAGCGTGGAAGGCATCTCGCACAACGAGGCAGAGTACACGCACGATGACGACGCGTTGCGGGGCCTCGAGCTCCTCACCGAAGTCACGCGGCGCCTGGTCCGGGGCGAACTGGAGGAGAACTAGCAGCGTGTCCGGGTGGCCGGCTTACAAGAGCCGGCCACCCGCGGACGCAAGCGTTGATTCCTTCCCGTGCCGGGTCCAAAATTCAGCCACCACCCGCCACGGTGGCGGATGGGCTGTTCAAAGGAAGAAAGCCATGGAATCAGAACAAGCGGGCAACGGCGGCGACGCAGGCTCCGGCGCGGGACACGTCTCGGCGAGGGAACTGGCCGGGGCTGAGGATGCGCGGCGCGTGCTGCTGCCCATGATCAGCGCCATGTCCTCCCTCGCCGCCAATCCTTCCGCGGCGGCGAAGTTTGCCGAGGGGATCCACACCCAGAACAACGAGCTGGTCAGGGCCGCGCTGCGCGAGGTGCGGACCGACCTGGATATTGAAGTGGGTCCCGGGCAGGACGAAGGCCAGGTGACCGGCGGGGCCATTGCCCGCACCACCAGCGTTTCCATCCACATCAGCTGGCACCATGGCCTGGACGTTGACATCAAGGTCACCAAGAAGAAGTAGCAGGGCCGCGCACATTCAGGGCTTTTACCCCTACCCGAGCGGCACCCGGTGCTGGCTAGATAGCCCGCATGAAAAGAATCATCCTCGGTTGCCTAATGTCAGCACTTATGGTCCTTGGGCCTGTTCCCTTCGCCCTTCCCGCCAACGCGGCGGGAGGGGTCCCGGCCACCTCGGGCCACATACTGGTCAAGTTTCACGACGACGGTGCTGCCGCCGCCGCACTCCGCCGGCACGGCCTCAGCTCCGGCTCCCACGTGGGAAGCACCGGGGCCAGGCTGTTGAGCGTGCCCGCCGGCAGCGAAGAACGGCTGCTCGACGCACTTAGCCCGGATCCCGCCGTCGACTACGCCGAACCGGACCAGTCCGTAACCGCCTTCACCTCCGACCAATACTTCCCCCGCCAGTACGCCCTGCAGAACGACGGCCAGTCCTTCACCAACACCGCAGGCAACATCACCGTGCCCGGAGGAACGCCGGACGCCGATGTGGACGCGGTGGAAGCCTGGAACACCACCACCGGCAGCGGCATCAAAGTCGCCGTGCTGGATTCCGGCGTCGCCAGCGACAACCCGGACATTGCGCCCAAAGTGGTGGCGCGCGCCAACTTCAGCAGCTCGGCCACCAAAGCCGGCGACCCCGTCGCCGAGGACTACTACGGCCACGGCACGCACGTGGCGGGCAACGTTGCGGCCACGGTCAACAACAGCATCGGCGTCGCCGGCGTGTGCCCTGGCTGCACCATCCTGGCCGGCAAAGTCCTTGATGACAACGGCGTCGGGTCCAGCTCCGCCTTGGCCAACGGCATCAACTGGGCGGTCAGCAACGGAGCCAAGGTGATCAACATGAGCCTGGGCGTTCGGGCGTCGCGGACGCTCGAGACCGCGGTCAACAACGCCTGGAACAAGGGCGTGCTGCTGGTGGCCGCGGCGGGCAACGGCGGCAACCAAACCAAGATCTACCCCGGCGCCTATGCCAACGTCATCGCCGTCGGCGCCACCGACAACAACGACGCCAAGGCCAGCTTCTCGACCTACGGCGCCAGCTGGGTGGACGTCGCGGCGCCCGGCGTAAACGTCTATTCCACCTTCCCCAACCACCCCTTCGTCCTGGCCACCCAGAACAACCGCTCGCAGGGGTACGACGTAGGCAACGGAAGCTCCATGTCCTCAGCCATCGTGGCCGGTGCCGCCGCGCTCGCCTGGAGTTCGCATTCCGGCGCTACGAATGCCTCCGTCCGGGCCAACACCGAGTCCACGGCGGACAAGGTTGCCGGCACCGGCACGTACTGGGCCTACGGCCGCGTCAACGCCAGCAGCGCGGTCAAGTAATCCTTCTGTTGCGTAAGTAGGCCGGCCAGGGCGGTTGCCCTGGCCGGCCTACTTCCTGCAGGGTGGATGCGCGCTAGCTCGCGGGCTTCAGGGCCGCCTGCCAAGCGACGACAGCCCGCGCCGCGCTCAGGGTCCAGGTGGCGGTACCGGTCGCGCCGGCGGTTGCCTGCACCTTGCCGGCGAGTTCGGCGATCTGGCCGCCTGCCGCCTGCCACCGCTGGGTCCAGCCGCTGGGCGGGGCCGATACCATCGGGGCGGCGCAGTCGCAGCCCACGCCGCCAATCACCATGGCGCCGTTGCTGGCCGTGGTGGTGCTGGGGGCGGTGATGCTGGTGGCGTTGTACGAGCCATCCAGGGCCGTCACCACCGGGGCGTCCAGAGGCGTGGTGTTGTTCACGCCACGGTAGCCGGTGATGCCGCCGCCCCACTTCGCTGCAGCGCTCAGTGTCCAGGCATAGCTGGCAGGATCGGACGCGCCCACCACGTGGTAGTAAACGTAGGCCCTGGCGCCGGAGGTGGAGGTGCTGTTGATGGACAGCCCGTTCACCATCGCGGTCCAGCCGGCCGGGACGGATGCCATGCCCGGGTTGGTGTCCGCGGTGATGGCGGCTACCAGCACGTCACCGGCCGCGGTTCCGGCAGGGGCACTGATGGATACGCCGGTCACGGCCGTTCCGGAATAGGTGGTTGACGAGCCGACGACGGTCACGCCCGTGGTCGGAGGCGGTGTGGAGGAGGATGTGACCGTGATGGTCGTGCTGGCCGAGCTCGATCCGCCGCTGTTGGTGGCGGTCAGTTTGGCGGTGTAGGTTCCCGCCGCCGCGTAGCTGTGGGAGGGGTTCTGGGCGGTGGAGGTGCCGCCGTCGCCAAAGTCCCAGGCCCAGGAGGTGGGTGAGCCGGTGGATGTGTCAGTGAAGGTGACGTTCAGCGGGGCCGTCCCTGACGTGGGGGAGGCCGTGAACGATGCCACCGGCGCCGTGGTGGCCGGGCCCAGGGGCCGGTCCGAGTACCAGTAGCGCTTGGCCACGTTGTCACTGGCCATCACCACGATGCCGGTGGAGCTGTCCACCCCCTGCTTAGTGGTGGTTACGTCGTTCATGTTGGACGACGAGGCGCTCTGGATGACCGGGGTCCCGCGGCCGCTGCCGAAGGACGGGTTGTCCATCGACGCCGTCTTCTCGTAGATGCTGCCGGCCACGCCGGAGTACGCGCAGCCGCTAACGGACGTGGGCGGAGCTGTCTGGAACGCGTGGACCAGGTTGTTCTGGGTGTCCAGCACAATCTGCGGCCGGCTGACGCAGTCGCCGACGGACGAGATCTTCGACTGCGTGAAGGCCCCCGTGCCCGGCTTGAACACGAGCAGCAGGAGCTGCGGCAGTGTGGGATCAGTGGACGTGTCGTTGAGGCTGGTCTTCACCGCCGCGAAAACCCGGCCGCTGGTATCGGCCTGCAGCGACTTCAGGTTCATGTGGTCATCGGCCTGCCCCTTGCCCTGGATGGCGGGCTGGAAGTTCCACGACGACGACGCGGTGGGGGAGGTCCCGTCGGTACGGGTGGCCCACCACACCGAGCCCGTGAGCTGGTCGCTCCACATGACGCCGATCTTGTTCTTGGCGAAGGACACCACGGCGGAGATGTCATCAGCGGCGGGATGCGGATTGGAGACCGGGATGACGAACGGAGTGGCCCAGCTGGTGCCGCCGGCCGCGGAGTTGTTGACGTAGACAGTGTTGGTGAATCCGCTGGTGCTGTTGCCGGCCACCTGCGTCCACGTGGCCCAGATGGCCCCGGTGCTGTCCTCGTCGATGGTCATCGATTCACTGCTGTTGTCCGTGATGACGGTGGGGAATCCCGCGTCCAGGGTGTACTTGCCGCCGGAGTAGCTGTACCGGTAAAGGTACGCGGGCTGTCCCGAGGCGGAGGGCTTGGGGTTGGCGTCGGTGGATACGGTGACTACGTGCGAGGCGATGTAGAGGTGGCTGCCGTCCCACATGGTGTCCGCCAGGGTGCTGCCGCGGCTGTCATTGACCAGGCCCGTGTTCACCCAGGTGGCGGTGGGACGGTCCAGCCGGTAGATGCTCCACCCGCTGCCGCTGGTCCACATATCCGCCCACCAGGAGCCGTCGTTCCACCACAGCTTGCTCTGCGGCTTGTCGGAGGTCGGCGGGTTGGCCACTCCGGAGTAGGCGATGCTTTGGGTGCCGTAGACGGGGTCCGCCGATGCCGGAGGCGCCCATCCGAGAAGGGCCAGGCCTGCTATCAGGGCCAGGACCAGCGCCTTCCGTAACCGACCAGGGATGGCAGTGAACTTCATGGCGGGCTCCTGGGTGCTGATGTCGCTCAGACAGATTCTCTTGTGGCCGGGGTCCTAGTCGCCGGCCCAGCCCAGCACAACCCCTTGGGGGAACAAAAAGACACCCCCTTAGGGGACCAACAATAAGCTTCAATGGGTACCCCTACAAGGAGACCTAGTACCTGTTTTTGTTGCCTAGGGCTACGGGCTATTCAAATGCTCGACTCGGCGCGCTGTTTGACCCCGCGGAGCACGCCTGTCTCCATGTAGTGGTGCAGCGGGTCACCGATAAAGAGGTCGACGGCGCGTGCCAGCATCATCGCGCCGGGCACGTTCCGGAGGGTGAAAGCCAGGGTGCGGGTCACCGCCGGGGCGTCCGGTCCCGCGCCTTGGACGGCGGCGCTGAGGTACCCCATGCCCCGGTACCGGATGATGAAGCGGGTTCGGTTCCCGGGCAGGGGCCGCAGGATGAACTGCTCCCCGGCCACCAGGTGCCGGTTGGGCTCAAGCTCGGAGACGGTGGCGAAGACGCCTGCGCCGTATGGCACCTTGTCACCCACCTTCAGGTCCTGCAGCTCAGGGTGGATGCGGGTTGCGGAGTGCTTCCCCTCCACGTAGCTCGCATGGAACAAGGCACGCTCAACGCGGTCGTGCGTGTAGAACCCTGCGCGGTAGATGCCCATCTGGACAATCCAGGGCCACACCTGCTCGGGCGGGGCATCGATGGTGATGGCCCGGGTGCTCTTGAACGCCGGCTGCGGCAAAAGGTCGTCGCCGGGCAGCGGCTCCGCCGCTTCCGTCCCCTCGGTTCCCCAGCGCAGCATGGCCGGCCGCCACAGAAGGTAGGCCACCGCCTGCGCGCAGAGGGAGACAGCCAGGAGCTGCCACCGCCGTCGTCCCGTGCCGCCGCCCCCTTGTCGGGAATGCCGTCGTCCGGACATAGCCGCCAAAATGCCACGGGACCTCCGGCACCAGAAGTGCCGAAGGTCCCGCCGGCCAGGACGCCGAAGGTCGGGCGCGCTGCTGCAGCCCCGGCACGCCGTCGCGAATTTCGAAGGAGGCCTTGGTGGACACCGGGGCGCCCGGCGTCGTCACGTGGTCCAGCACGCGGAAGTCGAAAGCCGCCTGTTCCGCGGGTCTTTGGACTCTGGCTTCCTGGCCTGGGAAGAGGCAGAGTTGGCGCCGGTCCTTAAACAGTGGTCCTTAAACAGCCAGGGAAAGTAGGCATCATGCCCCGCACCTCCGTCGTCACCGGCGCCGCCTCCGGCATCGGCAAGGCAACTAAGGAACTCCTCGAACAGCGGGGTGAACGGGTGATTGGCGTTGACCTCCATGACGCCGAGGTGATTGCCGACCTCTCCAGCGCGGACGGACGCGAAGCATTGGTTGACGCGGTGCGGAAGGTCAGCGGCGGGACCATCGATGCCATCTACGCCGTGGCGGGGCTCGCCCTCGCGGCTCCTGCCACGGTGGCCGTCAACTTCTTCGGCACTGTCGCTTCCGTGGCGGGGCTTCGGCCGCTGCTGAAGGAATCGGAGTCCCCGCGGGCCGTGGTGGTCTCCTCCATGGCTGCGCTGATGGCCAGTGACGATGAACTCGTGGCGTTGCTGGCTGCCGGTGACGAGCAGGCCGCTTTAGCCCGGGCCGAAGTCCTGGCCAAGGAACCGGCCACCACCGGCGGCCTTATCTATGCCTCCACCAAGCTGGCACTCTCGCGGTGGGTGCGCCGCCAAGCAGCCACCGAAGCCTGGGCTGGCGCCGGGATCCCACTGAACGCCGTTGCGCCGGGCGTCATCGCCACCCCTATGACGGCTGACCTGATCGACACTGAACAGGAACGGGAGTCGCTGCTCCAGGTTGTCCCCATGCCGCTGAACGGCATAGCGGAGCCGATCGTGGTGGCCCGCCTGCTGGCCTGGCTCAACAGCGTGGAGAACACGCACCTGTGCGGGCAAATTGTCTATGTCGACGGCGGCAGCGACGTTGTCCTGCGTGGCGACTCGGTGTGGTGACCGCCCGGTTCAGGCCCCGGTAGACGCCCGGAACGCCAGGTAGCGCGGATCGCCGCGGCCCACCAGCCGGCCCAGTGCGTCGACGGCCAGCGAATCGGCGGAACCCATGTCGGTCGCAAGCCAGCGCACCAGCAGCGAGGCGTCGCCGCCGGCCCGAACGGCGGATGCCACCGCCATGTCCAGTTGGTCCCGGAGCAGCTGGACGGCGAGTGTTCCGGACCGGCTGAGCAGGGGAGCGCGGTACGCCTCCAGCGCGTCAGCAACCCGGCCCTCGCGCAGCAGCCGCAGCACCTGCCCCGCGTCGGAGCGGGCGGCGAGCCCGGGAGCCAGCCGGTACGGATTGGACTCCACGGCGCCGCCCAGCAGGGACCGCACCCGGAACATCTCGGTCCGGATGGCCTGCGGCGTTCCCGCGTCGCCATGAAGCTCGTACGCCAGCTCCTCAGCGGTCCAGCCCTGGGACCGGGAGTCCAGCAGCGCCAGGATTTCCGCGCGGCGCAGCGTCAGGGGAGTGCGGCTTCCGTCGGCAAACACTGCCGCCGGCTTCTCGCCGAGCAGTTCGAGCCTTTCCACGGCGGCAGCCGGACGCATAGGGGGCGGCGCAGGCTGCCGGGAGGCACGGACGGAAGGCGAGGCACTCAAGGAGGTGCCGGCGTCGGACGTTCCCAGCAAAGCCTCCGCCACCCGCACGGCGCAGCGCACCATCCGCAGCGTGTCCGCGCTCAGGGTGTCCAGCGGCCCGGACACGTCCAGCACCCCCAGCAGCCGCCCGGTGGCGGGGTCCGTGATGGGCGCCGCCGTGCAGGCCCACTCGTGGTGCGTGCGGACCAGGTGCTCGGCGGAGAACAGCTGCACCGGGCCGCCGGTGACCAAGGCCTCGCTGATGGCGTTGGTGCCGATGCCCGCCTCGGACCAGTCGGCGCCCTCAAGGAACTCCAGCTGGTCGGCCCGGTGGAGCACGGCGGGGCTGCCCACCCGCCAGAGGATCTCGCCGCTGGCATCGGTGAGCACCAGCAGGTGGCGGCCGGAACGGGAATCATCGGCCAAAAGATCATGCAGCGCCGGCATCACCTGCTGCAGCCGGTGCTCCTGCCGCAGCTGCAAAACCTCTGCCACCTCGTGCAGGTGCCGCGGGCTGTGCTGGTCGGGGCTGATGCCCAGGGCCATGGACCGCCGCCAAGACTCCACCAGCGGCGTGGGAATCTCGGGCCGCGGGACGCCGGAGATGACCAGCTCGTGCGCGCGGCGCAGCGTCCGCGCGTACCGTGCCGGGTCCGAGAACTTCAGCCCGTGGTCCACTGTTTCCTCCTCGCAGCCGGCTTCCTTGCCGGATCCGTGTAACGCCGCTGTTACCCCCGCCGAGTTCCACTAGTGATGCAGCTCACGCCCGCCCCAGCATATCGCAGGGCAGGCGGAGCCAAAGGAACAGCACAAAGGAGTGGAGATGACCCAAACACCCACCGCCGCCGCCCGGCGCTGGCTTGCCGGCCTGGATGACGCGCTGCAGCGGCGCGACGTGGACGCAGCGCTGGAATTCTTCGAGGATGACAGCTACTGGCGGGACTTCGTGGCGTTCACGTGGAACCTCAAGACGCTCGAAGGCAAGGCGGACATCCGCCACATGCTCGAGGCCACGCTGGAGCGCGTGCAGCCGGCCAACTGGGCGCTCGCGGAGGACGCCACCGGGGACGGGGAGAACGTGGAAGCGTGGATCACGTTCGAGACCGGCGCCGCCCGCGGCTACGGGCATCTCCGGCTCCGGAACGGCAAATGCTGGACGCTGCTGACCACCATGCAGGAGCTGAAGGGCTTCGAGGAGAAGAAGGGCCCGCGGCGCGAGCAGGGCGTGGCGCACGAGATCGTCCGCGGCCGCCGGTCCTGGAAGGAGCTCAAGGAGGAGCATGAGGCACGGCTCGGCTACGAGGAGCAGCCCTACTGCGTGATCATCGGCGGCGGGCAGGGCGGGATCGGCCTCGCTGCCCGGCTGAAGCGGCTGGGCGTGCCCACCATCATCGTCGAAAAGAACCAGAACCCCGGCGACTCCTGGCGCAACCGCTACAAGTCCCTGCACCTGCACGATCCCGTCTGGTACGACCACCTGCCCTACCTGAAGTTCCCGGACGACTGGCCCGTCTTCGCCGCCAAGGACAAGATCGGCGACTGGCTGGAGCACTACACCCGCATCATGGAGCTGAACTACTGGTCCG
>Ga0308170_10000584_pt1 | contig 42972 bp, 46 predicted proteins | sample PhyBR2_2_FD_202136 | JGI IMG/M metagenome (GOLD analysis project Ga0308170, IMG submission 202136) | Phyllosphere microbial communities from UC Gill Tract Community Farm, Albany, California, United States - DLSLSB.R2 | ecosystem: Host-associated > Plants > Phyllosphere > Unclassified | place... | reverse complement strand
CAGTGTACACGTACCTCTGGTATTCCGCCTATTCTCAGTGATTTCTGTCTTCCTTTTGACAGAAGTGTAACGGTCGAACGCGAAAAAGTGAAGTTTGAAGAATTGATACTTGACGAGAAAGGGTCGTAACGCGTTGCTTATTCGTTCAATGGATAAGATATGGTCGTAAGAGGGAATGCAAGTCGTGAACGAGTCGATATGATGCCGAGAAGAGGAGATGTGAGTCGGGAATGCTTGTGAGACGAATCGGCGCACTAGGCGGAGTGGAAAGACTGAAGGGCGATCCTGTCGTGACGGGGTTAAGCTATCTCTTGTTGCTATCCACCAGGGATGCTGATTGCTGAAGTAGGGCGAGAGGGAAGAGAGGAACCCTTTTGAAAAACAGTGAAATTCGAGTCGCGCCGACGACGCGTAAATTTATTCCTTCTTCCCTCCTCTCCTCCCCTCCAACTTTTGCAGGATCTTCCATCGGAGATCGTCTGATCAAAGCAGAAGCAGGAATTTGGCGAAGCATAGCGATCTTTATCCGTTAATCGACGATCTCACCTCCCTCATTCGCCAGTCCCATTATACTCACCTTGCTCTTCGAGACTGCAAGTTACTGTATACAGTAATCAAAGAGACGGACATGGCTGCAATCTGAAGTCTCGATTTTCGAAATTCGAAGTTGCGATGAAATCATTCTCCCTTTTTCCCACTGACTCATAGCTCGCAATGAGCAAACGCTCTCAGCATATCAGTGGCAAATCAGATCGGACTACTCGAATCAGCGGTGGAGGCCTCCTAGGTTCTCAACCCTCTCAGCCTCAGCCTCAACCTCAGCCTCAATCTATTGAATCCTCCCCACCTTCCTCAGTAACTCCTCTTTTTCGATCTGCAACAGACTCGGCAGACGAGGACAATGATGAAGATGACTTCGAACCAGTCGCATCAACCTCAGCAGCAACGAATAAACCGGTACAACGAGTTTCTTGTTCTCCTTTCGTCATGTTCAACGGTCAACGATCTACCAAGCTGAGCGACTTACCACCACCTCCGAAGAAGAAAGCAAAGGTTGCTGCATCAGGGAAACGAGAGTACGTTGAAGGAGAGAAGGAGATTGGCGATCCGAAAGGAAAGGGAAAAGGGAAAGCTGGAGGAGCAAAGGGGAAGAAGGGTAAAGAGAATATGGAGAAGCTATTGAGTGCGAATGTAGAGTTCCCTCCTCACTTCCTCAAGCTCGAAAAGACTTTCAAGGTGAGTTACCGAGACTGCGAAATTGTTGATTTCTGTTCTGATCCGTTTCATTCGCAGGCGCTCAATACCGTTTACACCTTCTGTTCGACCAGGAAAAGTATGGCAACGACGTTTGAAGTGCTCAAAGGGAGTGTGGAGAACTTACTGAAAAGGTACGAACGAGCGACTACATCAGAACGAGCTTCGAACTGACCCACACGTTTTCTCGCAGGCCTCTCGAGATGCACGACATAGCACAAATCAAATCTCTCCTTCCTACCCTAATCTCGTTCGCCTACATCGACTCGGAGCACCTACGTGTGCACACTTCTTCAGCGCCTGATGGAGTCGAAACTGAGGCGGAACGGAAAGCTGCAAAGCGAGAGAAACGACAGCGGGAACTGGATGAAGCTTTTCGGGCTGGTGGACAAGGAGAAGAGGCGAGAGACGAGCTTGATGAATTAGGAAGGAAGAAGAGGGGAGCGACAGTGCTGTTATTCGGATTCAATGACGGAGAACTGAAAAGTGAAAATGGAGTCGGAAAAGTTATAACGAGGAGGTTCCAGTGCGTTCACGCTCATCTGGTTTTCGCTTCGGTATGATAAGAGCTGATCCCGCTTGTTTATAGACGTCGTGCGAAGAAGAAACCTGACGTCGAGAAAGACGAGAACGGAGGAACTGCTACTCCCCCTCCTGCACCCGTTCAAACCGACACTCCCAAATTCTCGACCGCTGCGATGACCGCTCTCATCGCAAAACGAAACAACAAGTTTCACTCTGCCGTTTCAGACCTCATCGTCGCCTGCTCATCTCACAATCCTCCTCTCGATCCCGTCGAACTCCTCCTCGAAGCTACCGCCGAACACCTTCCAGTTCACCCTGACGAATTGGTCAATGATGATGATATCAGAGAGAAAGGAGTAAGAGAAAAACAAGAGGAGTTGGGATTCTACGAGAGGAATCCAGATCATCGTAAAAGTATCGCTACGATCATTGAGGAGATTACTTCGGAAGAGAACGATTGGTACGAAGGACAGATCGTTGAAGACGGACACAGAACGTTTGAAGCGAGAGAAGCGATCTATGGTAAGTCTTTGATTCCTCCTCTCTCATCATCGACTCAGCTGTACTCATCTTGCCTCCTTCTCCAGGTGGTCTCGATCATCCAATTTCCGACGCACTCGCTTCCGCTCTTTACGAGGCAAAGAATATCGATGCTTCACGCCTATACTCTCACCAAGCTGCCGCAATCAACGCTCTTCACGCTGGAAAGAACGTAATCATCAGTACCTCGACCTCGTCCGGAAAATCACTCGTCTACCAATTACCAGTCGTGCAAGCTCTCGAGGAAGATACGGAGTCGACAGCGTTATATGTGTTTCCGACGAAAGCGTTGGCGCAGGATCAGAAGAGGGCTTTGGGTGAACTGGTAGCTGGAGTGGAGGGACTTGAGGATGTCAAAGTAGCTACTTTCGATGGAGATACGCCGAGAGACGATAGAGACTTTATTCGGGAGTACGCAAACGTCGTGAGTCAATCGCAATATCTTGTACTGGCAAAAGCTAACCTGACTACTCTCGCTTTCGAAACAGATCTTCACGAATCCCGATATGCTTCATCTCACTGTTCTGCCGCAAGAGGAACGCTGGAGACGGTTCTTCAGGAACTTGCGCTTCGTCGTTGTTGACGAGCTTCACATCTACTCGGGTCTCTTTGGATGTCACGTTGCTTTTGTCATGCGAAGGCAAGTTGCTTTCCCTCCGCTCATGTCTCCTTTCCCATACTCATCTGAACTGCGCCCTCACTCCAGGTTACGTCGTATCTGTCAAGCCCTCGGAAATCAACATGTTCAATTCGTTTCGTGTTCAGCTACGATCTCGAATCCCGCCGAGGTAAGTTCGCGTTCTTCTCCTTCTCCCGAGCGAGATTGAGACTCATTCCATCTCGTCGTGTGTAGCACATGACAACGATCTTCGGCGTCGAAGACATCGTTCTCATTGATGAGGATGGTTCACCATGCGGTCAAAAGGTAGATCTTCTTTTCCATTCTCTCGTCTCAATCCACGCTGATCCTCTCCTCTTCCACAGGAGTATCTCGTCTGGAACCCTCCTTACATCGATGAAAACGATCTCAAGCAAGGCAGGATCAGTACGATTCAGGAAACGAGTCGTATCTTCCGATTCTTGATGCAGAGAGGCATTCGAGTGATCGTATTCTGCAGGGTGAGTCAATGTTCACTATGAGAGGGAGCTCGTATTGACTCGGCGATCTCACAGGTTCGAGCTCAATGCGAGATTATGATTCGACAAGTCAAGCAAGATTTGATGCTCGAGGGAAGAAGCGACATGGCTTCGAGAGTCATGTCATATCGTTCTGGTTACAGTGCTCAGGTTCGTTCCACATTCGATCGTGAGCGCCTAGACGACGCTGAGCGAAGTGTTGTGAACGCGCAGGATCGTCGCAAGATTGAACAAGAAATGTTCAGTGGTCAACTTTTGGGCGTGATCGCTACGACAGCTCTCGAACTCGGTATCGACATCGGCAGTCTCGACGCCGTACTATCCGTCGGCTTCCCTTACACTCTCCCCGGTCTTCGTCAACAAGCAGGACGAGCAGGTCGACGAAACAAAGATTCTCTCGCTATGCTCATTTGCGACCCTTTCCCTCTCGATCAACACTACGCTCGCAATCCCGACCTTATCTTCACCTCACCCTTTCAAGAGCTTCAACTCGATCTCGAGAACCCTATCGTCCTCGAAGCTCACATCCAATGTGCGGCAGACGAAATGCCAGTTCACCCCGATGACGACCAACTGTACTTCGGAGACAAGCTCGCAACGATCTGCCGCGATCGTCTCATCGCAGATGATGGAGGATTCTATCACTGTCATCCACGCTACAAGCCTTACCCAGCGAAGACGGTTCCGATCCGAAACACCGAAGACGAGAGCTACTCGGTTGTCGACATCACGGGAGGAAGGAATCAAGTCATCGAAGAGGTCGAAATGTCTCGAGCTATCTTCACTACGTACGAAGGAGCAGTCTATATGCATATGGGCCGGACGTTCCTCGTCAAAGAGGTCAATCACGATCGCAAATTGGCAAAGATCCAAGAAGCGACGATCGAATGGAGAACGAGACAGCGAGACTTCACGTGAGCTTGCTTCCGTTTCGGCTGTCAATAAGAGTGATGCTGACTTGTGCTTATCTGACAGCAACATCGACCCTATCGAAGCGCTCTCGATTCGAACTGTCAAGGGAGAAGCTGCGACTGCTTCATATGGGATCGTGCAGCGTGAGTATGCTCGTCTTGCTTGTTTTGAGCTGTAGCTGACGACGCTGTGTGAATGCAGTCACTTCGATTGTCTTTGGATATTTCAAGGTCGACAAAAGAGTAAGTTCCGCTTCTCGTTCGTTGACTTTGCTTTCTGATCCTTGCTAAAACTTGACAAAACTTGACTCACTCGTGAAGAACAACATTCTCGACACCGTCGATATCTCCTCTCCTCCTTTCATTCGCACGTCACACGGCTTCTGGATCGACATCCCGAAATCAGCGCTCGAAATCTTGCTACTCAAGAACTTTCACCCTGCCGGCAGTATCCACGCCGCTGAACACGCTCTCATGAGCTTGACACCGATCGTCGCTATGTGTGCAGAAGGCGATGTGCGGACTGAGTGCAAGATGCCGGAGAAGGAGTTGGCGAATGTAGCGAGTTCGAGGAAACGACCAGCAAGGTGAGCTTGCGCTTCCTCGTTCAACGAAGCCCTGTATCTCACACCTTCCGGATAATTCCAGACTTATCTTGTACGACTCGGCGGGAAAGTCAGGCGGGATCTGTGCGAAAGCTTTCGATCACATCTCGCTCCTCGTAACTCAGGCAGCAGATACGATCAAGAACTGCAAGTGCTCGGAGGGATGTCCTTCTTGTAAGCCCCACTCTCTCAGCTTCCTGGTCCCCTCTGAGCGCTGTACTGATTGTGATTCGGCTTTTCAGGTGTCGCATCGCTTCTCTGTTCCGGAGCGAATACCATCGTCAGCAAACGTGAGTCACCTTTCACCTCGGCTTGATTCTATTAGATGACAACTGACACGACTAGCTTGGATCCAGTTGGCGCTCTCATCGTTCTCGAATCTATTCTCGGTCGACCGATTGATCTCGACTCAATTCCTCTTCAAGCCGTTGCCAAGGGAGTCACTCCTGGAGGAACCGTCGATCTTGCTGCAGCTGGAGTCCATCCTGATCTCATCAAAGCCGCAAACGAACGTGCGATGGGACGACCAGCAGATTTACCACCTTTCCAAATGCAGAACCTCGAAGAGGATGATGAAGACGAGGAGGCTATGTTGCTCGAGCGAGATAGGGCATTGGCTGAGCTCATGGGGGGAGGGCCCTTGAGGGAGCTGCCAGTGGTAGAACAGCAGCAAGTGAAGGAACCTGTTGGCGAGGGAAGAGAGATCTATAATTCCAAGAGTTCAGGTGGTTTCATCCATTAGTAATGTCGTTGTAATCATTTGCTCGCTTGTAACTCATCGAGAACAGAGTCAGAATGCGAGGGGTTCTCATTGGGTTGTGGTATGCAAGAAACACGAAATTATCGAGGGTACTAAACAGAGAGGTATTGTATACAGAAGAATCGAGCCTATGTTGTTAGAGAGAGTCTAGGGTTCTATGCGAGACGAAAGGGAAGCCATGACTGTTTGATCGAGAGAGCGAATCTTGAGGCATTTGAAGTAGACACCCTGAACAGGTTCGAAGGTGTATCGTTCAGAGAGAGCTTGAAAGGTGCGAATTCGTTGTACGATGGTAGCTAGTCGACGGAATTTGTGAAGATTGACGAGGGGGCAAAGTGCGAAACCTTCGGGAAGAGGAGTAAGTGAAGCGAAAGCATCGGCGTCGGCAACTGAAGTGAGAGCTCCTGATGCGTCCACGGAAGCTGGCGAGTTCGTCGAGGTCGGATCAAGGAAAGTTGGGAGTCCTGCATTGAGAGCGAGATCGCGAAGGAAGAGACCTGTCGAGAGATGATAATCAGCGGCCATTCAGAATCGCCTATTTATGACTGCAGCTCACCCGTGAAAGGTATACATCCTTTGAGTGCTAGGCTGGCGATAGGCTCACTGAGAGAACTTCGTTCTCCTGCGGGCGAATACTCGGCGGCGAGACGATTCATCAAATCTCGAAGATGTGTGAACTGTTTCAATCCCAATGTCAGTGACAGTCGTCCTGAACTTGAAGAGAGAGAACAGACGACATACGTTCTTTAGGTGCGAGATGAACCTTTGCATTCCCTCGAGTTTGCGAATCTCCCAAGAGGCAACTTTAGCCCAAGTCTTTCTCAAACGCTCGATATGAGGAATCTGAAGACCGTGAACGATTTGCATCACAGTTTGGAAATTGGAATGACAATAGCATTTCTGCAGAGCGATGTTTGGACGATCAGCTTGCGGGTCGAGCGAATTCGAGGATGATAGGGAAACTTACGAAAGCTAGTCGAATGAATTTGCCAATCAAGATGGCTCGTTCATCGATGTTGGCGGTGAGCAAGATCTGTGCGAAGCAAATCTGCATGAGTCTTTCGATCGATGAGAGAAATACTTCGAAAGAAGACACTCACTTCGGAGCAAACCCAGTTCGCCATCAGATTGAACCTTGTGATCACGTCTTGAACCGCGCTCATCACTTGTTCTCCCTTCTCCTTTGCTGCGAGGTCTTCCCTCCGTCGATCTTTGAGGTAGATCTCCCAATCGAGAACATCCGTCTCTCCCATTCTCGTTCTCCAACTCCCGCTTACCAACTCTTGATAACTCAGCATTCGCAACATGTCCCGCTCAATCAACGTGAACTGTTGTGCGAGAGTCTCCGTCCGACAGAAGAGAAGGAAAGAGCGGTGAACAGGGGGAGAGGGAGTCGAAGCAGCGAGTGCATTTGGCTTTGAGGAAACTGGACGAGATTGCGAAGGGCTGGTACCGAAGATTCGACTCAGAGTTGCTTTGCGACCTTCGGATGTAGGGTAGACTGGAGGTACACCCAGTCGTGAAGGAGCTCGAGCTGGTCTCGGAGGGGATTTGAGGAGGACAGGTTCGGGTGAAGAAGAAGTGCTATTGAGCGGCTCGGAAGTCTGACTCGAGAAGGGAGCGATAGTGTTTGAGGCTTCCGGTGGAAGGATAACCGTCGACTCGGTTGGAATGACAGCCGCCTCTCGAGAATCGGCGTTCGCTTCCTCCGTTTCGACGACGTTCGGTGCTTCATTCCCGATCGATTCCTCCTCCTGCTCCTCGGTCCGGGAGGCGAATGATAGACGTTTTGAGCTTGTGATGCTAGCTGAGGAGGATTCGATACCTGCTTCTTGCTTCTTGCGATCGTGGTCGAGTTTCTCACTTCGCTCCATCTGTCTCTCCACCTTCTTTGCCTTTTCCTGCTCCTTACTACTATCGACCAATCCTTCCAATCTTCTCAAAGCAGCCTCGACGTCTCCAGGTTCATCTTCGTCTTCGCTGTCGAGCAAACCCTCGAGAATGAAGTTCGGAATGACTGTGACTCCGACTTCTCCTCCTTCCTCATCGTCGACGAAGAGTACTGATTCGCGTTCTTGACCACCGTAGGACAAGCGAGGACCAGATCCAAAACCGTATGAAGTTTCGCTGTCCAGAGAGCTTCGGAAAGACCCTGGAGTCGGAGGACCTCCCGCGGCGACGTGGCGCAGATTGTTTGCATTCGGTAGGCGCTTGAGAGTTCGCTTGACTTCGACCACATCTTCGTCATCATCGTCCGAATCGTCGAGATCGTCCAATTCGATTCGAGCGGAAAGTGGTCGTCCGAACGGTGAGGATGAGCTCGAGTAATTCGGGGTCGAGTAAGTTTCCGGATCAAAGATTGGTAGTAGTGGAGGAGGCGGGGTAGCTTTCTTCTTCGTCGATGGGAAGCTGTAGTCTGCGGAGGGGGGAACGGATAGTGGAGAGGGCTGCGATAAACTAGACGGAGGAGGAGTGACAATGCCGAGTCCGAGTTTGTCTGTCGAGGATTCTGAAGGTACAGGAGACGGCTCTACAGTCGAGCTTCCATCGACTTGAGGGATAGTCGGGGTTGTCGCGTCCTCTTCGACTTTTTCCTCCTCGACGATCGGTTCTGCAACGACGCTGCCTTCCACCTGTCCTTCTCCGCTCTCCCTCTTGATGTCCCAGTACTCGAGGTACTTCTCGAGACCTCCTTTGACCCATAGCAAATCACCGCTTTCACTCTGCTCAAACTCGACATCGTTTCCACCTTCTTCGTTGACACCAGCGTTTGATGCCCTGTGTCCCAACATGCGCTTGAACCTTCCGAAAGTGCCGAGAGCCGAGGAGAAAGAGCGTGAGATGGGGTTCTGAGAAGTGCCGGGAAGAGGGAATGCAGGTTCGGAGGAAGAAGTTGAGGAGGACGTTGGGAGAGGTGTCGCAGCCGAGTTCTTGCGAGAGCGGAAAGTACCGAATTTGAAAGATGTCGAAGTGGCAGGAGGAGATTTCGTTGTCCTGAGTGCTGAATCGACGAATTCGAGGTCGACGTCTTCTTCACTCGGGCGACGCTCATGAGTTTCGGTCGACATCGTTGATCCTCCGTAGGTTCCTCCTGGTCGACCGACGACGAAAGTTTCTTTACATTTCCTCACCGTCTTCTTGAGATTCTTGATCAACCTGGCATCCTTTTGACTCTCTCTAAACCTCGGATCCCTTGCGCTCGCGTTCAGCCATTCAGTCAAGCCCGCTCTCATCTCCTTCGAAGGGTAAAAGTCGTCCATGAAATGGTTGAGGAGCCAATATCGGAGAACGACGAAAGTTCGAACTCGAACAACTCGTCGAAGAGCGTCATCTTCAGAAGTGTTTGAAGGGTACATCGCCCAGTCGAACCGTGTGAGTAACAGATGGAGTAGGTCGAGGGGAGAAAGGTAATGTCGATAAGTGAGGAAGAAATCGGAGAGGAGTTCGACTGATATCTGAGAGGTCAGTTCTGCGATGAGGCGTTCGACCGTGGCTGCCATGAGGATACGTTGGGATTGCGAAGAGTTCGAAGGGTTCGATCCGACAGAGTCTCGAACAGAAGTTGCGGGTGAAGCGTAACCTGATCCGCTGTCTCTTCCTCCTCCTCCTCTCGCGCTGAAACTCCATCGTCGCGAACTAGTTGTTGCGGGACTTCCAGCTGCGCTCGATCCTGGACTCGAGTGATGATCTTGTTCGGCGATGCTCATCCTTCTTGGGTCCGTTGCGAGGGGAGGAGAGATCGGTTGAGCGAGAGATGGTCGACGGTTGCTGATGTTGGCGAGAGGAACGGCTGCAGGTACCGCCGCACACTCCTTGAAGCCCCAAATGACGAAACGAGGATCATCACCAGGTGCCGAGTGAACCGTGATCTGTTGAGCTGTTGTTCGAGAATGGCCGGACGCGCTCGAAGCGAGTGACGAGGTCGAGGGAAAGCGGGTATGTTGTCCAAGCGGACCTGATGCGAGGAGAGGAGGGAAATTTGGTGGGGGCTGAGCGTGGAAGACGTCAAATACTTGAGGATCTTCGAATCGAGGAGGACGATTTGAGGGAAGAGAGAAATTCATTCGAGGTGTCATGGGTTGAGGGTGAAGGTCGTCCGCTCGAGCGGTACGTATCGAATCATTCGAGGACACTTCTCGCATTGTGCGTTCCTGAGTAGCGATAGGTCGGGCAGAGTGAACTTGCAGCGAAGTTTGGGGAGTGAGCGAAGGGTTTGTTCGGGGCAGTCGAACTCCGGATCCAAAGGGAGAGCTTGAGCTTGCGGATCGACTCAGAAAAGGACGAGTGAGGAAGCTTGCAGCTGCATCATCTTGTGTTACGCTTGATGCGAGTTCTTCGACTACTGTTTTAGAAAGGTCAGTTCGCCTCAGATCACGATTCGATGGCGATGGAGGAAAGCAGGACGTACAGTCTTCTGGTAGATCACTCGTATCAGAACCTTGATTGGCCACCGTCTCCGTGCTACTGGCAGCACTTCCGACCGTAAATACTTCCGATAGAGGTATTCTCGCTGTACTCTCCATCTTCCGTAACTTATTGCCATCCGAACCAGTCTCTGTCTTTACTGTTTCCGCTCTCCAGCCCAAGATTCGTCCCAGTACATCACCTTCCATCGGATGTCGAGGTTTGCGGATAGTCGCATCGAAAAGCGAGACTGACGAAGGATTGGCAGATTGACTTGATCTCAAGGTCGAGTAGGACTTTGTTGGGCTAGTAAGGAGGGGAGTCGAGCCGGCTCTTCGAAGGGGACGATCTGGCGAAGTTGATATCGAGTCTGGATGCAAAAGGCCAGCGTTTGACTTCTCGCTTGAGCCTTCACCGTTGAGCTTGCTCGGGGGAAGACTTGTGGTGTTCTCGGACTGTAGTAGTGGTATCGATCGAGTTGAGCGAAGTTGGGATGACGGAACTTGAGCAGAACTACGATGAAGTGCGATAGTTGGAGACATTCCTGGTGGAGGAGGTTGATTCGAAGGTCGAGCGAAAGGTAGATGGCCGTCAGACTGTAATGAGGAAGATGGCGAGGAGGATAGGTTGGAAGAGGTTTGTGCGAAACGATCGAGAGATGCAGAAGAATGGGAGAGAGGCCTAAATGCGAAGAAGGAGCGTTTCAGCTAGTCTGTCCGTGTGAGGGTTAGACGAGAAAGCATACCTGATTCTATACAGGGTTCTGCCATCCTTATCCGTTCTCTTTTGCACAGCGTATTCAACTTTGATACCTCCTTCCCCCTCTTGAGCCGAATAAAACTTTGCCATACTCCTCGCTGCCACTTCACTCGTAGTCTCTACGAAGCTTCCATCTACTGCTATAGCCAAATCGCGTTGAGCTGCATCGTCTCGAGGTGAAGAAGGAGGTGGAAGGGAAGAAGGGGAAGTAGGAGAGGTTGGAGTTGAACGAAGCAAGGAGATCGGGAGTCCTCTACGTTGGCTCTCTTGAGGCATAGATAGTTGATTGAGCTCCTGCCTCCACGACTACCTCTCGGTTCGAGTTGATGAGATGAAAGAGTCGATTTTAAGATCTAGGCGATGAGATACAATGGGAGAGGAGATTGAGAGGAAGCGCGTCGTATAGAGTCGTGAGAGGTCGTGAGGAGTATTGAAAGGTATCGGAAAGGATTAGGGGTATAGTCGAAGGCGTTGAAGTGGTGAAAGCGGCGCAACGACGAAATTCGTGTTCTTCGAGATTTCGCAGAGACGAAATCTGAACTTTTCCGCTTCCGTTTTAGTTAGACCCTATACTAGTCCAGCGTACCGAGGTCACAAGGGAGCAAATCAATTCGACGACTCTCAAGATTCGTGTTCTCTGAGACTCTCGACAACATTCCTCTCTCTCTCTCTCGTTCCTTCTCCTACTGACCTCGAGCTTCGTCATGAGATTTCTATTTATACAACTGTACTGTATCAGTGAGTAGAGATCGCGCTTGTCCACGACCCGCTGTTCCTCCCGTAAGCTCAGAATCAAGTTTCGCAACGTCGTGAATCATTCTCCCTTTCTCGCTTAGATGCCCATTCCTCCGGTACACTGTCCAGATACAAGCGTGTCAGTACACATCACTCCGGTGAGATGGCATCGTCGGAGACGAACCTCGAGAGTGTGGCCTGAAATGTAGCTCGCGAGAGGTGAGGCGAGGAAGAGAACTGCTCTTGCTGCATCATCAGCGGTTCCTGGTCGACCGAGTGGGACTGCAGCGAGCGATATTGTGCATCAGTCATTGCGGAGCGATTCAGAAAGAGGACAGGGATGACAACTGACTATGAGGGTAAGATTCAGGTTTGTTGTCGGTCTTCTTAGGACCACTTGGGATACCAAGAGCGATTTCTGAGAGAGGATTATGTGAAGTCAGCTATCTACAGCGAGGCGGAGGGATGAGCGAAGGCAACTCACTCTTTCCGTTGACTTCGATAGCTTCTCCCAATTCCTTCGCTTGAGTAAGTCGAGTTAGAATGTGGCCGAAGGCGACTACGTTTGCTCGAACACCAAAGACTCCCCATTCCTTCGCGATCGTCTTGGTCAAACCAATGATTCCTGCTTTCGCTGTCGCATAGTTCGCTTGCCCGCTGTAAATCGTAGTAGAGTCAGTATCGTGTCGGGCAGGGCTTTACAGGAGATGAAGAAACGTACACATTGCCGTGAAGACCTTGGAAACGGAAAACCCACAAAGTCAGTCTCTAAAAAGGTCAAAGCAAAGTTTGAATAGGGCTCACCAGCTACACTCGATACGTTGACGATACTCTTGTTCTTAGCAACGTCTTCCGGCTTCTTCGCTCGAAGGTAGGGGGCCGCTTCTCTGACAATTCGGAACGGCGCGACGTTGTGGACTTCCAGCATCAGTCGGTAACCGTCGTCGGTTGATGTGTGAAGCATCTTGTCGAAAGTGAATCCGGCGTTGTTGATAATGTGGTTGATCCCGCCGAAAGCACTGCAAGAAACGAGCACGAAGGGTAGAATTGTCAGTTTTCGGATCGGAACTTCGTACCGCGCTCTACTTCTCACTTTCTCCTTTACGTCGTCTGGGTTCTATCGTGCTCATTCACTAACGGGGAAGTCGGACTCACTTAACGGTAGCCCCAACTAGCTTCTTGGGGAAATCTTGAGCAGTAACGTCTCCTCCTACGATCGCTTCACCACCATTCTTCTTGATCTCATCCGCTACGAGTTGAGCCTTTGCAGGGTCGAGGTCCGACACGACTACTTTGGCCCCTTCTTGAGCGAAAAGGAGAGCAACCGACTTTCCGATACCTTGAGCGGCCTGAAGTCGAGTGAGAGTCAGTGAGTGATAGCACAGTGAGAGAATCAGGTATAGAGAGTACTCACACCGGTGATGATCGCTACCTCACCTGCGAGGAGACCTTTGGGGTGGGAGAGAGATGAAGAAACAGCAGCGAGACGTTGTTGAGCAGAAGACATGGTAAGCGATTGGGAGGATGTGAGAGCAGGAGCAAGAGCAAGAGAGAGAGCAGAGAGGTGAGCCGGCAAGAGCAGATCGATTCGGGTAAGAAAGTCCCACTTGAGATCCGAAAAAGTGAAAGGGAAGAATGGTTGAGCCGTGAGTTTTCGAGCCGTCGTTCGAATTTCGAACCGGATGCAGCTCTCAAACACATATGCGATTCAAATAGGTATGGCAAAATTGCAAAGAGAAGATATTGTATAGCTAGATAAAGATAGTGTTACATGGGATGAGAGCGAAGGAACTCAATTCAACTTTGTCCACCAATCATCTCCCTCAACTCCCGTCACATACGACTGAGCTCTCTCTCGACTACCTCCATCACTACTCGGTTGTGTCCACTCCTGTCCACTCGATGAGCTCCCGTTCTGGTTCTCCCAGTCCGGCAACACCTCGTTCTGCCTCTGCTGTTCTTGCATCCTCTCTCCAAACTCCTGCAACATCAATCCTTTCGTCTGCTCTATCCTCTTCTCCCATCCAGCGAACGCGCCCGATACTGGAGTCGAAGTTGGGGTTGCAGTCGGTTCGAACGAGCCTAACCTCGCAAAGTAAGATTCGTCGATTCCGTATCGCTCCAAATGGATCTCGCTCGAATTGAAAGTGTAGCAGTCGGGAGCTTCTCCGTGTTGCGAACGAGGGAAGTATGCGTCTTGTGATGCGGAGGAGGAGGAAAGGACTTCAGCTGATGAAGGAGGAGGGAGAGGTGAAGAATCGCTAGGAATCGAGAACGACCTCGAGGGTACAAGATCTGTCGGAGAGAGGACGAGTGACGCAAAGTCAAAGTTGTGCTCTGAAGGTGCAGCGGAGACGGAAGGAGTCGACTCGGGATAAGAGAGGGCGTGCGAAGTAGGAGTTGCGACAGTGTCGTAAGAGGAGACGGCCGTGAGGGGTACCGATCCATCGCTCGTAGCGGCCGGAGTCGAAGAAGGAGGTAACTGGGAGATTGTTTGAATCCATTCGAGGATGTCTAAATCGGTTTGCTGTTGAGGTTGCAAATCTGCGAAACCTGACAAAGGATCCTCCTCCTCCTCGACAGAGTATGATTGAGTACGTGCGAGTGGTGGAGCATATCCAGAGTAGTCGGAGTAGGCGGAAGGAGCGGTCGAAGAGTATTCGGCGATAGGAGGATTGTAAGGTCGAGGGAGGGAGTAATCGCAATGAGAAGTTGGCGAGGGATCGACTGGGAGGGCTTCGTGACTGCTTGACGGGAGGGCATAGTCGGTGAAGGTCGAGAGGTGCACATTCGGGTAAGGTACCTCTGCTGACTTCACCTCCTCCTCCTCTTCCTCTTCGCAACCATACATCTGAGCGAGTCCACTTCGTTTGCGTTCTTTGATCGGTCGCTTGATTTCGAAACTCTTTGTAGGCGGCGCGATTGAATCCTTAACAGGATCGGTTCGCTTGAACTCACCTCCTCCGCTCCCTTGACTCGCTGCACTGCTGCTCAGCCTGCTCTCCGTGCGGTTCGAAGTCGAGGGGGAAGTCGAGTTTGGCGTTTCGAGCTTGTCAAAGTCGCGGCAGAAGAAGGAGGCTGCGAGTTGTTCATTGGTCATGGGTCGAGGTGAAGCGATCGGAACAGGAGCAACGATTGGCGTAGGTAGAGAAATACTTTCGTGGTAAGATGAATGAGGGGGAGGAGGTGGGAAAGAATAGTTTGCGGATGCAGATTCGTGGTCGTAAGAGTGCGATAGGGGTGCGTGATTGGGAGGATGAGCGTGACCGTGAGAGTAAGGGGAGAATTGAGGTGAGAGATGAGTCGAATGGTGAGCCAGATGACCATGAGAGAGATCGTGCGGTCTCTGAGCGACGTTTGAATCCTTCCTTCGAGACTTGCTGACACTCTTCTTGCGTCCGACAGTCGAAAGGTCGTCCGCTTCTTCTTCTTTGACGCCTTGAGTCGAAGATGAACCGGGGAGAGGGGGAGGATGGGAAGCAGAGGATGCAGAAGAGCGAGATTTGACGGATGAAGAACGTCGAACTAGTGCCATAGAAGCGGGATCGGAAGCTCCATGAGGAAGAGTTCGAACGAGATCATTCGATTCGAAAGCTAAAGATTCAGAGAGGGTTGATCAGTCTCAACGATCTAGAAGGAGAAGACGTGCAAACGTACATTCGACCTTGACGCAATGAGTACACGTCTTGTGACTGTTCGAATCCTTCCTGATCGCACGACAAGTTTCGCAAGCAGTAATTGGACGACCTCGTTTCTTTACTTCAAACAACTCCCGCTCTGAATGACTACAATTCGACTGTCGATGTCCTTTGATGCACGAGTTGCAGCTGAACTTGATTCCTTCGATCAACATGATTGAAGTAAGGACGCCAAAATTCAGGGGTCGAGGGTTGAAAGGGGAAAGGGTTGAAACTGAATCTTCGTCTATAGCTGTTACTGCTTGTAGTGGTCGTAGTAGAGGATATGAAGTATTTGCTGACTCTGCTGAATGGGTTTCACTGGGTTTAGAGAGGTAGAGGGAGGTGTTGACCGATGAAGAAGTTGAAACTAAATGGGCATCGTGAAGGACTGAGGCGTGATAGGGAAAGGTAGGTCAAGGAGACCGGTAGCGGGTAGTCCCCCGTTTTATAGAGTGGACTTGAGTTCGTATAGTTCTTGGAGAGTCGTTGGTGAGAGAAGGAGAACCGTTTATAGCAGGAGGCTTTCCCTCCCTTCGACCTCTCACTTCGATCTTGCGGGCAGATGCTAGAATAGCTAACTGATCCTCTTCCTACTCCTGATGACTGGCTCTGCTATGCTACGGCTTCTCCACTTTTCTCCAGCTTCGTTTTTCTTCTCCAATCAGCGTTCCTTCGTTTCTTCTGGATTTCTGCTCGTGTGGGCGCTGCACGACAATCGTAGCTGACAGACAACCACCGCTCTGAAGCTTCCTCGGCTCGTTCTCCGTTTCCAGCTCGTCGTGGTCTTCGTCTTTCGCTTTTTTCACTTTTTTCGCTGCTGCCCCGTCCGACTACTCCTTTCGGCCATTTCCTCGCCTTGTGAGTGTCTCGACTGGCTCTGCCTTACTTGTCTGCTGCAGGCTGATCCCCATGAATTTTGGTCAAATTAGCATCTTCAGTAATTTCGTCGTCAGATCTCAGATCGTGTCTCCGTCTTCTGCTACCGTTCTACCCGTTCACGGTCCGCCCCGCCTCTTCCACGAAACTCTTCACCACGCCTGCTATCCCTCCCGACATCTCCGATACTTGGCGACCGCGGAGGATCCGGTTCGACTCTGTAACCTCGTGGTTGCTGCTCTCTCCTCTTACTCCCTCTCACCCACCATGGCAGTCGACACCCTCGAGACTGTATGTTCAGCGTCGCAAAGAGCATGGGAGGTGATCCACCAACTCGAAAGCCCAGAACGCCTCGACTCCTGGACGTCAGCGACACCGTCGGACTCGACTCGTCGATTTATGATTTCCCTCTGGGGAGTTTCAGCGTTTGTTGCACTGGTATTCGACTCCGGATCTCTCATTCGCAAGATCCCCGGCCTTTCCGCCCCGCTTCAGGCGCCTCTGCACGCACTTTTCACCAAAATGCAACTCGATCACGAATTTGCAGTGCGTTTCCTTCAGTTTCTGTTCGCTCATAGTGGTAAGCAAACAGCAGCACATCCCCTCCGAGCCCTGGTCGTCGTCCATTCCATTCTTCCTAAACCTCGTAGCGAATTCCACACCAAGACGAGACCTCGCACTGGCAGTAACAGTTCGACTCGAACGGGATCAACAACACAACAATCACAGGTCGAGCTCCAATCCTGCGTCCCTCATCCCGTACATCGAGCAATCGCTGCAATCTGCCGCAGACCTCCTCAGAGTGAGTGATACCTTTCTTGACCACGTCTTCACGGTCTCGACCCAAATACTGACCACCTCTCGACGTTACAGCACTTCTACGACATTCGCTATCGAGTCGAGGTGATCTTCTCACTTCCCCGTCGTCTCTGCTCTTTACTGATGACAGAGTACTGACACTTTGACACTCGCATCCAATCCCATTGACGAACTCCCACCTGTCCACCTGCCTCCTTCACGTATATACGATCTTTGCGTTATCTCGCAGACTCGAGTCGGAATGTCTGCTTCCCTCGCACACCTTCAGCGTTCCTCACCATTCCTAGTACGCTCCCGACGAGTCTAGTGACCACATCTTAGTGTACTGGTTTGTCAGTCTGCGTAGACGAGTGAGCGTGGAGTTATGAGAGACTATCTTTAGAAAAAAACGATATTTTCCCATTTTCCTTCTGAGTCAAACGGCTCCGTTGGATCCTAGAGCTACTGCGGGAACCAAATCTGCTTCGACGTCGAGAGCGCCTCCGCGAAGCTATGAGAAGCGAATTGGAGCGGAAGAAGGTCTTTAACCAGAGCGTTCGAATTCCCATAAGGTAGAGCAGGGAGCGAATACTCATCGAGATCTCTTCTCATTCAGCATAGATGTCTCCAATACATCTTTATTTACAACCCTCAACCCGCAAGTCTACAACACTCATGGCTCCTTCTCCCTCTAAAGCTCAACTCTATTCCCTTCTTTCAAATTCTCGATATGCTTGAATGAGATCTGTTGGAGAAAAAGGGATGTAGAACACAAACTATCAGCTTCCTGCATTTCGTAAAGAAAGAGACTTCAGAGCTGTCAAACAAGGTTCCCTGCGAAGATGATCTAGCATCTAACTCTATATCGCTTCAATCCGAGGAAAGGAGCGCCGATTTGATAACTTCTCAACGTAATGGGAGTGCTTGAACGATGAGTAGATTCGGGAGCGTGCAGTTTTGAGAGGAAGGTGGAAAAAAAAGTCGTGTTTGAAGGGAGCGTGATGGGGAAGGGAAGGGAGTAGGTGGGACCTTGTTTGACTAGTTCTGGAGGGTGATATGAAGCTCGTGAGGCTCTGTAGGGAGACTTACGAATTGCGAAGTGATTGGTAGGAAACAGAAGAGCAAGCGATTCATTTTGGGGGGTTGATCTCTTCCCGACCTTCAAGTCTCGCTCTATCGCTTCAGTAAAGCCCACATACACTCTTCTCAGCTCCAGTAAAGAACGAAGCCAAGAGAGAATCAACAAGATGTGAGTTTCGCTCTTTCGCCTTTCCACCTCTCTCGCTCATCTTGTTTCGCTCAATCAACAGGTCACGCGACACAAGGTCAAGAACCAAAGTAAAGCGTGGAGGTGGAAGATCGTAAGCTAATACGCGAACCTCCAAGTCGTCGAGTAAAGAGCTGATTCTCCTCTCTCTCCTTCGACTTCGCTATCTCTCCCTCTCTCTCTCGCCTAAACGATCACAGATTCAACCGAGATTTCCGAGGACCCGAAGAGGATGACAACCCTTTCTCACTCGACAACGACAACGACGTCGCAGAGAAATTCTCCTCATCCGAATCCTCGGACGAAGAAGAAGATGGTGATTCCGACGAGAGCGATGGGTTTGGTGGAAAGATTAGTAAGAAATCGAAAGCACCTCAAGATCTAGCGAAGGAAGACGAGGAACTGGCAAAGAGTTTGGGAGGTGCGAAATTGGGTGAATCAAGTAAGGCTCCTCCAGTACCGTCAACAGGAGGAGGAAAGGGGTTGGGAGAGAGGAAGGTTGTCAAGAGTGCGGATGAGGTTGCGCAGGCGAGAGCGGCGAAGAAGGTAGAGAAGAAACCGGTGCAAGGGGATGCGCCTAAGAATTTGAACAAGGGTGCACCGGTGCAAATGAGTCGAAGAGAAAGGTGAGTCGAGCGTTCTGCTGGAGTCTTGATCTAATCCCCGCTGACTCGAGCATGTCGTCTCCTTACAGGGAGGAGAAAGAGAGAAAGGAGAAGGCGGAACGCTATGCCGCCCTTCACGCCGCTGGAAAGGTGCGTCTCTCTCCAGAATCACTAATGCCTCTTGTTTCGAGCTTACCTATATCAATCGTACTCACAGACTGATGAGGCTAAGAAGGATATGGCACGCCTTGCAGCGATCAGGAAGCAGAGAGAGGCGACGAAAGTTGCGAAAGAGAAGGAAGCTAATGGTGCGTCGGGATTCTCCCTCGTGTCTTGGATTCTTTACGGTGTAACTGATACATCCCTACTACATCGTAGATAAGGAATCTGCGAGAACAGCTGCACTTGCGAAATCAGGAAGGAAGATTGCGAAGTAGAGACAAATGCTCCCATCTGTATCCTTCTTGTACCCTCTTCACTTTCTTACCGTTGCAACATGTCGCTCGAGGATACGTCGCAGCTGAACTTGCTCCATGGTCGTCGAGTGTAACGAGCGAGAAAAACGAGAAATTGAGTAAATCTCGAGGTTGCTCGACAGTGGCTTCGTCCGTCGCTTCGATGCCGCTCGACGTCTTCGACTTTTGTAACAACGCGAAGAGGAAGACGGCTCTTTTGTGGTCGAAAAGTCCGACGAACGAAGAATTTTGTTGGTCGGGTTCTTGCAATTGCCGCCTTGATTTTTCTCCTCTCTTCCCCCTTCACTCTCCCCTCTTCTCCTTCCACTCTCATCAATCTCACTCTCATCTACAACTAATCATGTCTGCCTCTGCTCGTCTCTCCGCCGTCACCAAGCAACTCGGTTCGGCTGCTTCTTCCCCTCAAGGACTCCTCGCTGGAGAAGTCTCAATCATTACTGGTGTACGCTGAGCCTTTCCTATACTCTATCAGTATCTTGACTGACTCGAACCGAACTCCGCCAGGCCGCTCAAGGTATTGGAAAAGCTACTGCTCTCCTCTTTGCTCAAGAGGGATCGAAAGTAGTCGTCTCGGATCTTGATGGAAAGAAGGCTCAACTCGTCGTCGATGAAATCAAGAAGAATGGTGGTGAAGCCATCGCAGTTAGTGGAGATGTTACTGGTGAAGGGTTTGCGAAGAAGCTCGTTGACGAAACCGTAAAGTCAGTCTGGCTCCATTTTGCATACAGAATTTGAAAGAACGAGGGGATGGTAGGGAGGAAGCGAGAAATGAAGAGCGGTACGAAGATCTGAGCGAAAACTGACGGATCCGTTCTCTTTTTCGTTTCTCAGAGCTTACGGAGGAATCAACCACATCATCAACAACGCAGGATTCACTGTAAGCTACTTCTCTACCTCGCTATCGTCACTCTAGGTACTGACCGGGCCACTCGAAGTTCAGTTCGATAAAATGCTCCACACTACCACCGACGATGTTTTCCGATTAATGCTCGAAGTCCACAACGTTGCTCCTTTCAAGATTGTACGAGAAGCTGCACCTTACATGCGAGCGAAGAAGCCTGAAGATATCGCAAAGAACAAGTCTATCGTCAACGTTTCTTCAACTTCAGGTAAATTCGTTTCCTTTTTCCGCTTTTCGAGCCACGATACTAATGGTTCAAATTGGATTACAGGTCTCCATGGCAATGTTGGACAAGCAAACTACGCTGTCGCGAAGAGCGGAATTCTTGGATTGACCAAGACGATCGCGAAAGAATGGGGTGCTTTCGGAGTTCGAGCAAACACTGTCGCTTTCGGGTAAACTTCTCCAGCTCTTCCCCTCCTCTCTATAGCTCACTAATGACATCCCCCTTCGCTTGTAGATACATCACCACTCGATTGACCGCCGCAAAGGAATTGGGAGAAGCGATTACTCTACCTGATGGATCGAAAGTTGCTCTCGGTATTCCAGGACGAGGTAAAGGTGCTCAAACAGACGGTGACCGAGTACCTGACAGTGAGTCTCCCTTCTTGTCCGCTCTTGTCAAACACTCGCTGACAGATCGCGATTACGAATAGTTCCTCTTGGTCGACCTGGAACTCCTGAGGAAGCCGCCAAGGCTGTCTTATTCCTTGCGTCGCCTTTGTCTAGTTACATCTCGGGTCACACTCTCGAGGTCACCGGTGGACGAGGTATCTAGGGTTGTAACACGGTTCAATGATAGTAGTAATGCAGTATTTTCGTACACAATCTCAGAGGATGTCTATGCTTGTCGAGCGACTTAACAAGGGCTCGGGCCTGATCGCTTCCTATGTCACCTCGTTGTATGTCTATAGCGTGTAGAGGGCTCGTGAGATTTCGGCTGAGTAAAGACGAATGAGAGGGTTAACTCACCAAGTTTTCTCCCGTTGCGAAATCGTCTTGCGCAACTCGGTTCACTGTCCCCCCGCTCTCTCACACGTTTGACCTAGCCTTCTTGACTCTGTCCAATTTCTCCCTCAATTCCTTCTCTTCCTCTACTAATCTAGCTTCCCTTCTTCTCAACAATTCGATTTTATCCCTCACCTGTTGCGTACTCTCCAGAAAGGGAGCTTTCTCTGGCGTGACATCTTGTAACAGCTGTTCATCCTTCCTTGAACGCAGGTAGTAACCTATTCCTGCTGAAGCTGCGAGGAGAGACAAAAGTTTAGATGAGCGAATGAAAGAAAAGTGAACGAGAGAAAGAGGGGGAGGACGCACCTGGAAGGACGGTGAGAATCAAGAAACCCCAAGTTTGCCGTGATCTGACTGTCTCCAACATTCGTTCGAAGTGGTTTCGAGGTGAAACGAACGCGAAGGAAAGAGGATCACCAGCACGCGAATCTCTTCCTCTCCTCCTCTTCACTTATTTCGCTCTGTCGATATGGCTAGGGAGAGATCAAGCTCTCCATACGATCCGGAGGCCCATGCAGCACTAGAAGCAAAAGCAAAGCGTTTAGAGGAGAAGAAGAGGAGGTATGAATTGGAACAAGAACGCAAGAAGAACTCTGGTCCAAAAGTGTTGGTAGCAGAGAGTCCATCACCACGTAAGCACAGCCCTACTCCCTCATATCGCGTCGAAACAAGCTGAAATGAGGGTGTTTGAATTTATCGCAGGCAAGAAACGACAGAGACTCGCAGAACACCAACAAGCTACGACTTCTACCATGCCTGCTTACTTTGATTCGACTATGCTGGGTCCTCCTCCCTCGATGCCGAAATTCTTCAAACCCGAATCGAGCGTTTCGATAACGAGGAAAGAACCGAAAGAAAGTAAATTCTCAAGTCATGAATCTGCTATACGTTCGTACAAGCTCGCTATATCATCGTTCGCTACAAAACGCTGATGTCTCGAGTCTTGTAAGGACAGCGAAATCTTTCTTGGAGAAGATGCAGAATGAACAGCAAACTTCGAAATTGGATTCAGTTCGACGGGAACAGCTCGCGAAACGTTCAATCGGATTCGGGAGTTTGTCGGGCGCTAAAGAAGGATTGATGAAAGCTCGAGAAGGGACGGATATGAAAGTGAGAGCGATCATCAAAGACTCGAGTGGTGCAAAGAAGAAGTCCTCGGAGGGAAAGGAGAGGGAGTTGGACGAAGAGATCATGAGGGACGTGAAACCTGTCATACCAGCGATGACTCGACCGAAACATGTCGAAGCGAAGGAGGAGGTGAGAAGGAAACCGATTAACAAGAAGAGAAGAGAATCATCAGCGAGTGGAGAAGATCAAGCGGGAGACGAATCGGATGAATTGGATGTTACGGATGGACCGACTAAATCAAAGAAGAGAAACAAGGATGGAACGGTTATTGAGGAGTTGGAGATGGGTCCAATCGATTTCGTTCCTCCTCGAAACGATCCAGATTTCGAACGAATCGAACCGAATAGCGGAATCAAACTCAAGTGAGCGCATGTTTCCCTCAACAGCTACTTGTGGCGTAGCTGACGTTGACAATGCCTCTACAGACAACGTACAATTCCTCACGAGCAAGTCCAAGGACTCCTCTCTGATCGATATCACCTCTCACCCTCCCAAATCTACTCCCTCGCTCGCGTCGACAATCGTCGACAAGTACACATCGACGTAGACGCAGATTTCGTCATCATCGGAGTCCTAGCTTGGAAAGACGAGATCCGATTCCTCAACTCGAACCCGCTCGCCGAACCTCGCAAAGAAACCGACGAACAAAAGAAACGACGAGCTCGCTACGGAGAGAAACAAGATCCGATGAAGGAAGTCCTACCGGACGGAGCGAAACCGGCTGAGGAACTGTTTGTTCAACGAACGAAGAAACAGAGGAAACAGAGATACATTCGATTTGAATTGGTTGACTTGTCGACGGAGAATGCGGCTGCATCGGGAACGGGAACGCTCAATGTCATGTTGGTTGAGGCGGATACGGTCGATACTGGATTCGATGAAGATGGGAACGAGATTCCGATTTACAAAGGTCAGAGTGGTGGAGCTTACGAGAAGTATTGGAAGGAGAGCCCTGGTGCTGTGGTCGCCATCATCAATCCCCACTTCCTACCAGCGACAGAGGTCAGTCTCGTATCTCTCTCTTCTTCGTTCCTGTCGTCTCGAACTGACCGATTCGTTCGAAATGATTCAGGGTCGTTCTCATACTCTCAAGCCCATATCGGCCGATTCAATGGTGGTTCTGGGTCGTGCGAAGGATCTCACGTTCTGTGATGCGATCAGAAAGAAAGATGGTCAGAAGTGCGGTAGTTGGGTTGATTCGTAAGCTTCATCTGTCCATTCCCTTGCAGTGTATGACGAGACCCACTGATACAACAGGTTGGGATCTACAGGCGTGTCGGTACCAAGTGTCAATACCATATTCATCTCGCAGTGAATCGAACGGGAATGGGAAGAGCCGAAACTTTCGGCAAGTGAGTCTTCAATCCCGCTCATTCTGCTGTATGCCGCTCGAGTGGGCTGATGTCGGAGACTCGCAGTACCGCATCCCTCAAGCAGACGACTTCTCTCAATATTTCGAAACTCAACAAATCACTTCGTTCTTCCCATCCCGCTTCTTCCTCATCTTACAAGAAACCTCTCCCGCTCGTCGAATCCTCAGTCATGGTTCAAGGTCACAACACGTACATCGCAGGAGGATCAAAAGGATTCACCTCTGCAGGTACTCGAGCGAAGACTTCCGACCTCAGCGCTCTCACCGCCGGAGGTATTGGTCTCCCCACCTCGAGAGGTAGTGGAGGATTCATTCCTGGTGTTCGAGATGGACCTGTCGTGACCGAGGAGAAGAAGAAGAAAGAACGAGAGAAGCTTGATCGCGAGAGAGGGAGGAGGGAATTGAAAGAATTGGGCAAGACAGACAAGGGTCAGAGTTTGGGAGGGGAGTACCTGAGAATGGCGAGGGAGCAAGAGAAGGAGAGGAAGAAACGAGAGAGGGAGAAGGAGGAGAAGGAAGCCGAGAAGAAAGCGGGAGGAAAGAAGAAGACCAAGATGGCATTGGCGAAGAAGAGGGCTCAGGAGAGTAGCGATGAAAGTGATAGTGAGGAGGAAGAGGATGACGATCAGAAGAAGAAGGAGAGGAGGAAAGTCTTCTCGAGTGAAGCGGTCAGAATGATCGGGTACAATCCGACCATGAGGCCCGGTGATCTGAGGGATGAGAAGGAGGATGATGAGACTCTACAGCAACGAGTGAGTCGCTTTCACTTCTCCTTCAGCGGATCTACCCGCTCATGTTTGCTCTCGTCGATTCAGCTCGCTCTCGAAGGTGGACTTCGACATGCTATCAAGCTCTCAGCTCCTCCAGGTCAGAAGGTCATCTCCGGCGTTCAGATCGATCCCGATACCGTCGCTCAGCCCGCAAAGAAACGAAAAGTCGCTCCTTCGAAAACCGCTCCATCAAAACCCGTTGCAGCGAAAGCTCAGCCAAAGAAGGCAACTCAACCCTCGGCGAGTCAAGACCAAGCAGTTGACGCTGAAGATGATGACGACGACGATCTGTTCATAGAGGGTGCTCCCACCGAACGAGTCAAGGTGAGTCGAGGACTGTCGATTGAACTCTGACTTCTTAGCTGATTTTCAGCAAGTTCCTCTCTCACAGATATCGCTTCCCCGCTCACGCACGGCTTCCTCCACTCCTCAGCCTACGACAGATGCAGGCACCACGACCTTTTAACACTATTCTCCTCTCATCTTACTTTGTCCTCATTTCAGTTGTTGTAGCTTATTCGCTTCTCGCAAATCGTTCTCTCAGATCTCGAGCATGCTTGCACAGCGCACGAGATAGTAAACGATTCTTTGCGAGATTGAGAACTGAAATAACCAGAAAGAGAACAAAAGAGAACGAGAAACAACAAAACAAAAACATAAATAACTTGTACGAGCTCCCTCCGGAGCTTCTCCTTCTTCTCTCCAATTGCGTCCACCACCTTGATCGCCTACTGATGGCCCGCTCCGAGTTTGAGTAAGACACCTTGTACCTCTACATCCCTATACAATCTCTGAATCCCTTCAACCTGTTCCCTCTCGGCTTCCGCACCACTCGCTCCGATTGAACTAGCCAAACTACCTCTGCCTTGTTTCCTCCCTTGAATGTACAGGAGAGAATTCTTGAAATGTCGGAGTACAGCTTCGGATGTGTTGAGCCCTTCGATCAGACCGGAAGTCGCACCCGAGGTCGAGGGTGGGTGTCGTTCGAATTGAGCAGAGGCTTGGGGTTGGGCAGAAGACGGGGGAAGGGAATCGAGGTTTGAAGTGATGAGTTCGACGAGGGAGTTGATGTGTTTCGCAGAGATCTATAGAAGGGAGAGAGGTAGATGAGCGAGATAAAAGAGTGAAAGTGAGGAGAGAGAAGTGACGTACAGCTTCGACACCTCGTTCAAAGTAGTAGAGGTATTGATCCAAAGCATCGCAGTACAGTTGAACACTCGTCAACTCGTCAATCGAACTTGTAGCGATACGGAGAGCTTTTTGAAGGCACTCGAGCACTCGTTTCCCATCTCGATAAGGAGCCTGAGACGAGAAGGCTCATCAAACTCGTCAGCACGCGAGGAAGAAGAGTTTGAAAGAGACGTCCCGGCTCACCTTGTCGTTCTCACTGACTTCTCTTCCAGGAACTTCCGTCTGCCACCATAGATGACTCGCCATCGCTACCGCCGTCGCCTGTTGTCCCTTCTTCAACAATTTCGCACCATGTAACGCCGCCTTCGTAATCAACGTATCATAATTATCTTCTCCAAACACTCTCGTAACCTGTAACGCCCCAATAATCGTCGTGATCGCTTGAAGTTGCGCCCTAGATTCACTAATTGATTCTTCATAGATCGTGAACGCTTGAACTGCGAACTCGTAAGCCAACTCTTCCAACCCTGTTTCATCGGCTGCCGATAGGGAGAGGAGGTAGAGTCGCAAGCAAATGTCGGAGGAAGATTCGACTTTGTTGTAGAGGATTGAAGTCGCTTGGTGAATGAATTTGAAGAGGGTAGAAACTTTGTTGTCCCATGTAGTAGGTTCGATGGAGGATTGAGCGTACTTGTATCGTCGAGAGAGTTTAATCGCTGCTACGATCAAAGGTGGGAAAGTCCATCGAATTCGATCTCCTCCTTCACTAAACTCTTTCCTTGCCGTTTGTAACAACTATAGACAACGAATCACTCACAAGCGTTAGTCTGAGCTCGAGGGTGGGTGTGAGAGAGAGAGAGTGAGAGAGATCGTACGAGGAATTGAGTATCCAAATCATCTGACTTGAACAAATGAACCATTCGAGCGATCCAACCTTGTTCCTCCGCCATCTCTTCCCTATCATACCCTTGACCTCCACCTCCTCCTCCTCCTCCCAACATTCCCTGATTCCTCAAAGAATATCCATTCCCCTGTCCATACTGAGGAACATAACCCCCTCCTCCTCCACCAGACAAACTACGATCCATCCCTTGTCCTCCCCCTCCTGATGGTCCTCCTACCCCCGCACGTCCAGAAGTAGGTCGATCTTTTTGATCCTTGACCAAAACATGACATAATTCCAAGATCCCCTCGACATCTTCAGATGTATCAATCACTGTTTCGTTCCTCAGCACGTTTGCGACGATCGCGTGTGCGATACTTCTTCTCGTGTTGTAAGGTTGAGAGCGGAGGAGTTGAGCGTAAGAGGGAAGAGCGAGGAGAGTGAGAACGGTTAGATAGTTTTGAATGGGAGAGAGAAGGAGCGAGAGGAGATGGGAAGTTGTTGTCGGGTGGTGAAGGTCGGGGGAATCGGAGGATGCGAGGGATTGAGAAAGGGCAAAGGAGAGAACTTGATCGATGTAGTTCAGGTGGGATGGGTAGCAGGATAACGAGAGGTTCGCGAGGGAGACGAGTAATGCCGTGACATCTTGAATAGAAAGATCTGGTCGAGCCTGCGGATCCTCCGAAACATCTACATCAGTCTCGAGAGTTGAGAGAGAGAGGTGTAGAAGTGATCCGAAGCTCACCTTGATCAAATTGACGACTTGACTCCAGAACACCTCGAACAATTTCACATCCTCTGGAATCCCTCTGAATTTCCTCCCCGTCCCATCTCCAATAGCTCTCGGTTCGACCCCTTCAATCTTGCCATCTCCCAACTCCAACCTCTTATCCTCCTCCTCTTCTTCTCCAGGTGGTTTGACATTGACCGCTGCACCCCAGCCCTCCGTTTCTTCCTCTTCCTGAACCGCTCCCTCGATCGAAGTCGTCCCAAACTTGTCCCTCATCTCTTTCGCTTCCTTCTCCAACCTGACTCGTTCCCTCTGTTGTCGAACTTGACCGAGTAATCGTTTCGCTTGTACTTCTTCCTCCCTCGCTCTTTCCTCAGGAGATTCATTCTCTGCTTCTCGAGCTGCATAGGCGGCTAGTCGATCAATCAATGCGATCACGATGGATTTGATATTTACTTTCGGATGGAGTTGAGCCGTCGCAGAGAGGAAGGGAGATAGAGTTCGAAGGTGGAAATCATCCGTGAATACCTAAATCGGTCTCTCGATCAGTTCACGGACTCGTTACACGAGAGAGAGAAAGGGAGGAGATGAACTGACTTGTATAACGACCTCCATTAAATATTCCTGAGCGATGACATCCTTACAATTGACGACTTGTTCGAGAACCGAAGGCAAGATGATTCTCTGATACATTTCCAAATCTACTCCTTCCAACTGACTCAACCTGACCAAATTCGTCCCTACCAAAATCCTCAATTCCCTCCTCTCCAACTCTCTCCTCTCTTTGTCCCTCGACAATCCCGAATGTTGCAACCTCACCCAAAGTTTATTCATTTCGATGAAATTCGTCAAGACGAATCCGATTGAATCTTGTAAATTACCTTGAGGTCTATACATCACTCCACTCAATCCTCTATCAGCTCTCCTCTCTCTCGAGATCTCAAGGAGTGGGTGTGCTTGCTTACCCTTGATCGTCACCTATAGGTAAATGATCCCTAGTCATTCCTGACAAGTAATGCCTGAGAAATAATCCCCTAGTAGGGTGTTGAACCCCTCTAGTCATTTCCATCATATCTTTCATGATTTCTTTGATCGGTGCACCAGGTATACTCATATAAACAGTTCCAACAGTAATCATCAAATCTAACCTCTCACACCTCATCAGCTCAAGAATCTCTCACATTCGAAAGGAAGAGAAGAGAGAGTAAAAAGGGACGTACATAAACGAGGAACGATATTTCCAGCGTATTGTACCAATTCGTATAAATCTGCGAGGTGATGTTTGTCCTGAACGTGTGCGTCGTACAAGTAAGAAGACAAGTGACGGAGTGCGTCGAATACTGCCATGTATAATTCATAGTATTGTTTAGGGGACAAACTCGAAGTTCTCAATTCTGCCAACATGGTCGAGGCTGCTTTTAATGCGTCCATTATTTGATCAGAGTCCTATCCATTGAAGAGTGTTTGCGTGAGTTAGGGAGATGGGAGATGGGTAGGGAGAGTGGGGATACTGACGAGACATCGTTTGAGTTGTACTAGTTGAGTGTGAACTGTCGAGAGTGCTTCGGCTAGTAGTTTACCTTCTTCTATTGAAGGTCCGATGGTCGGTGCCATCCTCTAGAGTCGAGAAGATTGAGGGGGGAACGTTCAAGTTGATGAGGATGACGAAGTGTGAATTGAGCGACGAGTTGGATTGAGGTAGGTCTTGGGTAAGATAGGCGGGATAGATGAGCTGCTTTCGGATAGACGGGGAGCTAGATCTGCTCGAGTAAGAAGTGAATCGAGACAAGTTGAAGTCAACTCACTCTCTCGCCTCTCACTTTGATCACCATTCTATCATGTTTAAACGACCTCATTCAACCAAGACTCTGTCCCCCCTCCGCTCCTCCGACCTACGTAAACTTCGAGATGAATTGATTCAACTTTATCCTCTTTCAATTCCTCATGTAAAGCAACTCTTACCCGACAAACTACTCACTTCGAAAGCAACCACTCACTTGGATGAATCTATCACTCTCTATTACGCACCCTCCAACGAACCAGATCCTAGATTCATAAAAATCTCTCATTCAAAAGGTGGTGCTTCAACCAGAGATCTACTCGTTCCGACGTGTTATACATTCGATTTACTACCCAATTTGTTACCCGTGTTGGAAACGGCAGAACAAGTGATAGATAATTTACAGAGTGGATCTGCGTTATTCACTGCTGGAGTTAGTTTGACGAGTTTGAATGCACTACCAGACGGGATAAGGGAAGGAGATCTAGTCGCTATTGTCGTGTATGGACAGAAAGAGAGAGTAGTCGCCGTCGGACAACTCGGAGCTAGTAAAGAACAGTTGGTAAAGGATGATAGGAAAGGGAAAGCAGTCATTACCGTACGCTTACTCTCTTGCTCTCTCTACACTTTCAAATTTATATGACTGCTGAGTGTCTCGAGGTCGCGGTGTACAGTTACACGCTCGAGGTGATTACCTCTGGGAATCCGGTTCAAAACTCGTTCAACCCTCACTCACTCCCTCGACACCCTCTACTTCCTCTCAACCTTCCACTTCCCGTCCCTCCTCCCCTGTTCTCCGTGCACATTCCCCTCCCGTTGCCCAACTCGCTGCAACCTCCCTATCGACTTCCCTCACCCCCTCCGAAGTAGATACGATCCTTCACTCTGCCCTACTCCTCACACTCTCAACCCTCCCTTCCACCTCCTATCCGATCCCCGCATCTTCTCTCTATTCATCTCATATCCTTCCGAACAGACCAGCAGGAACAGATCCTTCCCTAGATCTCAAAAAGAGTAGTTACAAGAAATTGAGTGGATTGATCAAATTTGCGAGTAAGAGAGGTTGGTTAGTGTCGAAAGAAGTTAGGGGCGAGTTGATGATCATGAACTCTTGTAGTGAACATCAAGATGTAGCTACTTTCAGAGGATATAGGACATTAGCTCATGAGACAGTTAAGGAGGAAAAGAAAGTTGCTCGAGAAGAGGCAAAGGAGAGTGGTCAAGCAGGAGGAGGCAAGGAAGGAGTCGTCATAGTGAATGAATACCTGAAACCTAGTGGGAACACAATCAAACAATTAATATCCCATTTCCCAATCCATGAAAAGTACGTCCCCTCTCTTTCTCTGTCTTTCCCTTCTCATTCTCCACAACTAAAGTTGCCCTCTCATTAGACCTTCCAATGACCTCTACACCCCTCATGCCCTCCGAACCCTCTTCCTCTCCTACCTCTCCCACCACTCCTTAATCCACCCAAACTCTCAAAAACACTTGATCCTCCTTCCCTCCTCCTCTCCTTCCCCACTCTCTCTCGAATCCCTCTCGCATCAAGAATTACTCGTTTCGGTTCTATTGAAAAAAGGCGAGGATGTGAGGGATTGGCAAGGAGGTGTCATGAGTAAAGAAGAGGGTTTCAAGAGGTTAATTGGGAATCCAGGTGGGTTTAGTGAGTATTTTGGAGTGTTACATGGTCGCGGTGGAGAAGAGATGGTTAAGAAAGGTCAACCACCAAAAGTTAGGGTTGGGATAAAGAATGTTGGGAAAAGACAAGTAACTCTGATAACTGGTTAACGCTTCTTTCTTTTCTCTCTCTCTCTCTTTGGAAAGCGGGTACTGATAAGAATTTGGAGAGAGAGAGAGTAGGGCTCGAGGGTTGGGATTTCTTAGTGAGTTTGGGAGAGTTCACAGATGAACTGAAATTAAAATCTGCTAGTTCCGTCTCTAGTAAGTCTCCCTTCCCTTCCCTTTCCCCTCAATCTCTCTCTCTCTCTCTCCCTTTTGCTTGTCAAGCTGATGTTTTGAGAGTGAGTGTTTTTAGGTCAACCCATAACGGGTAGTGCAAAGAAGAATCAAACTCCAAAAATTGAAATCATGTGTCAAGGTACAGTCTTTTTAACTCATCCCTTTTTCCCTTCTGTCGGCAAGAGTGTGAGCTGATGAGAAATTATGTGAGGAGTGTGGGTAGGCACGCATGATAAATTGGTAACGACACTTTTGGGTTCAAAGGGAATACCGAAAAAGTTTGTAGAGGTCGATTTGACTAGGAGTAAGAAATGAGGCGCGATTATCGAGGGGAGGGGGGGGAGGGGAGCGAATGGGGGGAGCCTGGGGAAGAAGGATGGGAAGAGAAGGAAAAAGGGTTTTTTATGTCGTATATTCTCTTCGCAACCTCTCGTTTTTTCGTAAACCGCACTTGTTTTCGTTTTTCAACTCGAGTCTCGGTTCGGACGGAAAGCTGCTCTGAGATACCTCTTGAGAAATCAAAGCCGAATTCTCGAGAGGTCAGCTGAACAAGCTTCGTTCGCGGCTGGAGAAGAACAACATATCGGAAGAAAAAGTAAACGATTGCGAAAGGTTTAGAAACGAACAACAAGCATTGAGAGGAATACTAGCGGGAAGGGATAGAGTCGTACAACGTGTAGATAGGTGTGGAGGAAAAGGTACAACATCGAGTTCGGGGGTATCGTCGTTTGCATCGTCCAGACATCTCGTTAAAAGCTCATTCTCGTTCAAATCTCTACTTTCTAATGCCTCATTCCTTTCCACTCCCGTCCCTCCCCTGTCGTCGATCAGGCCACAACACTGCACCCTTCCCAAACATATCCTCCATTCTACCGTACCCTCTCTCCCTCTGCTCCTCTCGCTTAGGGGGAGGGGGTCCGATGGGTCCCAACTCTTTCGGTGGTGGGGGCATGAAGAGTGAATTCGAAGGGAACAAGATTGATGACCATTCTTTATCCGATCGAGGATAGGGATAAGGATCAGGATCTGGTTGAGAGGAAGTTTGGGGTTGATAAGGTGGGTTAAGGATACGTTCGAGGGTGATATTTGGGGAGGTGCGGAAAGAGGCGGGGGGTTGAGGCTGCTGATGGGATTGGGAACGAGTCATCATTCCTGAAGTTGAGGAGGGAGGTTGAGAAGAGGTCGAGAAGAACTCATTTCGACGTTGAGAGAGGTGGACTGATGAAGACGAAGATGTGAGGTGCGGGTGAGAGGTTAGATGGGAGTGTTGTGGGCAAGCTTGTGGGAAGGGGAGACCGGGAGGTGGGAACGGGTTTGAAGAGTGAGAGTGAGAGTAAGTTGATTGCGAGGAATGATGTTGTGGCAAGGCAGGGAGCGACATTCCTAATCCGCTGTTGTGCTGTTGAGTACCGAATTGATGGAACGAAGGATCGTATTGAGGGGGCAAGCTCGAAGTTGGAGGATTCGGAGGGAAAGTGTAGCGTGAAGGGATCTCACTTGCTTCGAGTACTTGGAATGGGTTGATCGAGCGTTGTTGAGCGACCCAGGAAGAGACGGAGAGATCTCGAGACGGTCCTGAGTTTCGAGAGTTGAATAGAGGATTCAGGGGGAACGCTGAGTGAGCTTGATGAGGGAGGGTTTGAGAGCGAGTGAGGGGTCGAGAGGTCGCAGTCTCGGAGGTAGTGGTAGACCAAGGAGGGAGTGGGATGCCTTGTCGATAGAGCGCTTCGTCCGGAAAGTGAGGTTTTAGTTGAGTGAAGGCGGACAAATCGATCCCTGTCGTGCTCGGATTCGAAGGATTCGGCACGGTAGGAGTGATGAGGGAGGGAGAATAGAAAGGATCAAAGTTTGGGAAACTGTGGGTATCGGAATGAGGGAGAGGTATCGCTGGACGAAGTGATTGCCAGTCAAAGCGAGGGGCGGAGGAAGTAGTCTGTTGTTGTGTCGTTCCGAGGTTTGCGAAAGCTTGATCCAGCGAGCTGAAAGTACTGTGTTGAGGTACCCAAGGACTGGGAGCATTCGAACCTTGAGGGATGAAAGGAGAAGAACGAGATTCGGAAGAAGTCGAGCCGGATAATGCTGGAGTTCGACTCATCGGCGAGGACGAGAGACTCGAGTAGAGAATTTCGCGGTATTGAGGCATCGGTTGTATTTCGTAGGAAGGGTTTGATGAGACAAGGTCGAGAGGCGTGCTCGATTGAGGGAACTCAGGTCGAGCGGTCGTCGAAGCTTGATGTTCTTCCAATCGTCGACGAATCTCAGTTCGCGACATAGGTTGACATAAGCTCTTTTGAGGCGAGACGAGTTCAGGCATCATAGTCGTGTCGTGATCGGTTGAGAAGACATCCTCGTACTCTCCATTCGAGATGAGCGTACCCAGATCGACGATCGAGCTGGTCGGAGACGAAGGAAGATCAGAGTCGACAAGTTGACGTTGGTTGAGACGATGGAGAGGTCGCATGAGGGAAATCGCGCTCGAGTCGAGAGGAACGAAGGCGCCAGAATAGTCACTGGTGATCCGACGTGCAAGAGCTATTAGCTTTCATTTACGCCGCTAGACTCAGACAATCGACTCACATGAAGACGTGAAAGTTCTCATGTTCATCTTCGTAAATTTTGTCACCCTCTAATCGTTGAAATCCCCACTCCTCGAGTTTGCGCTGTCAAACGAGTTCATTCGTTAGTTGCAGATCTTCCTGAGTATAGTGATGGGATATCGACTCACTACCAAGATTTCCGTTGAAGAGATTCCAACTCTACGAAGCTCTTCGAACCGAATTTCGTGAAAGCGGTGAACTGCGAAGGAAGAATCAATTCTCCAATACAGCGTCGAAAGGTGAGCGGCACTGTCGAGAAGCCTGGCAAGGGTGGATCGTGTCAGTCTAGGGGGCGATAGCGAGAGAGAACAAACGGGAAAACCCGTACTGATGAAGATCTTGCAGCCAAATCGTCGAATCCTGGTCCATCACTGGTCCCCCGGTCTCTCGTACATCCATCACACCAACTGGAGATCCTTGTTGTGTCTGGCGAGTGGCGATATCCGAGAATGAAGAGGTAACGAGGACGAAGGTGTTGACGTAGAAGAGCTGGTCGTGTGAGCTAGTTGAGAGGCGGGTCGAGTCGTTGGTCGTAGTGAGAGCGTTCGATGTAATGATCGTCGAAACTGGTCGTTAACCAAGTCGTACCGGCAATTTGAGGAGGAAAGCGGAAGATGTAGAAGTTCGAAGAAGAAAGTCAAGCAAGATTTTACCGAGATTTTGTGAGGACCTCCACCTCGCACTCTTACCCGAAGAGCCGTTCAAGCGAAAAACAAAGAGAGTTGAGTAAAGTTCCAGGAGAGTTGGAAAGTCTCTACATTCGTTTGCCTAGTCCATGCTCTGACACTCCAGCATTCATTTAGTCAACTTTGCCTCTTCGTTTGACATTTCGCAAGCTGCCCATCTTCGCCTCTGTTACCTCGACAGCTCAGCGATACAACACATCGTAATGACCTGGTCGATACAGGAGAGCCCCTTCGATTGAAACAATTCCATCCTCCTTCGCTCTGTCTTCTTCGAATTCGAGAAAGTTGACTTCTCCTCCTCCGTCTTGACTTTCTCCTACACCAGCTAATCCACTTTGATCGAGGTAAGCGATCCTCAAAGGAGTTCCGAGTGCTCGAGTGAGAGCGACGATTTGAAGGTGATCTGCTTCTCGAGAGACGGGTTCGACGTGGTATTGACAAAAGTTCTCCATCGTTGGTGAGCCATCTTCTTGTAAGAATCGAGGATCGTCTTCGAGTGCGAAGAGGAAGGGAGTGAAGTCATCGGAATGAGTTCGAAGGTAGGCGGAAGTCAAGAGTCGGAGGTGAACGATGATGCAGCTGTACACTTCATGGAGCCACTCTAGTCAGTCTACCGACCTGAGGGACTAAGGAAGAGCTTCTAATCGCACCTGTTGGTTTCCATATCGTTGAACAATTCAAACAGTTCTCTTCGTTCCAACCTCTTCTCTCCGACTTTTCTCGCTCCTCCATCTTTCTCTTCAGGTCCGATTCGTCTCATGATGTCCCTCAAGGGTTCCCAGAAGTCTGACCAAACCGTCTCTTCGAATCCACAAGCTGAGAGAAGAGGTAAGAGGGATTCGAAAGTTGAGAGAAGTTGAGCAGATGAAGCGGCGGGACGAGCGAGATAGGTCGAAAGTAGTGAGAAGATGAAAGCTGAATAGTGGAAGTGTAGAATAAGGTCAGCTCAATTCGACGGAAGCAGCTTTGCGAAGAGAGAGAGGGGAGGAGCTCACCTCGATAAAAACAATCTCCATCACCTCTCGATCTCCTAATCCCACTCCAACCATCGTCTATCAGTTTCTTTACTTTCATCCTATACCCTGTTCCTTCCTGATACTCTTCCAGCAACCTTTCAAGGGGTTCGATTTCTCCGAGTAAAGGCCTCTCTTTCGCTTGTTCCTCTTTGAGGTTTGCAGTGAGTTGAGCTATTTCTTGATCAGTGAGATCTCCCAATGGTCGTTGAGATAGATCGGCAGAGGTTGAAGAGGGATCAGACATCTCGATGCGAGATGAAGAATTGAGAGTGTAAAGGGAAGAGCGAGGAGAGTTGCAAGCGAGTTATCTGATACGTCTAGAGTCTTCTAATAGTGCTCCGAGGTGGCTCGAGGGCTCTCTTTCGAGTCTGACTTTGATGAGGGAGAGGTTCAAGGGAGAGCCCGGGAGAGTTTGAGGACACTTCTTTCTCTCTTCCACTTCTCACTCTTCTAGCTTTGGACCTGTCTGTTCGTTACACAAGACATTCGAGATTGCTGTACTATCGACTTCGCCGTCCTGCTTGCGATTCGACTCGTCTTTCTCTTCTCGGGCCTCGCTTCGATTCGGAATTGCAGCGTCTGACCTGATCTGACATCAACTAGCGTCTCAGCCTTCGGGCTGAGTTCTAGAAGAAAGAGCCTCAATCGGTGACTAGCCGTATCCGCGGAGTTTTAGGACTTGTGGAAATTTGGTGCAGCAGGAGAACTTTGACGAATCTTCTTCCTTTCCGCTACAGCTTCTCCTTCAATCTATCCGCAGCGATATGGAGCAGCAACAGCAACCACTTGGCGTGGTACACCGATGGAGTTTGCCAACCTATGCCCAGTATCTCCCTCAGGCGGAAGCTTCCGTCCACCATCGTTACGCCCTGCACTCTCGAACGAGGCTGAAGTTGGCCGGAGCTTGGGCAGTCTATCTCTACTGGAGAGGACGGTCTAAGTATTACGCCGAATCATCGATGGATCCGGAAGAAGTGAAAGTCGAGGTCGGTGGTATTCTCCAGGACTTGACGTTTCCACCATTCCATGTCGTTAGTCCCTTAATGCTTGCCTTTCTTCTACTTCGGGTTCCTTCTGATCCTGACTATATTTTTATCGCAGCCCTATCGATTCCAGGCGGAAGACACCGAATTGAGCGGCTTCGAAAGTTGGGATCTCGAGTGAGTCTTCTGCCTGAGGGTTCGAAATGTATGAGCAATACCTTGTTGACAAGAGTGCTCGAAATGCATCAGAGACATCCGGGGAGACTACTATGGCCGAGTCGACATCGAGTTCTTCCAGCATCATATCCCTTCGAACGAATTCGACTCACACACTGAGACGCCCTCTCTAGGAGTAGCTGGAGGTATTTGGCTCGTCCTCGATCTTATCCAGAACTTTGTCGACTCCACTGCCTCTTACCCGACCTCTCCTTACCCTCACGAAAACTCCAACTCTGTTCTTTCGACTCTCGAAACGGCAGCTTCGATCCTCGCCCTATTGCTGTACTGCATGGATCGGCTAGTACAGCGCCGATCGTCACTTGGCCTTATTGGATTCACCTTCGACCCGGAGATCTGCGACGAGATCGTTCACAATCCTCATTTCGAAAGATACGTTAAGACTTTATACTGGTTTTGTACGTTTCGCGGCTTTGAGCGGTTCGCAACTCTTGGGGTCAAGTATTACAGCAACCAACTCCCTCTAACGCGTGAGAGAAAGGATACCTTCGTCGAGGATGTCAAAAGTTCGCTATTGGATTGGCAGCAGAATCTGAAAGTGAGCCCTTTCCCCCGATCTCGAGAAGTTGACAAGGGAGTAATAAGCTGACTGTCTTATTCAGACCCTAGTGCCTTATACAGTAGGGCTTTCGGAACATCACGCGGTGAGCTTGAATCCTCACGGAGTAAGCTTTTCCTCGCTGTATCGCGCGATCGATCAAAAGGGGCTCACGCGAGACTGAATAACTCGATACTCTAGCTCGCCTCTCTCTTCTCAATCTTAGCAGATGCCGAATTTGGAGATCGCCCTCCAGCTTACGATAACGAAGGCCTACAACATCGATTATATCGCGCAGAATCACCGTTCCTTCCCGCTTATCGAGCCCGTTCACCTCGCCCCCATGTGCATAGAAGATAATCCCCTCGTCCAATCCGATACGCGACGGACGGAGTGTCTGCTACTTGACGTTTCGAAGACATCGCAACCTCGTAGAATTTGTCCCCTTAGATTTCGTTCACTTCGTTTCGTTTCATATTTGCACTGCATCTTTCCTATTTGACTATTCGCTACTGAACCCCTCGCATCGAGACTACCGGTGCCCGACGCACAGGATTTGACAATTTTGAGGCAAGGTTCAGTGTACGGATCGCATTCATTCTCGCTTACTCGCTACTTGACGCTCGTAGGACCGCCTGAGTATCGAACAGAAGGGAATGAAGTACAAATCATATAACTACTACCGGAAGCTAGAGTGAGAGGGGGTATCTTCGTTCTTGAGCAATAGCAAAAGAGAGAGAAAACTTCGAAAATAGAGAGAGGAAGGGTAATCATCAGCCAAAGAGGTAGGGTAAGACTTTTGTGTTGATACTACATAACACACATAGAGAGAGACACAGGGGATTACTGGGATAGAGTGGGAAGAGAGGGTAAAATTTGGCACACAGGAGGAAAAATCGAAAATGAATGAGGAAGGAACGGGAGCTGAGTGAGTGGTTTACTCCGAATCCTCGTCGTCGTCCTCGACCTTGGCATCCTCTGAAGCCTCATCCTCGGACTCGACTTTCTTTGCCTTCTTCGGCGCAGCCTTTTTCTTCTCAGGCTTAGCGGGAGCGTCACCTGAAGCCTCGTAATCAGCCTTCTCCTTCTCGTATCGGGTCTTGTCCTCCTTGGCCTTCTCCTCGAAGGGCTGAACATGACAGAAAGAGACAGGGTCAGTGTCTTGCGAAAATGAACGAAGAGAAACGGGAACGTACAGCACGCTCATCAGCATCAGCCTCCTTCCACTTGGCACCGAGAAGTTTACCGATCTCACCTGTGTGCGTAGAACGAAACGAGTCAGTACGAGGAAACGAATTAAGTCATAGGGAAGTGAAAAACGAACCGAAAGTGACATCGGGGTTCTCTTCCTTTACTTCAGCACGCTTGGCTTGCGAGAAGTGCATGTAAGCAGAAAGGGGACGCTTCTATTCGTGTCGAGAATGAGAAAAGGGTCAGCGAGCGATAAGAGAAAAAAGAGCGAAATAAGTGAGAAAAACGAACGGGTGCGTTAGGGTCTTTCTTAGCCTTGGTGGCTTTAGTAGCACGAGGTTTAGTTTCTTTAGGCATCTACAGTAGGGAGAAGAATGAGAGATGTCAGTTTGTTGTTTTGATCGAAGAAGTAATTGATTTCTTTTGCGGAGATTGTTTGGGATTGGGAATCGATTCAGAAAGGGCTAGGTTCAAACGCAACGTGATTGAATCGACAGAGAGAGAGCTGACGCGTTGTAGTATAGAGCGAGGAGAGAGTGAGATAGTGGAAAAGGTCAAAAGTTCAGAGACGCGACAGTCGACGGCGAAGGGAGAGTGAAGGGGGAAAGGGAAGGAGGGAGGATGTGACGAGATTATGAGAAAGAGAGACTGACGTTTGATAGTGATTAGAGTAGACTAGAGTAGGTTTGAGAGTGAGAGAGGTGAGATTGAGATTTCTTAGGTGAGTGAAGTTTGTTGGAGAGACGACTGACTAGAGAAAGAGGCGGAAAAAATGTGAGGGAGAAAGGGGAGAGAGAGAAAAGACGCTTCTCTCACAAAGTGACCCTCACATTCCTCAGCAAATTCGCTCTATTTTTCTGTACTTAATTCACCTACAGTACAGAGTCTACAGAGTTCTTTGGTACAACTCCCTTCAGCGAGAGTAGCGAATAATTGCGAAAAATCGAAACTGCACGTGTTGTCTCACTCTGGGTTTCGCTTCGAGCTGCACCTAGCCGTCGTTCGTTCGGAGGGGAGCTATACTAGAGTCTCCACCCTATCGTTTCGCGCGAAGAAGCGAGTTGGAGAGAATTTGAATTCGGTTTTGAATCCGTCATCGCATTCCGTCCTCCTTCCTCCTCCAAACACTCTGATAATCTACTCATTATGACCAAAGAAGAAGTTGATCAAGTACCTCCAGCTCAAAAGTCAGGTCAGTCTCCCCTTGCCCCTCCTCCTTCCCTCTCTTCTTCCCCCCGCAGTCCGCCACGCCTCCTTGCTTCTCTCCCTCCATCACCACTTCTCCTGTGCTTGAGAGGGAAGTACTGACAATCTCGTGAATCTCTACAGGATGGTCTTCATTCCTTAAATCGATCGCATCTGCTTCAGGCGATCTTTCCTCCCTCACCGCTCCTTCCTTCATTCTCTCGCCTACTTCCCTCTCTGAATTCCCAAGTTACTGGGGTGAGTATCGCTTCTCTCTCATCTCCTTCATGCATCATGCTGATGGTTGTCAGAGCGTTGCTTCCAGGTGAACCGACTGAACTTTTCACCGCTATCTCGGCGGGAACTTCACCTGAAGACCGTCAATTGAGGGTTACTAAATGGTTCATTTCGACTCTTAGTGGTCAATTCACTCGACGAGAGAAGGAAACCGTAAGCCAAACTTTGCGCGTACTCTCGCTCGACCATAGCGAAACTGAACTCTTCGTCGATTTTGTTCGTTCAACAGGGTTCAGAGAAGAAGCCTCTCAACCCGTAAGAAGTCTTCAGTCACGAGTTCTCGTCTGATTTTCGAGCTGACGTTCTTCCTCTCATCTAATAGTTTCCTCGGCGAACAGTTCAACGGACAGTGGAACAACGGAGAAATCGTTCTTCACACCGAGCAAGTCTCTCACCACCCTCCAGTGACCGGTAAGCACAAATTGAGCAGCTGTATAGAGGGTTCATAATTGACTCCAGGGCTTCGAATTCTGTTTAGCCTACTACCTCGAGAACCCTTCAAAGGGAGTTTCACTCGAAGGAAACTGCGCGCAAAAGACCACTTTCTCTGCCCGAACTCTCAGCATTCGACAAGTCGGACACGCTATCCTCCGAGTCAAACTCGCTGACGGAAACGTCGAATGTGCGTTTTCGCATATCACTAGGCCCTTTAAGAACGAGACTGACCCTTTCTCTCGTATCGTTTAGCCTACTTGATCACTCTTCCCAAACTCAAGATTGAAGGATTATGGTACGGAGCACCCTATGTCGAATTAGACGGTACATCCTACATCCAAGCTTCTCACGGAGCAGTCACGACGATCAAATACAGTGGGAAAGGATGGGTCTCCGGCAAATCTCACTCCTTCACCGCCGAAGTCGCACCAGCAACGGGAGCTCAAGTACTCTACACGATTTCGGGAGTTTGGTCAGGAGGAGAAAGTTCGTTCGTTAAACCTTCGAAGAGTGGATTTGAGGGTCAGGTCTTCTTGAACGCCGACGAGAACAATACGACACCGATTCAAGTCGCTCCGATTGAACAACAGCAGGAGTACGAGAGTAGGAGAGCATGGAAGGCGGTAGCGGATGGCATTCGAAGGGGTGATTTCGATGCTGCTTCGACGGCAAAGAGTGCTCTTGAGGTACGTCCTATTCTCCCTGTATCCTTGTGATTTGAAGCTGATAGTGTTGTTTGGACGCGCAGAACGCTGAACGTCAGAAGCGCAAGGATGAAGCTGCCGCCGGAGCTGCTTTCCACCTTCGGTTATTCAACAAGGTACCTAACGACCCAGAATACCGACAACTCGCATCGATGTGCAAGCACAAGGTACGTATCTCCCATCTTCTTCCACATTATTTCCATTACTGACTCGCACTTTCTCGAAACGACAGCCTGATGAGGAGGAATCTTACGTTTTCCACGCTCGTCAATAGACGTTTCCAACAACTTTTGATTTCGCTACGGTACACACTCGCAGACTCTCAAGCTTATTGTGTCATTCCCTACCTCTCCCTCTTTTCATTTCTCTCTCTGACATTGTGTTTATGGACATCTCTTTCTTTCTCTCTCTTTGATTAATGAAATGCAGTCTACTTGTATACTCTTGCATTACTTTCTCGCTCGTCGTGTATCACTCTTCTCTAGTCTTCGTTTGCAAGAATCTTTCGACAAACTCGAGGCATGTTAAATCAAGACTCGTTCTGCGTTGCATTTGCTCCTCTTCTACTTCAGTCGAATCTTCCTAGAGCTATACTCTCGAGCAGTTGCGCTATGCATTGTCGATCTCGCGTCAGGTTCGTTCACGCGGCAGAAGATTGCGAAAGTAGCGCTCACCATTCTCTTGTCTTGCTTCTGTCAATTTCTGGTTGAGCTCTCGGTTCTGGTCGGCGAAATGGCGAAGGAGTAGACCTGAGGAAGAACTCGAGAGATTTGGAGATTGAGGACTCGAAGAAGGACAGAGTTCAATACTCGGGAACTCGCTCCTTGCCGGGGAAAGCTGTCGATTACGGGGTTTAGCTGTTCATATCCAACGGGTCAGGGGCCTGTGGACAAAAACAAAGAGAGGAGCGAGACAGAACGCACCGACGTTATTTCGAGTCGCGGCAAGCTCTTGCAATAAGTCGTTGTTGAGTCCCTTGAAAGCTTCTACTTCCGCTTGAGCCTTGTCGAGTTGAATGACGACTCTGACGAAGCCTTCCCTGGCGCTCTCCTCATGAATATCGTCGTGATCCGTTTGTGTTTCCCGACTCTTGACGATTGGTTTCAAAGGATTCGTCTCGACAGTTTCTTCTCGTTTGGTACCGGTCGATTCCGGTTCGCGTTTCTTCGTCGTCTTGCTGCTAACTTGTACAGTTGCCGTCAATATCGAGTCGAGAATCTTGTTCATGGTGAGTGATTCAGACGGGATTCCAGCTCGACTGCAAACGTCCCAGATAGCTTCTACTGCTTCTTTCGCAAGGTAATGTAGAACGATGTCTGACGTTGGCGATAATCCATGCTCGTAATTCGCTGCGAGTAGTACGAGAGCACCGATTGCGTCTTGATACTCTGGTCGAGGAACACCACATTCGTGCTGTTTCACCGATCCTCGTCTTTAGTTTCGATTCAACAGCAGGATCTTGAAACATTGCTTACGACAGAATGCTGTCTGATACGAGTCGTGACTTGTTCCAGGGTCGCACGTTCTGAGATTCCGATGATCTCCCTCGCTTTCGAAAGAGACGATGGAATGACGAGTTTGTTCGTGAGATAGTTGATTCGATCAGGATCCCGAGGGAAGATAAACTTGAGAACGTTGGGATGAGCGAGTGAGTAGAACTCGTCGGGCAAGAGCTTCTGCAGGTAAGCTTCGATTTCGAGTGAAAGGATTTCGTAGAACCTTGTCTGCAGAGTGTAGAGACCCAAAGTTTCTTCTTGGACGACCGCCGTTCCGATCTGTGGATCCGAGTAAACGTGATGCTCGAGCGTTCGAGTCGGAGCGCGCTGCGAGAGTATGCGATTGGTTTCAGACCTCGCCTTCGAGAAGAAGGAAGCGAGAAGACCGAAAGTGTAGCTCATTACGGCGCCGCGGATCATCTTGACTTGACTTGACGGCTAGCGACCAATGTTCGAGGTTAGTAGTGCAGCTCGAACGGAACAAGAGGAGCAATACAAACTCACTTGATCTCGAAGGTCTTGCATGATCACCTCGATCTTCCTGCCTATAGATCCAGCGCCCTCATCCTCTGCTAGATCCAACGATCTCATCGCACCATCAGGTGTCATC
>Ga0308170_10000583_pt1 | contig 43032 bp, 29 predicted proteins | sample PhyBR2_2_FD_202136 | JGI IMG/M metagenome (GOLD analysis project Ga0308170, IMG submission 202136) | Phyllosphere microbial communities from UC Gill Tract Community Farm, Albany, California, United States - DLSLSB.R2 | ecosystem: Host-associated > Plants > Phyllosphere > Unclassified | place... | reverse complement strand
GCTGGCGCCACGCGTCGTCGCTCCAGCCCAGCAGCAGCGCCGGCCCGGCGGCCAGGTCGTCCAGCTGCAGGCAGCTGTGGCCATGGCCTTCGAGCTCGGACAGCACCGCCGCCGCCAGGATCAGCGCTGGCGGCGCGTCGCCCAGTTGGGCAATGAAGCGCGCAAACGCGCCCGACAGGCGACGCAGCTCGCCTGCTTCGGTCAGCGCGCCGATCTCGCGCCACAGACCATCGATATCGGCGTCAAGCTTCGCCATGTGCATCCTTGTCCAGCAAGCGTTCCAGTCCATCCAGCAGCGCGAGGTCGGGTGCCAGCACCCAGCAGCCGCGCGTGATCGGGTTGGCGATCCCGCGCAGGAACATGAAGACGGCGCCGCCCAGCTGGTATTCGGGCTCGTAAGCGTCGCCCAGGCGCGCGCGCAGCAGCCGGTGCAGGGCCAGCAGGTAGATGCTGCCCTGGATCTCGTACCGGTGTTCGGCCATCCCCGCTGTCATTGCCGCCTGGCTGTACGACGCGTCGCCCGGCCCCAGCGCATTGGACTTGTAGTCCAGCACCCAGTAGCGGCCTTCGTGCTCGAACACCAGATCGGCAAAGCCCTTGAGCATGCCGTGCAGCACACGCTCGGGCAGCACGGGCCGTTCGAGCCCGCCCAGCAGATGCGAGCGGCACAGCGCGTCCAGGCGCTGCAGGTCGAGGTGCTCGCTCGGGAACCAGAACTCCATCTCGGGCAGCACGCCGTGCAGGTCGCGCAGACGCGCATTCAGTGGCGGCAACGGCGTATCGACGATCTCGCGCAGCCACGCCAGCGCATCGGCCAGGCGGTGGCCCCAGCCCGCACGCTCGATATGCTGCACCAGGCGCGCCTCGCAGTTCGGATCGTCCAGACAGGCGAAACCTTCGCGCGCCAGCCATTCGAGCCGCTCGTGCATGAAGTTGCCCGGCACCGAGCCGCGCGGGAAGCGATGCCATGGCGCGTCCTCGATGCGGGGCGGCGTGGCCGCCTGCGGCACGTCTTCCATCAGCGTCTGGTCCTGCGCGCGCATCGGTGTGGGCGGCGCGATCGCATGGCGCGTGAGCGACGTGAACGAGCCGACCGACCAGTCGCGCTCGAATTCGGCGCGGTAGCGCGGCGCATCGAGCAGGTCGGGGCGGATGTCCTGGCGCGACAGCATCGTCACCGCATCCGGCTCGGCCAACGCGTGCAGCGAGATGCCGTCGGCGCTGCCCGCCACGACATCGAAGTGCGCACGCAGCGCCTCGGCGGCTATTGGCGCGCCCCCGGCCAGCAGATAGCCAAGCGCCGACTCGTGCAGCTTGTTCTCGCCCTTGCGCGTGCCGGAGACGGCCGCCGCGCCGAGCCACAGGAAGTGGCGCGCACGCGTGAGCGCGACGTACAACAGGCGCAGGTCTTCTTCGATGCGCGCGCGGTCGACCGCTGCCAGCGCGTCATCGGTCAGGGCCAGGTCGAGGTGGCGCGTGCCGGCATCGTCCACGTACTCGAAGAACGCGCGGTTGCGTCGGTTGGTCGCGCGCGCCGTGACGGCGAACGGCAGGTACACCAGCGGGTATTCCAGGCCTTTCGACTTGTGGACCGTGACGACATTGACCAGTTCGGCGTCGCTCTCCAGGCGCAGCACGCGCTCGTCGCCGCTCGATCCCAGCCCGTCGATCTGTTCGGCGAACCAGCGGATCAGAGCCTGTTCACCTTCGAGCTGGCTGCTGGCTTCCTGCAGCAGTTCAGCCAGGTGCAGCAGATTGGTCAGGCGCCGCTCGCCGCCCGGTTCGCGCAGCAGGCGCGCCGGCAAGCCCAGTTCGTGGATGAAGCGGCGCAGCATCGCCAGCACGCCTTGGCGCTGCCAGCTGCCGTGCAGGGCCTTGAGTTGCTCGACGCGCGCTTCCCACACCATCTCGTCGTGCGAGAACTGCGCCAGTTCGGCCAGCCCCAGACCGGCGGTGGCGGTGGCAAACGCCGCCCGCGCGAGCGCGCCATCGAGCGGATTGGCCACCGCGTACAGCCAGCGCAGCACGTCGGCCGCCTCATCGCTTTCGACGACCGAGTCCTTGTCGGACAAGTAGACGCTGGCCACCTTGCGCCGCATCAGCGCACGCCGGATGGCGCCGGCTTCTCGCCGGTCGCGCACGAGGATCGCGATATCGGCCGGCATCAGGCGCGTAAATGTGGAACCTGCGCCCGCATCGCTGTCGCTGTCGCTGTCGTCGAAGCCCACGCGCGCATCGTTGAGCAGAACGACAATGTGTTCGGCGCAGTGATGGGCAAACACATCGCGGTAGTCGTCGGCCTTCAGGTCGTCGCGGTCCACGATATTGACGGACAGCGCGCGAGTAGCGTCACCCAGGCCCACGAGGTGGCGGCGGTGACCCTGCGCCTTGACCGCGTCGAACGGCAGCGGGTTGTCCTCGCCACGCCGGAAGCGGAACGCGGCGCCCGGATGCGCGCCCTCGGCATGCAGGAACAGGCCGTTGACGGCGCTCACAAGCGGCGCGGTCGAGCGGTAATTGGTGTCGAGCTGGTAGTGACGGCCAGCGGTGGCGCGGCGCGCCGCCAGGTAGCTGTGGATGTCGGCGCCGCGAAAGCCGTAGATCGACTGCTTCGGGTCGCCAATCAAGAACAGGCCATGCTCCGCGTCGTTCGCCTCGACCCGGTACAGCAGGTCGAAGATGCGGTACTGGTCGGGCGACGTGTCCTGGAATTCATCGACCAGCGCCACCGGATACTGGCCCACGATGCGTGCGCGCAGCGCCGCGCCGTTCTCGCCCTCGAGCGCGACCTTCAGGCGCTCGAGCATGTCGGCAAAGCCGAACTGGCGGTTGCGCCGCTTGAGTTCCTGCATGCGCGCGCCGATGTGGCTGGCGGCGTGGCGCAGCAGCGCGTGGGCGATCGGGTCGAGCGCAGCCAGGCTGGCCTGCAGCGCGGCGGTGGCGTCGAAACAGTCCGGCACGTCGGTCGAAAAGTCCTTGCTGAACGCGTCGGCGATGCCGTCCGGCGTCAGGCGGCGCCACGCCGTGTCGGTCAGGTCGGGCATGTGGCGCGCCGGGTCCGTGGCCCACGCGCGCAGCGCCTCGAACCATTTCACGAGCGAATCGGCGCGCAGCTTGTTGCCGTTGAAGCACTTGGGCTGGCGCTCGCGGTGCCCGGCGATCCAGCGCTCCATCGCGTGGGCGCGCTCGAACCAGCCATCCTTCAGGCGCATCAGCTCTTCGCGCTGCGCCTTGGCCAGCCGCGCCACCAGTTGCTTCAGTGGCTCGGTCGCTGGCGCGCCGAGCAAGGCGTCGCGCCGCACCAGCTCGCGCACGCTCGTCTTGAGTGCCTCGACATCGCGCCAGCTGTCCATCACGACCGCCAGCGACTCGGCGCCCAGCGGATAGACCTGCTGGCGCCAGTAATCGTGCGCAGCGTCCTCGAACAGTTCACGCTCGTCGCTGACCAGTTCTTCGTCGAAAAGGCTGCCGCTGTCGAACGCGTGCTCGCGCAGCATGCGCTGGCACCAGGCGTCGATCGTGAAGATCGCCGCTTCGTCCATCGTCTCGGCGGCCATGAACAGGCGGTGCCCGGCGATCTGGCGCTCGCTGCCTGCCGTGTAGCTGGCAGCCAGCTCCTGCAAATAAGGATCGACAATGTCGAGCTCTCCGCGGAAGTAGTTTGCAGCCTGCACCAGCCGCTCGCGCACGCGGTTGGCCAGTTCGCGCGTGGCGGCGCGGGTGAAGGTCATCACCAGGATCTCGGACGGCAGCAGCGGGCGCACGAACGCATCCTGCCCGCCGTGCCCCAGCACCAGGCGCACATACAGCGCCGCGATGGTCCAGGTCTTGCCGGTGCCGGCGGATGCTTCGATCAGGCGCGAGCCGTGCAGCGGGAAATCCACCGGTTCAAGTTTGGTGCTCATGTGGACGACTCCTGCAACGGCTTGATCTTGACGCAGCCCTGCATCCAGCGTGCCAACGGTCCATACAGTTCCTCGGCCAGGTCGGGCCAGCCGCCGGCGTTTTTCAACGCGTCAAAGTCAGGCCACAGGCGCGCCAGGCACAGGTCATCGACTTCGCCGCGCAGCTCGAAGCCACCGTCGTAGGTCGCGCGCGGATCGCCCTGCGCCAGATGCGCCAGGGCCGTCTTGCACGCCACTGGCAGCGGGGTGTCCAGATTGGCCCGCCACAGGCGCACCAGGTCGTGCAGCATTTCCAGCGCCGCATCCTGGGCCAGCGGTGCCATCTCGAGCACCGCGTCGCGCGCCACCAGATAACCCGTTACCGGATTGCCGGCAGCGGCGGCTGCCAGCTGGCGCAGCCACGGCGCGATCAGCTTGTCGCCGCGCGGATTGCCGGTCCGGTCCAGCACCTTCGACGAGATCTGCATCAGCCACGCACTGCCCTCGCCGTTTGAGCGCAGGCGGTCGATCCAGTCGTCCAGCTGGATGTCATGCAACCTCAGGCTGACGGCAAACTTCGGCGCCGCTTGCGGAAAACGCGCGCCCAGGCGCAGCCACTCGGTGCGCACGGGCGCCAGGCTCTCGACCAGCTGCTCCTGCCACATGCGGCCCATCAGCCCGATCGGCAGCACGCCTTCGCGCGCCAGACGTTCGGCGCGCACCGTCAGCGTGGCGCGCACATCGCCAATCGCCTCGGCCTCGCCGCTGTCGTCCAGCAGGTGGTCTTCGATCTGGTAGCGCTCCAGCGCATCGAGGCCGAACGGTTCTTCGTCGTCGCCCACGTGCGCGGCGTCCGCAAACACGACGCCAAGACGGCGGCGGAAGAAAAAACGCGCCGGCTGGCGCAGAAAACTGGCCAGCTCGCCCAGCTTGAGGACAAAGTCGGGTTCGAGCTCGTAGGCTGGCAGCGCATCGTCGACGGGATGGTCATCAGCGCCGTGCGCGGTGCGCCATTCGCCCGCGTACGTGAGCAGGCCGCCGCGCTGGAAGTAGCGCCGGCTGAACGGCTGCAGCGGATGCTCGGTCGTAATGTGATGCAAGTCGTCCATGTCCCACCCGGCCTGCAGGTAGTCGCGCAACTGCGCCACCAGCACCGAGGGCGGCTGCTCGCTGTTGTCGCGCACATTGCGCCCGACCCAGCTCACGTAGAACTTGTCGCGCGCGGCCAGCAGGGCTTCGAGCATCAGGTAGCGGTCGTCGTCGCGGCGCGAGCGGTCGCCAGGCCGCGCCATGCCGGGCAGCGCCAGCAGGTCAAAGTCGGACGGGCGCGCGCGGCGCGGGAAATCGCCGTCGTTCATGCCCAGCAGGCAGACGGCGCGAAACGGCACCGCGCGCATCGGCATCAGGGTGCAGAAGGTCACGCCGCCCGACACGAACTGGTGGTTCAGCGTGGGCGCATCGAGTTCGTTCATCCACGCTTCGCGCAGCACCGCCAGCGGCACCGGTTCGTCGAAGCCCGCGCCGGCGCAGGTCTCGAGCCAGCATTGCAGGCCCTCGCCCAGATTCGACAGCGTCAGGCGGTCGGCTTCGTCGCCGGCCGCATAAAAGCACGACAGCATCTCGCGCGCCGCCGCGCCCCATTCGGCCGGCCGCAGCGACGCGTCGAGGCGGCCGCGCCAGGTGAGCAGGCATTCGACCAGCTGGGCGAGCGAGCCGGCCAGCGCGGCATCGAGGCCACCGACTTCGGCGTACGGCTCGATGTCGCCGAAACTGGCGCCGGCGCCGCTGGCGTAACCGAGCAGCATGCGGCGCACGCCGAAGATCCAGGCATTCTGCTCGCCCGTCATCCCCAGCCCCAGGCCCGCGCGGTGGTCCTGGTCCAGGCCCCAGCGCACGCCGGCGCCATCGATCCAGCGGCCCAGGATCGGCAGGTCGTCGCCTGTCACGCCAAAGCGGCGCGCGACGGCGGGCACGTCGAGCAGGTCGCGCACCTCGCTCTGACGGCAGCGCTGGTGCGGCAGGCGCAGCAGCCACTCGAGCGAGACCAGCAGCGGATTGACGCTGCGGTCGCGCACGTCGCCGATCTCGAACGGGATGTGGCGCGGGTCGTGGCGCCGGTGCTGGTCGAACACCGCGTGGATCGCGGGCGAGAACGCATCGATGTCGGGCACCATCACCACCACGTCGCGCGGGCGCAGCGTCGGGTCGTGCGCAAACCACGACAGCAGCTGATCGTGCAGCACTTCGATCTCGCGCTGCACGCTGTGCGTGACGTGGAACTCGATCGAACGGTCGTCCGGCATCGGTGGCACGTGCGGGTGCTCGGACAGCGGCACCAGGTCGCGCACTGCGGCCTGGACCTGCGACAGGAGCGTGCCGCCATCGTCGTCGGTGAACAGGTCGACGCGCAGCGGCGCAGGCTGGCCTGCGCCGCTTTCGCCACGTTCCCCGGCCTCGTGCTGCTGGTCGAATTCATCGAGCATGCGCACGAAATCACGGCCTTGTCTGCCCCAGCTGGCCAGCAGCGGATGGCTGTGGACATGCATTTCCTCGATCGGGATCGTGCCCAGGTCGACGCCCTCGCGCTGCGGCTGACGGCGGCGCGCCGCCTTGAGCAACTGGCTGCCTTCGATGATGTCGCCCCAGTAGAACTGGCACGGATTCGGCACGGCGAACAACACCTGCGTGTGACGTGCCAGCGCCGAGATCGCTTGCAGCGTCTGGTACGGCAGCGTCGACATCCCGAACAGCACCACGCGGCGCGGCAGGCGGCTGGCCGGTGCAACGTCGGCCGCCACGGCAGCCAGAAACTGGTCGTGGATGGTGGCGCGGCCGCTCTCGCGCTGCGCCTCGGGCAGGCTCGCATGCACGGCGCGCCACAGGCAGGCCTGCCAGCGCTGCTCGGGCGCGAGCGGGACCACGTCACCCCCGGCGCGGCGCAGCACGTCGCGCCCGGCGGCCCAATCGGCCAGCCAGTCGGCGCGGTACACCTGGTACTGGTCGTACAGGTCGGCCACGCGTTCGGCCAGTTGCAGGCGCCGTTCGGCGTCGCCATCGGCGAGAAAGCGCGCCAGTGGCGCGTAGCCGTCGTCCTGCAACAGCGTGGGCAACAGGCGCATCAGGCGCCAGGTGAGCGGCGCCTTGTCGAACGGCGCGCGCTGCGGCACGCGCTCGCGTCCCAGCATGCCACGATACGCTTCCCACATGAAGCGCGCCGGCAGCGCCACGCGGGTGGCCGCACAGACGCCGTTTTCTTCGGCCAGCGCGATCTTGAGCCATTCGGCCACGCCGTTCGACTGGACCAGAAAAATCTCTTCTTCGAGTGGCCCCAGGGGATGATTGCGCAGCCAGTCGAAGACGGCGCTGCGCAGCAGCTCCATCTGGTTACCGTGGAGAATCAAGAGACCGGGAGTGATCGGGGCAGACATGCGCTGGGCGTGGGCAATCGGGACCAAAGCATACCGCGTTTGGCCCCCCGGCGGTAGGGCCAAACGGGCCTGTCAACGGCCGTCACTGGCGCGGCCACCGAACTGCGCCGATACCTCGCGCTCGATGCGGATCAGCAGCGCGCGCAGGCGCGCCGTCAATGCCCGCGCCTGCGCCGTGCCGCCTCCGCGCAGGTCGCGCACCGGCTGCGCTTCCAGGTCTTCGCAGATGGCAGCGAAGGCGGTGGCACCGACCGCACGGGCGGCCGATTTGAGCTGGTGGGCCAGGCTCGCGGTGTGGGTCAGGTCGCCGCACAGCAGTGCCGTGTCGATGCCGGCCAGATTCTCGCGCGTGGTGTCGAGGAACAGGAACGCGTATTTGCGCATGCGTTCCGTATCGCCACCGGCCGTGGCCGCCAGCAGCGCCAGATCCAGCACCGCGCTGCCCGGCGCCATCGCCGCAGGCAGATTGACGGCGACGTCCGACACGGGCGCCGTGGTGCGCCCCAGGCAGCGCGCGATGGTGGCGGCCAGCAGTTCGGGGACCACGGGTTTGGCCAGAAATTCGTTCATGCCCGCCGCCATGCAGCGCGCGCGATCGTCCAGGCCGGCATTGGCGGTCATCGCCACCACCAGCGTATCGGCCAGACGCGGATCGCGCCGGATGCGGCGCGTCGCCTCGAGACCATCCATCACCGGCATCTGCACGTCCATCAGCACGCAGTCGAAACGCGCCTTGGTCATCGCCGCCAGCGCCTCTTCGCCATTGCCCGCCACGACCACGGCGGCGCCGGCCAGTTCGAGCAGTTCGCGCGCGACCTGCTGGTTGAACGGGTTGTCCTCGACCAGCAGTACCGCGCAGTCGTCCAGCCGCGCCTGGGCCGGCGCTGGCGCTGCGCCCAGGCCGGAACTGGCGCCACCGCCCACCCGCGCGCCGGCGCCATCGTCGAGCGCCAGACGCGCCGTGAACCAGAAAATGCTGCCCACGCCAGGGGTGCTGGTTACGCCGACCTCACCGCCCATCAGCTCTGCCAGTTGGCGGCTGATTGCCAGGCCCAGGCCAGTGCCGCCGTGCCGGCGTGTGGCCGACTGGTCGGCCTGCTGGAATGGCGCAAACAGGTGCTGCAGCGCGTTGGGCGTGATGCCGATGCCGCGGTCTTCGACTTCGAAGCGCACCAGGATTTCAGGGCCAAACGCATGCGCCAGGCGTGCCCGCATCGTGATGCGGCCGCGTTCGGCAAACTTGACCGCGTTGCCGGCGAAATTGAGCAGCACCTGTTCGAGACGCAGCGAATCGCCGCACAGGGGCCGCATCAGTTCGGGCGCGATCTCGATGTCGAAGCCCAGACCCTTGGCGGCGGCTGCCGTGCTCAGTTGCGCCTCGACGTTGCGCATCAGCGCGTCCGGCATGAAGCGCTCGGTGGCCAGTTCGAGCATCCCGGCCTCGATCTTGGAAAAGTCGAGGATGTCGTTGATGATGCCCAGCAGGTGCTGGCCCGAGTGGTAGATCTTTTCGAGGTAATCGCGCTGGCGCGGGTCGGGCGCGGCCTGCAATGCCAGGTGCGTCATGCCGATGATGCTGTTCATCGGCGTACGGATCTCGTGGCTCATGTTCGACAGGAAGTCGCTCTTGGCCTTGCTGGCCGCGTCGGCGCGCGCCTTCAGGCGATGCAGTTCGGTGACATCGGTCGACACGCACAGCACGGCGCGCTCTTCGTCGACCTGCAGCGGCACGCGCACGCTCCACAACTGGCGCGTGACGCCATCCGGGCCGGCCTGGGCGACTTGCGCACTGCTCTGGCGATCAGCCCGCAGCACGGCGCGATCGAGCTCCCAGGCGGCGGCGGCCTGGCCCGCCTCCATGGCCTCGGTATCGGGCCGGCCAATCAGGTCGGTTGCCGGGCGCCCGAGGCGCGCCGCGCCCTTGGCATTGAGATAGCGGATGCGGCGCGCGCCGTCCTTCAGGTACACCTCGGCGTCGAGATTGTCCAGCACTGTGTCGAGCAGCAGGCGCTGCTCGTCGGCGGCGCGGCGCGAGCGGTACTGCGACAGAAACAAGCCGTACATCAGCAGCGTACCGACAAAGCCGGCGACCAGCGCGCCGAACGGCACGAAGCGGTCGACGCCCACCAGCATTTCTTCCCTTGGCGCCGAGAAGTGGGCCTTCCAGCCGTTGCCGACGTAATCCACGCCCAGCACCGTCACGAAATGCAGCGCCGGATCGAGCGCGGTGCGGCGCACGTCCACGCCATGCAGCAGGATGTCGCCCGCCGCCGGCGCGCCGGGACGGCCGGTGTAGCGGCGTCCGGTACCGTACAGGCTCACGCGCAGCGGCTGCGCCTCGAGCGAAGCGAGCGCATTGCGCACCAGTTCCTGCACCGAAAAGAAGATGCCGAACGAACCCAGATAGGCCGCCCGGCGCTCCGCAACACCCAACGGCAGCACGCCCCCGATGTACACGGGCAGGCGCATGCCGAGGGCATTGTGCGGGACCGGGTCGGGCAGGAACACGGGCTGGCCTGACGCGACCATCGTGCCGCTGTCGCGTGCCTGGGACAGCGCCCGCGCGACCAGCGGGCGGGACGCCATGTCGAAGCCGAGCCGCCGGGTCGGCTTGTCGGCCGGGTACTGGTACGTCACGACTTCGTACCACGGGCGGCGCCCGGCCGGGAAGATCTGGAAATCCGGGTAGCCGCGCGCGTCGACGCTGCGGTCGTCGCGCATGGCGGCGGTGAAGACGTCGCGCCCGGCATCGGGTACGCGCGTGGCGAAGGTCAGCGCTTCGATCGCCGGATAATTATTGGGCAGGTCGAGCGCCGCCGCATAGCGGTGGAACGAGGCGCGGTCGGGCACCGCACTGCCGCCGCCGGCCGCATGCAGGGCCGCCATCGCGCGCACCGCGCGGGCATACGAGGCGATGGCGTTGTCGAGCCGTTCCTGGGCACCGCGCGCCAGATTGTCGAAGCGGCGCCGGGCGTCGGTCTCGACGGCGGCGCTGGCCACCGCATGCAGCAGCATGCCGATTGCCAGCGCCAGCAACACACCGCCGCCCCACAGCACGATGGGGCGGCCCACGCGCGCCGCGGCAAGTTCGATGGCGCGCGCGCCACGCAAGGCTGATCGCTTCATGCTTCCCCTTTCGGGCGCTGCATGCCCCGCTTGTTAGTAAGAGTCAATGTGAGTATATCGGTGCACCGGCGCGGCGCAGGCCCGTTCACCGCGCCGATGAGGCACGCAAGCAACACATCGCCGCTCACGCGAGCACCTCCCAGTGGCGAGGGTAGCAGCCCCCCGTCAAGATACGAGTCGCGTCGCAAACAGTGCGTCCCAGGTCGGCGCAATCTCGACATACAGGGCCACGGCCTGCTCGATCCCGACCGTCTGCGGCGCGCCGATGCGCGTGATGACCACGCCGGCGCGACGCAGCATGCGTTCGATTGCCGTGGTCGTGACGGTGATGTAGCGCTTCAAGCCGCGCTCGTGGGCGTCGTCGATGATGGCAGCGATCGACTCCATCGTCATCGCCGAAAAACCGTAACCGGCCACGCCGTCGGTTTCCAGTGCAAAGCGCGACAGCTCCCATATCTGCGGGTCGCTCGGCGCCGCCTGCCCATCGAGCAGCTGGGGAAACGAATCCTTGAGCATGTATGGCCCCTCGGTGGGCAGCAGGCGCCAGCAGCCGCGCAGCGTGTCGTCGTCCCGCATCAGCATGTAGCGCGGCTCGAGGGCGTCGTAGCCATCGATCTCCATGCCCGACAAAATAGGGACTTCCCAGCCGAGCCGCCCGCGAAAGACCCGCGCGCGCAACAAGTGCATTTCGCACAATTCGTTCGATGGAATGGCGCGGCGTGGCGCGATCCTGATATGCATGCTCATTTACCCCTCCCTGGATTGACGTATGGTCGTTAAGAAATGCACTGTGCATAGAACCGTCATGCAAATCGGGTAGCGTGGGTACTATCAGCTCTGATAGGTGGCGAGCAATGTCGGGGGTGCAATACTTTTGGTTATGCAGTTTCCGACGTACTGGCTTTACCTTCCTGAAAGGAATCATCATGGCAATCGAACTGATGTCCAACGCCCTGGCAGCTGACCACCACGCCAACCAGGTCATGCAGGCCGCCGGCGCCGTGCGCATGGCGCCGCATGAACTGCGCCGCCTGCGCATCACCAAGCGCGAGAGCCAGGAAAAGTTCTGGGGCCGCTTCGGCGTCACCCAGTCGAGCGGTTCCCGCTTCGAGACCGGGCTGGCCATCCCGACGCCCGTGTCGATCCTGCTGCGCATGTATGTCAATGGCAAGCTCAGCGATGGTGATCTTCAGGGGTAATCAATCCAAGGCCAATGGCCTTGACCACCGCCTGCTGGCGGGTGTTCACGTCGAACTTCTGACGCACATTCGCCAGGTGGAAGTTCACGGTCGCTTCCGAGCAATTGGTGATGCGGGCAATCTCCCATGACGACTTGCCCGCCATGACCCACTGCAGCACTTCGAGTTCGCGTTTGGTCAGGCGCGGTGCGACGCCCCGGCCTTCTTCGGGCCGCACGCCCTCATCGCGAAAGCGCTGCGACGACGCAAACGCGTAATCGCGCACCAGCGCGAGCATCGGCAGCGCCTCCAGCACGGCACGCTCGGCGGCAATATCGGGACGCGCATCGGACGCAAAACTGAGTACCCCGAACTCGCCCTGCGGACCGTGCACCGGCAGCGTCACGCCACTGCGGATGCCATGCGCACTGGCTTCTTCGTACAAGCCCGCCTGCCGGGTGCCTGAGGCGAACAGCGCGGGCTCCCACACCATCGGCAGCGTGCTCGTCAGGCAGTGGGCAACCGTCGGATCCACGTAAGCAAAACCATTGCGGTCATAGCGCTCGCGCCAGTTGTCAGCGTAGTTACTGCGCAAAAAGGCCGACTCGAAGCGGGCGTGACGCGAACCGACCAGCCCGAACAGCACCTGATCGAACCCCAATGTCCGCGCGAGTTTGTACAGGGAGGCGCTCCACTGGTTCGCGTCTCTGGCCTGCATCAACTCAAGTAATAAAGCGGTATCAATCATGGGGTCGGAATAATATGCAACACCGCTATCCTAGTCCGTCGCCCCCCCTTCAAAATCCTCGAAAATTAACAATCAAGATATTTACACTCACCCATTTCATATGCTGTCGTGTAATGACAACAACAATTTTCACATCACCCTTGATGGCAAATTGATTTTCACAACCGCGCGCCGCGTTACTCCAGATAAATCCCACGTCTGCAGTTCGCCACTGCGGCTTTGTTGGCGAAAGTTAATTTTGTGTCTTGACGCTGGTCAATAAAACTCGCTACTGCCATGGCGCCTCATCAGGCCACCGGGGTTGCGCGGCACACCACCATTTCGCGCGGTACGAGGGGCGAATCAATGCGCGCGATAAAGGGTGTTCCTGAACGCGCTGATGGACATCGATCGGCGTGGTCCCGAGCATGATCGAAGCGGGCAGCCATACCGAAACGCTGCTGATGCCACAGCGTCCGGAGCCGATCATGAAAGCGTCCCGTTTCAAGAACTGGTTCGCCCGGTTATCATCACTGCATCAGCCGCAGCGCCGGCAAGTGCTCGATGCCCTGCATCGCGCAGCAGGCCTCGATCGGGTGGGATTGCGCACGAGACCGTCAATCTGCGCGCGGGTGCGCGCGGCAGGCATGCGGGCAGCCGCGCCATCCACGTACAGAACGTGAACGCCTGCCACGGGCGCTTCAAGGCCTGGCTACCGGGCTTTCGCGGCGTGGCATCGCGCTACCTGCCCAATTACATGGGGTCGCGCTGGGCTCTGGACGTTCGACGGGTCAGTTCCGCAGAACAATTGCTTTGCATCGCAATCGGCGTCATCAACAGACAACGCTCACTGCGCCTTGCGGTCGGCGTCCTGCCCTGGTCAATCATGCGCAAAGTGGCAGGGGCGGTGTGTAAAATCATTTCATGCACAACCGCTCTCTCCCGTCCACGCCTGGCGCTGTGGTGGACACGACAACGCGCGCCTGGGTCCGCATGCCATCGGGCCGGCGCCTCGACCTGCTGGACCCGACACCCTTCGATTGGGACGACGCCGACCTGGCGCTCGGGCTGGCCCGGACCTACCGCTGGGGTGGCCACTCGGCGTGGCCGTTGCCGCTGTCGGTGGCGCAGCATTCGATCAGCGTGATGCTGTTGCGGCGCGCGGCCACCCCGACGCTGTCGCCGCTCGACGAATTGCGCGAGCTGCTGCACGACGCCGAAGAAGGCTTGCTGGGATTCGATGCGATTTCGGTCATCAAGCCGTTTCTGGGCGACGCCTTTCGCGCGTTGACACAGCGCCTGGAACACGCGGTGTTCCTGCGCTACGGCTTGCCGGCGTGGGACGCGAAATCGCATGCGGCGCACAAGAAGGCCGACCGGCTGGCCGCAGCCAGCGAAGCAGTTCATGTGGCAGGCTGGTCGGCCGACGAGGTCCGGCGCACACTCAAGATCCGCGCGGCGATCCTGCCGGAAGACCCGCTGGCGCACTATTACGATTGCGCGCCATGGGAACCGTGGCCGCCGAAGCTGGCCTGCGAACGTTTTCTGCAAGAACTCGAACGACTCAAGGGAGCGGTCAGGCTGGTGCCCTGATGCCGCCGCCCCCTCTTCGCTCGACCTTACGCCTTTGCGCGCGGGGTCAGTTCTTTTTCCAGATATTTTTCCAGGCTTTCGAGTGAGCGGCCACGGGTTTCCGGCAGGCGCAGTGCAACGAAGATCAGTGAGCCGACATTGATGGCGGCAAACAGGAAGAACGTCGTACTGCCGAACTGCGCCAGCGCCAGCGGGAACAGCAAGGCCACGATCGCGTTGAAGATCCACTGGCACGCCACGGCGGTGCCGGTCAGCACGCCACGCAGGTGCATCGGGAACAGTTCCGACATCAGCAGCCAGTATACCGGCGCGATCAGCATCTGCATGCACAGCAGGAAGCACAGGATGCAGGCCAGTGCGGCATAGCTGCGCGTAATGCCATCGGGCATCCACAGCAGCACGGCGCCCAGCGCAAACTGCATGACGACCACGCCCGACAGGCCCGACAGCAACATCGAGCGACGCCCGTGCTTGCCGATCAGCCAGATGCCGATGAAGGTGGCGATCACCGCGACCACGCCATTGCCGATGGTCGCGGTCAGGGCAGCATTCGTGCCCAGGCCGGTCGATTGCAGGATGATCGGGGTGAAGTACATGAATGCATTCACGCCAGTAAACTGGGCCATGAAGCCCAGGCCGATGCCCAGCCACAGCAATTTTCTGATCCATGGCGTGCCCATGACGGCCGACCAGCCGGCCTGTTCGTGCTCGATCTGGTTCAGCTTGGTCATTTCGGCCATCTCGCGCTCGATCTGCTCGTCGCTGGAGCGAATCTGCTGCATCACGGCGCGTGCGTCGTCCATCCGACCCTTGCTCGCCAGCCAGCGCGGCGATGGGGGCACGAACATCATGCCCACACCCAGCAACAAGGCCGGCACGGCGGCGATGGCCAGCATGTAGCGCCACACATCCGGCGAGTTCGCATAGTGCGCCAGGACTGCATTGAGCACATACGCGATCAACTGACCGGTAACAATCATCAGTTCATTCTGTGTGACCAGCCTTGCCCTTTTGCTGGGGCCGGCCATTTCGGCAATGAACACCGGCACAGTGGACGATGCACCGCCGACCGCCAGACCGAGCACGAAGCGCATGGCGACCATGACTTCCACCGATGGGGCCAGGGTGGTACCGAGCGCGCCGATCATGAATACCAGCGCCAGCCAGATCAGCGTCATGCGGCGACCGAAGCGGTCCGACAGCGTGCCTGCCATCAGCGAGCCCACTGCAGCGCCGAACACGAGCGCGGACGTCACGACGCCTTCGGTCAGCGGTGTCAAGCCAAGGCCGCCACTTGGGGGCGGCGCGCTCATGAACGGCAGCGCGCCGGAGATCACGCCGGTATCGTAACCAAACGCCAGCGCGCCCATTGTGGCGACGATGGCGACCTTGAAGACGAAGCGGCTTTCCTTGGTATCGGGTGGCGCCGGGGCGGCGGCCGGTGGAACTGCTGAAGACATACGGATCCTTTGTTGGAAATGGACAGGCAGAAAAAAATGGTGAGTCCATTTCGTCACCGTCCGGACGACGGCAGAGGCAGACAGTGCCGCGAAAGCGTTGCCTGCATCGTTAAATTACTTGGCAAAGGATAAAGGGAAGCATGCGGCGCGACTGTTCGATAGCAAACATATTAGTGAATAGAGCGCACTAACAAAAAAACAACCGTGTTAGCAAGAATGAATCGCCATCCAGCGTGCCGAGGAACATGCTCATGAGCATCACAACGCTCTAAGCTGCTGATTTTGTTCAAGGTTTTACGCTATCCACAAGAATTGTGGATAACTGTGTGGACAAGCGCCACTTGACAAGCCACAAGGCCAGAAGGGATGCGGGTTTCAACAAACTGCCCGTTGTACAGGCAAAAATTTGTTCCAATAAAATCAACCACTTGCACATGCACCACATGGGGGCAACAAGTTTATGTGCGGCGCACTCCTACAAAACCGTGACATGGGGGATAAGTTGCCAACATGTTGCGATCAATCGTCATTTCCACGCACTGCGCGCGCGGTCGCGCACCAGCATGCGGACGCTGTCGGGCATCGGCGTGCGCAGCTCGCGCTTGTCGGCACTGAGCCAGGCGGATTCTTCGAAATGCTTGAGCATCACGGGCGTGACGAAGCGCGAGCGCGTCGCATACACGTGGCGATCGCCCATGCTGGATTGCTGCTTGATGAAGAAGCGATTCGGCACGATCAGGTGCAGGTTCTCGCGGGCCCGGGTCATGGCCACATACAGCAAGCGCCGCTCTTCCTCGATATCGTCCTGATTGCCGGTAGACATGTCCGACGGGATGCAGCCATCGACCACATTGAGCACGTGCACCGACTTCCACTCCTGCCCCTTGCTCGAGTGGATGGTAGACAGGATCACGTAATCGTCGTCGAGCAGTGGCGGGCCGGCGCGGTCGCTCGTCGCTTCGGGCGGGTCGAGCGTGATGTCGGCCAGAAAACTCTCACGGTTGGCATGGCCAGCCGACAGCGCGACGAGCTGGTCGAGGTCAAGCGCACGCACCTGGAAATCGTCGTGCAGGCGCTCGAGGTGTGGTGCATACCAGTCGCGCGCCAGCTCGAGGTCTTGCGGCCAGCGCAGACCCGGGGTGCGCAGGCGCGCATACAGTGCGCAGAACGTTTGCCACTCGGCGCTGCAGCGCGCCGGCACGGGAAACGCCGCCAGCGTGGCGGCGACATCGCTGCTCTCGCCCACCGCATCGAGCACGCGCGTGGCGGTCGCCTGGCCGATTCCGGGAATCAGTTGTAGCACGCGGAACCCGGCCAGGCGCCCACTCGGGTTCTGGGCAAAGCGCAGCAGCGCCAGCAGATCCTTGATATGCGAAGCCTCCAGGAATTTCAGGCCGCCGAATTTGACGAACGGGACGTTACGCCGCATGAGTTCGAGTTCGAGCGCAGCGCTGTGGCTGGCCGCGCGAAACAGCACCGCCTGCGACTTGAGCGGCACGCCTTCTTCGCGCTGCTCGAGGATGCGGCTGCAGACCCAGCGCGCCTGCTCGGCTTCGTCGGGAATCAGCACGAGCTGCGGTTTGATGGTCGACGCCTTGTCGGTCCAGAGCGTCTTGGCGTGGCGCTCGAGCGCAGCGCCAATGACGGCGTTGGACGCGTCCAGGATCGGCTGCGTCGAGCGGTAATTGCGTTCGAGCGTGATCAACTGCGCCGGCTGCGTAAACTGGCCCGCGAAATCGAGGATGTTGCGCACGGTGGCGCCGCGAAAACTGTAGATGGACTGGGCGTCGTCGCCGACCACCATCACACCCCTGCCGTCGGGCTTCATGCCGGTGATGATCGCGGCCTGCAGGCGGTTGGTATCCTGGTACTCGTCGACCAGCACATGGTCGAACCAGCTGCCCAGCTCAAGCCCGAGCACCGGGTCAGCCGCCATTTCGGCCCAGAACAGCAGCAGATCGTCGTAGTCGAGCACGTTCTGCTCTTGCTTGGCGTCGACATATGCGCCGAACAGCGTCTTGAGCTGGGCTTCCCATTCGGCGCACCAGGGAAAATACGCCTGCAGAACCTGATCGAGCGGATCGCGGCTGTTGACCACGCGCGAATAGATCGACAGGCAGGTGCCTTTCATGGGAAAGCGTTTTTCCGTGCGCGACAGGCCGATCTCGTGGCGCACCATCCCCATCAGGTCCTCGGCGTCGCCCCGGTCATGGATGGTGAATTGCGGATCGAGGCCGATGCGCCCGGCGAATTCGCGCAGCAGGCGCGCGCCGATGCTGTGAAAGGTGCCGGCCCAGGGCAGCGCCACCGGGGCCTGGGATTGCGCCGGCGCACTGCGGCCAAACAACCGGTGCAGGACGCCACTGGCGCGCTGGCGCATTTCGTCTGCGGCACGGCGCGAAAAGGTCAGCAGCAGGATGCGCTGCGGGTCGGCGCCAGCCCCGATCAGGCGCGCCACACGGTGCGCCAGCGTATTGGTCTTGCCGGAGCCGGCGCCGGCGACGACCAGCAGCGGACGCGGCGCGTCCACGCCGATATCGTGTTCGACCGCGGCGCGCTGCGCCGGGTTCAAGCTGGCGAACGGGTCTTCAGTGGCAGGCGCGGCGGTGGCGGTGGTCATGGGCGGCAGACGGAGAAAGCGATACTGTACATTTGTCCAGTATCGCACCGCAAGCGCTAAATCGCACGACGCTCACGCTTGCGCGCGCATGACATCAGGCCCGACCTGAAGTGCCTTCGGTAAGCCTTGGATAAATAAAACCTTTTCTGGATATCCACAAAGTCTGTGAATAACTATGTGGAAAAGCAGGGGCTTGACAGGCTGAACACGGCCTGCGGGGCGGCTTTCAACAATTTGCCTATTGGGAAGGCAATGACGGTGACAACTGCAAATTGATTGCAAACAAAGGCGGTCGCACCCTTGACAGCGCCATTGCTGCTGTGCAGATCACGCCAGCGTTCGGCGCCGTTCGGGTTCAAGCAAAACGCGCTCGATAACCTTTGGCCGGACACCGTTGGACTTCAGGTATTCAACTGCCGGCACGACGCCGAGCTCGCCCAACGTGGCAATGCCGCGCGTGACGACATCGCGCTGGCCGGCATCGGATCGCAGTTCGGATGCGCTGGCAACGCATGGATGGGTGTCTTGCGTGTGCAGTAGGTTCATCGCTGATCTCCGGTGATGGTGGATGTGTCATGCACCACGATTATTGGCCAAGCAGAGGTAAAGTCAATGGCAAACCTGTATCAATACGGGAATACATTGCCCGTGGTAAGCGTGCGCGCATCGCAGAGGCGATAATAATGCCATGAGCCCTTCGCCCCTCCCCTCCCCAAGCGCGCCGCCGGGCGCCCCCGCCGCAGCGCACCCCGTGCCCGCGTCGTGCACCGACCTCTTCGTCTCGTTCACGCTGATCGCGCTGCAGGGCTTTGGCGGCGTGCTGGCCGTGATCCAGCGCGAACTGGTCGAGCGCAAACGCTGGCTGACCAATGAAGAATTCATCGAAGAATGGTCGGTTGCGCAAATCCTGCCCGGGCCGAACGTGTGCAACCTGGCGATGGTGATCGGCCAGCGCCACTTCGGCCTGGCCGGCGCGATGAGTGCACTGGGCGGCTTGCTGGCAGCGCCGCTGCTCGTGGTGCTGGCGCTGGCCCTGGTGTATGCCCGCTTCGCCGATGTACCGGCAGTCCAGGGCGCGCTGCGCGGCATGGCGGCCGTGGCCGCCGGGCTGGTGGCGGCCACCGGCCTGAAGATGTCGGCCGCGCTGGGCAAGAACGTGCTGCCGCTCGTGGCCTGCGTCGTGATCGCCGCGGTCAGCTTCGTGCTGCTGGCCTGGGTGCGGGTGCCGTTGGCGGCCGTCGTGTTCGGCCTGGGTGGCGTGGGCTGCGTGCTGGCCTGGCGCAGGCTCAAGCCATGAGCGCGCCGCAGCTGGCATTCACTTGGCACGACTGGCTCAGCCTGTTCACCCACTTTTTGGCGCTGTCGATGATGTCGCTGGGCGGTGCGATCTCGACCACGTCCGAAATGCAGCGCTATCTGGTCGAGCGCCAGGGCTGGCTGACGCCGGCGCAATTTGGCGACTCGGTTGCGCTGGCGCAGTCGTCGCCCGGGCCAAATGTGCTGTTCGTGGCGCTGCTGGGCTGGAACGTCGGCCTGAACAACGGCAGCACGCTGGCCGCGCTCTGCGGCGTTGTCATCGCGATGGTCGGCATCATGTTGCCGTCGACCGTGTTTACTTATCAGGTGGCGCAATGGGCGCAGCGCAACCGCGAACGGCGGGCCGTGCGCGCCTTCAAGCAGGGCATGGCGCCACTCGTCATTGCGATGCTGCTGTCGACCGCCTGGCTGCTGGCCACCGGTGGGGGCACCGATCCGGACCGTTGGCCGCTGTGGCTGCTGTCGGTGGCAAGTTGCCTCGTCATCTGGCGCACCCGCGTGCACATACTCTGGATGCTGGCAGCTGGCGCAGTACTCGGCGCGATTGGACTGGTGTAGTTGGCATGCTGGCGCAGGACGCGGCATACTGGCCGCATCTTTCACTGTCCACCACATGACGATGTCCGAACTCCTGAACCAACACGCCTGCTTCAGCGGCGAGCAGCGTTTCTACCAGCACGATTCCAGCGCGATCGGCTTGCCGATGAAGTTTTCGGTTTACCTGCCACCTGACGCCGCCGGCAAGAAGCTGCCCGTATTGTTCTACCTGGCAGGCCTGACCTGTACCGAAGAAACGTTCATGACCAAGGCGGGCGCGCAGCGCGTGGCGAGCGAGCTGGGCATCATTCTGGTGGCGCCCGACACCAGCCCGCGTGGCGCCAATGTGCCTGGCGAGACCGACAGCTGGGATTTTGGCGTCGGCGCCGGCTTCTACCTCGACGCGACCGAAGCGCCATGGTCGACGCATTACCGCATGCACAGCTACCTGCTCGAACTGCACGCACTGGTGCTGGACTTGCTGCCGGCTGATCCGGCGCGCGTGGGCATCTTCGGCCACTCGATGGGCGGCCACGGCGCACTGGTCATGGCGCTGCGTCACCCTGAGCTGTTCCGTTCTGTATCGGCGTTTGCGCCCATTGCGGCGCCAAGCCGCTGCCCGTGGGGCGTCAAAGCCTTTGGCGGCTACCTGGGCCCGGATGAAAGCACCTGGCAGCAATACGACGCCAGCGCGCTGATGGCAAGGCACGAGACGGCGCCTTTCCCGGCCGGCATCCTGATTGACCAGGGTCTGGCCGACAAGTTCCTGCCGGAGCAGCTGCGGCCGGAAGCCTTCGAAGGCGCCTGCGCCCGTATCGGGCAGCCACTGACGCTGCGCCGCCAGCAAGGCTACGACCACGGCTACTACTTCGTCTCGACGTTCGTCGAAGACCATCTGCGTTTCCACGCCCGCCAGCTCGGCTGACCCGGTACGGCTTCAGCCCTGCTGAAGCCGCTTTCTGGCATGCCTGCATCACTGCATGGGCAGAAGTCCCATCGCTTGCAGATTGTCGCTGTCTGATAACTGCAACAAACATGCCGAGTCATCACGCGATCACGCACAAAGCGTGAATCGCGTTGTTCAAAAACTTTCCCTGAGGATACAATGATTGCACAATTCCATGTGCATCTTGGGCTGCGCACGCGTTCAGTGCTGTCGCCATGACCCGAGTCGGTCGGCAACACGCCCCCGCCGATGCTTGCGAACCTCCCTTTTCGTCAAACCATTGCAGCTCGCGCACTGCCCGGGCTCCCTTTTCCGTCCGTAGAAACGTCACTAAACGATGAAACTCAGCTTCCGCACCAAACTTTATCTGCCACTCGTTCTCAGCTGGTTGTGCCTGTCAGCGATGGCCATTCTCCATGTCTATGAGAGCAGCGCGCAGCGCCTCGAAGAACGCAAGGTCGCACTACGGTTTGCGACCGATGTCGGCATGTCCACGATCAAGGAATACGCACAACTGGCGTCATCCGGCGCACTGACCGTCGCCGACGCCCAGAAACAAGCCCTGACGCGCCTCAAGTCGATGCGATACGGGAAGGATGGATACTACACGGTCATCGATTCAGCCCCAACCATGCTGATGCATCCGGTCAAGGCCGAACTGATCGGCAAGGACCTCAGCGACTTCAAGGATATCAATGGCACCTACCTCTACCGCAACGTGGCGGCCATTGCCAAGGGCAGCGGTGAGGGCTGGGTCGAATACGTGTGGCCAAAGCCAGGCAACCCGGACCAGCAGCAGGTATTCCCGAAAGGCGCGTATGTGCTCACCTACAAACCATGGGACTGGACCTTCATGACGGGGCTCTATATGGATGACCTGCATGATGCATTCGTTGGCGACATGTGGCGTGCAGTCGCTTTCCTGGCGATCTGCGGTGTGGTACTGAGCACGATTGTCTTGCTGGTATTGCGCAATATTACGCGTTCGATCCGCCAGGCGGTCAGTGCCGCCGACGCAGTAGCGGGCGGCGACCTGACCCATCAATTCAAGATCGACGGCAAGGACGAAATCGCGCAACTGATGTCCTCGCTTGACCGGATGCAGCAAGGTCTTGCCAACGTGGTGAGCGAAGTACGCCAGGGCACGGATGCGATCGCAGCCGCGTCATCGCAGATCGCACAAGGCAATCTGGACCTGTCGTCGCGTACCGAACAGCAGGTCGCTTCGCTCGACAAGACCACCGCGTCGATGGAAACGCTGGCAAGCACGGTGCGCGAGAACGGCGAATATGCGCGCCAGGCCAATACGCTGGCGCTGTCGGCGTCCGATGTGGCAACCCATGGCGGCACCATTGTTTCTCAAGTGGTGACGACAATGGCCTCGATCAATGCGTCATCCACCAAGATTGTCGACATCATCAGCGTCATCGATGGCATCGCCTTCCAGACCAATATCCTGGCACTGAATGCGGCCGTCGAAGCCGCGCGAGCCGGTGAACAGGGCCGGGGCTTCGCCGTCGTGGCCGCCGAAGTGCGCAATCTGGCGCATCGCTCGGCTGCAGCGGCCAAGGACGTCAAGACGCTCATTGGCGATTCGGTTGCCAAGGTCGAGGCCGGCAGCAAACTGGTCGGCGAAGCCGGCAGCACGATGGATGACATCGTCGCGAGCGTCAAGCGCGTGACAGATATCATCGGGGAAATCGCAGACGCTGGCCAAGCGCAACAGCTGGAGTTGAAGCAGATCAACGACACCATTCACGACATGGACAGCACGATGCAGCAAAACGCCGCGCTGGTCGAAGAAGCAGCATCGGCATCCGCCTCGCTGCACACCCAGGCGCACAATCTGACCGGCGCCGTCAGCCTGTTCAAGCTGACTGCAAGCCAGCTTCGCCCTTCTACCGCGCCCCGCCTGGGATTGACGTCACGCGCTGACAGCTGATTATCAGCCACGGCCATCGCATGCATTGGTGCATGCGATGGCCGCCTTTCGGATAGTACGCGGCCTTAAAAGCTGCTCTTGGCAGCGCCGTGAGCGGGGTCGACGTCGATCCCGCCATGCTGTTCCAGAATCGCGGCAGCGCGTTCGAGCTGCGAGGCTTCTGCAACCGACACGGTCATCATGCACAGGTCGCCACGCACAGCCGGTTTGAAGACGTCCTCGTAATCGGTACCGCCTTTGACGGCAGGCGAATCGCCCACGTAAAAATTGCTTTCGGCAGGACCGGCCTCGTCGGTAGTGACGTTGACATTGATGCCCTCGCCGTCGAAGCCCTCGGCCAGCAAGCCATTGCGGGCGGCCTCGGCCGCTTCGAAGTTCGGCAGCATGCGAACGATATGATTATTCATGGTATCTCCCTTGTCTCATTTATAACCACCCTATCAGAATCCCGCCGCGCGCGGCGCAGGCCACTGGCGTTGCTGAACTCGCCTGCCGCGAAGGACAACGATGACAGCGCCAAGGCTGGAGCTAAGTCAATTGCCATGCGGCAAACGAACACCGGGAACGCGAAACCGTGGTGTATGCTGGATGCAATGCACGCAGATACCTGCGCGGCTTCATTGAATCCACGGCGTCGCTGGCGTCGTGACATTGGTGAAGCTCGAGAACGGCGTACTGCTACTGATCCTGCAAAAAGCAGGGTAACGAGGCACGTCGTCTGACCATTCATTGCGCAACGGGCCAAGCTCGAATCGTGTGTTGGTTCGCCGGAACGCACTGCAACGCATGACTGCGAAGCGGTGCGTTTTTTTATGCGTGCGATTTCATGCGTGTGAAACGACGCTGGAAAGCACGATGAAACGACAGTAAATGACCAGTGATGGACCAGATATGCCGTGGTACAGCCCGGCTTGCAACAAGGTCCAGCACATACAGCACAACTAACCGAGAGGAGCCGACATGAACGAATCGAACGATCAGGGAAGTAACGCAGGTAAATGGATTGGCGCCGCAGTAGCTGGCGCCCTGCTGATGTATGCCTTCGACCCGGACCGCGGCCCGAAACGCCGTGCACGCGCCAAGGGCGCACTGCGCGATGCACGTCATCGCGGCGCCGATAAACTCGACCACGCGCTGCACGTGGCCGGTGAGCGCTTCGACTCGGCGCGCGAACGTGCCGAGTCGGTGTACCTGCGCGCCGGCGAACGCCTGGCTGGCGCGGCCCACGCTGCCGGCGACCGCCTGGCCGAAGCGTCGCACCAGACGCGTGATCGCCTCGAACATGCGCGTGGCCGCCTGGCCGAAGCCTCGTACGAAGCGCGCGACCGCGCCTCGCATGCGGCCGACTACGCCCGTGACCGCGTATCGCACGCCGCCGATACGGCGCGTGACCGTGTATCGCACGCTGCCGATATCGCGCGCGAGCGCGCCGGCCGCGCCGCCGACGATGCACGTGACTATGCGGACGACGTCCGTTCGCGCGCACAGCACGTCGCCAGCGATGCGCGCGACCGCGCCAGCTACGCTGCCGACAAGGCACGCAGCAGCGCCGGTGACGCTGCCGACAAGGCCCGTAACAGCGCCGACGATGCTGCCGATCGTGCACGCGAACGTGCCGACATCGCCCGTGAAAACCTGGCGCAGGCCGCGCACAGCGCCGGCAACGGCGCCCGCGCCCGCGCCAACGCCGTCGGCAACCAGGTCCGCGAATGGACCGATCACCTGACGCAAGCCTTCGGCTCGCGCGGCCCGACGCTGACCAATTCGGCGCTGCTGGGTACGAGCGCGCTGAGCGTCGTCGGCCTGGCGCGTCGTTCACCGGCCGTTGCCCTGCTGGGTCTGGGCGCGCTGGCCGTGCTGCTGCGCAGCGACCGCGGTCGCAATCTGGTCGATTCGCTGCGTCACCGCGGCGAAGCAAGCCGCGTCGAAGTCGAGAACAGCGTCTTCATCGACGCGTCGCCACGCGAAGTGTTCGATGCCTGGTCCGATGTGGAAAACTTCCCGCGCTTCATGTCGCACGTGACCGAGGTGCGTGACCTCGGCCACCGCCGTTCGCACTGGGTCGTGCGCGGCCCGGCCGGCATGGAATACGCATGGAACGCGGTCATGACCGAGCAGTCGCGTCCGGATCGCCTGTCGTGGCGCAGCGAGCCGGGTTCGGAAATCGAACAGGACGGCAGCGTCACGTTCGAGTCGATCAATGGCGGCACGCGCGCGACGGTGCGCATCAGCTACGCGCCACCAGCGGGCGTGCTGGGCCACGGTGTGGCGCGCATGCTGGGCGTCGACCCACAGCGTCAGATGGATGACGACCTGGCAGAGATGAAAGCGTTCATCGAACGCGGTGGTTCGCGTGGCGCAGGCCGCCGCTAATCCGTCCCTTTGCCGCCGCGCCGAACGTTAAACGGCACGGCGGTGCGACACCACGAATGGCCCCCACGCGGGGCCATTCATTCGTCCGGGCAGCGCTCAGTCGGGGATGATCGCCGTGACCTCGATTTCTACCCGCGCACGGTCTTCCATCAGACCCGCCACCTGCACCGCCGTCATCGCCGGATAATGACGACCGATGATCTCGCGATAGGCCGCGCCCAGCGCCGGCCCGGCGTCAAGGTATTCGCGCTTGTCGAGCACATACCAGGTCATGCGCACGATGTGCTCCGGGCCGGCCCCGGCTTCGCGCAGCACGGCCACGATATTGGCCAGCGCCTGGCGCGACTGCGCGACGAAATCGTCCGTCTCGAACAGCCCCGCCGGCGTCCAGCCGACCATCCCGCTGACATGCACCTGCCGGCCGCGCGCGACGACCCCGTTGGCGTAGCCTTTCGGTCGTGGCCAGCCAGGCGGCTGCAAGAATTCCATGGCGTCTCCCGGCATGCGGTCTCAGTGTTGCGGCGCGAGCAGTTCGCGCGCGATGATCAGGAGCTGCACTTCGCTCGCTCCCTCGTAGATGCGCAGCGCGCGGATCTCGCGGTACAGGCCTTCGACGACCTGGCCCCGTTGCACGCCCTGCCCGCCGAACAGCTGCACTGCACCGTCGATCACGCGCTGCGCCGATTCGGTTGCGGCCAGTTTGGCCATCGCCGCTTCTTTCGTGACGCGCTTGCCGCTGTCGCGCAGCCACGCCGCGCGGTAGGTCAGTAGCGCGGCGGCGTCGATCTCGAGCGCCATCTGGGCAAGCCGGGCCTGCGTGAGCTGGAAGTCGGCCAGCAGTTTGCCAAACATGGGCCGCGCCTGCACATGTGCCAGTGCTTCGGCCAGCGCGCGCCGCGCGAAACCCAGCGCCGCTGCTGCCACCGACGTGCGAAACACGTCGAGGGTGGCCATCGCAATTTTGAAGCCATCGCCTTCGGGCCCGACCAGGCAGGCGGCCGGCACCCGGCAGCCGTTGAAGTTCAGGCGCGCCAGCGGATGCGGCGCGATCACATCGATGCGCTCGGCGACGTCCAGGCCAGGCGTGGCCGCATCGACGATGAAGGCCGAGATGCCGCGCGCGCTGCGTTCGACCGGTTCGCCCGTGCGCGCGAACACCACATAGAAGTCGGCGATGCCGCCATTCGAGATCCAGGTCTTTTCGCCATCGAGCACCCAGGCATCGCCATCGCGCCGCGCCGCGCATTGCAGGGCGGCGACGTCGGACCCGGCGGCGGGTTCGGACAGCGCAAACGCGGCAATCGCGCTGCCCCCGGCCACGCGCGGCAACCAGTTCTGGCGCTGCGCTGCGCTGCCGAACAGCGAAATCGCGCCGCTGCCCAGGCCCTGCATCGCGAACGCAAAATCGGCCAGGCCCGCATGGCGCGCCAGCGTTTCGCGAATCAGGCAGATGGCGCGGGTGTCGATCGCGGCTTGCGCACCGCCATGCTCGATGCCGGCCACCGCGTGGCGCAACCAGCCGCCCTGGCCCAGGCGCACGACCAGTGCGCGGCAGACCGCGTCGACATCGGTCCCGTGTGCATCGGCCAGGTTGGCAGCCGTCCAGGCGTCGAGTTCACGTGCCAGCATGCCGTGGTGCGCATCGAAAAACGGCCAGTCGAGATAATCGCTCTGCATCAGTTGCCCTCGAAGCGCGGCTGCTGTTTGCCGACGAACGCCTGATAGGCGCGCTGGAAATCCTGCGTCATCATGCAGATGGCCTGCGCCTGCGCCTCGGCCTCGATGGCTTCGTCCACGCCCATATTCCATTCCTGCTGCAGCATCTTCTTGGTCATGCCATGCGCGAACGTCGGGCCGGTGGCCAGCTGCGCGGCAAATTCCTGCGCCTGTGCGAGCACCTGGCCTGGTGCGCACAGGCGATTGTAAAAGCCCCAGCGCTCGCCCTCTTCCCCGTCCATCGCGCGGCCGGTGTACAGCAATTCGGCCGCACGGCCCTGGCCGATCACGCGCGGCAGCAACGCGCAGGCGCCCATGTCGCAACCGGCCAGACCCACGCGCGTAAACAAAAAGGCGGTGCGGCTGCGCGCCGTGGCGTAGCGGATGTCCGAGGCCAGCGCCAGGATCGCACCGGCGCCGGCGCACACACCATCCACCGCCGCGACGATCGGCTGCGGACAGGTGCGCATCGCTTTCACGAGGTCGCCCGTCATGCGCGTGAAGGCGAGCAAACCCGGCATGTCCAGTTGCGTCAGCGGCCCGATGATCTCGTGCACGTCGCCACCCGAACAGAAATTCTCGCCCGCACCAGTGAGCACGACCGCCTTGACGTCGTCGGCATAAGCCAGCGCGCGAAACAGGTCGCGCAGCTCGGCGTAGGCGGCGAACGTGAGCGGATTCTTGCGTTCGGGGCGATCGAGCGTCACGGTCGCCACGCGCGTGGCGGGATCGAGCGACCAGCCGACGTGCTGCGCCGCGTAGCCGGTCAGGCCCGTTCGATTGCCCGCTAAATCATGCATGCAGTGCTCCTGAGAACGCATTGGAAAATGGAAGAACCCGTTACGTGCCCGGCTGCCCGCGCGCCAGGCTGCGCTCGAGTTGCTGCTTGCCAGGCACGTACTGGCGCGGCCACGCGGCGCCAGTGTAGCCGATGCGCGCCGCCTCGTTCAGCGTCCAGGCTGGATTGGCCAGATGCGGTCGGCCCACTGCGCACAGGTCGGCGCGACCGGCGGCGATGATGCTGTTGACGTGGTCGGCCTCGCTGATGCCGCCGACGGCGATCGTCGCGATGCCGGCTTCGTTGCGGATACGGTCAGAAAACGGCGTCTGGTACATGCGCCCATACACCGGTTGCTCGGCCTTGCTCACCTGCCCGGACGAACAGTCGATCATGTCGGCGCCGGCCGCGCGCAGCAGCCGCGCGATCTCCACGGCGTCACCCGGTGTGATGCCGCCATCGACCCAGTCATGGCTCGAGATGCGCACGCTGATCGGCAGATGCGCTGGCCAGGCCGCGCGCACGGCAGCAAACACGCGCAGCGGAAAGCGGCAGCGGTTTTCGAGACTGCCGCCATAGGCATCAATGCGCCGGTTGGTCAGCGGCGAGATGAAACCCGACAGCAGGTAGCCGTGCGCACAGTGCAGCTCGAGCCAGTCGAAACCCGCCTCGCTCGCAGCCAGCGTGGCGCGCACGAAGTCGGCTTCGATGCGTGCCATGTCGGCCTCGCTCGCCTGGCGCGCCACCTGCGACACGCCGGCCAGATACTGCTGCGACGACGCCGCCACGAGCGGCCAGTTGCCGTGCGCGAGCGGCTGGTCGATGCCTTCCCACATCGGCCGGGTCGAGCCCTTGGCGCCCGCGTGCCCCAGCTGGACGCCAATTTTCGCGTCGCTCGCCGCATGGACGAAGTCGACGATGCGGGCCCAGGCCAGCGTGTGTTCGGGCAGGTACAACCCCGGGCAGCGTGGCGTGATGCGCGCGTCGGCCGACACGCAGGTCATCTCGGCCAATACCAGGCCGGCGCCGCCCAGCGCGCGCGCGCCGAGATGGGCCAGGTGAAAGTCGCCCGCCACGCCATCGACGCACGCGTACTGCGCCATCGGCGAGACGACCACGCGGTTCTTGAGCAGCACGTCGCGCACCCGCAGCGGGGTGAACATCGGCGGTGTGGGCGCGGTCGGCGCGGGCACGCCGGCCTGCTTTGCTGCCTGCGCGGCAAACCGGGCCTCGAAGCCCTTTATATAGGCGGGGTCGCGCAGGCGCAGGTTTTCATGCGACAGACGCTGGCTGCGCGTGAGCAGCGAGTAGGCGAAACCGTCGACCGGCATGGCGCCGTAGCGGGCCACGTTCTCGAACCAGTCCATCGAATTGCGCGCCGCGCTTTGCAGCTTGCTCACCTCGGTCATGCGCGCCGTCTGGTAGCGTGCCAGTGCCGCATCAAGGTCGCTATCCGGTTCGACCGGCAGTTCGGCGGCCAGCGCGATCGCGTCTTCCAGCGCCAGCTTGGTGCCCGAGCCGATGGAGAAATGCGCGGTGTGCGCAGCGTCGCCCAGCAGCACCAGCGGCACGTGGCGATCATCGACGTCGATCGCTCCCACCCACTGGCGACAGGCCAGACGCGCAAAGCGCTGCCACATGGCCGCGCCGCCACGGGTAGCCTGGGTCAGGAGCGGTGCGCCACCAAGCAGGCGCGCGAACAGGCGCTCGCAAAACGCCAGCGTGCTTGCTGCGTCCAGGTCGGCCAGGCCGCTGGCGCGCCAGGTCGATTCCAGTGTCTCGACGATGAAGGTCGCATTCTCGTCGTCGTATTGATAGGCGTGGGCCTGGAACCAGCCATGTTCGGTCTGTTCGAAGGCGAACGTGAACGCGGCGAAGCGGCGCCGGGTGCCGAGCCACACGTAGCGGCATCGCCCCTCGTGCAGGTCTGGCTGGAACACGGCGGCGTGGCGCGTGCGGATCGCGCTGTGGACGCCGTCGGCGGCCACCACCAGGTCGGCGCCATAACTGCGCGCCAGCGCCACGTCGTCCGTCACGTCGGTATCGAACACGAGCGCCACGCCCGCTTCTTCGCAGCGCGCCTGCAGGATGCCGAGCAGGCGCTTGCGCGCAATGCCGCAAAAACCGTGGCCATGCGAGGTCACGGTCGCGCCGCAGATCAACACGTCGATCGCGTGCCAGCGATTGAACGCAGCTTCGATGGCGCGCGCGCTGGGCGCATCGGCCAACGCCAGGTTGCCCAGGGTCTGATCAGAAAACACGACGCCCCAGCCGAACGTGTCGCCGGCCCGGTTGCGCTCGACCACCGTCACGCTGCGGCGCGGATCGCGCAGTTTCATCAGCAGGCCGGCATACAGCCCGGCCGGCCCGCCACCGACGCAGACGATGTTCATGTTCTCTCCTATACTGGCATGGCGCCTATCTTACCTGCGGCCAGGCGGGCCATGTCAACGGCACGTCGCGCACGCGAGACTCATCCACTGTGGATAGGTCAATTTTTAGTACAATCAGGAAACTTCGCTGCCCTATCCCCCGCCACAGGTTGCGGGTTTTATCGATGAACCGTTCGCCAACCATGCTCCACAACGCACAGACAATCGCGCTCCCCGTCGTCACCTGCACGCCGTACCCGGGGTCGCAGCGATGACCAAGTCACCTGGGCGCTTTCGCCTGAACAGCCTGCGCAGCCGGCTGATGCTGCTGGTGCTGCTGGCCATTACGCCAATCGCGATCGTCACCGTGCTCGGCGGGCTGCGCGAACGTGAAGCGGCGATCCGCGCTTCGGAGGACAACCTGAAGCGCCTGACGGCGCTGGCGGCTGCCAACGAAGCGCAGTCGATCGACCGCGCGCGTCAGATCCTGGTCGACCTGGCCAGCGTGCCGGACCTGATGGGCGAAACTGCCGACTGCAACGCGCTGCTGGCCAACGTCCTCGATCGCAACGAGATGTATGTCAATTTTGGCCTCATCCAGCTCAATGGCGACGTCAGTTGCAGCGCGGTGCCGATGGTGCATCCGGTGAACCTGGGCGACCGCAGTCACTTCAAGCGCGCCGTCGCAGAACGCCGCTTCATCGCCGGCGACTACATTTTCGGGCGCGTGATCCGCCGCCACACGATCAATCTGACCTATCCGGTCACCGACCGCGACGGCAAGGTCGTCGCGGTGGTATTTGCCGCAATGGACCTGGCGGGCCTCGACACCTTCGTCAACGACATCAGTCTGCCGGCCGGTTCGATCCTCGAGACGGCCGACGCCTCGGGCAAGCTGATTTCGCGCCGTCCCGATCCTGAGCGCTGGTTCGGCAAACGTGTTCCTGCCCCGTTGTTCGCGGCGATGCGCGGCCCGCACGACAACGCCCGCGTGATCCAGGGCGAGGATGGCATCGAGCGCCTGCACGCATTCGCGCGCGTCGGCCCGCCGACGCTGTCCGACTACACGGTCACGATCGGTGTGCCCACCGAAACCATCACGCGCGTGGCGCGCGAAGCGCAGCTGATGTCGCTGCTCGGCCTGGGCCTGACGACCCTCCTGGCCCTGCTGGCGGCCTGGCTGGCAGGCGACAAGCTGATTGTCCGGCGCGTGCGCAAGCTGATGACGGTGGCACGCCGGATCGCCGCCGGTGAACTCGACGCCCGCACCGGCATCGGATCGAACAGCGAAGAAATCGGGCGGCTGGCGTCGGCCCTGGACGAGATGGCCGAGCATCTGCAAGAGAAAGAAGCCCAGCGCAGCCAGGCCGAGCGCGAGCTGCGCGCGGCCGACCAGCGCAAGGACGAATTCCTGGCAATGCTGGCCCACGAACTGCGCAACCCGCTCGCGCCGATCAGCACCGGCGCCCATCTGCTCAAACTGCTCCATTCGGACAATGCGCAGATCACGCAGACCTGCGCCATCATTGCGCGCCAGGTCGAACACATGACGAGCCTGGTCGACGACCTGCTGGACGTCTCGCGCGTGACGCGCGGGCTGGTCACGCTGTCGACCCAGATCCTCGACCTGCGCAAGGTGGTCGACGACGCGGCCGAGCAGATCCGGCCGCTGATGCTGGCGCGGCGCCACAAGGTGGTGCTCGACATGCCGCCGGAACCGGTCAGCGTGAAGGGCGACCACAAGCGCCTGGTGCAGGTCGTGGCCAACCTGCTGGGCAACGCGACCAAGTACACGCCGGAGGGCGGCCACATCACCCTGCAATTGACGCTGCAAGGCGATACCTGGGTCATCGACGTGACCGACGACGGCATCGGCATGGATGCGCGCCTGGTCGAGCGCGTGTTCGATCTGTTCACCCAGGCCGAGCGCACGCCGGACCGGTCGCAAGGCGGCCTGGGCCTGGGGCTGGCGCTGGCACGCAGCCTGGTCGAACTGCACGGCGGCAGCGTCGGCGCGGTGAGTGCCGGCCCGGGCCTGGGCAGCACGTTCACCGTACGCCTTCCGTGCTACATGCAGGAGGCGCCGGCCACGCCCGTGGCGTCGCCGCTGGCCGGCAGCGCCAGCGCCGTCGGCCCCCTGCGCATCCTGGTCGTGGATGACAATCTCGATGCCGCCCACACGCTGAGCCTGTTCTTGCGCGCGAGCGGCCACACGGTCGAAGTGGTGTATTGCGCGCTGGACGCGATCGATGTCGCTGCCGTGTTCAAGCCGCAGGTCTGCCTGCTTGACATCGGGCTGCCCGACATCGACGGCAACGAACTGGCGCGGCGCCTGCGCGCCTTGCCCGACATGGAGAACGCGACGCTCATCGCGGCGACCGGCTATGGCCGCCAGCAAGACCGCGAACAGGCACGCCAGGCAGGGTTCGACCACTATCTGGTCAAGCCACTCAATACGCTGCAACTGGGCGATCTTCTGGCGCAGGCGAGCCCTCATTGAAGCGGGCACCGTGACTGAACCGCCCTTTCGGGCGGGGCCGTTTCATTGGCACAACAAGGCCGCAAATAGTGCGTGACAGGTATCATTACACCTGCATAGAATTTGCTGCAATAAAATTTAATATGCTCCGGAGAAATTCCGTGCGGCGTGCCGAACAGGATGCTTCATGCCAATTGCTCCAGATAACATCGCGCAGTGGCGCATCAAGGTCTTTACCACCATCCTGCCGATCGTCTTCGCGCTGGGATTCGTTGCGGCCGTGCCCAGCATCCCGCTGCTGATCAGCAAGGGTAAATGGCCGGTCATCGTCATGGACGTGGTGGCGCTGGCATGGCTGCTGGCCATCTGGCGACTCGACCGCGTCGCGCACACAGTCCGCGTTCTCAATTTCATTGCCATGCTGTTCCTGGTGTCCGTCGGCCTGCTGTTCGCCGTGGGGCCGGTTGGCCTGGTCTACATGACGGCCCTGCCCGCACTGGCCGTCATCCTGCTTGGCATGCGCCAGGCGCTCATCGGCCTGGCCCTGGGCGCGGCCTGCGTGCTGCTGCTCGGCCTGAACGGCCAGGTGCACCTGTATGTCCCCGGCCTGGAACAGAATGGCCTGGCATCGGCGATCGTCGTCGTCATCAACTTTTGCTGCGTCGGCGCATTGATCACGATCACCAGCGGCACGCTGCTCAAGGGGCTGGACCGGTCGCTTCTCGAAGCGCGCACGGCCGCCGCAGGACTCGAAGCGGGCCAGTTGCGCCTGCACGCTGTCAACGACGAGCTGCGCCTGACGTCGGCCGCGGTCGCGCGCCTGAACGACATGGTCATGATCGCGCGCATGGTCGACGTGCCCGGCGCCGAGCAGCCGATCATTTTTGTCAACGACGCGCTGCTGCGCCACACCGGTTACGCGCGCGAAGAAATCATCGGGCGCAGCGTGCGCATGCTCGAAGGGCCCGACACCGATCAGGAGACCGTCCGGCGCGTGATCACGGCCGTGATGCACAAGGAAGCCGCCAGTGCCGAAATGGTGCTGTACACGAAACACGGCACGCCGTACTGGGTCGAGGCCGAGATGGTGCCGTTCTCCGGCGACAGTGGCGCGATCACACACTGGCTGATTGTCAGCCGCGACGTGACCGAGCGGCGCAACGCCGCCGACGCGATCCATCGTCTGGCGTTCTACGACGTGCTGACCGGCCTGCCGAACCGGCGCCTGCTGATGGAGCGGCTCGATGTGGCGGTGGCCGGCGCCCGCACGGGCGGGTCGATGGCTGCCGTGCTGTACGTCGACATCGACAACTTCAAGACCGTCAACGACGCACGCGGCCATGCTATCGGCGACCAGCTGCTCAAGAACGTGGCCGATCGCCTGGTGGCGATGACGGGCGACGACGGCTGCGTGGCACGCCTGGGCGGGGATGAATTCGTGGTCCTGCTCGACGCACTGGGCCGGCATGCGGACCGGGCCACCGACCGCGCGCTGGCCGTGGCCGAACGGATCCGGGCAGCGCTGGCCGACAAGATCGTCATCGACGCTCAGCGTTACTACGCCACCAGCAGCATCGGCGTCGCGCTTACCGCACCCGGCAACGCGCAGCACACAGTGCACGACCTGCTGCGCGAAGCAGACACCGCGATGTACCACGCGAAGTCGCGCGGCCGCAATGGGGTGGCGCTGTTCGAACCGGGCATGCTGTCCGACGCAGAAGGCCGCCTGACGCTCGAGCGCGACTTGGGCCACGCGCTCGACAACGGCGAATTGTCGCTGCACCTGCAACTGCAGGTCGATGGCGCGCGCATGCCGAGCGGCGCCGAACTGCTGATGCGCTGGCGTCGCAAGGACGGCAGCAGCGTGCCGCCCGACGTCTTCATCCCGGTGGCTGAATCGAGCGGCCTGATCGTGGCGCTGGGCGACTGGGTGCTGCGCGAAGCGTGCCTGGCCTGGCACGTGCTGGACCGCGCCGGCCACCGCTTCCCGCTGTCCGTCAATGTCAGCCCGATGCAGTTCCGCCAGCACGACTTCGTCACACGGGTCGAAGCGATCCTGCACGAGACAGGTGTGCCGCCCGGCCAGCTGATCTTCGAGATCACCGAAGGCTTGCTGGTCGACCGGCTCGACCAGACCATCGAGCGGATGCACGCGCTGGCCGCTCTGGGGATCCGCATCTCGATCGACGACTTCGGCACCGGCTATTCGAGCCTGTCGTACCTGACACGGATGCCGCTGTACGAACTGAAGATCGACAAGAGCTTCATCCGCGACACGCCGCACGACAAGAACGGCACCGCCATCGTGCAATCGATCCTGGCGATGGCCGGCCACCTGGGCCTGCGCGTGGTGGCCGAAGGCGTCGAGACGTCGGCCCAGGCCGAGTACCTGGCCGCGCACGGCAATGCCTGCATGCAGGGCTACCTGTTCCACCGGCCGATGCCGCTCGACGCGCTGCTGGCCGAACTGCAGGCCGCGCCCCAGGCCAGTTTGTCCGCCGCCTGATCAACAGCGTCGCCACGGGCGACGCCAATCCCTTATCATCCTGTCTCGAACAGGGAGATGTTGATGGATGAAGTAGGAATCGTGCTGGCCATGCTGCTGGCGGTGGTGGCCAGCGGCTACCTGGTGCGCATGCTGCCGTTCGCGGTGCCGCTGCCGCTGATGCAGATCGCGCTTGGCGCGGCGATTGCCGGCAGCACCGGCCACGGCGTGCGGCTCGAACCGCACATCTTCTTCCTCGTGTTCCTGCCGCCGCTGCTGTTTCTCGATGGCTGGCGCATCCCCAAGGTCGGGCTGTTTCGCGACCGCTCCACGATCCTCGAACTGGCCCTGGGCCTGGTGCTGTTTACGGTACTGGGCGCGGGCTTTTTGATTCACTGGCTGATTCCGTCGCTGCCGCTGGCAGTGTGCTTTGCGCTGGCCGCCATTCTGGCCCCCACCGATCCGGTCGCAGTGTCGTCGATCGCCGCGCGCGTGCCGATCCCGCCGCGCCTGATGCACATCCTCGAGGGCGAGTCGCTGCTGAACGACGCCAGTGGCCTGGTGTGCTTCCGCTTCGCCGTGGCGGCCGCCCTCACCGGCACTTTCTCGCTGGGCGAGGCCACGCTCACGTTCCTGTGGGTGGCGCTGGCGGGCGTGGCCATCGGTGTGGGCATCACGGTGGGCGTGAGCTGGGCCCAGCGCCAGCTGGCTGCGCGCATCGGCGAAGAAAGCGGCTCGCCGATCCTGATCAACCTGCTGCTGCCGTTCGGCGCCTATCTGGCAGCCGAACATCTGGGTGCCTCGGGCATCCTGGCGGCAGTCGCGGCCGGCGTCACGATGAGCTACGTTGAATTGAGCGGGCGCGCGGCAGCCACGACGCGCGTGCGGCGCGCGGTGGTATGGGACACGGTGCAGTTCGCGCTGAACGGCATCATGTTCGTGCTGCTGGGCGAGCAGCTTCCCGATATTGTCGAAGCAGCCCTGCTCTCGCCCGAGCTGCCACGCGCGAACGATGTGTGGTGGCTGGCCACCAACGCGCTGGCCATCAGCTTCGGCCTGATCCTGCTGCGCTTCGTCTGGGTCTGGGTCTCGCTGCGCCTGACGCTGCTGAACGCCCGGCGCCAGAAGCTGCCGGAATACCGCCCCAATCCGCGCCTGATCCTGGCCACGTCGCTGGCCGGCGTGCGCGGCGCCATCACGCTGGCCGGCGTGCTCACGCTGCCGCTGGCGATGCCGGGCGGCGCGCCGTTCCCGGGACGCGACCTGGTGATTTTCCTGGCCAGCGCCGTGATCGTCGTCTCGCTCGTGCTGGCCAGTGTCGGCCTGCCGCGCGTGCTGCGCGGCCTCGAACTGCCACACGATTCAGCGCATGAAAGCGAAGAGGCGCGTGCGCGCCATGCCGCCGCGCTGGCTGCGCTCGAAGCCATCGCCAACGCACCGCCACCGCCACCCACCTCGGGCTGCGATGCGCAGGGCGCGGTGGAGATGCACGCAAGCGCAGTCGACCAGGTGCGCAGCCTGTATCAATATCGCCTGGATGGCGGCAACGGCAACGATGTCGATCCGGCGCACGCACGCGCCGCCGAAAGCGCGGAGCGGCACTACCGACTGGCCGCGCTGGAGCACGAACGGGCCGTCCTGCTGCGTATGGCGCGCAACAACACCTTGTCCGACGAAGTCGCGCGCAAGCTGCTGCGCGAGATCGATCTGGTCGAGGCGCGCTATCGCTGAACCGGAGTGCGGGCGCGCCTGTCCCGCACTCCGTTATCTTGCGAACAGTGCGGGCCCTGGCCCGGGCGTAGGATCGATGCGATATCCACCATTCGCGAAACAGCCATGCCCAGCCAGACCATCGACGCCGTCGACGCACTCGACACCAAAGACTCCACCAGCGCCGCGCGCGCGGCCGGCCTGCGCTACGTGCACGATGGCCGCGCCGGCGTCAAACGCGAAGCCGTCAAGGACGGCTTTCGCTATCTGGACGCGCATGGCGCGCCGATGGAGGATGAAACCACGCTGGCGCGCATCAAGAGCCTGGTGATTCCGCCCGCCTGGCAGGACGTCTGGATCTGCGCGCAGGCCAACGGCCACCTGCAGGCCACCGGGCGCGACGCGCGCGGGCGCAAGCAATACCGCTATCACCCGAAATGGCGCACGGCGCGCGATGAAGTGAAGTACGAGCGCATGCTCAAGTTCGGCGACGCGCTGCCGGCAATCCGGCACGAGGTCGACCGCGCCCTCAAGCTGCCCGGCCTTCCCCGCGAAAAAGTGCTGGCCACGATCGTCTACCTGCTCGAAGCGACGATGATGCGGGTCGGGAACGAGGAATACGCGCGCACCAACAAGTCGTTTGGCCTGACGACGCTGCGCAACCGCCACGTCAAGGTCGACGGCAGCGACGTGCAATTCAGCTTCCGTGGCAAAAGCGGCGTGTACCACAAGGTGAAGGTGCACGACCGGCGCCTGGCAGGCATCGTCAAGCGCACGCGCGATCTGCCGGGACAGGAGCTGTTCCAGTACGTCGACGAGGATGGCGAAACCCACAGCGTCGATTCCAGCGACGTCAACGACTACCTGCGCAACATCACCGGCGAAGAGTACACGGCCAAGGATTTCCGCACCTGGTCAGGCACCGTGCTGGCAGCGCTGGCCCTGCAGGAGTTCGAGAAGTTCGACTCCGAGACGCAGGCGAAGAAAAACATCGTGCGCGCGATCGAGTCGGTGGCCGAAAAGCTCGGCAACACGCCAACGATCTGCCGCAAGTGCTACGTGCACCCGGCCGTGCTGGACGCCTACCTGGAAGGCGCGCCGCTGGACGTGATGCGCGAACAGACGGAAAAGAAACTGGCCGAAGATCTGCACGCGCTCCAGCCGGAAGAGGCAGCCGTGCTGGCGATGCTGCAGCAGCGGCTCAGGCACGAAGAGGAAAAGCCACGTGCAGCGCCGCGCAAGAAAGCATCTGCCAAGACGCAAGCCAAGCCGTCAGCGAAACCCGTGGCAAAGAAACCGACGGCCAAGAAACCGGCAGCCAAGCGTGGCGCGCCGGTCGCAGCGTAGCGCGACCCGACCCGCCCCCGCCTACAGCGGGTGGTTGAACACCTGGCGCAAGTAGGCGATATAGGTGACGTCGGTGCACTGCGACTTGCCCGGCTCGTCCGACAGCTTGGCCACCGGCTGGCCGTTGCAGCGCACGAGCTTCATGACGATATTGATCGACGGGAAAGGCGTATCGTTGGTCAGCTTGGTGCCGATGCCGAAGCCCGTCATCACGCGGTCGGCGAAATGGCGGTACAGGCTCAGGGCCTTCGGGATGGTCAGCGCGTCCGAGAACACGAGGCGCTTGGTGCGCGCATTGATGCGCAGGCGCGCGTAATGGGCCAGCGCCTTTTCGCCCCACACGACCGGATCGCCCGAGTCATGGCGCAGGCCGTCGAACAGCTTGGCGAAGTACAGGTCGAAGTCGGCCAGGAACGCGTCCATGCCGACGACATCGGTCAGCGCCGTGCCCAGGTCGCCCCGGTATTCCTGGACCCAGTTTTCGAGCGCGGCACTCTGGAAGTCGACCAGGCGAGTGCCGAAGGCCTGGTGCGCCTGCAGATACTCGTGCGCCATCGTGCCGATCGGGACCAGGTTGAAGCGGTAGGCCAGGTAGACGTTCGACGTGCCCTTGAAGTACACCGGCAGCTCGCGCGCCAGCGTCTGCACCACCTCGTCATGCCATTCACCGGAGAAGCGGCGGCGCACACCGAAGTCGAAGAACTCGAACGGGTTGGCGCGCGGAGCTTCTTCGCCGAACGCGCGCAGTTCGTCGATCTTCTGGCGCAGGCGCCGGCGTGCTTCGGCCATTGCCACGGCCTGGTCGAAGCGGCGGAAATACAGCTCGTTGACGATGTAGAGGACGAAGATTTCATAGCCCATCACGTGCACCAGCGGGCCGCTGGCGCGGATGCGCAGGTGCGGGCCGTCGGTCGTCACCTCGATGAACTTGCGTTGGAAGCGAAACAGCGTGAGGAAGTCGGCGAAGTCGCCCTTGATGAAGCGCAGTGCGCGCAGGTAGGCGACTTCGTGCTCGGTAAACATCATCGAGCACAGATGATCGAGCTCGCGTTCGATATCGTCCTTGAGTTCGGCCAGCGGATAGGCCGGCTCGTTACGGCAGCGGAATTCGTACTCACCCGTCGCGCCCGGATGGCTGTGCAGCAAGGCCTGCCACATCGTGAATTTGTACAGGTCGGTTTCAAGCAGGCTGCGAACTACTGGTTTCATCGTTGCTCCAGGTCGATGATGGGTCGGGCCGGCCTGACCAGGCCAGCCGGGAGGGCTTTATTCATTTGCCGGCGGCTGGCGTGCGGGTGCGGCGTTTTGGCGCAAGCATCGTGCCCGTGCAGCCGGGCGTACCACAGCGACAGGCGAACAGTTTCTTGAGCTTGGGCGTATGGCGCTCTTCGTAGATCAGGGCGTAATTGTAGTTCAGCTCTTCTCCGGCGTCGATGTCGTGCAGCGCGTGGATATACACCTTGCCCTCGTCTTCGTAGGCTTCGCAGTTCGGCGAACAGGCATGGTTGATCCAGCGCGCCTCGTTGCCACGCCGGCCGCCGTCGATCACGCGGCCATCGGCCAGGCTGAAGTAAAAGGTGTGGTTGACCGGGCCACCGGCTTTTTCGGCGCGCTCGGTCGCGAGGTCCCAGCTGATGCGCTCACCACGGTACTCGATGATGCGCTCGCCCGCCGCGATGGGCTTCCTGGCGAAGACGCCGTTACCGTGGACCGGCGACTGGCGCACTTCGTACGACGGGCCGCTATCTAGCGTGGCGGTGCTGGTGTCAGCCAGCGTGGCTGGGGTTCGCTTGGTGGTCATCGAGGTGGCGCATGGGCGAGAAAAAAGAGAGCGTCCATTATGGCCGCATTCGCCCGAAACGCCACGCACTCGCCGCTACACGGGGAAATCTTCCTCGCGGTATTCGGGCGCGTCGCCCGCGTCGCCGGTCCGCCCTGCTTCTTCGCGCCGCAACTCGACGCGCCGGATCTTGCCCGAGATGGTCTTGGGCAGCTCGCGGAACGTGATGCGCCGGATCCGCTGGTACGGCGCGAGGCGCGCGCGGCTGAACGCGAACAGCGCGGCGGCCATCTCGCGGCTCGGGGCAACCCCGGCGCGCAGCGTGACGAAGGCCTTCGGCACCGACAAGCGGAGCGGGTCGGGACTGGGCACGATTGCCGCTTCGAGCACGCTATCGTGTTCGATCAGCACACTTTCGAGCTCGAAGGGGCTGATGCGGTAATCGGCCGACTTGAACACGTCGTCGTTGCGGCCCACATAAAAATAGTAGCCGTCGCTGTCGATCGCTGCCGTGTCGCCCGTGTGGTAGTGGCCGGCGCGCATGACGTCGCGCGTCTTGTCAGCGTCCCCTTCGTAGCCCGCCATCAGGCCGACCGGATTGGCTGCAAGTACCACCGCGATCTCGCCTTCGGTGGCCGGTGCGTCGTCGATGTCGAGCAGCGCGATGCGGTAGCCCGGCAGCGCGCGGCCCATCGAGCCGGGCTTGAGCGGCTGGCCTGGAGAATTACCGATCTGGCAGGTGGTCTCGGACTGGCCGAAGCCGTCGCGGATGCGGATGCCCCAGGCGCGCTCGACCTGCTCGATGACTTCGGGATTGAGCGGCTCGCCCGCCCCCACCAGTTCGCGCAGGGCGGGCTTGCAGGCCGCCAGGTCTTCCTTGATCAGCATGCGCCACACGGTCGGCGGCGCGCACAGCGAGGTCACGCCGCAGCGCTCGATCACGTTCAGCACGGCCGCGCCGGCAAAGCGCTCGTAGTTGTAGACGAACACGGTGGCGCCTGCATTCCAGGGCGCGAAGAAGCAGCTCCAGGCATGCTTGGCCCAGCCGGGCGAACTGATATTCCAGTGGATGTCGCCCGCCTGCAGACCGATCCAGTACATCGTCGACAGGTGGCCGACGGGATAACTCTGGTGCGTGTGCAGCACGAGTTTCGGCCGCGCCGTGGTGCCGGACGTGAAGTACAGCAGCAACGGATCGGTGGCCAGCGTCTCGCCCTCGGGCACGAACACGCTCACCACCGCGTGACTGGCGGCGTAGTCATGCCAGCCTTCACTGGGGCCACCCACCGCGATCCGGGTATAGCTGCCCGGCAGCGCGGCGAACTTGTGCGTCTCGGACGCCTGCGCGATCACATGCTTGATTGCGCCGCGCGCGATCCGGTCGGCCAGGTCGTCGCCGGACAGCAGCATCGTCGTGGGCACCAGCACGGCGCCCAGCTTGATCCCGGCCAGCATGACTTCCCACAGTTCGACCCGGTTCGGCAGCATCAGCAGCACGCGGTCGCCACGGCGCACGCCGCAGTTGCGCAGGTACTCGGCCACCTGGCTGGAGCGGGCGGCCATGTTGGCAAACGTGATCTTGTGCTCGGTGCCGTCTTCGTCGACGACCCACAGCGCGATGCCGTGGTTATCCCGGGCCTGGTGGTCGAAAAAGTCGAGCGCCCAGTTGAAGGTGGTCAGTTGCGGGGGCTGGTAGTCGCGGACCGCGGTGTCGTAGTCGAGCCGGTGCTGCTGAAGGAAGTCGCGCGCCTGCACGAAGCGCTGGGTGGGCGTCATGGTGGTCTCCTGATGGGGTTGCAGGGGGCAGGCTGCGCCACGGCGCGCCTGCTGTCTTGCTGCCACGCCATCATGCCACCAAATGCGCGCGGCTTGCCAATTCCCGTTGGCGGCCCGTTTCGAGAGTAGAATTCGGCTCCAACAAACTAAAGGCACGTGATGAAAAAGACTGACATGGCAAAAGGCGACGCCAAGAAGATTCAAGGCCAGATGGCTGCCCGGGGCGCCGTCGTCGGCGCGCCAGCGAAAGATGCGGCGCCGGATCGCCGCGAACAGCGCGAACGCGACCGCGCGCTGGGACTGGTGCCGTTCGCCGTCAAGCTCAATGGCGATCTGGTGGCGCAGTTGCAAACCCTGAGCAAGGAGCGCGGCGTCGAACTCAATGCGCTGGTGGCCGAGCTGCTGCAAAAAGGCCTGGCCGACTAACGCTGATTGGCAGTTTCAGGGCGTTCACCAAATCGCTTGACAATACTTTCTGGCAATCCTAAAGTGATATCACTTTGATGTCACACCCACCCAGAAGAGGTTCAAGCATGAACGCATCGCACACCCGCCGCGAAAAGGCATTTTCATCGGCGAACGGCTACCTGGCCGCTTGCGCCGGCATCGTTTTCCTGCTGGGTGCAGCCTACCTGTTCAAGACTGGCGTCGAAACGCCCGCCGGCTTGCCGCTCCTGGGTGCCGTCGCGCTGGGGCTCGTCGGTCTGCTGTGCCTGACAGGCCTGTTCATGCTGCAGCCGAACGAAAGCGCCATCCTCACCTTGTTCGGCAAGTACATCGGCACCGACCGCAGCGAAGGCCTGCGCTGGGCCTTCCCGCTGTACGTCAAGCGGCGCCTGTCGCTGCGCGCGCGTAATTTCAACGCCCCCACGCTGAAGGTCAACGACAAACGCGGCAACCCGGTGGAAATCAGCGCCGCCGTCGTCTGGCGCGTGCGCGACACGGCGCAAGCCGTGTTTGAAGTCGACGATTTCGAGCGCTACGTCTCGATCCAGGCCGAAGCGGCGCTGCGCCATCTGGCCTCGCAATATGCGTACGATGAAGGCGAAGACCTGCCACAGGGCGAGACCACGCTGCGCGCCGGCATGGACGTCGTGGCCGACGCCCTCAAGACCGAACTGCAGGCGCGCTTCGAAGCGGCCGGTGTCGAGGTGCTCGACGCCAAGCTCACCCACCTTGCCTACGCCGCCGAAATCGCCCAGGTCATGCTGCGGCGCCAGCAGGCTGAAGCCATCATCAGCGCCCGCAGCAAGATCGTGCACGGCGCCGTGAGCATGGTCGAAGCGGCACTCAAAGGCTTGTCGGAGCGCGGCATCGTCGAACTGGACGATGAGCGCAAGGCGGCGATGGTCAGCAATCTGCTCGTGGTACTGTGCTCGGACAAGGAAACGCAACCGATCATCAACACGGGCACGCTGTACAACTAGCGGCCGACCAGTATGGCAAGTCCAGGAAAAA
>Ga0308170_10000579_pt1 | contig 43399 bp, 49 predicted proteins | sample PhyBR2_2_FD_202136 | JGI IMG/M metagenome (GOLD analysis project Ga0308170, IMG submission 202136) | Phyllosphere microbial communities from UC Gill Tract Community Farm, Albany, California, United States - DLSLSB.R2 | ecosystem: Host-associated > Plants > Phyllosphere > Unclassified | place... | reverse complement strand
GCATTGTACATATCGCATCAGCCTGTATCTTTATCTAGATCTAATTTCGCCTTTTCACTTGCAACACTGTCATTATCCCCTGCACGAAATCAACCAGTCGCGCTATTCGATGACTTTGATCCCACTCCAATCATCCTCGTCCGAACTAGTATCCGCTTTCTTCCTCCTCCCCTTCCCCTTCCTTCCTCCACCTCCACCTCTCCCTCCCCTCGTACTTCCCGGTTTAGGTCCAGGTTTCTTTCTCAACGGAGGTTGAGGTGGTGGTGCCGGAGAACCGATTCGAAGTCCAGGAGATTCGGGTTGGGAAGAAGGTTCCGGAGAATCTCGATAGTTTGGTGCAGCTGACATGGACGAACGAGATCTTGTATTCGATGCACGAGGTGCAGCTGCACAATTCGACTCGTACGAACATCAGTAAAGCGATGGAACGATGCGAGTGAGAGTGAAGCGTACCTCTTCGAGGAGGAGGCACGGGAGCTGGTTTCCCTCGTTTGTTCGCACCACTTCCCGAAGCTGGAGTTCCACTCGCACCTCGTTTCATCGGTACTGTGACTGCATGATCCGAAGCTGTTCTCGATAAAGCGGCAGACGGAGGTTCGGGAAGTTGAGGAAGTTGAGGTTTTTGATGAATGACGTGAACTCGCGGAGGTACCGAAGCGATCTGTACTCGAGAATGTGAAGCCTAGTCAGTTCTGGGTTGGCTGAGTAAGCAGCGAAGAGACGCACGGTATTCTTCCACCAATTCTCCAATCCAGTATCTCTAGGTCTTCCCAATCGACTAGCTTTGACAAATTGATCCCTCTGTTCTTCCGTCACTCCTTCAACGATCATATCGACTGGAACTGGTGGGGGTGGTGGCAACATCCCTTCTGCATTGACATACTCGTGTTCCTTTCCTTTGATCGAGCGGTCAGGAGGAAACACGAAGAAGGAAAGGAGGAGAGCAAAAGTCGTGATGGGCGCTGAAGGGGCTGCTCGAGGTGTGAGGGTGACGCAGAGGTAGTGATCGGGAATGAGGAAGCGAGTGTGAGAGGATTCAGAGAACTCGATAAGTAAGGCGGGATGAGGAATGAGGGGTGGGAGATTCGCAACGGGTTCTTCGGGAAGAGGCACGGGAGGGAGAGGTGGAGGAGTAGGTTCAGCTGGTGGAGGATTGTTCTCTAGCTCTTCTTCCTTTCGTAACTCTTCGATCTTTTTCGATAAACCTCCTAATTCGTCTGGTGTCGCTTGTCCATTCGCTGCTCGTCGAAGGAGAGCGGCGAGAGCCGGATCGGTCAGAGATGCTGCGTTGAGTCGTTGAATGAGGGATGGCGTGATAGCTGCGTCGCTTTTTGGTTTGGGAGGAGAAACTGGTCGAGGGGGAGCAGAGGACGAGACGGGGGCGGGAGCCGATTGAGGCTGAGGAGGCTGATGTGGGGTAGTCCATTCTACGAGATAGAACTTTGTGTTGGAGAAGGAATGGGGACCGATAGTAACGTTTGTAGTTGCGAAATGGGAGAGAACGTGAGGAGGGTGTTGCAGATGAGGAAGCGAAGGGGTCGAGAAGGGTGGTAAGGCTCCGTGGAGTATGTTCTGGCGTGAGGAATTGAGCGATTCTAAGATTGAGAGAGGTGGTGGATCCATCTTTGAAAGAGTTGAGCGAGACTGAATGAGCGAGTCAAAGTTCGGTCAATATAGCTCTGAGACAGCTGAAATCACTGGAGGTTATGCTTACAAGCTATATCAGTCTACCCGAGCTATCCCCACCTAATCTCAAGTTATTGTCGGTGATAATTCTCGACTTGAAGTTCCGATGAGATGAGGTGCAGCTGACTGTTGTGATTCACTTGATCGCTTGTGATACAGCTTCGTGGATGTTCTCTAGCTCTGTCCGATACTCTCCTACTATTTTCGCGAGTTCTAGATTGAGGCGAGCGAGTGGTTGCGGTCGAAGAATCCGCTTCTCTTTCTCACTTCTTCCATTCACTCGCTCTGGCTCAAATGAATGTGGTTCCGCTCCGAGACGACACTAGAATGCTACTATTGTAATTCAACCCTCACCCTACTCCCTCCCACCTCTCCAAGCGACGTCAAAGGCAAACAGAAGCAAGTTGAGGGAAACATCGCTATTGGCACAAAGCACGACTATGAATGCTCAGTCTGTGGATGTAGGAATACGAGAGACAAGGTGAGTGATCTCATCGATTCATCTGAACTAAGCTGATGTTTCGACTGGGTTTTCGCAGAGCGGTCGAATCCTTTCGAATCGAGTTCCATCTGAGGATCCAAGTTCAAGCAGAGGCACATTCACACTGAGCAGTACGTAGACCCTTCTTCATCAGCTCTGCAGAAAGCTGAAGATAGCTCGTCCGTATAGGCACTCCAACCCGAACTTCTTCTCCCTCTCCTTTCTGCCGTCAATGCCTCTCGAACCAATCCCTTCAGATCCACCTCCTCTCCTCCTACTCTTCCTCATCATCCGACGACGACGACCTTCCCGACTCGACTGAACCCAGCGAATCTTTCCCACCACTTTCAGATTACAAGCAATCTCTTGATCGGCGGTATCCTTTACTGTGCACTCAATGCGCTCCCGCTGTGGAAGAGATTGTTAGAAATAGAGATTATAGAGTCAAGACAGCGATACTGGGCGGGAGGCTGAGGGAGACTACCAAGTTTGAGCGAACAGGAATGGGAGAAACGACAAGCGAGCGTAGGAACTGGTTGATTGAGGGATTGATCTGGCGGATAAGAGGCTTGTTATGGGCGCATAGTCATATCGCCTCGTTTTCATTCGCGTTGCAAGGTGCGTTCGGTTGCTCTCTGATGCTTGAGCACGACCCTAACATGCGGTTTCGAATCGACAGGCCTCGCTCATATCCCTTCTCTCGACAAACTCGCTCGAATACCTTACCTTCCAGATCCTCTCTCCTTGCCGATGCTTCTTATCGCACCGCTGTGGACGTTCTGGGATCCCAGATGGACTACGATTCGTCAAGAAAGGAGGCAGAGGAGAGGGAGGAAGTTTACTGTCATGTATCGCAAACTGTATCTCGTGAGTCGTGATATCCGCTATACGCAAGAAGATGTCTCTGACGAGCCGCTGAACGAGAGCAGATCATACAAGGAATCGCGTATCTCCTACGAATAGCGACTTCTCTCGTTCTCCACTTCGACTCGCTGCATCCATCCTATACGTTCTTTTTTAGCTCGCTACTACTGTTTACACTGCTTGTAAGCCGTACTCTTGTCCGAATCGGACGTGAGCTTCGCTGACGGATTCGGTCGAATCTCACAGGCTCTTCTGTCCCCTCTTCGCATACCCCAAACCCATTACCCTCCCCCTATCCTGCTCAAATCAGCCATTGATTCTCTCCTTCGGCCCTCGACTCCAACGACCCCTGAACCCTTCTCATATGCTCTCGACGAGATTGACCCTCTCGAACCGCTTCAGCACCTATCACTCTCGAAACGAACTAGTCTACTCTCGTCCTCCGGTACTTCGACCCCCACACCTTCCCCAAGTAATCTCAGATCACGCGTAACTTCTCTGCGTGGTAGTCGAAAGGCAGGAGGCGAACCAGCGAAATTCGGAGAATCGCCTTGGAACACCTCGAATCAAATCCCACCTTCTTTCCCCGATAATCTCCATTCCCCTCCTCCACCTTCCGCCATGGAGCTCGAACCCGACTCGGGAGCGCAAGAGAACAGCATGGATTGGACCCCGATCTCTCCTTCTCCTCCTCGGCGGTCTGAACCGATTCAGTTTGCGAGACAGAGGTTCGTGCCGCCTGATTACAAGGTTCCGACGGGATTGGAAGGGATCTTGGAGAGGATTGGATTGAGGGGAGGTGAGGATGGGGAGGAAATGGAGGTGGATGGAAACGAAGATGCTCGGGTGGAGGGAGGAGAGGGGGGATGGTGGAAGAGATGGATAGGCGGGTAGGATCTAATGTGAAACGTGAAGTTTACTCACTTCTGGCTTTAGACGAAGCAACCAAGAGCGAAAGTGAGAGGATGAAGTCGAGCGAAGCTTGCTCCTGAGCTCTCTGATCAGGCATTCGCATACAGAGTCGGTGAATGTGATGCTGTAGCATGCTCAATGATGAAGCAAAGAGAGGAAGGAAATCGAAGAAGGTAGATCGATAGAGAGGAGGAAGCTACATCGTTCAAATTCAGAATCTTATGAGGAGAGGATAGAGGAAATACAGATGCGAGACGGAGCGGGAGAGTAGAGGGCAGGCAAGAGAGAGGATGGGGTATATGCAGTGGGGTAATCGAGAGAGAAAGAGAGAAAAGATGCGAGTTTGAATATAGCACAAGTGGAAAAAACGTTATTCAGGAGACGTGGTGGAGACTTGACGACGATTGGTCAGGAGACAAAGGAGGCGAGCTAGCAATGATGTTAAGACTGGATCAGTCTCGAGGGAAGAGGAATTAAGAGGAGAGAACGAGAGACTCACGCGAATCCAGTCATCATAGATCCGAGAGCGCTCAGATCAGCGCTGAGAATCCCTCGATGAGCGTTTCCTTGCACTCCGAGCATGCCGCTATCTTGCTGTCGTGACTCGTGCGACTGAGAGGAACCTCCACTTTGTTCCGCTTCGGATTCGAGAGGGTTCGTAGGTTCCACAACGAGAGGTGAAACAACTTCCGAACCTTCTCGTTTGACTTCTGTCGATGGCTGCTCGTTCTTTTCAGGTGCTCCGTAATCGTCCTCATCGTCATCGTCGTCCGCTCCAATACCGAAATCGATGTCGTTCATTTGGGAAAGAAGTTGATCTATGTCCGCGCTCAATCTTGGCTTTCTCTTTCCTCGCTCGCTTCCTGGAGTCGATGCCGTACCGAATCTCGAGTTTGGCCATTCTGCCGGGGTGACAGGAGCTGAAGCTGGGTAATGCGAATTGTTCGAGGGAGAATTGGCGAATCCTGCTCGAGGGGTTTGAGGGATGTACTCGGAACGAGGAGAAGAAAGGTTGAAGTCAGAAGTCGAGGGTGAAGTTGCGAAGGGTCGAGTCGAAGGAGGTTGAGGAAATGAAGTCGAAGTTGGGGACAGAGTGGATCCAGGTGAGAGAACGGGAGGAGAGGTAGTGCTAGTGCCTGGAGGATAATCTGGAGTTGCCTCGTTGTAGAATGGCGAGTCGGGACGAGAAGAGGGACCGCTGTGAACAGACTCAGTGACACCTGCGAAGGGAGTGGGAGTGGGATGAACGAGAGGAGTCGGTTCTGCGGGCGCTTGGGTGGCGGTCGAATCAGGCATACGCTCGATGGCGGGAAGCGAGTAAGAGGGTACGTCGAGCGAATCTTTGCGAATTGGCGGAGGGGCAGAATCGTTAGGCAGGGAAGAAGCAGGGAGATTGGGCGAAGTAGCTGGACTGGTGTGACCGTCTTGCGAAGCTGTGAGAAACACGAGCGTAGCGTCAGTGACCTGAAAACTGTGAAATGAGAGTATTCAACGTGCATTCAGACTTCTTGAAGAAACCCTTTGCTTTTCCGAACGTCGATTTCCCGAAGAATGAGCCGAGAGGAGACTTGGGGACAGACGGCTCTTCTGCACCAGGATCAGGCGAAACTTGAGTCTTGATACTTCGAGACTCTTTGTTGCCCCAAGGTTTGTTCATTCGAAGTGATTTGATCGGTCCCGGTGAGCGAGTTGTCGAAGTCGAGGGAGAAGCGGCAGCGAAAGGTGCAACATCTTCGACCTTGGGAGGAACAGGAGGAAGATCTGATTCAGGAAGAGTGACAGGAAGTCGAGGCGGAGAGGGAGGGAGGGTACTCCATTCAGAATTGGCGGGGTCGACAGTCGGAGTGTGATCGTCTGCCGCTTCGTTCGAGTTCATCGACGAAGGACTTGGTGGCAGAGGCGAGGGAGGAAGTGCGACGAGGTGAGGTGATTGTCCTTCCTCCATTTTTGCTTTCGAAAGTGACGAACTACGAGGGATTCGAATAGGCTCGACGATTGGCGATGTTTCGGGAGCAACGGCGGTGACGAATGACTCTTCACTAGCGTATGATGAAGTGGAGAGGAGTCCAGGTCGGTCTTCAACGGAAGGCGAAAGGTGAGAGGAAGATTCGAATCGAGTTGGACCTTGCTCTTCCGAAGAGACGTCTCGCGAAGATGAGCGAGGAGGACGAGGGAACGAGGTTGTCGAAGTGTGAGACTCGTCCGATGCTGGAGGAGTAGGCTCCTCAGGAATGGCCTCGGATTGTTGAGTAGCTTTGGCTTTGTTCGCACGAGGAGAAAGCTCGGCGAGCGCTCGCTCGAGATCGTCCAAGTTCTCCATCAACCCGATCGTCGAAGCACGTTGAGAGTCGAGGAGTGCGATGGAAGAGGAAGAAGACGATGTTGAGAGGGAGGGGTCGATGACAGCAGGAACGTTCGTCCATCCTTGACGTTGCTTCCTTTGAGGTACGTACTCCGGAGACATCGATGCGATCGTCGAAGGGGGACGAACATTGAAGTTGACAGTGCTGACTGAGGTGTTGGTCGAATGCGACATCGTGAAGGGCGAATTTTGGTGAGATTCCGAATCGTCGACTTCTCGAGAAGGAGGGAACGCAGCGATTTCCGAAGCGTCGCTTGGCGAGTGTTCGAGTCGGATAGGCGAAGCGAGAGGCCCAGAGGAGATGGCGGCAGCTTGAGCCGAGTGCAGCATGGAGAATACTTCGGCAACATCGTCCTGAGGCGGGAGAGATTGTTCCGATTCGAGAGATGCTTGTTCCTCCGTCGAACGTTCGAGAACTCCTTCGGGTGCTGTAGGGGCGAGTTCGGCGATACGAGTGCCGACGATACCGAGACCAGTCGTTTCTATTGATGCTGTTTCGTTGAGGCGAGGTTGAGTAGCATCTGCAGCGAGAGCTTGCCAAGTCGCCTCGTCCGATTCGAAGACGTCTCCCAAGGGATCCTTGCCCTCCTCTAGAGCTCGTCTCGCCTCTTCCTCCTCTTGACCGCCAGTTCCTCCGTATTCTGAAGACTCGTCTGATCCAGCTTGCTCTTCTGAATCGTCCGAGAAAGATCCAGCCTTGAGCAGTTCCGACTCATCATCGTCTTCGAGCTGAGAGTATCCTTGATCCTGCACTTCTGCTTCCTCCTCAGTCTCCTCCATATCCTTCTCACTCTCGAGTACGGCAGTTGAAGCGGTCGAAATTGGTCTCGATCGAAGGGGACTCGTTGAGCGTTCACTTGCTACTGGTTCCTTGTCGACGATCGAATCCTCCCCTTGTACCTCCTCCTCTTCGATACCTTGAGCTTGCTTCGCTTCCCTCTGCTCGACTCGTTCAGCCATAGCTGCGAGGGACCAAGCCGAAGTTGCAGATTCCATTCCTCTCGAAGTTCCGCTGATCGTGCGAGCCCTAGTATCGTGGTTGTCGTCAGAGGACGAGAAGGGAGGCGTAAAGGAGTCGCTGAAGCCGAAAGGATTGATCGTTTTGCTCTTGACGAGTTCGGGAAGTTGCAATTCTTGCCAATTCGTCGATGGTGCCTCAGTTGCTGATCCTACTGGTGGTGTCGCCTCTGAAGGTACGGCTCCTTCCACCCAAGCATCATACCATTTCCCTTTCCCTCCTTGAGCTCGACTTCGATCGATATCGAACTCGACCTTTCCAACGATGACTGAAGCGCCGTAACCGGGAGTAGGCGGGGTCGAGACGTGAGAAGGAGCGTAGCTGCCGTAAGATGCTGATCGGCTTTGAGCGGGAGAAGGGTAGTAGTAGGCGGGAAGACCGGTACGAGCAGATCGAAGCGAGTTGCGAGAGGAGTGACGTTGATTGGTCGAGTTGGCCGAGTTGGGAAGGGAGACGTATCGTTGTTGCGATTGAGAGAATCGATGTGAAGGGCGAGGGCCGTGATTGGGAGAGGGAAGGGAAGGAGGAGGACCTCGACCGATTCCGTTTCGACTGTTTGAGAACGAGCGCGTACCTCCCGAGCCACTCGCTTGATGACCTTCTGACTTCTCGTACCTTGAGGAAGCATCTTCGGCATCGCTCGAGAAGCTCGTTCGTTCGTTGTCCTCATCGGCCGAAAAGATTGCTTGTTCTTCCGAAGGTTGGCGAGAACGAGAGTCGTCTTCGTCAAGTGCTTGGTGGGATCGAGGTATCGGTGGCACAGGGGGAGCGTAATCTTCTTCATCCGACAAAGTATCCTCTGCGACGAGATAAACTTCCTCCTCCTCTTCAAACAGTCTCGACCAAAGTAAACTCCACGCCGCCTCGGAGATGCGAGGTCCTCCTTCTCCGGCGAAACCACTCGATCCTGGTAAAGGTTGAGGAACGGCAGAAGAAGGATCGATCGTCGAGAGTAAATAAACGACGAGTCCTCCTGTCGAGGGTAAACCGTATTCTCGAGCGATGGCAGCGAGTTGAGAGGATAAGGTAGGGTAGAGTGGTACAAGGGTGCCTCGCCTGTATTTCAAGTTGATCTGAATCAGCTTCGAGATGCAGCAAACGAAAACTCGAAAACAAAACTTACTTGAAATGCTCGGGAGGACCATAACCTGAGCACTGAGGGTTCGTTCGCGGGTGAGGGGGATCGTGAGGGAGATGTGAAGGAGGGATGACGGTGAGAAGGTAACGACTCGAGTTGTTGGCGCCTTGAGGAGCTGGAGAGACTGCGACACCTCCTGAGAGTCCTTCCGATTTCGAAACCCTTCCCGGTGACAATCCCTTCTTTGCCAATGAGCTATATCCCAACACTGACTGTGCGTTCCTAGGCCTTCCTGAGGAAGATGCCGAAGCTGGAAGTTTGCCCAAACGGTTGACTCCCTCAACACTGCGGTATCCATCTGAACCCTCGCTATTCTTATCATTTCCATCGCTCGCTAGCCTCCTTGAACCATTCCATCCAGCTGTAGATCGCGTTTGACTGTCCATAGGTGAGAGAGGAGAACGTTGAGCTGCTCTCGATCTTGTTGAGGGAGATGGACGATCCGGAGTGAAAGGGGAATGTCGCTGTTTCGAGGGAGCTGAATAAGGCGGACTAGTGAGATTAGTGATACCCGAAGGCAGTGCGTCGGAGCTGGTAAGCGAGGGTTCAAAGGAGAGAGGAGGAGGAGTTGGTTTTCCCTGGGCTTTCCGAGCCGCTGTAGGAGATCCGGCGCGCGCTACTGGCGAAGATGTAGAGTTTGTCGGGTAACCAGTGGTAGTCTCGAGGTCGAGGGACATTGAGGAGAGCGAGGCCAAGGCGATTTCGTTTTTTTCCGACCGACTTTCGGACTTCTTTCGCTGCGAGGAGAATTCAGAAGTCAGTACAAGTTCGATTATGGCTCCAACGAGAAGCTAGGGACGAAGACTTACGAAAAAGACGCGTTTGTTGAAGTTTGAGCGAAGTTGGGTAAAGTTTGTCGAGGGAGTAAGGAGGGACGAATGGAAGAAAACGCGCGAATGTATGCAGAAACCCTCCGAACGTTTGTTGAGGGAGGCACAACGTCGATCGAGTCGATTTTAGGGTCGTTTCGTTTTCGACAGCGTGAGAAGAGCGAGGAAAGAAGTTCGGTTTTGACTCGCAAACTCAAGACAGGTCGGTGAGAAAGCTCCTAATTCGTCCCTAGGAATGCTCTGCGATCAAGCTCGACGACGACAGTTGATCTACAGTAGCGCAATACAGTGCAATGCGAAACCCCCCTTCGACCAATTACAATTTCGAACCCCTTCTGTGCACCTTCTTTTTGATCTTCCTTTGCCGACGATCAAACGTTATCGACCCGGTACAGTAACTGTCCAAGGGGTTCACGGCAAAGGGAATTGGTCGTCAAACGAGTTTCGCACTGTCTTCCCTCCTTCCCTCTTTTTCCCCTTAACCTTCCCTCGTTCGCCCTACGCCTTGACCAGATCCAGCTGTCCTCGCTTGAAAGACAGTCGCTGCAACGACTTGAGAATCCCATGTTTTTTCCATTCAAGCCGGCCGTCGCGAGTACATTCCTTACGAGGTATGGCTGGGCTTGGAGCTTCTCATTGAACATAACTCAGCTCGCTACAGCGTTCGGGCCACACAATACTGTTCGAGTTCGTTTGCGAGACTTTCGAAAATTTGTCCTTGCGAAGGCTGGTCGATTCGCAAAACTCCTCGAAGAGTTGCTCTCCGTCAGACCCTCGCATACTCAAGTGAGTGAACGGTTCCACGACTCGGACGGCGTCGGTGCAGTCAGAGGAAGTTCAGTCGATGTGAGCTGTCTTCAACTTGCACAAGGTCGAACAACATGTCCCTCTGCAGCTACGGAGAGGCAATGAAGTATACTTAGCTGAACTTCAATGTACAGTATTGGAAGGTACCCGTAGCTAATCAGAAAGCAAGGAGTGTAATCGTCGAATGCAAGGTGAGAAGCAGTTTGCGAAAAGCTTAAAAGCTCTATTCTCGTCCTTTCGATACGAGCTTGATTGCCCCTAGACGCTGAATAGATTGACTCGGACGTTAAATTCCCTCTGAGCCAGGCCAGGTCATTTCTTCTGACTCAAACGACCAGGGAAGACGGAACGAAGAGTTTCGCAGGGAGAAATTTCGCCTCTTCGCTCTTTCCTACGACAATCGAATCGAAACGATAAGCAGTTTGCCATTCCTCAACATCAGGTGTATCGAGGCTGAAAGAGTGTTATAGTAGGTCGAAATGTCAGATTACAAAACCTCGGACTTAGAAATGGAAACTAGCAGAAGGTTCAAAAGTGGTGACGTTCGCAAACTTGCTCTTCACTCTGCCACCAACGATGACCCGATACTTCTGTCACGAATGCCAACATGAAGGAACCGATTTTATGGAGACTCCAGAGCCTTTGTGCTCTCGATGTCGAGGGAGCTTTTGTGAGGAGGTGAGCGCCTTCATCTCAAACTAGCTTCCTCTCTGCCCTCGCTGACCTGAGTGGATATGTGTAGCTACCAGAAGATGATTCAATAGCTACAGGAGATGATCCACGAGATTTCGATCCAGATGATGGAGGCTTGAACCTTGGAGCGATACTTCAAGGTCTCGGAGGCAATGCGGGAAGTGGAGCAGGAGGAGGATTTGGAATACCTCAAGCGAGAGGTGGAGGGATATCATTCACTGTAGGGCCTAATGGGAATATAGTAGCTGCAGGAGGATTAGGAGGAGCTGGAATCGCAGGAAATGCTCGAGCAGGAGGAGGAGGAGGGAATCTGCCTCAGGATCAATTAGGAGCGACTATCTTCAGAGCTTTGGGTCTGGCACCACCACTAGGAGGCAATCAACCGAGAGGAGGAAGCGGGATGCAACAAGATGCAGCGGATCCAGATGAGGAGGACTTGCCGAGAGACGATAATCAACAAGATCAGAATCGAAACCAAGTTCCGATACAGAACCTAGCAGAGTGAGTCTCTATCGTATCCTGTCTTTATATTGCCGTGTTGATCCGTAGTCTCCCGTCACAGCTTCTTGGGAGAAGCTTTCGGTGGACCCGATCCTCATCCTGCCGACGATCCTTCCAACAATCCTTTCGCCGAAGGAGGAGTCGATGCGCCACGGCAACCTGAACGACGAGCTCGTAGTGAACCTGGAGACAATGCTGGAGGAGCTGTTGCACAAGGGGGAAACCCTCTTTCCTACCTTTTCTCGCTCATGAACGCATTCGGGATCAACGGACAAGCATTGGGGAACGGGATCGGATTAGCGGCGAACCCTTCGGATTACATTTGGGGAGGAGAGGCGAACTTTCAGAACTTGTTGAACGATCTGATGGAGCAGGTGTGTTTATTCTTTCGCTCAGTACGCTGTTCTTCGCTTGCTGACTCAGATGATCTTGTATGAACGCACAGGCTGCAGGACGAGCTGGACCTGTTCCTGCTACTGAAGAGATGATCGAGAAGCTACCGAAACTCGAAGTGACAGAGGAATTACTTAGTAAGCCATCAACGTTCTCGCCCTTCTCTCACTTCATTTCTCATATCGAGACTGACTCGGTCTCTCCTCTCACTAGGCCACGATTCGATCAAAGATTGTACAATCTGTCAAGATGATTTCGCCCTTACCGAAACCCTCGCCTCTCTCCCCTGTCGCCATCTCTTCCATCCCGACTGCATCGTTCCGTGGCTCAAGACGAGTGGTACCTGTCCTGTTTGTCGATACGCTTTGATCCCTCAACCAGGTCAAGAAGGATACGTCGAACCAACACGACCTAATCCTCTCAATCCCGATCCGAATCAGACGCCTGTCAATCAAGGATCGATGGAAGCTAGCGGATCGACTCCGAACTTGCAACGACCCTCACCCATCGCGAGACAGAGCTCGAGTGCAGTCCCTTCGACCGCGAGGATCCCTGACGTCGACAATGGTTCGAGATTACCTGGAGGATGGTTCTTCGGAGGTGCAGACGGATCGGGAGCGGGAGATGCGATGGATGTGGACGAAGATGAAGGAGCAGAAGAGTGGACGGATGCAGGTAATGATGAAGGGGAAGACAAATCACCGGAGAGGAGAGCGGCAGAAGCAGCGGAAAGGAGGATTGCGAGGGAGAGGGAGGATGGCGCGAGTGCTCAAGGCGAGAGGGCACCTAGTCAACCTATTATTGAGGATGTCGACTAGTTTTCGTAATTATTTTCCGTTCCTTTCCCTCTCACGAATAGTACACGCATCTCTATAATCTTGTCTTTTGTAATCTCTACGCTCACTTCTCTCGCTTCGCCTTCGGGTCTCGGCGTGTACTCAGCGAGGTAAAGCGGAATCTAACGAGAGGAGGGTTACATACAGTCTACAGATGCTGTTCGAACTTGGCGAGTTTCTACGAGATAACAACAAACCACTTTGGGATACAAAAGGGAAAAAACGTAACGACGAGGTATACCAGAAGTACAGAGGAAATGGATCTAGAGTGACCAAGCGAAATGACTTTCGACCGCTTTCAACCGTTTCATCGCTCTCGTTCTACCTTCCCCCCTCGATCGGTCTCTTCTCGCTTCCTCGTCGCCCTCCTTACGTTGTGAAGTCGACGACCCAAATAATTTATCGAAACTCCATCTACTCGAGCTTTGTCGTTCCTTTTCGTCCACCAGCTCGATTCTCGTCTCTACTCCTTCCGACCTCCTCTGCTCCGTTCCACTTGCCCAACCCTCTCCTTCTTCTGGTACATCGTAGCTGATCCTTCTCTTCCCTTTCGCAACTCCAGCGTAACTTGATCCTCCTCCTCCTTCTCCTCTCGAAATCAACTGAAAGGTCATTGCTTCGGGACTCCAATTCGGCGAATCCTCCTCGTCTCTCTCGTAATCCATCGTCACCTCCCTATCTACACACTGGAGTGGTCTCGAGTGCGATCCGAAAGGCAGTAGGAGGAGTTTATCCAGTTCGTTGGCGATCGAAGGATTCAACGGGATTTCCAACTCGTTCGTTTCCACCTCCTCCTCCGGTTCATCTTGCGATCGAGTAGCTCTCTCCAAATCTTCGACGAGTGACGAGAATGGGTTTGAAGCGTCCTCCTCTGTCGACGACTGCTCCGAATCCATTTCTGGTTTTTCACCTTCATCTTGCAATCCCATCTTCTCCTCTTCACTTTCTAAGCTTTGGATCGCGGCGCTAGTACTGGCTCTGATGAGTCGGCGCCGGATAGGATGGGCAGGAAGAGTCGGGAGGCTCGATTCAAGTTGAATGATGAGATTTGGAGAAGTCGAAGAGCGGATTAGGGGAACTCTCTTTCGAGGCGGAGAGAAGCTCGAGGGATGCATGTCGAATATAAAGAAGGGTGTGAGGCTGTGGGTGATTGGATCAAGTCGTGTGATAGCGGCGATAAGAGATCCGATATTCGATAGTGGGGGTTTCAGGGAAGAGAGAGGGAGGAGAGAAGAGGAAGAGAGGGTCCTGATTTGTGACTTAGATGAGAGTAGTGCAGGTGCTGCTTCCGATAGAGTGAAATAGGAGGAAGAGAGAGAGAAGAGGCGTTCGGGAGAAGAAGGAAGCTAAAAAACTAAAATTTAGACAAGCCGGTTCATTTTCACGGCTAACTTCTGTATCCGACTATCGCTCGTCCTCTCACTATCGCCAATTCATCATCGTTCGAAAAAACGATCGTGGTAATGCGATTCACAAGCAAGGAAAACCTATCAACAAAAGAGTGTCTATGTAATCTCTCCTCCTTCTGCCTCACCCCAAAAAGTACTCTATGCGACCAGCGCGAATAATCCAGCTACTACCGTCAACCCGATCGCAGCCATCCCGATTTGAGTAGAAGGAGCAGAGTTCAATGGTGTAGAAGTAGTAGATCCTCCTCCACTAGACGTTTTCTTACTCGTTCCATTTCCCATTGCGACTGCTTTGTATTCAACTCCATTCATTTGAGCCGCAACCTCTGTTCATTGCAGTCTCCGATCAGTCCCGGTCTGAAAGAGATTGCGAGAGTGACAACGTACCGAAAACTGAACCGTTTCCAACATCGTAATAATCGACCAGCGTGAAAGTAGGATAATATCCATGGTTCTGATGACACTGATCGGCTTGAGCCGACATCGCTGGTGCTACTCCCGAAGATGCGTGCGTGTCGAGTAGTCGTTCAGTTGCGGGTACCGGGATTTCTTGCCCAAAAAGAGTTGTGTTGACATCGAGGAAATGATTCATCAAGTACTGTTCTCGAAATGAGGGGGTCAGCTCTCGAGGGGGAAAACAAGACGAAGGAGAGAGAGAGACTCACCATCTTGCCAGCTGATTCACCAGTTACTCGATCGACGGTACAAGGAAAAGTTTCATCCGTTTCCTGTAAGCCAAAAAGAAATCAAGAATCGTCAATCTCGAGTTTGCGATTTCTATAGGCCTTCGTTGACTCACATCATAAGGAGTTTCCCAAATGTTCGTAAACTCATCCAACAAGTACGGCACACTCGAAACATCCGCCTGTTGAGCCAAGAAACTAACGACTCTAGTATTCGCACTGATCAAACTTTGTAGTGTCGGCCACTCGTTGTACGCGACTGGTACGCTCGGTGGTGTATAGACGTAAGAGGCGAGTCCTGAATCGGTGTAGGATTGTGCCCAGACTGAAGGGGCGATTCCGTTCGAATTGACGAGGAGTAAAGTGATTACTTCGTTAGGGTTCGAATCCATCCATTTCTTGACTGTTGTGAGGTAGGAAGTGAAAGTACCCGCGTCGAGTAAGAAGCAGCTGTACGTGCGAGTCGACTCCGAATCTCAGTCAATGCGACAAAGGTTCAGGCAGAGAATCTCGACGTACGAAGTGTGGCAAAGATGCAACTCGTTCTCATTCATATGTCCCTGAACTTGTAGCATTCGAATCCCATTATTCAACTGAGTCTCGACCGTATAATTCTGATTCGCCGCGACTGTACGAAGATCCCTCGAAATGGACTTTAGCATTTCCTTGCGAAAGTTGCAGATTGAGAGATTTCAACGTACCACTTCCAGCTTGAACCCCGTACGAGTTGTGAGCTCCTACTATACTGACATTCGAGTAACTCCGATCACAGAACTCTGAGTAACCATTACAAGTCGTTGTAGAACTTGTTTGTTGTGCTGAAGTGAAAGAAGGGAGAAGACTGTTCAAAGAACGCGATTCAGGGTCAGCAAGAATTCACACAGTATCTCTGATACTGCTCATGTAGCCTCCTACGCTCCTAAAGCTGTTTCCTGATTACCGAACACCGCAGTAAGAACCCTTTAGATTCGCTCGATCCTCCTTCCCTCTCCCTCCAACACGCGTAAAACACGGTTCAAGCAGATACTTACAGAGAGATAAGCGCCAGCGCTGTGGGTAAGATCATTCTTGTAGAGTTCGGGAGTGATGGAAGGGAGGGAAGAAGAGAAGAAGGGGATCAGTCGATCAACAAAAAGGATTCGGCTCTTGACTAGCTTGACTTGGGATAGACTTTGTTGAGAAGCAGGGCAAGAGGTATTGCGTGGGCGTGGATAGAAGCTTAGAGTGAAGTGAAAGTGAAGAATGGAAGAAACAGCGAAAAAATCTCGCCAAGTCGCGAAGTTGAAAATCGGAAAGCTTCTTTTCGCAACTGAGAATGGAATGCAAGTAGCTTAGAGTCGCGAATTGGAAGACGAAGCTATAGAGCAGCCCTGTGACGAGATCGAAAGAAGCAGCCTCGTCGAAGAGAGGTTTCGCTCTTTACTTCACTTTCCTCGATCTTCACTTCCCCCGAGCTTTTTCGTCGTGCAACTCTCTCGAAACCTGGAGAGCGTCATCGTCCGGCGGTTATAGTAGAATACAAGCCTTGCGAATGACCTCAAATCGAGCCAAAGTAGAATTTTTGACAACAATAAAATTAGGGATTGTGAACATTGTGACAACTTGCAATTCCTTTAGGTTTACAGCTATACATGGATCGACAACTGCTCGACGTCAAGATTACGATTCAGCAAAGGGCATCTCAATAGGCGATACATTTCGAGAGGTAAGACTCACCTTTGCGAAATCCCTTCAACATCCCTCACTCTCCCTCTGTCCAAACATCGCCCATCCACGACATCCCTCAGAGTAATCCAGCCCATTCTCTCACCTGATTCTCCTGTTTATCAGTCATCCCACTTCCTTTAATCATATTCCCCAACTCCCTCTCTCCCTCGAGACTATCAATTTCACCAATCGTCAATTTCTTCCTCAACGCCAACGCCCTCAACACGAACGTTCCGATATCCACCGTCTGACCTTTCGGGGTTGGTTGCGTCGGTTCTTCTGAATCGGGAATAGGAGAGGGGGAAGGTGATTCTGATGAAGTTTGGGAAACGGATCGATAAGGGGGAGATGGGGATCGGTTTGAGGAGGGAGAGGGGAGGTAGTCTTGGAGATTCAGACCCGAAGTGTGCTCGTGGAATAAACGGTGTGCGAGGAGGAGTTGTGATTCGAGATGATTGATTCTTTCAAGCGCTTCTTGCAGAGTTGAGGGTTGAGTAGCGGTGTAATTGGACATTGTTCTGGTGAAAGTGAAGGTGAGTCTGAGTGGCGTGTGAAAGGTAGAACGAAGAGAACGAAGCATAGAAATGGGAAGAACAAGGGACAAAAAATTCGAGGCGTCATCGGTGAATTTTTTGGTGTCTGGCCCGAAGGTTCCGATTTTGAACTCTCGGAGATCGCTGGTGGACGGTAACAGACGAACGGAAAGCAGTGCACGCAAAACCAACACGTCTACACTTTTGCACTGCTCAAGGCAACCGTCGAGCATCGCAATCGCAAGAACCGAACCGCTTAGGATCGTCGAATGCCACTATCGCTTCGCAAAGACTTATTTTTCCCCTACGTGCCACGTTTCATCTACATCCCTCTGTTCCCGCTTCCTATTTCCCCTTCACTCGCTACAATCTTAGTTCGCTCCTTCTCAGTCCCGATCAAGCAATCACCTCGTCTTCTCCTACACTAACATCAAAATTGCCCAACTCCTGTCCTCCCTTCTCCCTCACAACACATATAATCCCCTCTGTCAATCTCTTCTCTCCCGTCCTCCTGTTCCCTCCAACCATCCCTTTCCTCCCTTCCTTAAGAACCATTCCGAACGTAATCCCTTTCCTGAAACTAGGTTTTGGGGAAGGATGTAGGGTGAGATGATAATCGATTGAGAAGAGGGGATGTTTCGGGTGAGGGGAGAGAGGATTCGTCGGATTGGGCAGAGAGGTAGAGACAAGGGATGGGTAATAGGGAGGTAGGAAGTGATGTTTGTAGAACGGATGTTTGTCTGACGAAATTATCCCGTGAGGTCGAGTAGGGTTCATAACCCATTGAGAGATCATGATAATAGGGGAGAGTTGTAGTCGTAGGTTCGCGATGGATTGTGAGAAGAGTTTGAGTGGGTCGAGCAAAGGAGCGGAGGAGGGAGGATTCGGTAATGATCGTTCGTATTGATCTGACCAAGCGAATTCAGTCATTCCATCGATAATCACTATTCCTAAATCTTCTCCGCCTTCTCCACCTTTCGCATTCTTGAACCAATCAGGGAGAGTTTGGAGGGTGGAAGCGAGCTGAATCGTACTTGTCGGAGAGAATACATGTAACCTCGTCAAGCACTCGTCGATGAGACTTTCTACCTCCTCCTCCAACGGCGCGCCGATCCCTTTTGGTCGACGATAATCATTGATCTCCGAGACGAGGTGATGTCGAAGTAAAGTTGAAATTCTTTGAATGTCGAACCCTCTTCTCGAACTCGTACAATCCATCCAACATACCAATTCCTCCTTTCCTCCGACGCCAATCTCTACAACCTCCCTCTCCAACCTGACGTGCAGCTTCTTGGGTAACAAGCAGTTAATTGCGAATTTATAGAGTAATTGAGTTTTGCCAGACCCTGTTACTCCTTGTAGTTCGATCACGTCTCCTCTATGTAGTGAAGGATTCCCGTCTGTGTTGAGGAGTTGATCTAATCCATCTATGAAAGTGTGAGGGAGTGAAGTCGAATATCGAATCGAATTGAATAGTTCGAGGCCAGAGGTTGTTGTGATAGTGGATCCTAAGAGTGTAGGTTCCATTCTGTGAGTGCAAAGTGCATTGGTCGAGTAGTTCAAGTTGACCAGTGAAGTGTAGCAAGTCAAGCAACAATTTCTTTCCTCTTGATCTTTTAACTCTTCCCACCAACTCATTCAACATGGTAAGTAGCCCTTCTGAGCACTCCTAGAACTCTCCGCTGATCTAGAGTGATTGTAGCCTCGACCAACTCGTACTCGTACTTCTTTACCCGGTCATTCGAAATCAGCGAAAACTATTTCAACTCCAGACGCAATCGATGATTCATACATGATGGATCCGACAGAGATGGCTCCTATGCAAGTCAGTTCTCCCCTTCCCTTCCCTATCCTCCTCCCTTCCCTCCCAATCTGAACCCTTCTTGACCTTTCGCAGGCTCCGAGATTCATGGAAACTGAACCTACCGCTCTTCCAGTCGCGATGGAGGAACCCCCAACACTGAACCTGAAACCTACGAATGAAAGCTCCCAACCAAGAATGACGAAAGCTGAGAAAGCACAAGCGAAACGACAAAACCTCCTCGACCGTACGAGTCTCCCTCTCCTCTCCTTTTCTCTGTCCTCGCTAATCCTCCCTCATTCAACATAATGATAGAAATCAAGCAGCGTTCCCAACCTTACTCTAAATCCCACAATCGACGACTCAAGCGCGCTCAAAGACCTTCCTCGAACCTAGTCACTTCCCTCTCCGATTTCCAAGACGTCTTGCCTTCTATCGAGCCAGAATTCGAGGAAGTTAGTGGAGGGGAAGATGAGGGAGTAACGATCGAGGAGGAAGAGCAGTATAAGATGAAAGATGGGAAAGGGAGAGAAAAGTTGACTGCTAAGAAACGACAGAGAGTCTTGTCCGTTTCCACTCTCTTCCATCTTGGGAGATAGTGACTGATGGAAGTGAATTGATCAACGTGCAGATCAAGTGAATCGACGAGGTTACCTGCGATTCTCGCAAATTCTAGTTTCTCGAAATCTCCTTTCGCGACGATCAGGATGCATACCCTCAATACTATGGCTGCTCAAAAAGCCGCGAATGGTACAGGTACTGGTGGAGCGAGTAAGAAGAAGAAGGGAGGGAAATAGATGAGGGTTTGAGGGATTGGATTGGGATTTCGCCAAACTTGTTGTTATACATTTACTTTCTCTGCATCCTCTCGCAGCGCCACTCTCGTCCGACGCGATCGGCAGAGATCTTGCGACAGAAAGCAAGAGTGAGAAAGCTCGTAAAATTCGGTATTTACAACAACACAAACCGCATCAAGCGAGAGAGCAAACGAAGAGAGGGAGAGAAGGTCGAGAGCAGGGGAAGTGCTACAAACTACATCTGATTCTGTATACTCTTCAACCTAGCCTTGACCGGGATCAACCTGAAGATCTCACAAACGTCTTCCTTGTGACACACCAATCTCCCATCATCTGAACACCTAGTCTTGTCCCTCAATTCCTGACACAACTCGTCCTATACCCTCATTCACATGATCAGCACCACTTCACAAGCACTTTGAAGAGGGAGAAGGAAGACATACGGAATCACAATCGTTGAAAAGAGGATGAGAAACTAATTTCGCCCAACATTTCTGAGCGATCCAGAGGTCTTTGTCGACTGATCCGAGAGGTGCATTGGGAGGTCTCCAAGGGATCGGAAGCGCACATGAGACGGCAGTGAAATCACACTCGGGTTTGTCACAGGGGATTCGGAAGTTGGGAGGTACGGTCGTTTCATCTTCTTCATCTTGCATTCCCTCATCTTTGTTTCCCTCATCTTGTTTCGAAGCTCTTCTGGTTTGAGGAATCGATACTGTTTCATCACCATCTCCACAGCCACAGTCGAGTGAATCGGATTGAGGAGCGGTTTGAGCAGTCGAATTACCGTTTGTTTCTTCAGGGTTATTGGAGGAGGAAGGTGGGACTGATACGTCATCGAGTAGTGAAGCGAACAAAGGAGGTAGAGCCATGGATTCGCTGAAGTCGAAAGGAGCGTCGAAATCGAAAGAATCGAGTTGATTCATGTCGATATCGATCGGGTTTTGAGGAGTCGCAGTGAGGGAGGAACTGGAGGGTGGAGGAGGAACGGCGGAGGAGGAAGGAAGGGGATATGTAGATTCGGATGCATCTGCGGAGGGTTCGAATTGGGTGAAGGGAGGTGCAGAATTGGGCTCGTTGAGGATGTGGTGGAAAGATGGAGATGCTCCACTGCCGGAAGAGAGGCGGGACTGAAGGAGGGGTTTGACGTCTGGCGGAGAAGTCGAAGGCAGAGTCGAGATTGATGCTGTCGCTTTCGAAGCAGAATCAGGTCGAAAGTAGGGACTGTCAGCGGTGATTGAAGATGGAGGATTTTCTCCTCTTCTCAAAGCTTCGTTCTCCTTTCGTAATCTATACAACTCGGCAATCAAACCTCAGAACGAGCTACTGTGTCGCCTGAAAGTCGAGCGAGACGTACGAATCGATTAATTCCTTGTACTGAGCCAATTCCGCATCTTGTTGAACTACTTTCTCCTCCAAATCAATGACATGCCTCTCCTTCCTCTCCCTGAACGCACGTTGCGCAGCTCTGTTCTGTAGCTTCCTCTTTGCATCGGCATCGAGATCATCATTGGCTGTCCAAAGTCTCCAAAAGTGAGCAAAAACGACAGGGTTCGACCGTACGAAAGATTGGGACGAACCAGCAGCCGCATCTACATCTTCCTCTAGTCGTTTCCTTCCTCTCTTCCTAGTTTCTTTCGCTTTCTTCTTCCCCTTTCCCCCTTCATTCACTTCCTCTTCTTTTCCCGCTCCTTTCGGCGACATCGATCTCATCCCTTCTGCTGATGTGCCTGCTCCGTTCCCTACTCCTCCATTGGCAGGCAAGATAGGTCTAGGTCTCTGTGATCCATTCGCGTGTTCGATAGCTGCGTTGGAGAGAGTTTGAAGCGGGGTGGAGGTAGAGGGCAGGGAAGAAGGAAGGAAGTGACCCGAGTGAGCGTGGGGATATGCATTGGGTGCAGGTACACCGTACATCACGTCCTGTGTGCCCTCTCGCGAGGGTTGCTGAATGAAGGAGAAGTCTCCTCGGCGATGAGTCGAGAGGGGTTTGTAAGCTGGCTGAGGTCGAGAGCTGGACTGTTTTGATTGGCGTGTCCAATTTGAGATCGAACTGAGTGGCTTGATGAGGTCGGGAGTAGGCGAGTGAGAGGTGCTGAGGTAGAACCTAAGTTTGTTGGTATTTCGAAATGAAATTCGCTTCGCAAGAAAGCTAAAACCAAAGATACGCTGGAAGTTGCTCGATCTGTTCCAGTGAATCGAGTACAGACAGACTAGCCAACTGACGATGAGAGATGTGGAGAAGATTCCTTCGCTTCGCTCGCCTCTCGTTTCGTTGGCCGCTCGTTCGCGCTTCCCTACCATTCGCTCTGAAGCGCATGTCCGAAAGAAGTATAACGTTGCAAAGGTGAAGGAGGAGAGGACATTAGGTACAGAGGAGCGGAGGAAAGGGGGGAACGTAGAACGACGAAAAAGAGAAAGTCTAGGAGGAGAAAGGCAAAGCTTTAAAGATGTTGAATCCATCCGAAGCGGTCGAGATGACAGTACCCGGTACTTGAGGATGCCAGTGAACTTCCTTGATATCCTTTTGACCTTGGTGACAAAAGAGTAATTGAGCGGGAACGTCCTTGAGTCGATCTGATTCGGGTCCTGAAGGTCGCTCATCCTCGTCCTCTTCGACTGAAAGATCCCATAATGTGACTTGATCGTCGGCTCCAGAGGCGGCGAAACATGAGTCTTCGGTAGGGTGCCATTCGATCGAAGTGATAGGTGCAGTATGCCATGAAAATGCGGCAACAGGTGTTGGTGCAGGCGCTTTCGTTCTGTCGTTTCAAAGGCATTGTCAAGAGTGCTCAAAGCAGAGACAGAGGAAAGAAAAACACACCCCTTGAAGTTTCGTAAATCCCAAACCTTGATTCCTCCTTCATCTCCTCCCGAAGCCAACAAATAATTCGTTTTCAGATTCCAGCTTATAACGTTGACATCACTCTCATGAGCTCCCGCGACTCCAATGACACTCTTCCTATCCTTCACTCGCGTATCCCACACTCGAATACTTCGATCGGCTGAACAAGAGGCGAAAACGGTAGGTTCACTCGGCGACCATTGTAAATCTTCGACGGAATCGGTGTGGGAGAGGAAAGGTTTCGGTGAAGGGGTGAATGAAGTGTTGGTGATAGTGGTGAGGTAGATTTTCGAGTGGATGTCACCGGAGAGAAGTCGAGCAGAGGTCGAGGCAGAACCGATAGGTTTCGCCCAGTCGAGAGCGTAACCTTCTGCTCGGCCGTGACTGTCGATGGTGAAGATAGGAGTTTTGGAAAGGGAGGAAGAAGCGGTAGCTGGGGAGAGGAGTGAGTGAAGATGAGGCGCGATGTCGAAAATGTGAACTTTTCCGGTTTCGGCAAAAGTTGCGACATGGTAAGGATCGGGAGGAGCAGGAGGACCGTTGGAGAGAGGATTGGGGAGGACTCGAGCGCGGATTCGGTTGACGCAACCTTTGTGAGGAATAGCTCGGAAAGATAAAACTGGATCATCTTCGGTATCGTCGTCGTCCGAGTCGCTGTCGTCGTCTTCGTCTGCACTCACTAGCTGTCAGTTTACATTGAAATAGAGAGAGCAGAGTCAGCGTACCTTGAGACTTTCTAGTCTTGCCCAATCCCTCCCATCTCATGATTGTAATTTCGTTTGCTGTTGGATCCTGAGCCTGAGTTCCCGCAACGAGAGCGCAAGATACAGGGTACCCTCTTCGTTCTTCTCCATCATTATCCCTCAACACATCGAACGAGAGTGAAGGCCAAGTTGGAACAAAGTTGTGAAGAAGAGGATAAGTTGAAAGGTCGGGAGCGAGGAATTCTCCTTCTTCGAGTTTGCCCGTAGGTAAGAAAGGTTCTGGTGATGCTGGACGTTCCTCCTCTTCTGGTTCTTCGATATCCATCGCTCCCTCTTCATCCTCCTCATCTTCATCTCCAGTGTGTTCTCCTGCATCAATCACTTCTCCTACTTCTGCGTCATCCTCGAATTCGTCTTCCCATTGATCTTCAAACTCTCCCATACCTTCCTCATCAATCTTGGCCCTGTCAGCAGCCGCTGGTGCTGTTGAAGTTTTCTGAACTGGTTGACTTTCTGGAGATGATGCACGCTTGCCCATGGTGAATAGAGAGCTATTGGATCAAGTTTGTGAGCTTATGTGAGCTTCCTATGAGCTCTGTGAGGCTTACAGGAAGTGTGAGAGAAGTGTGGAGGAGCCGTACCAATTTCCTTCTCTTTTTTTTTCCAGCTCTTTGAATTTCGATAAATCCGATTATCTCCTTCACTACAGCCTTGGCTGCTTTGAACGATCGTAAAGGAGTCTCGTAGCACTCGCGTGCGATATCGCTGCAACGGAGGTCATCGGCGGAATTTCAGATCATTCTCTAAGACGCTCTCACTCGATGCAGTCAACGAGCAGTATCAGGGCAACGACAAGGTGAGCGATCTCTCCAGTGAGAAATCAATCACTGCGATTGACAACGTAAAAAGCACTTCATTTCGCAAAATCGTTTGTTGCGTTCTCGTCGTCTCTTCCCTTGAGCTTCCTCACTTGGACCGTCCGTTCTCGCCAGATTCTATGGCCTTCCTCCTCGCTTCCGACCTCCTCACAAAATCCCTCGAGATCTGTGATTCGACCTCGGAAGTATTCTGTTCTTCGTAAACTACCTCGATGTTTCGGGGACGACAGACGTCGACGAGTCCTTCCCTAGCCAGATGGATCTCTGCCATTTCTCCTCCCGTTGAGAACGTCGAAGGATCATTGAGATACAGGACTTGAAGCGATGTTTGAAAGCTGCGAGGTGCAAAGATTGCTGTCCAGCTCTCCCACATCTCCTTGACGGCACGTCCATGTCCTGAGTATGGTCCGAATGTATCACATTGATAAATGCGAAGGAACGATAGCTGTGTTGCGTACGCTTCGAAGTACTCCGGGTCGCCCAGATGGCAGTCGAATAAGAACGAACCAGTGGAGGTGCCGAGAGCAAGAGGCAGTACGGCGGCGAAGAGGTTGAGGACGAAGGTCATCGAAGTGATCTGAGGTGCGAGGGAGGAAAAGGTCGCGAATTCAGCGTCGGTATAATGATGGACTCTGTCGAAGAAAGCAAAATGGCGGAGTGACGGGAGGTCGGATGCGGAAAGTGGTGCCATGCTCATATTGGTACATGCAAGACTGAGGAACTTCAAGTGAGGTAGTCTGAGCTCGAAGTCGCATTGGAGATTGACGTGGCTGAGGTGGAGGGAGGTGAGGTCTGAAGCTTCGCCTCTCAGCGGCTTCTAGATACAAGAAAAAGAGAAACGCAGACTCACGGGGCATGTTGACCGTATTCAGAGTGCCATCGAGAACCTGCAAATGCTCCAATCTAACAAGTGCCGCCATCCAGTCTGAATCGTGACTTCTGCCAAAAAGGTCGTCGACATCCCACGGAACCAGAATACGAGTGATCGACAATAAGCGCTTTCCCACATCACTGTGTACTAGACTGTTCAATATCTCCATTTGATCATCCTTGTTGATTTCGATGATCTCGAATAGGAGAGGTTGAGCCAATTTTCGAAAGAGTCGAGAAACGAGACAGGTCGAGTAAAGGGAATTCTTGCGGTCTCCGAAAGCTCTTTGGACGTAATCAGAAGGAGCGAGCTGTTCGATGATGTGTCGAATGAGTTCAAGGGGAAGGAGATCGAAATAGCGAGTCTGAGGAAAGGAAGCGGGAGAATTGGTGGACATGATCGGCATGATGCTGCGATAAGTCGAGATAGGTATCAGCTACTGCTATAGAGTATCTCCACGGTCTCGGAGGAGGTCTTGAGGCCGATTAAAGACAATGGAGATGAAGAAGAGGGGAAGGTGGAACGAACCTAGGAATCGCCTGAAGCGCACTCGAGTACTTCGATCGGATCTCTTAGCTCGTAAAAGTATCTTCGGGGCGAGTTTGAGCGAGTTACGTGAAGTAAAGGGAGGAGAGAAGAGAATCGCTTTTCGCAAAGTGGTGAGATTGACAATTTTAGACTCTCGATTCATTCTTGTGCCGTCGTGATGTCTTTGTAGCGCTTGGATGGGATACAGTCGAAGTGGAAAGCACGCAAGGAATCACTTCGACCTCGATTCGTCGTTTTCGGATTGCGAAACAGTCCTCGATCTCGCTTCTCTCTCCTCAAATTTGTTGGGAGTCGCTCGACAAGAAAGTAGAGTAGGTACAACTACAGATTCAAACGTACAAATGAAATCTCGACATTCTTCGGTTCCTGACAAAGCGTTTGTTTTACTTCCTCTAAATCGCCTCTCCACCTCAAGCGTGATCCTTTCCCTTTCTCTGCGTACCTACATCCCGTTTGAAGCCTCCCTCTCGATCCTCTCCTTCGCCATCCTCCTCATGAACTCCTCCGACATCTGCGTCTCAGCTCGAATTCCGGTTGGTTGCTCCTCGTGGACGGTCTCGACTTTGCGATTCTGACAAGCGAGTAAGAGGCGGTCGACAGCTTGGCGGACTGGAATAGACATGTCGGGAGCGTCGAGGGTGACAAGGGGTGGGAGATAGACGGTGCGAAGTTGGCGGCATTGAGTCGAGTCTTCAATAACGCCTGCTATAACTGATAGACCTTCCAACGCTGACGTCACCTCTTGATCAGTTCCGACGAGGTTGTGGCCGTAGAAGCGTACATATTCGATCGGGCGGTCTTGGATGGGAAAGCGATAGAGGAGTCCGTCGAGGTAGTCGATCAGAGTCGACTTCAAGGGAAACGAGGGGCGATGCTGCAGGAAGTCGAGTGCGATATCGAATACAAGTAAGAGGGAGTCAAGCTGAGGTGCAAGAGATGCGATAGATGCTGCGGTACCTCGCGCGAGAGTTGCGTTGCAGTCGTCGTAAGCGAGATGGCGAAGGGAAGGAAAGTTGGAAGAGCCGAGTTCGTCAGGGGGAAGATTCATATTCAGCAAAGATAGGATCTGTAGTTCAGGTAGGCAGAAAGCGGAAATGTTGCAGTCGAGTAAGGACACATTGCTAAGGCAGAGTTTTCTGAGATCTAGAACTCCCCAGTCAGCACGCCGCTAAACAGATGACCGAGAACACTTACTGAAGCCAGATAAAGCGTCGAGATCCAGAGTGAATGAAACGCTGCTAAGCTGATCGAGATTGGGGCAAGCTTGCAAGAACCTGGTTAGGAGATTTCCTGACAACCTCGCCGGTTTCGCAATGTCATCTCCTTCCAGCGATACTATGCGAGTCACTGATAGATGTTCATGTTCGGTCTGTACCAAGAGAACCTCGTCGACTTTGTCGTCTAGTTTGCCTTCTTCAACCTTGAGAGAAATGACCTCGAAAAGTAGAGGTTGAGCGATTTGACGGAAGATCTTCGAAGTGAGGCAGAGGGAGAGAAGTTCGTGACGATGAGGGTTCTCAAGAGTACCATCGTTTGAGATAGGAGGACATGTGAAGTTGTCGAGAATGAGACGAAGGAGTTCGATTGGGAGGGAAGAAGGCATTTTCGGAAGTGGAAGCGGGAAAGTGAGATCGAGTGAAGCGGATGAATAGGGAGCGTTGATGAGACTGGTAGTAAATGGTTTCGGCTTACACAAAGTGAGCGTTCAGAGATCAGAAAGAGGAAGATGAACGAGAACTGAGGACTCACTGGAACAGGCTAATCGGGCCTCGTATGATTGTTCGAATGTAGATTCAGCCTTTGAGTAGCTACCTAGCGACCTAGACGAGTTGCGAGAGAGAATGCTCGAAGTTGAGATGAAAGTGACGAGACGAGTTTCGAGGTGTATCAAGGACTCTAGTGTTGAATGAGCAGGTTTCAGCAGGTTCCAGACCTTCTCTTATCTGGCTGGAAGTAGTCGAAGAGGCGATTCGAGCTTGTAAGAAGTGGTGGAGGGCAAAGACTCCAAACAGAATTTTCGTCGCTTTCTTGTCCTCCTTTGGCGCCCGAACTCTCATCCCTCGAATCTCTCAAGGGTTCGTAAGATGAGCGTGGACCCAGTAAGACGTACGTGAGTGAGGAAGAAACCTCAGTTTTGAGTGACGCTTCTTGCGATGCATTTCTATCGACTGACTTCTCGATTCGCAAGCTCACGATCACAGTTCTCTCTCAAGCTCGAGCAGGTCTCATCGAGAGATACGGACAACAAGTCAAAGTACAGGACGTGCAAAGACTCAAAATTCCCTCTTTACTTCTTCATCTTGATCCCAAGTTTCGCCGCCATCGCACTATTCTTTCCCTTCTTCTTCGGTGGAGGCATTGAGGAGGTAGAGGACATGATTGATTTCGATTTGTCTGAGAGGAGTGAAAGTGCGGTAGGTTCGACTCGATCGAGTTTGCGTTTGACCGAAATGGCAGAGGAGGACGACGAGGTTGAAGCGATTGGAGGTGATTCGTCTTCTCCAGGTGTCGAAGGTCCTGATGATCCGCCGTCACTTGAGGGCGCTCCTCCTCCGAGCTCGATATCCGGTACTCCATCCAAATAAGCCCTTCCGAAAACTCTCCTCACTTCCTCCTCATCCTCCTCTTCGTCCTTCTTCCTCTGCTTCTCAAACTCGCTCAACTTCTGCTCCACCTCTCGATCTCCAATCTCAACCGCTGAACTGACTCGATCTAATATCTTTTCCTCATCTCCCGTCGCAGCTGCTCGTTCCAACCTCGCATTCCTACTCTTGATACTTTGTAATGCGTCGAGGATATCCATCTCTCGTCTTGAATCGATCGCTTTGTTCTCGAGTGCCTCCATAGGGTTGTTCGCTCTCGCTTCCTCCTCCTCGAGTAAGTCGAGCTTGTCAATCTCTTTCTCTCCCTCTTCTTTCCGCCAAGGTTCGAAATTTCGTTGAGCTCCATGTTCGGCGTTGTAATCCGAGTTTCTGTCAACACCACACATTAGTACGAGAACGAGGTGTTGTCAGCAGGAGAGAGGGGGAGAAACGAACTTTGGATCTGTCTTGAAAGTGATTTCTGCTGAACATTGAGTACATTTGATGTAGAATCGGAAGATCTGTTCATCACGAGGGTCATCAAGTGTGCTCAAGCGTGAAGATGCAATGAAACGAACCTTGATACCGTAATATTCTTCCCCTTGAACCGTTTCCTTTCGAGCATTGAACTTCTTTCCCTTGTAAATGTACTCTCCGCATGTTCTATCAAGCACCAGAAGCTCGGATCAATACCTTGTCGTCTGACTTGATCGAAAGAGAGAGGTAAACTTACGTGCATCGCATACTGAAAGGAGCCATCAAACGAATACTACGCCAATCGATGTTGATCTCAGCCATACGCTTGGAGTGCTAAGAGGAGATGATGTACGTACACTTGTTGCTTGTCTTTGGGCATCTTTCGTCGTGGGATTTTGCTCGGATCGAAATCCGGCGGGAAGTACTGTGAGACAACGATACTACTCAGCTTCTGTTTTGCGGGCTGACAAGTAGACCTGGCTTACCTTGTTCAACACTTTACGTTCAGACATCTTGCTCTACTGATTGGTTGTGAAAGTTAAGGGGGAAAAGGAGAGGTGATTTGAGTAGGTCGAAGGAGGGGATACGCTTGACTCGTGCGCGCTACTGTGATGTGTATAAGAGAGTAGGTAGTGGCTGTGTAGCTACTTTGATCTGCTTGAAGTGATGCTGAAGGAGTGAAGGCGAATTAAAGATGAGGAGGAGGGGAGAAGGTTCAAGTCGATAGATGGGGATTGCCTGAGGGTGAGGTCGCTTCAGGGGATCTCCTGGGAGTCTTCCGGTGTGTTTGAGCTGTTCCAAAGGTGTCGCGAGATGGTGTCGATGAACTGTAAGAAGCAAACCTTGTCGCTTCTCTCTTGTCCTCCTCCCTTTCACTCGCAAACGCTAGAATGGCTTCTGACTAGTCTCCGTACATACACTTAGGCTCAGATAGTACTGCATTGCTTTGATTTTGTTCTCCATGCTCTGAACCGCTCGTTTCGAACGATTTCTTCGCTTCCGCCTCCCCCTTTTTCTCCTACGCTCTCGTCGACCTTGATTTACAGCTCGCAGCATCTTACGGAACTCTTTCAGCTATGCTGTTATCAAATCAATCGCCCGGACAATCCGCGGACCCATCTTTACGGGAAAGAGCGACAGAATCGAGTCTCTCCTCTACTACTCACTCAAGTAGAGCTTCAGCTCTCACAGATAGGTACGTACCGCTCAACTCTCTTCGCCCGTCCGAGTAGACGATGCTGACGTAGCTCTTCCATCCCCCGATTCCTCTCTCCCTCCTCTTCGTTCCGTTCTTCTCCTGCTCAATCTAAACCCTTGATTCAGCAGCTCACTTGAAGCGATGAGCACCTCTTCTGCTGAACCTCGACTATGCGCAGTCTGCGACAACAAGACGACTCAAGCTTGTTCGGGTTGCAAGGAATCGTATTTCTGTTGTGTCGATCATCAGAAGCTCGTGAGTCTTGTTGCTTCCTCAGTGCTCTCGACCTCCACTGACTCTCAAGATTACAGATCTGGCCGATCCATCGCTTCATGTGCCAATCGGAGGACAAGATGATTTTCGGTGTCCCTGCACTCTCGGAAACCGAAGTTGGCACACTCAAGAATGCTCGAGATGTCGTCTTCCACGACGGACATCACGCGCCCACTGTTCGCCGTACTCTCCTTCAAACTGTTCATTCTTTGGGGCTGTTCGCCGGGAGCTGGAGATAAGTCAAAACCTCTCTCTCTCTTTCGGAATCCGAACCTCTGAATTCACGCATGATCCGGAGTTCTTACTAGCTTTGTTGCTGGAGTAAGTGAAGGCGGAGAATCCATCAGAGAAAGTCATCGAATGGCATGCATCTTCCTCGCTCGCACTCACCTCGGAACGAACACTGGCTTCACCTTCAAACAATCGGACATCATGTCGACCGCATTGAACTTCTTCGCCTGTGAGACCGTCAAACTCCTCGTCCCCGACGATATCAAGGTTCAGCTCGCCAATCCCGAATCAAATCCTTTTCGCCTCTTCGCAAAACTGTTGCAACAACACTTGATCGCGAGGATAATCTCCCTCAGAGGCTCTCACGGCTATCGAGTTGATCTACACGTGATCGCGCTGGACCGGGGACTCGAGGAGGCGCTGAAAATCGACAAGACCAAACTCAGTGTCAAACAACAAAAGGCTTTGGAAGAGCGTCTCGCCGCTATCGGTAGGCAGCGAGATAATGCTCTCAACAGTTCTCTGTAGGAGATATCTCCATATCGTAGTGCCGGAATCTGTAAGGAAATTTTCGACTGATCGATTCCTGGAAATAGTTTCGAACTAACGACTCGTTGACCAGAGTCGTTCACCAGAGCATATTTCAGGACAAGGGATCCCATTGTCTGGTACTCTCGCCTGTGCTAAAATGGACATCTCCTCAGTATCTTCTTTTGAGCGAGAGCAATTTGTTCATTTCAAACCCCGTCTTGCGACGAGAGACCGTGAGACCGTCGAGAGACGAGATCGACTGGGAGTGACTCGGCAGGCGCATTTCCTGGGGTCTCATTGTCCGGCGAGCCTTCAGTCGGTGTATTTCGAAAACAGACTGGAAGAGCGAATTGCAAGCAAATTGAGCGAATTGCGAGAATTTGAAGGTTGCTTCCTTACTTCCCGCGACAACTTGACGAGACTCTCCAAAACTACTTCAGCGCCCTCGAGAAGACTCCTGAAAGGTTTCGAGAACAGCCGCACTCTTTCAAGCGCTTTCGACATCCGCTGGAACCTCCTCAACTTTCTCATCTGTGATTCAGTTCCCAGCCTCAACAACACCTCACTGCTCGCTATAACAGCTCTAGAGTAGCTTCAAGACCTATCAGAAGTACAACGAGAGCCGACAGTAATACTCCTCGCTCGATCCACCCGACGTCTCCAAAGTCCAGCAATCTCCCGTCTACAGCTACCCTTCAAGACGATGTCCACTCCTTCAACTGAACCTCACAAGTGTGATATCTGCGGCAAAGGTCCAGCGCAGCTCTGTTCACGATGCAAGAACATTCGTTTCTGTTCGACTGAACATCAGAAGCTTGTGAGCCTCTCTCGCAACTTCACACCTGTACACAAAGGCTGATATTCACTGCCACGAGCTAGTACTGGCCTGTTCATCGTTTCCTCTGCAAAGCAGGTGATAATTCAGCTTTCACCGTACTTCCTCTCTCGGTGAAGGAGGTCGCTATTCTCGATAGAGGAAAAGACGCAGCTTATGAGGAAGACGACCGCGTCTCAATCAGACTTAGCGTCTCATCTCGTGACAAGCAGACTCTTTTGGAGCTAGTCCATTCCCTTGGTTTCTTCGATGGCGATTGGAGATGAGTTTGTTTTTTCCGCTGAACGAGCAAAGAAGTTGACATGGCTCCTTCTTTGATCACTAGTTTCCTCGCTGGAGTCACCAAAGGTGCGACGTCGATCAAAGAACCACATCTGTCGGCTTGCATCTTGCTCGCTCGCAATCATCTTGGCAAAGTCATCGGCATACTTTCCAACATTGAAGATCTCGTTACGCAAGCCTGGAACACTTTCGCCCACACGACGTCTCGTCTCATCACGTGTCAACACGCAGACAAACAATTCGCTTCTCCCGAATCGAATCCGTTCTACCGTCTCTCGAATTTGTTGCGTCTAGAATTAGTCTCTTCGACTCTCTTCATTCGAGGTATCAAGTCTCAACGTCGTGAGGACATGGCCAACGGGCTTCTCGCAGTACATCATGCTGTTGAAGAGGCAGCAAACTTGTCAAATCTCGCTGCTCCGTTGCAGAGAACGTTGATTGATCTCGTCAGTATGCATCGAGCCCATCTCGACATGATGATCCAACACATGAAGACTGCAGGTCCCGGACCAGACAAGCCCATAGTACCCCCTACGATTTGTGAATTTTCCCTTTTCTTCCCAAATTTTGACGCGAGAGCACTAACACTACTTCTCTTGACAGAATCGAGCGCGTTACGTCTTCGCTTGAACAACCTTCACGACAGCTGTCGCAACCCGCGTGCCTTCGTCGTGTTCTTTTCTCACACTTTCAATCTGTCGCCTGCTTCTTTGCCTTGATACGTTTCTTCTGTTTTGTGCAATTCTACTCGTCTACATATTCCTCGAGCTACCGAAAAGCGAGCGAGTAGCTCGAATGCCTTGCTATATTTCAGCTAAGCCTAATGCTCTCCCGCCTTCCCCTCTGGTACCCTCGCCTTCCAACCTTCACTCCCTCCTTTCTTCTCAACCTCCTCCAACAACCTCTCGACCTCCCTCCTAACCTTCTTCTCGCCTTCCTCCTTCCCTTCTCCATCATCATCCCACAATCTCCTCCTCCCGACCAACCCATAATTCTTGGTACTTGGAATCCTGAGCGCCTCTCGTTCCGGCAAGAACCCACACATGAGCGATAAATGAGCGAGAAAGAGTTGATAGGAGGTGTAACGAGATTTGTCGTTGATTGATGAAGGGGTCGGGTGATAGAATGGGTATAATAGTGGATGGGTATCGATTGCGAGAGCTGAGGAGGAGAGAGAGGAAGTGGGAAGGGGAAGAGAGTCGAGGTATTCGGGAGGAATCGTGTAGGTTTGAGGGAGGAAGCGACCGGAGAGATCGTGGAGACAACAAGGGATGTTGAGGTATGCTGAGTCGGGAGTGAGAGCGGCGAAGAGGGGAATCCAGGGGGTCAGTTCGTCGGCGTGGTTACCGGTCAAGAACGAGTTAGCTGGGAAAGGAGGAGAAGAGGTCGAGAGAGATTGGCGGAGGAGTGTAGGAGGAGAGAGGGAGGTGAGGCGTAGATCTGGTGCAGGAGAATAGAGGGACCATGATTTTCGACATCGCAAGTCGAGTCCATATCCCCTGTACCCTTCTGAGTTCAGCAAATAGACTCTGAGATCGAGAGTTTCATCGTCAGTAGACCGCTCGATCGCGAGAATAACGAGGAAGATAGCTCACAATAATCCATTTCCACATCCGATATCGACGAATCCTCCCTCAGGTTCCGCTCTCTCTAGCCCATCCTTCTCACTCTTCTTCGCCGTATACATCTTCTCCCAAAGACAGATCAACCAAGCACAGATTGCGACATCTTCGAAAACATGTTTCGAAGGATCCGTCTTTTCGATCCAACTTGACGCGAGAAACCTAGGGAAAGTGATTCGGGGAGTTGGATCATCAATACTTGCTATCACTCTCCTGTCGACTCGAACGAGCGGAGGGGTCGGCGAGGAACGACGGAGGGGGGAGAGAGGGAACAGAGGAGTAGAGAGGACTCACGAGTATTTCGATTTCAATTGCTGATAAAGGTCTTGCACCCTTTCTTTCGGTACGAGTAAATCGTGGTGTATCCGTTTCGAGTATCCCGTGTTTGAGCCTTTCGACATCTTGTCGATAAGTTTGAGGAGTGAAATGCTTGTTCGAAAGAGTCGATCTTGGTGATCGAGCGGGGCAGTCATAGGGGTGGACGGTAGTGATAATATGTCTATCCGAAGGGTCGAGGTAGAAGAGGAGGGAGAAACTGAAGCGGGAAGGTAGCGAAAATCGAGGGTCGAAACTTGAGGATGATAATAAGGTGGTTCTCTCTTGCCCGTCTCCTGTTCCAGTAGATCGAGGTCGACGACGAGAAGTACTAGAGCCTCTGTTGTGTCTTCTGGAGAGTCGACATTCGTCGTAGAGTGTTGTCGAGTGTAGATTAAGCAATCTTGTTCCATCGCATGATCGAATTGAGGTCTCTTCGGTAAGATCTTTCTTCGAATCCTCCGTTGCAGCTCATAACCTTCCATCTCGAACCGTCCTTCTTGAGCCCTCTGCTTCCCTTTCCCTTCTGATCCAACTTCATGTTCGAAAGTTTCGTCTTGAAGAATGTCGGCTCGAAGAATAGTCGAAGAGGAGTGCTCGGGGAACTTGATGAGACTGAGTAGCGAATCGATGAAGCAGTCTACGGGATAGGGAGAGGCTGGTAAGGATAGAACGGGAACCCAATCGGAAGTTGAGGGAGTCGAGGAGGAAGAGGAGAGCGAGGAAAGAGGTGGGAGAGTGTTTGGTGCATTTGGAGGTAGCGGAGTAGCTTGTAGATCAGGTGGCATAGCTCTCAGGCTGAGTGCTGTTAGAATCGAGAGTGAGGGAGAGCTGAAAGATGAGCGGAAACTCTTCTGCTTCTCACACCTCACTCGACAACTCTCATTATCTCAAGAGCGTCTGTAACCACTCTTAGACTCTTCAGCTACTACCCACAACCACGATCAGCAGCTCCACCGTCTCTCGATTGTAACGGAAAGAGATGACAATCAACATTCATTCTCTCCCTCCAGAGATCATACAACTCATCGTAGAATCAGTAGAACAAATCGCATGCTACGAGAGACACACTGGACGTGAATTCGGTGCGAACCTGCCGGGTGGAAACTCGAGAAGGAGGAGGAGGGAGCGGGAAAGGAGGAACAGAACCGGAGCTGGACAACCTGGAGAAGGGGAAGGAGAAGAGGGAGACGATGATGGTCCACCAATGGGACCAGGTGAAGCTCTCATGGCTATGTTTGGAGGAATGTTGGGATTAGGAGGTTTGGGAGGAAATCCAGCTGGAGGTGCCGGCGCAAACCAACCTCATCAACAAGCTGCCCCTCGTCCTGCTCGTCCTGCCAACCCCGCTCCTCAAACAAACTTGAACCCTCAAGCTCCAGTCTTCACTTTCGGAGCGAATACTCAAACTCCCGCTCAAACGAACAACGCTGCAGTTCCCGATGATTCAGAGTCGGATGAGATGCCTCCTCTCGAATGTGAGTCAACCCATCTGACCAGTTCATCTCCTATGCGTATACTGACGAGGATAGTCGGTCACAGCCGTCGTCGCTCAACCTGCAACTTCGAATTCCACTTCTACTCCTCGTCCCCAAATTTCCTCCACCGCTTCTCAATCGACTTCAGCTCCTTCTCAGGCGACTTCGAACTCGACTCAAGCCAGACCAGCGACCTCCACTCCCACGCCAGCGCCCGCTGCGTCTCGTCCAACCGATCCCGTCGCTTCCGCTCTCTTCTCCCTTCAACAGCTCAACAGCCTTCCTTCCTCCAGTTCGACCTCAACTCCTACGGTAAACAACGGCTCGACTACAGCCGCTTCCGGCTCGACCGCTCAATCCAAGCAGAAGGCGAAGCAAGGCGATTCCGACTCGGATTCAGACGCCATGCCAGCTCTCGAATCAGTTTCTGCTCCTCGTGCATCGACATCGAAAAGTGGAGCATCATCGTCGGCGAATAACAAGAAAGGAAAGGCAGCAAAGGAAGACTCAGATTCAGATGAAATGCCTTCCCTCGAGCCGGTCTCGAAATCAGGCTCTTCCAAACCCGTCGCTTCCACTTCGCAACCTTCCAAGAAGTCCACGTCTACTCCTGCTCCGACGACTCCAGCCGCTCGACCTACCGATTCGATCGCATCAGCTCTCTTCTCCTTGCAGCAACTCGAGAATCTCCCTTCTTCCTCCTCCAGTCCTTCCACTTCTCGACCAAACGGCAACTCGTTCTCTACCGCTCCTTCGACTCCTCCCGTCTCAGTCAAGCAAGAACGCGAACCCGATTCCGACGCCGACTCTGAGAATTCCGATTCGATGCCACCTCTCGAACCCATCTCTCGACCTACTCCTCCCACTTCCAACACTAACATCGCCACTCATCCACCTCCTGTCCCACGCACGAATTCGGCCACTCGAGCTGGAGCCTCAGAACCGACCGGTGGAAACCCTCTTTCAAACTTTTTCAGTTTCTTGACTGGATCTGGAGGTGCGAACGCTACTCAACCACGAACGGAGGAGGAGGATAGTGAGGAAGACATGCCCGCGCTCCAAGTTGTCGGAGATGCCGCTCGTCCGGTTCCCTCAAATCCCATCAACACGACCACTGGAAATGGAGGAGATCCCAGTGAACCTTCAGATGACGACGAGGAAGATGACGAGGATGACGAGGATGATGGAGATGATGACTGGGAAGATGAGGACGAGGAGGAGAGCGAAGAAGATCTTTCTCACGCAGAAGATTCTGATACCTCGTCAATCGCTTCCGAGGATTGCACTTACGAAGATGGACTACCCGCCGACCCTCTCTTACCTCTCCTCTACGTCTCTCGACCATTCCTTCACGCCGCTAGGAAAGAACTTTATCGAAAAGTACACCTCGGGACTGCGTTTCAAGCGAGATTGATGTTGGATAGCATGAAGGAAATCGAACATGCCGCTCGTACATCGGACGAGAAGCTCGTTACGTTCGAAGAGGATGAGAGTGCTGAGAAGGATGGCAAGGAGTACAAAGGTGGAAAGAATGCGCTGGGAATGATGGTGAGGGATTTGAACTTGGATGCTCAGGGACCAATTGGAATGGGAAGGGGAGGTGGGAGAGTTTATATCGAGTTGATCGAGAAGTGCAGGAGGGTGGAAAAATTGGTCATCAAGCCTATGTTCGTTAAATCTGCTACGTACGTCCTCTCGTTGCGATCAGCCGGCTTCTTTGGGGGCTCTCGACTAACCTGTTGAGAGAGCTCATGCAGCAAACCACTCTTGAAAGCTTTGAACAATCTTCCGAAACTCAAAGCACTCGACATTCAATCCTCAAACGCCAGAAACCATCCTTTCATCGTCACGACTCCTCGTATCTTCGCCATTCAGAGAAGCTCGCCCGATCTACAAGATTTGACTGTTCAATTCATGAAGGGAGGAGAAGAAGGAGACTCGGACGAGGAGGACGAGATGTGGGAAGTTGCTGACGGAGAGGAGGAAGAACCTGAGGATACTGAGGACAAAGGAAAGAACGGAGATGGCGGCAAGGAGAAGGGAAAAGCTTCCGAGAAGAAGGAGAAGGAGAAAGGAAATGGCAAGATCGTCAAGAGAAAAGGACTCAAGAGCTTATCGTTGTATGACTTTGACGTCTCTTCCGCCGAGATCTCCTTGATCCTTCGTGATGTACGCTTTGTTTCTCTTCTCTCTCGTTTGCTTCTTTGCTGACTTCATGCCTTCTCTCGATCAGTCTACGAAATCGCTCAACAACCTCATTCTCTCGAGACCTGGAATTGGTTTCACTCGATTCGGATTCGCCTCGACTCTACTCACCTACGGACACTCCCTCACGTCTCTCGAGATCGTACTCCCTCAAAGCTGGTATCCGAAACCTGCTCTCACAGAACCATTCAAATCCGCTCCTCCCCTCAAACCGAAAGGATACGTCGCTGGCAAACCCTCGAGCGAGTTACTCACTAAGGTCACCGAGTACCGCTTCATCCTCGACGCTGTCATGCCTTACCTTCCGAATTTGAAGAAAATCGGTTGGAACGGACCTCAAGCTTCGACTACTCTCTTCTCTTTGATGCCAGCTGGACTCAAGACGTGAGCCTCTCCTCTCATTTCTGTCTCTCTTCGATATTTGTGCTAATGTACCGTCGCTCGAACAGCGTCTCTTGGAGCAATTGTCCGACGATTCAACCCAAACTTCTCGCGAGACTGCTCAATAAGACTATCAATCGCACCAGTACTGTCACTCAGTCCGAGTCAGTTCTCTCGCTCCCCGACTACCTTCATTGAATAGCGAGCTGACATAGTAAACTTCGAATCGCAGCGGTTCGAAGGTGTCAAAGACGATCAAAACCAAAGTTGCAAGAGGGTTGAATTGTCTCAGCGTTTCCGTAAGCTCATCTCTCGCTGTGCATACTCTCTTTCGCACTTGTAACTGACTGGACTACTTGGCTTGTATTCAGAACGACGATCTCTCCTGGTCTGAGGAAGACATCTCACAGCTCGAAGCCGCTCTCAGTATGCGCGAATGCTGTCTCCATCTCAGCGGCGATGCAACTTCTAATCTCTTTGGAGGTCTCGGCGGTATCGGTGGTCTCGCTGGAGGAGGAGGGGGAGGGCCGGTAGGAGGAGACGGAGCTGTGATCGGAGGAAGATTGGGAGGATTGATCCCTATTCAGATTCCTCTCGGCGCTTTCGCAGCTGGTGGAGGTGGAGTAGGTGGAATGGGGAGACACTGAATGAGTCCAACGAGTCAACTTGAAGACAGGATCGTCGAAAACTGTTTCTCTGAATCTGGATATTCGCAAAAACAAAAAAGTTCGCAAGTCGCATGTTTGGCAATCTGCAATGATTCGTTACTGTACTCTACGTTGCTTCAGCAGTGAGGGTACTTTGACTGTTTTGTACGTCGGAGTTAATTTGCGGAGATCCATTTTTTGGGAAGATAAGGGTCAAACTCCTACCATTCACCATCAAAGCGCCTACGACATAGCTGGGGCCATGTCGGCCACTATTCTAGATCCAACACCGCGTCTCTTGCACCTCGCTTCGACCCTCATCGCCAATTTCACTCCCACATCGAATTTATCGCCGAATGTCGCTTCAGCTCTACTGGAAGAGCTCAGTGAGCTTGATAAATCAGCGTATATGGATGTGAGTACTCTGTTCTTCCCCGGAGAGCCGTCAGAGCTGACCGATCACAGATCAAAACGAGGCAACTGCTTCGCTCAGCCAAAACTGCACTCGAAACCACGATCAGCTCAGACGACTCCGTTCCGTTCCTCAGTTGCACCCTCGCCTCATCTCTTATCACTCAATCTCTACACCGCTCTGCCCAAGCCGCTCACAATCCTTCCCTCGCTCGTCTCCCTCCCGAAATCGAAAAACTCGCTCTAGACTACTTCGTCCTCCTCAACGATCACGAAGCTCCCCTGGTTCAGGAGACCCTCACGGCTATCGCTCAGACCTGTCGACGATTCTACCTCTCCATCAAACCCTCTCTCTCCCGAGTCTACATTTCGAACGGTCGTCAATTGCAGAAACTCGCAAAAGTCATTGAGGACAACTCAACCTTGGCCGATGGTATCACTCGGATGACAATCGACGTCAACTTGGATGATCATGGACTGCAACCGACGAGAAATGGAGTTTGGCATGGAAAACACCTAGTCCCGTTGGTTCGCTCTGTTCGACCAGAAATCTTCGAGCTCAGGTTTGGCGAGACCAGGACGACATTCGATGGAGAGACAGACGATCTACTGAGGGTGATTGGAGGGAAGATGGAAGACGTCAAGGGGTTCATGAGTCTGGTTTCTCAGGACGTCAAGATCTCAATCGCAAGTTCGAGAATGGGGACCATCTTTTTGCGGGACCTAGTGGACGGGAAGTCGCCAAATTCAGTCAGCCTTGGAAGCTCTGAGTACCCAGGGTACCCAGTGGTGGTCAAATGGGAAGACATCGAAGAATGGGTAATGCGGGAAGACGACGCAAGAACTCCCGTCCCTCTTAAACGAATCTCCCTCCCTCACTTCGAACTTCTACCTGATCTCCTACTCGACCTGATCGCTCCCCCTCCTGCCAACACTGCCTTCGGTACCCTCACCTACCTCGAATGCACCCTTGTACTTCCGGATTCCCTCGTCCAATCTCAAGCTGCGATCGATGAGGTATTCTTTTGCATCTCCGACAATATCCGACACCTTTCGCTACGTACCCGCACTCGTACCCTCTCCATCCCTTCTGAAGCGGATCGACAAGCCCTGAGTTTCCAGGTCAGTCGATTGCTCGGAGGATGTGCTCGATTGCAATCTGTCGAACTCGGAGGCACCGTATTCGGCGCAGACCTCCCAAATTGCCTCACTATCAGCCTTAACGCTACCCGAGTCCAACACCTTACCTTCCTCCCCTTCCCCCTATCTCCGACCCCTGCCAACATGCTAGAATTGTTCCGCCAGGGCGTCGTTCCGAAAGTCACTCTCTGTCTCCCCAAGCTTCCCGTCACAACCCCGTACAGTATCGGAAATGATCAGGTAGTAGAAGGGCTGTGGAATAGCGGGCACTTGGAGCACATTGTGGAGCTTTGTGAGGGAAGCGGTACAAAACTCGTGCTCGAGACTCGGGAGAAGGAGTACAACATCTTGGAGTTGGTAAGTTCTCAACTTTGTCTCTCTCGGCTCCATCAATTGATGATAGCCTTCCCTCGAGTGCAGGAATACCTCGAATTCCTGGATCCCATCTGAAAATCTGCCACTCTGCTGCCTTGTCTGTAACCCCAATCTGTGCCCACTCATTCCGTTCTCTGTGCTTAAATCTGTCGTTGTCTTTACGTTGTATCTATCGATTTGTAACAGGATCAGTTGTCTTTCTTCGCATCTTTCGAAATGTCTTTGAAGGAGAGACGAGTGAGTATTAGGGACTCGGTGAAGAGCGTCTGCCCTTCATGGTCGCGGTCTCAACGTCGCTTCTTACGTCGCTCTGCGAGCACGATTACCCTCCGAGTTGTTGCAGGAGAAGGTAGTACAGCGTCGAGTCGGCTTGCGAAAGTATCAACGAATTCTGCTTGCTTCCCCGATTCTCGTCTGTCCTCTTGGAGCCGACCAAAAATTGCTTTCGCTATGGCTGTAACCTAGCTCAACTTTGGTGTCTGCGAGAGAAAGCGCTTCAGGCGATTCCTGAAAGTTTTCGTTTCTCTTCCCTCTTCTCGGCCCTCACTCTAGCTTCGATGTCTTTCTCTTCGATCGAAAGAGCACTGCGTGTGCACGTCAAGACGTACCAAGACTACAACTCCTCAACTTGTACAGAACTTTTCTCGACTCCATCTTCTTTAGAGTTTCATCGCTTCGTGGCTACGAATCGACCTGTCGTACTTCGTGGGCAGGGTCACAGAGATCATATCGAAGCTCTCGAGCGATGGACAGACGGCTGGCTGGTCCGGAAGATGGAGGAGAAGGAAGTAAACATTTCAGTTGATCCCACTGGGTGAGCACAAAGTCTGGAGCTTCAAACTTCTTACGAGAGGGATACTGATACTATTTGATTTCCAGTAATGCGGATTCGATTGTCGATGGACACTTCGTCGAGCCAGCAAGTTCGTCTTTTTTTCGGTTTTCTGCATCTTTTGCCCTGCAACTCACCTATCTCGCGCCGCCGTCAACAGACGTTCAGATGCCGATATCTCGACTGTTCTATCACCTTCGAGAGGAAAAAGCGACGGAACCAGAACGTTCAGATCGACCGGTTCACTACCTTCAAAGTCAAAACGGAAATCTCGCAGACGAGTACAAGCCGTTGCTCGACGATGTAGGCATAGAAGGGCCTGCTTGGGCCAGAGAAGCTTTTGGTGAGTCACTCTCACAGCTACTGAGTGTTCTTGGACCTGAAGACGAGAACTTTAGGCCAGTCGCCCGACGTCGCGAACATTTGGATTGGAGGTGGTAGAAGCAAGACTTCAATGCATAAAGGTGCGTCCTCTCCTCATTCAAATTGGGCACTTGATCTGACATTGATCGAGGACATGGCAACAGATCCTTATGAAAACATTTACTTGGTCGTGCGAGGATCGAAAGATTTCGTTCTGCTGCCTCCTTCCGAAGCTTACTGCTTGCACGGTGAGTTCTCTCTCCGTCAACATCGCTCAACAAGATTGACTGACACTGCCCAACTTGCAGAGCAATCATATCCTCACGCTTCTTGGTCTTACTCTCCTTCGACATCCTCCTTCACCCTCATCCCTTCCTCTCCCGCTCTCACTCTCCCCTGGATTCCCATCGACCCTCTCTCCCCCAATCTCACCAAACACCCTCGATACGCCCTCGCACGACCAATGAGAGTGACGCTCAACAAAGGAGACATGTTATACCTCCCAGCAATGTGGTTTCATCACGTCTCTCAAACTCCCGATTACTTTGATCCACAACAAAAAGAAGGGACGAAAGCTGCGATCGCGGTGAACTGGTGGACTGATATGAAGTACGAAGGACCTTTCTGGGCGGGATTGGAGTTGAATAGACGATTACTCGCTCAATTAGACGGACGAGAAGAAGAAGAGGATGACTGATATAGAACCATGATAGGAAGTGCGAGGAAAATGAGAAAACGAAAATATTACAAACGCACACCACAGAAAAAAGGAACGAGGCAAACAAAAAAAGTGAGAAGAGAGAGAGAGAGAACGAAAGAAGAGAATGAGGGAGCAAAGTGTGAGAGAGAAGGCATGATCGAAGAGAGGGAGGGGGAGGGAGAATGAGGAGAACTCTGATGTTGAAGGGGAACGAAAGAACGAGAGAGGTAGCGGAAAGGGGAAAGAGGTGAGAAGGAAAAAGGGAGGAGCGGAAAAACTAGGGGATCCTTCGAAAGTTTGGTGAAACCGGATTCGATTGGAGACGGTGGAGGGTAAAGGCGAGCTGAGAAGTGTAAGGGATCGAAATGGACGGAAGAAGGGAAGAGGAAGGATCTACAAGAAACGAAAAAGTTCGATGCGGTTTATTTAGCAAACGACGCAACCTTTCGACTTTTTCTTTTCCCTTGGTGCAGGAGCCAAGACGGCTCGAATCGCTTCATCGAAAACGTTCTTCAATCCCTTTTGTGTCAACGCCGAACATTCCAAATACCTAAAATTCGACTCGGGATCTCATCAGCTACGGTCCGTTCGAAGCGATGAAGAGCAGTGAGAGGGATTTTACCTGACAGCACCGATATCTCTAGCCATGGCAGCGGCTTGTTGATAAGCTATAGGGGACATTCTTCGTTCTCGTAATTTCTCAATCGTGTCCCTATCTTCACGAAGATCGAGTTTCGTTCCGACCAAGATCATTGGAATGTTTGGTGCATGATGACAAATCTCGGGGTACCACTAGACTCCTCAGCATCTTCCATCAGCTCACTGGAGGAAGAGAGGATGGAGAAGAGAGGGAGGAGTCTACCTTTGTTCGAACGTTCTCGAATGAAGGAGGTGAAACGACCGAGAAACAAATCAAGAATACGTCGGTTTGAGGGTACGACAAAGGACGTAATCGATCGTAATCTTCTTGTCCGGCTGTATCCCATAAACCGAGATTGATGGGTTTACCATCTACCATGACGTTGGCAGAGTAGTTGTCGAAAACTGTCGGGATGTATTCACCCTGTTGAGAGTCATTTGTGAAAGTTAGTAGGAGTAGGAGGTAGGGGGGAGAGAAGGGAAGAGAAAAGCGAACGGGGAATGCATTCTACGGAAATCAACGATGGATCAGTATTCGAACGCGCTTTCGAAGATAGTAGGAAGGAAATGACTCACGGTAGTGTACG